>Ga0209062_1002164_pt1 | contig 27932 bp, 17 predicted proteins | sample Coa_R2_2_FD_187158 | JGI IMG/M metagenome (GOLD analysis project Ga0209062, IMG submission 187158) | Surface soil microbial communities from Centralia Pennsylvania, which are recovering from an underground coalmine fire - Coalmine... | ecosystem: Environmental > Terrestrial > Soil > Unclassified... | reverse complement strand
GCAATGTGTTGATCTGGCCGCCACCGCTGTTGCCGTCGCTGAAGGTCGTCGGCGTGAAGATGCTCGGCAGGGTGCGGTCCTCCAATTGCTCCAGCGTTGGCCGCGGACTCCGCCGCTCTGCGGCCGACGACCGGTCCTTGCGGATGGTGCGCGTCCGGTCGAGGAAACGCCGATACAGCTCGTGCCACTTCATGGTGAGTCTCCGTAGACAGTGTGATCCGCGCTACAATGAAAAAGCCATTGCTCCGAGGGGCGGATCTTACTCCCCGGCAGGCTGACCCGGATGATTCACAGCCACTTCGAGCCACAGCTCGTCAAAGATCGTAAGACGCTTGCTCAGGATGATTTTGTGTTGATCCATCACGGCAGCAGGTCCGAAGCAGACTGTCCCCGATGCGGCCTGCTGTCCGCGGAGAGGATGGCTGGTGGGTTGACACTTCTTCGGACAGCGGCCGCCCGGTCCAGTGACGCCGCCGGCCTCAGCCGTTGACGCTCGAGCGCACGCTCGCACCGGTCTACTTCATTGCCCGCGCTTGCAGGTCGAAGGAAGGACGGGACCGTCGGTTCGTTCGCGCAGAGCGACTGGAGTGCAGTGCCTCCAAGTTGGCCGCTATTTCGTCTCCTGCCTGGCCCTCTTCACGAGTGCCTCCACGTCGGCCCAGAGTTTTTCGCACACTCGCCGCTCTTCGTCCGGCAGTTGGGCCAGCGCGTCCTTGTCGCGCAGGCCGGACAGGTCGCGATCATGCTGCCAGTGTCGCAGTATTTGGGCGACCTCGGCGCGATCGGTGGGCTTGTCGCTGTCGGCTTGCTTGCTTCGCAAGGCGAGGTCGGCCCGCAGCCAATCGACGGCTTGCTTGCGCCAGCGGGCGCGCTCGTTGTTGTCGAGCTGCTTGGCATCCTCACCACGGCCGGAGCCGGCCAAGGCGGCGGCGCAGGCGGCGGCGTAGCGGTCCTGGGCCGCCAGGTCGTCGGCCCGCTTCGGCTCGGCGACGAATGCCTCGGTATACAGTCGGGCCGCGTCGCGAAAATATCTTTTATAAACGCATAATTGCGCCAAGTGGAGGCGTTGGGCGTTGTCGCCGGGCTGGAATCGGCCTTGGAGGAAGTCGGGCCATTTGCGTTGCAGGGCAGCTACCGGCCCCCAATGAGCGAGGTTATAGCGGGCATTGGCGTTCTTGGGGTCGAGTTCGATGGTCTTCTTCCACTCGGCGACGGCCTCTTCGAGATGGCCCGTGTCCCGCAGGGCATTGCCGAGGTTGTAGTGGGCATTGGCCAACTTGGAGTCGCTTTCGATGGCCTTGTGGTACTCGGCGATGGCGTCGTCCAGGCGGCCTTTGGCCACCAGAGCGTTGCCGAGGTTGACGTGGGCCTTGGCCAACTTGGGATCGAGATCGATGGCCTTATGGTACTGGGCGATGGCCTCGTCCAGGCGGCTCTTGTTCCCCAGGTTGAGGCCGAGATTGTAGCGAGCCCCGGCCAAGTTGGGATCGAGTTCGATGGCCTTGCGGAAGCAGGCGATTGCTCCATCATAATCGCCTTTAGCGTCAGAGAGGATCGCGCCGAGGTTGATGTGGGCCGGGGCATAGTTGGGGTCGAGTTCGATGGCCTTGTGGAACTCGTCGATAGCCTCGTCCACACGGGCCTTGTCCCGCAGGGCGTTGCCGAGGTTGTAGTGAGCCAAGGGAAACTTGGCATCGAGTTCGATGGCCTTGTGGAACTCGTCGATAGCCTCGTCCACACGGGCCTTGTCCCGCAGGGCGTTGCCGAGGTTGATGTACACCGCGACGGTTGCCGGACGCAACGCCAACGCCGCCCGATAGTAACCGATTGCCTCCTCCCAGCGTTTGGCTTGGTACAATGCCAAACCCAGCTCAAAATTCAACCAGAAATCGCTTGGATGACGCCTCTGCGCCGCCGTTAACAACGGCACCGCGTCCGCGCCACACTGCGGCAACAGTACCCCCAAAACTCCTAGGATTTGCGGCGATAGCTCACTCACTTTCGCCTCGCGGGCCAAGCGTTCTAACGCCTCACGATCCTGCCACGCTTTCTCATCCCGGAGGCGGTCGCGCCACGGGTCCGAGTCCGCCGCCCGCGCCACCGCCAACAACCACGCCCAATGCGCTGGTTCTTTCACGCGCAAAGCCCAATCGTCCACTGCTGCCACCAACTGCTCGCGCACCGCTGATTTCTGAATTCGTGCCGCCACTACCTTTGCCGGCTCTGTCTCGTTCCCTATGCCGGCTTCCCGGAACGCCGCTGCATACTCCCGAGCAGCTGAGGCAACATCGAAATGGCCTTCAACCCAAATCGACGCTTTCAGCCGCGCCGCTTCTAGATGGTCCACCAGCGCCAGGTCCGCCTCCGCTTGCTCCACCTGGCGCCGCAAATCCTCCGGACTCGACGGTCCCAGTCGCTGCCGCACTTGCTCCAACACTGCTCGCGCTTCACCCCAACGCGCCCGTTGACGCAAGTCCGCCACCTTATCGAGCGCCGCCGCCACCGCCTCCCGCAGCTCTGCCTCTCGCCGCGCCGCCTCTTCCCGCTTCTCCGCAACCTGCTGCTGGTACCACAGCCCGCCGCCGCCAGCCAGCGCCAACACCACCAGTACCGCCGCCGCCAGACCCAGCGTCGTCCGCCGCGCCTGACGCTCCGCCGCCAACCGCGCCTCCGCTTCGCGGCTCGTCTTGGCCTCCTCCTCCGCCCGCGCCCGCGCTTCTGCTTCGGCCAGCTCCGCCAGCCGCAACCGCTCCGCCACCGATTGCTGATAGGTTGTCATCCGCTGGGCCACTTCCCCGGCATGACCCGGACGCTGCCACAACTCCTCAGCCAGGCAATGCTTGGTCAAGGCGATCAGTTCCGCATCCGATCCGCACGCCTCCAGCCGGGCAAAAGCATCTTCCAACTTGGCCGCCCGCGCCTTGTACTGCAACTCCGCACGTTTGCCGGCATAGGGTGGCTGCCCCGTCAGGATCTCGCACAGGATCGCGCCCAGGCCGAACACATCGGCGCGTTCGTCTACCAGATCCACGTCTCCCCGCGCTTGCTCCGGGGCCATGTAGGCCGGCGTGCCCAGCACCGTGCCCGCCTGCGTCTGAGAGCCCGCCTCCGGCGTGGACGAACCCTCGCTGCGCTGCGTGCGGATGACGCTGACCTCCGCTTGCTCATGCTCGCGGCTGTGTTCCTCATCGGCGATGCCGCCTTCCTTGAGCACCTTGGCCAGTCCCCAATCCATCACCTGCACTTCGCCGAACGAACCCACCATCACGTTGGACGGCTTCAAATCGCGGTGGATCACGCCACGGGCATGGGCATAAGCCAGTGTCTGGCAAATCTGCGCGAAGATGCCGACATAGCGCGACTGCTCTTCAGCGGGCGACTTGCGTGCCGCCAAGAGCATCGCCAACGTCTTGCCCTTGACCAGCTTCATGGTGAAATACGGCCGTTTGTCGTCGAACTGGCCCAGTTCGTAAACGGGGGTAATGCCGGGATGTTGCAATTGACCGCTGATTTGCGCTTCCTCGATGAAGCGTTGCAGCATCTCGGTCTTGCCCTGATGCGTTTCCAGCAGCACCTTGACGGCTACGTCGCGTCCCAGATCGACATCGCGGCCCTTGAGGACAGCGCCCATGCCGCCGCGAGCAATCTCGCCGTGCAGCTGCAAACGCGCCGTCGGGACTTGCTTGTCGGGCATCTCCTCGGAGGAGGGTCGGATGATGGGTGAGCTGCCGAACGAATCCGGCTCGCGCAGCAGGATGCGCAGCACCGACGGCAGGTCGGCGCTGAGCGCTTGCAGGACGCTGCCGCCGGCCGGCAGAGGCGGCCTGCTGTCGGGACCAAATGCGGCTGCCAGTCCGGCATCGAGGTCGTCGCCGGAAGGCGGAATGTCCGCAGTGGGATCCAGAGGCGTTCGTTCGTTCATGGCAATCCCTATGACAGGTAGCCGAGCGTCTATACTAGATTCACGCGAGACGGCATTTTCGCGCGAAAAAAATTGAAATTCTTTTTCAGCCCAGGAGCGACAGCAGATTGACGCATTCGCGCTCGATCTCCGCCGCTGTGCCAGGATGGTGAAAACCTACGACTTCCGCCAGCGCCGTCTTGAATTCCTGCCGCGCTTTGGCGTAGTCGTGGTGCAAGGTCGCCGCCTCGATTTGCCAGCGCGCGGCGATGGCGCGGATAGTCAATCCATCGTGAAAACGCAAACGCAGCAGCTCAACGCGGCGCAGGGCGGCCGCGCCGGTGCGGCGGGCGTGGTCCTCCTGACGCCGGGCGGCCTCGCGCAGCAGCGACCGCGCCCATGCGCGATCGAACAGCCGTGCCTGGCTCTCTTCATCGGCGGGGACTTGATTGAGATCCACATCGTCGGCAGCTTGCCGATCGCGGCTGCGGCGTGCTTCCAGATGCCGGGCTACATTGCGCACAACACCGTAAAGAAAGGCACGAAAACCGCCGGGGCGGGCGCGTTGAGCGCGGGCAAGAAGGCCGTCGCGCTGGAAGCAGGCGACGAACACCTCTTGCACGGCGTCATCGAGATCTTGCAGGTACGGGGTATTTCGCCAGCGCGCGGCGAGATAGGCGCGGATAACCGGCTGATAGCGCTGGACAAAAGCGGCGCATTGGGCCGCGCAGCCTTCCGCCGCTGCGGCGATGACAGTCCAGCAGGTGGATTCTTGGGTAGACATGGCCAAGTCACTGCTCCCGCGTCGTTGATTGCAATGGGTTCGATGCTCGTCTAAAGACTTGGCCCCATTTTATTCAAACCACGGGAGTTTACCTTGAACCGACAACCAGCCGCCTCGTTCGCGTTCGACTTTTACGGGCCCTTGCCCATCCAGCATCGAGGTCTCCGATCCGCAGCTTGTGGCCAACCCCGGCAATCCACGAATCGTCGATCGCTCCGCCGATCACAGGTTGGAAGTAGTGCAGGTAGGATTGAATGAAGCAACTGATTTGCGTCACAGCAGAGAGCTGAAAGTGAGGGGCACTCAGCGTGATGTTATACTTTCTTGACAATCCTCTCACCACGCTGGAGTTGTTCGACCGACAGGGTGCCTAAAACGGAGATTAACCTCCCCACGATCTCGGTCAATCGGGAGTGGTTTTGTATCGCTTCCTCGATTTTTCCCTCACTGCCCAACCGCCCGACGAGGGCGGCGGCCTCGGCAGCGGTTGCGGAAAACGAGGACACCATGCCCCCCAGCTTATGGATTGCCTCCCGCAAGCGCGGGGTGTTCCGATCCTGGAGGGCTTGGCTAACTTCGGCCAGGCGGGCGGGCACGTAAGTCCGGAAATGCCCGCACATCTTCCGCAGCAAGTCGGCATCGCCGTCGCATGCGCCAAGCAGCGACGCCGCGTCGAGCAGGCCAGCTGAGATGCCGGCATTCGACGTGACCGGCTGAGAACCTCCTTCACCGGCTACGACTCGATCGATGGCCGCGAACAGTTCCGCGGCTCGCACCGGCTTGGCCAGATAGTCGTCCATACCCGCCTGCAAGCAGCGCTCGCGCTCTCCGTCTGCGGAGCGAGCGGTCAACGCGATGATCGGCAGATGCCGCCCGGTGCCCTGTTCACGCTGTCGCAGGATCGCCACTACTTGGAAGCCATCTAGCTCGGGCATGTGAATATCCAACAGCATTACGTCGAAGTGGTCTTGCTCCAGTGCCGTCAAGGCGGCCCGGCCATCACTTGCGATGTGGAGGCTATGACCGCGGCGTGGCAGCAAGTCTTCCATGACCGTCTGGTTATAGGGGTTGTCTTCGGCCACCAGGATATGGAACCGTCGGCCTGACACGGTTGCCCCGGACGTCTGTACCTGTTCTTCGCAAGCGGGAGCCGGCCCACCCGGGGCCGCCACGACCGGACTGGGCAACGACCGCGCGCGACAGATGGCATCGAGTAACTCTTCCTCTTGGACGGGCTTCATTACACAAGCCACAATCCCCAGCTCATGATAGTGCTTCAATTCCCTGGCCTGATCCTCCACCACCAGGAGAAGGATCCTGGCGGTGGACAGCTCGGGTGTTTGATGGATATGGGTTGCCAAGGCGAGGGCATCGGTCCCAGGGAGGCGAGAGTCGAGCACGACCAGCGCATAGGGGCGCCCTCCAGCGACGGCTTGCCGGAGCGCTTCCAAGGCTGCCGGGCCGTCCGTGACCGCCGTCGTCTCGATCCGCCACCCACGCAGCCATTCTTCCAGAGTGCGGCAGCTCGTGGCGTTATCATCGACAATGAGGGCGGGAAGGCCATGCAGTTCGGTCGGTGCCCGCCTGACGACACGGTCCGGCTGGAGGAGCGGCCTATGCAGGCGGACCGTGAAACGAAACGTGCTGCCCCGACCCGGCTCGCTTTCGACAGTGATCCGGCCGCCCATTAGCCCGACTAGCCGCGAGGCGATCGAAAGCCCCAGGCCGGTCCCGCCGTAGCGGCGCGTCGTGGAACTGTCGGCCTGCTCGAACGCTTCAAAGATCTTCTGCTGTTTCTCTTGAGGAATGCCGATGCCCGTATCCGTGATGGTAAAGTGCAAATCCACAAAGGACGCGAAGGGACTTGAAGCACCCAAATCCTCCTGTCTTTGTTGTCCTTCTTGTCCTTTCTGAACTTTGACCTCCACGACCACCTCCCCCTCCGCGGTGAACTTGATGGCGTTGCCGACCAGGTTTGTCAACACCTGACGTAGACGGCCGGCATCACCGACATAATCATCCGGCACCTCCGAGGGGATGTGACCCACCAATTCAAGCCCTTTGCGGTGGGCACGCAGAGCGAGCGAACGCAAGGTGTCGTTCAGAACGCCCCGCAGCGAGAAAGCCGCCCGGTCCAACTCCAACTTGCCGGCCTCGATCTTGGAGAAATCGAGCAGGTCGTTTATTACTTCCAGCAGGGCCTCCGAGGAGGACTGCATCACCGTCAGATACTTTCGCTGCTGCTCTGTCACGGGTGTGTCCAGGGCCAGCTCATTCATTCCCAGAATGGCATTGAGAGGAGTACGAATCTCGTGACTGACGTGGGCCAAAAATTCGCTCTTGGCCCGGCTAGCCGCTTCTGCCGTCGCAATGGCCTGCCGCAACTCGCCCTCGAGCCATTTGCGTTCGGAGATGTCCTGCATGATGGCAATGATGTAAGCGGGTGTGCCCGTGGCGTCGCGCTGGATCGAGATGGACAGGTGGCCCCAGACCAGCGAGCCGTCCTTGCGGACGTAGCGTTTTTCCAGCGTGTAACTGGGAACCTCGCCTCGCAGGAGGCGGCCCAGTTGGTCGAGGCTCGCTGGCAGGTCGTCAGGGTAGGTGATGTCCCGGAAGCTCTTGTGGAGCAACTCTTCGCGCGAATAGCCGACGATTGCGCAAAACTTCTCGTTGAGGCGCAGCCAGCGACCTTCAAAATTTGCGTGCGAGATGCCGACCCCCGCGTTCTCGAATGTGCCGCGGAACCGCTCCTCGCTCTCCCGGAGAGCATCTTCCGCCTTTTTACGTTCGGTCATATCCCGAGCCAGAGCCAACCCGTAAGGCCGGCCTTCCACGTTGATCGAGCGGATGCGGACCTCGACCGGGAACAACGACCCATCCTTCCGCCGGTTCCGGATCTCCAACGTGACCGTCTCCCCAGCGTCGAGGCGAGTTCGCAGTTGTTCGATCATAGCCGGAGTCACATCCGGTGAGATATCGAGCGGGCTCTTTCCGATCAACTCGTCCCGCGTGTACCCCAGACTTTCGCACGCCTGGTGGTTCACGTCGGTGAAACGCGCTACCGGCCACTCGTTCAAGAAGATCGCGTCCGTGGCGTGGTCGATGAACGCACGGAACCGGGCCTCGCTCTCGCGCAGGGCGTCCTCGGCCTTTTTACGCTCGGTCATATCCCGAGTCAGGGCCAACCCGTAAGGACGGCCGTTCAAGGTGATCGAGCGGATGCGAACCTCAACCGGGAATATCGAGCCATCCTTCCGCCGATGCTGGAGATCCAATGCAACCGTCTCCCCGGCGCTGAGGCGCTCCCGTAGTTGTTCGAGCGCGGAAGGAGTCACGTGCGGGGTGGGCACGACGAAGTCAAACGGAGTCTTGCCGATTAGCTCTTCCCGTGTGTACCCCAGGCTCTCGCATGCCTGGCGGTTCACGTCCACGAAACGCACCTCCGGCCAATCGTTCAGGAAGAACGCGTCCGTGGCGTGGTCGATGAATGCACGGAACCGGGCCTCGCTCTCGCGCAATGCGTCCTCGGCCTTCTTGCGCTCCGTGATGTCAATGCGCGTGCCGACGAAGCGAATCGGCCGGCCGCTCTCGTCGCGCACCACTACCCCACGAGACAACATCCAGCGGTATGAGCCATTGCGATGCCGCGCCCGGAACTCGACCTGGTATTCCGGTATGTCGTCGGCCAGGTAGGCGCTCAGGGTCTGTTCCACCCGTCCCCGGTCGTCGGGGTGAATGGATGCCACCACGGTCGGATAATCGAGGTCGGACTCGGGGGTAGCGTAGCCGAGCTGCTCCAGGATGTTGATGCAGTACATGCGCCCGGACCGATAGTCTCCCCCCTTCATGTCGTTTTCCCAGATGCCGACGTTGGAGCCGCGGATCGCCAGGTCCAGGCGGTCGTTGGCCTTGCGCAGCTCCTCTTCGGCCTGTTTCTGCCGGGTGATGTCGATGTTCAGCCCTTCAAGGAAGCGCACGCTGCCGTCCGCGGCGAAGATGCCTCGGCCTCGCGACAGGATCCACTTGACGTTGCCCTCCCGGTCGAAGATACGGTGTTCGTTCTCATACGGCTCGCGGCGCGACAGGGCGTCGAGGACCCGTTTGCGGGCCTGCTCGCGGTCGTCGGGGTGCATCAAATCCAGATAACGCACTTGACCCGACGCGAAGTCCTCCGGGTCGATGCCGGAGATCGCCCGGAATTGGCCGGCGGCGTACAGCCCCGTATAGTGCTCGTCGAAGAGGGCACGATAGGCAAGCCCCGGCAGGTGACCGAGAATGGAGTTCATCTGGCGCTGGTTCTCGCGCAGCGCCTCTTCGGCAGCCTTGCGCTCGGTAACGTCAATGCCAATCCCCCAGACCGACAGGCCTGGGATGTGTATCTGGCTGGACAGGTTCGACCAGGAACAGATCCGAGACGTGCCGTCCCGCGCGAGGATGGTCGTTTCCAGGTCCCGGTAGTCGTGGTTCAGAGCCTGAGCGAATACCCACTCGCGGTAGCTCGGATCGGGATACCAACGAGGATAGAATTCGCGCCGCGTTCGGCCCAAGACCTCGTCCCGCGAGTAGCCCAAGACGCGCTCGCACTCCCGATTCCACAGGCAGTAACGGCTCTCCGCATCCACGCCGAAGACCATGACCGGTAAGTGGTCGAGCAGGTCGAAGAGCTGGTTCCGCTGCTCGCGGAACGCGCTCTCGCTCTGGCGCAGCGCCTCCTCCGATTGCTTGCGCTCGGTCACGTCCGCGGCCATGCCGATCAGGCGGAGGGGTCGGCCGGCTGGGTCGTGTTCGACAACCTGGCCACACGAATAGATCCAGACCCACTGCCCTTCTCCGTTCCGCATCCGGAACTCGGCCTTGTAATGGGAACTCCGCCCCGAGAGCACTTCGTCCCAGGCGGCAACACGGGACGCGGCGTCCTCGGGATGAATGAGGCCCGCGAATTCTTCCTGGCTCAGCGGGATGCTGCCGCCGGGAAGCCTGAGAATCTGGTTGCCCAGACTCACTCGCTTCGTCGCCAGGTTGATTTCCCAGGTGCTTTGCATGGAGACGCGCATGGCCAGAGCGAGACGCTGTTCGCTCTCGCGGAGCGCTTCCTCCGCGCGTCGCCGCTGGCCGACCTCCTCCTGTAATGTCTTGTTGGCTCGTGCCAGCTCGGCATTGATCTGGGCCTGTTCCGCCAGCTGTTTTCGCAAGCGGAGCTGAGCCACCACCTGATGGCTCAAGGCACGCAAGGCCCGGATCTGTTCCGCGGTTAATTCCCGCGGTTTGTGGTCGATGACACAGATAGTTCCCAGCGCGTGACCCTCGACCGTCACCAGGGGAGCCGCCGCGTAAAAGCGTATGTGAGGGGGCGAAGTCACCAGCGGGTTGGTCGCGAAGCGCTCGTCCGCGCGGGCGTCGGGGACGACTAGAAGGTCGGATTGCAGGATGGCGTGCGCGCAAAATGCCACATCCCGGGGCGTTTCTTCGGCCGCCAACCCGACCCCGGATTTGAACCACTGCCGATTTTCATCGACGAGGCTGATCAAGGCGATGGGGGTCTGACAAATGTGGGCCGCCAGCGCGCTCAACTCGTCGAACGCCGGTTCGGGCGGAGTGTCCAGAATGCCGAAACCGCGCAGGGCAGCCAGCCTTTCCGCTTCGTTCTCGGGCAGCGGAGCCTTCATCGATTGTTCCCTCAAGGCGTTTTCTTGCGGAGCGATTCAAGTAGAATGCGTCCGAGCCGCGCACGCAGCGCAGCGGAGTAAGCGGCTTCTTCGGGCGGCCGCTTACTCCGCTGCGCTGCGTGCGCGGCTCGGAAAGTAGAGGAACCTCTTACCGCGCTCCAGGCTCGGCATGCGCGGGTGCCAGAGTTATAATAGACATCGCATCTCCATCGGGCGCTCGGCTTCCCTGCACTCAAGCTCGGTGATTTATGGGAAGATTGTTATTAATCGACGACGACCCGGTAATGATCCTGGATCAGATAACGCATGCCCTTGGCCCCCAGGGCATGCGGATCGAGGCCGCTCGCACTGCCGAGGACGGGCTTCGGCAGATCACGGAGCAGCCGCCCGACGTCATCCTGCTCGACGTGCATCTGCCCGACCTCTCGGGGCTGGAGGCTTACCAGCGCATCCGCCAGATCGACGGCCGCATCCCCGTCATCTTCATTACCTGGGCTGCGACCGCCGATACCGCCATCGAGGCCATGAAGGAGGGCGCCTACGACTATCTCTTCAAGCCGCTCGACCTCGCCCGGCTGCGCGACGTGGTCGCCCAAGCCCTGGAGCTAGGCCGCCTGATGCGAAGACCGGCCGTAGTCGCGGAAACGCATCCGGCGGAGGACGGCGAGGACGCCATCATCGGCCGCTGCCCGGCTATGGGGGAGGTTTACAAGGCCATCGGTCGCGTCGCAGCCCAGAACGTCATCGTTCTGATTAATGGCGAGAGCGGCACCGGCAAAGAATTGGTCGCCCGCGCCATCTACCAGCACAGTACGCGGGCGCGGGCGCCCTTCTTGGCGATCAACTGCGCCGCGATTCCTGAAAATCTGCTCGAAAGCGAGCTGTTCGGCCACGAGAGGGGCGCCTTCACCAGTGCTGAGCGCCGCCGCATCGGCAAGTTCGAGCAGTGCAATGGCGGCACGATCTTTCTCGACGAAATCGGCGACATGCCCTTGGCGACCCAGGCGAAGATCCTGCGCCTGTTGCAAGACCAGAGTTTCGAGCGGGTCGGCGGCAATGAGACGGTTCGCACCGACGTTCGCTTGATCGCCGCCACGCATCGTGACCTAAAGGCCTGGTCGGCAGAGGGAAAGTTCCGTCCGGACCTCTACTACCGGCTGAGTGTGTTTACGATCTCGCTGCCGCCATTGCGCGAGCGTGGCGACGACCTGCCCCTGATGGTTCAACACTTCCTGCGCCGCTTTAGCCGCGACCTCGGCCGCGAGATCCGGGAGATTGCGACCGAAGCCTTGGAACTGTTGCGCAATTACTCCTGGCCGGGCAACATCCGCGAGTTACAAGGGGTGCTAAAACAGGCACTGCTCCAAGCTACGGGGAGTATGCTGATTCCAGCATTTCTGCCTGAATCGCTGCGCGCGCCGCCGGAGCTGCCTGCCGGCAAGGAAACAGATGTGGCGCAGAAAGACTTCTCCTTCGAAGCGTTTATCCTGCGGCGGCTGAAGGAGGGCACGACCGCTCTATCTACGGAGGCCCATCAGCAGCTGGACCGGATGTTGCTGCGCTTAGTCTTACAGCATACCGGCGGCAATCAGGTCCAGGCCGCCCGCATACTAGGGATATCCCGGCAAACGCTGCGCGCGAAGGCGCGCGAGTTCGGGTTATCCGCGAACGCCCCTGCCACGGATGCGGCCGACGACGATTAGGACCACCGCCGCTCGTCGCCAGCTTTAGCTGTCCAATCCAAAGCCACCCGCTGCTCAACCATTTGACACTTTTCACCGTTGCGTTCCCCGGTCGCGTACTTCACCGAGAATTGAAACCGAGCTAAGGCGTCATCGGCAGATCGATGTTTCTCCTCGGTTTGTCAACCGAAGTCCAAGGCCGAGTGAGTGTTATGCTTGTCCATGCTTTCGTGGAGCATGACAAGTTTGCTCCGCTGGCGTTTCTGGCATGGCTCTTGCGATAGAAGGGTTCGTCGAAAACAGAAACAGACGACTGGCGAGTTGACCCCAACAACTGCGGGCCTCGCTGCGAAGCCCACGGCTTGAGATGCGCGCCGCGAACTAGTGCTTTCGTCGCCCGCAGGTCGGCAATTCTTTGCCGTTTCAAAATTACAATCACAACCACAAATGGGAAACTGGACCATGGAACCCTACCGGAACTCTCGCCATCTGGAAAAACTCTTTGGCGTTACATGGCGCGATTTGGTCGCACTGGAACCCATGCTTGAAGAGTTACTGGAGATCGCACGACAGGCGAGCGCCCTCTGTCGCCGGTGGGCGGACGTGGACCGATTCTTCGTCCCCATCGGGAACGAGCTGGCCGGACTTGTCGGTCTCACCGGGAAGAATCACCAGCATCCTGTCCTGGGCAGCAACAAGGCGCACGAGATCGCCTACTGGAAGCTGTACGACGCGATGGTTGGGTTATTGCCGGCCCGCTCCGGCGGGGCAGAGGCGATTTGTGCCGTGAGGAAAATCTCGCCGACTCTCTCGATTACACGTTGGCCAAGGTATGTGCCGCTTCCCCCGGAGCATAGAGTGGCGGCTCACTGGGAAGATAAGGCGGTAAGCTAACGCTCGCGTTTCCTCAGTTTCGGACATAACACACTCACTAACTTTGAGGAGCATCATCATGACCATGCCAGCAACCAGCTCGGTAGTGACCAACTCGGTAGATCGTGAAACCTTTGAGAACTTCTATGATGGGCCGGCGCCATGGGACATCGGCAAACCGCAGGGGACATTCGTGGCGGTCGCCGACCGGATCACCGGCCCAATCCTCGACGCCGGCTGCGGCACGGGCGAACATGCTCTGTTGCTCGCCGCTCGGGGCCACCGGGTCATCGGCATCGACTTCGTGGGCAAGGCGATCCAGCGGGCCCGGCGCAAGGCGGCCGAGCGGGGCCTGTCCGTGGACTTTTTGATCAAGGACGCGACGATGCTGGGCGGCTGGGCCGTGCGCTTCGCCAGCGTGATCGATTGTGGTTTGTTCCACGTCTTCTCCGACGAGGACCGGCGACGCTACGTCAGTGGACTGGCGCAGGTGGTCGAGCCGGGCGGTCGGCTGTTCCTGATGTGCTTCAGCGACGAGGAACCGGGAACAGAGGGGCCGCGGCGGGTGTCGCGTCAGGAATTGTACGACGCCTTCGCCGACGGTTGGCAAGTCGAATCCATCCAGCCGGCCCAGATCGAGATAAACCCAGAGTTCACCGAGGTCCAGTTTTCGGAGGGCGGACCGAAGGCGTGGTTCGCCATCATCCGACGAGAAAGGTGAGCCAGCACATGATTAACAACTGGATAGACCGCAGGATTCTCGCATCTCTGGTATGGATCGTGGCGTTACTCGGGGCCGACGGGCTTTGGTTTTGGCTGACGAGCGGAAACGATGTGCAAGGCCTGCTGGGTGCCGCAGCACTGATTTTGACAGCAATCCTCGGTACCGTCGGGCTTTCCCGCGCCCGTGCCGCGAGGCGGTTCAACGCCGCCATGGATACCTACGCCGAACGGGAGATCGGTCGGGAGTGGTGGAGGAAGAAGCCGCCGAGAGTGCGGGGCGTTTCCACCCTTGGAGGTGCCTTATCCAGTGGATCGACGCACGGACGTGAACGACCTGCCGAGGCGAGGAATCGTTTCACACGCCGGCTGCCGCCGTCGTCTCAGCGATAGGAGAAAAGCGATGATGGAGGGCAAGATTTGGGGCACGATCGCCAGCCTGCTCCTGCACATCCTGATCGGCTGCCTGCTTCTGTTTCTACTTCTGCTGATCGGGGCGGGGGCAGTCCTGACCTCCCTGTTTCTGCTGAATCCGTGCACGTTATCGCTTGGCATCTTGTTGACGAGTTCGTCTTGGGGCGGCGCCCTCTGCATGAATATGACACACGACGAGCGTTACCTCCGCGGCCGGAGACCGCCCGGGTCTTCGGCATCACAAGCATGGAGTTGGGATAGCTCCGGCTAATGTGGAGAAAGCAACCGTATTTACATGGGACAACGAAAGAGGAGTCGATTATGCCAGCGATAACGGGGATGAAGGGCGCGGGATACTACGATCAGCACTCGACGGCGCAGCTGGCGACGATCCACGCCCTCCAGGACTGGATTGAGGCAGCCATCGCGAGCCTGCCGTTGCCGGCCCCCGCCCAGCCGGTTACTGTTCTGGACCTCGGATGCTCGGAAGGACGCAACGCCATCCATGTGATGACAACGATTGTCGCCGGACTGCGTCAGCGGACCGGGCAGCCCCTTCAAACGATCTACAGCGACCTACCCAGCAACAACTTCAACCAGTTATTCGCCAACCTGGAGGAGGCCCGGTGCGCCGGCCTCGTTCCCACTGGAGTTTATGCCAGTGCGGTCGGCGGTTCGTTCTACGGCCCGCTAATGCCGCCCCGCTCAGTCCACTTCGCCACCTGTTTCAACTCCATCCAGTGGCTCGACCAATTGCCCTCGGAACCCGTGCCCGATTTTGTCGCCTACCGCCGGCCCCATCCGCCTCGATCAGGATTGGCCGTATCGCCCGAGGCCACGGCGGCCTTCAAGGGACAGGCCGAGCGAGACTTGGTCCGATTCCTGGAGTGCCGTGCTCATGAACTGGTTCCAGGGGGCAAGCTCCTGCTGGCAAGCCCAGGCGATACCGACCAGGTCCGTCTGAGCGACGGGGCCGCCGACGTCCTCAACGATGCCTGTCTCGACCTGGTCGCCGATGGCCGTTTGGAGCGAGAGCAGTATGAACGCTTGACGTTGCCGATGTATTTCCGCACCGTTGCGGAGCTGCTCGCCCCTTGGGAGGCAGAGGACTCCCCTGTGCGCGATGTATTTGACATCGATTGTGCCGAGGCGCTGGAGGTGCCGACGCCTTTCTGCGTCGAGTTACGGCGCGGCAATGTGGCGGCTTTCGCCGATGCCTATACCGGTTTCATGCGGGCCGTCTCCGAGCCGGTCGTCAGAGCGGCCCTCCAACAACCCAAGCGGGAAGAAGCAATCGTCGCGAGTCTGTATGAGCGCATTCGAGCACGCCTGCTGGCCGAGCCGGAGCGCTACTTGTTCCGCTACATCTTGGTAGCTGCCTTGTTGACCCGTCGCTGAGCGGCGCTCTTCCTGTACGCGGTCATTCTGGTTCATCGGCTTCATGTTCTTCGGTGCGTGAGGTCGCCCCGGCTAACGTTGGTCTGACTTGAGATGGCGATCCGAGCGTGCGAGCGGGTCAGGACGCCGTCGTTGTTCTCCTGCCGCTCGCGTTGGCAGATGGTGTGCCTGGGGGCGGGAACGCCCGGCCGGCGCTGGCGGGATGGTCCCCCTTTCGACCGGCGGCACGTATTACACTTCATCGGCCTGTAGTTGGAGTCTTGACGATGAGTCACTTCGGCTTCCTGTCCTACCCGGCACCGGGACATCTCTATCCCCTTACCGCGTTGGCCCGGCGTCTTCAGCAGCGCGGCCACAAGGTGACCTACTTCCAGGTCGCGGACACCGAGTCGTTCATCCGCGCCGCCGGGTTGCACTACCACCAGATTGGCGCAGCAGATCACCCTCCGGGTACGCTGCATCAAATCGTCGAGCCTCTTAGCCGGCTCAAAGGGATCGCCGGCATCCGCTATACGGTCCAGGAGATGGTGTGCCGCGACGCCGCGATGGTCCTGCGCGACGCCCCGGGCGCCGTGCGCGCCGCCGGCGTCGATGCGCTCGTCGTGGATCAGGCTGAGCTGGCGGGCGGCAGCGTCGCCGAGCATCTCGGCCTACCCTTTGTCACGGCCATCGCCACCCTGCCGATCAATCTGGACGACAGCGTCCCGTTCGTGGGGTATCCCTGGCGCCACGGGAGCGGGCTGCTGGCCCGACTCCGGAACCACCTGGGCAACGCCTTCCTCGAGTATCTTCTGGCCCCGCTCCACCGCGTCGTCAACGAGCGCCGCCGCACTTGGCGCCTGCCCCCGCTCCGGAAGCTGGACGACTACCACTCCCGGCTCGCCCAGATCGCGCAGGTTCCCGAAGAGTTCGACTTCCCGGGCCGGCGTCTGCCGCCGCACTTCCACTACACCGGGCCGTTCACGGACCTCGCGGGCCGCAGCCAGGTCGATTTTCCCTGGTCGCGCCTGGAGGCTGATCGGCCGCTGGTGTTCGCCTCGATGGGAACCCTGCAAAACGGCCTGCACCACGTCTTCCATACGATCGCGGCGGCCTGCGCCGGACTCGACGTGCAGCTGGTGCTTTCGCTCGGCGGTGGTCTGGAGCCTGAAGCTCTCGGGGCACTGCCCGGGGCGCCGATTGTGGTCCGTTACGCCCCGCAGCTGGAGCTAATCCGCCGGGCCACGCTGACCATCTCGCACGGCGGGTTGAACACGGTACTTGAGTCGCTGGCCCGCGGTGTGCCCTTGGTTGTGCTGCCTGTCACCAACGACCAGCCCGGCGTCGGCGCCCGCGTTGAATGGACAGGGACCGGCAAGGCCATTCCCGTCGGGCGCGTCTCGGCCCAACAGCTGCGCGCCGCTATCGAAAAGGTTCTGGAGGACTCTCGCTACCGCGCCCACGCCCGCGAGCTGCAGTCTCGCATCGTGGCCGGCGACGGGCTTGGGCGAGCGGCGGAGCTTGTCGAGCAAGCTTGCCGGGCCGGAGATCGGAGCCATCCCGAGGCGCAGGATTCCACTGTTGTTGCAATGAACGGATATTGATTTGCCTTTTGTTCCAACCTCAGCTCTTCAGGTGTATATGAAAACCGCGCTCTGCCATCTGTTGGGAATCGAACATCCGATCATCGCCGCCCCCATGGGGCCTGATCTGACTGGCCCGGAGTTCGTCGCCGCCGTGAGCAACGCGGGCGGTCTGGGCATCCTGCAAGCACAGCTTTGCCCTCCGCCGCTCTTCCGGCAGGCGATTCGCCGTGTCCGGGAGCTTACCGACAAGCCGTTCGGCGTTAATCTCATTCTGCACTTCCCCGTCGAGGAACATGTTGCTGTCTGTCTGGAGGAGCGCATTCCCATCCTCTCACTCTTCTGGGGTGACCCGACGCCGTATGTGGAGCGCGCCCATGCCGTGGGTACGAAGGTTTTTCATCAAGTAGGTTCGGTCGCAGACGCGCAACGGGCGGCAGCTGTCGGAGTTGATGTCATCATTGCGCAGGGAGCTGAGGCGGGTGGGCATGTGGCGGGAGAAGTCTCAACCTTGGCTCTGGTCCCTCGCGTTGTGGACGCGGTTGCTCCGCGACCCGTTGCCGCGGCCGGCGGAATTGGAGATGGACGAGGTGTGGTTGCCGCCCTGGCGTTAGGCGCGCAGGCCGCCGTATTGGGTACGCGATTTCTAGCCAGTATCGAGTCGCGTGCCCATCCACACTACAAGGAGAGATTGCTGGCGGCGAACGAGGGGGATACGGTTCGGACTATCCTGTTCGGCTCCGGCTGGCCCTACGCCCCACATCGGACATTGCGGACAGCATTCGTGCAGCAATGGCTAGACCAGGAAGCCCGTGGTCAGGAAGCCCGTCCGGACGAGCCGGTAATCGGCCGGACTGTCATCGGCGGGCAGCCCATGCCGTTGCACCGATTTGTGAGTTTGCCGCCCAATTGGGATGCGAGCGGAGACATCGATTCGATGAGCTTGTTAGCCGGTCAAGGCGTTGGCCTGGTCCGCGCAGTCCAGCCCGCCGGTGAGATTGTTCGCGAGCTGGTCGAAGAGGCGCGACAGATCATCGCGCAGCGCTTAATCGGACTGGTTGAATCAGGATCTTGCTCGGCGCGCGTTCCGAGCATTTCCCCATCTTGATAAAGGAGTCGCTCCATGCGTGGTTGGATGAGTTCTGCGCGTTTCTTGAGCAAGGGAGTCGCCCTTTTGCTGCTCGCAAGCCTGGGCATGTATGCCACACTTTGTCTGTTCGCGGGGCGGTCCCCGTTGCCAGCTTCCTCGCCTCCAACGGTTCGCGCCCGCGCCCAGCGCGAGACCAAGCCGATTGCAGTCGAACTGTTCACGGCAATCAAAAATGGGGACGCGACAGCCATCCGCACGTTGCTCGATAACGGAGCGGACGTGAATGCCCGCGATGCGGAGGGCAACACGCCGCTCATTCTGGCTTCCTTTTACGGAAGTCCGGAGTGCGTTGAGCTTCTAATCGAGCGAGGCGCCGACGTGAACGCGGCGAACAAGGCCGGCGTGACCGCTCTGATTCGAGCTGCGACCAGCTATGAAAAAACCCGCATGCTCGTGGCCGCCGGCGCGAACGTCCAGGTGCGAACGGCGCTGGGCAACACACCGCTAATGCTGGCTGCTCGTCGCGCCGGCAATTCCCGAACCGTGCAACTGCTGCTCAAGCGCGGGGCCGAAGCCACGGAGCGAAACAACGGGGGCGTCAGTCCCATCCTAGCGGGCGCCGCCAGCGGCGATGTGGTGACGGTGCGTTTGCTGCTGGACGCCGGCGCGAAGGTCGATGATTTCCCAGAATTGAAAGATCCCAGTGCGATTATTTTCACGGGCTTTCGTACGCCCTTGATGTGGGCCGCCTACCACAACGATGTGCGGATGGTCTGCCTCTTGCTTAAACGCGGGGCTAATCCGAACCAATCGACGTACTTCGGCAACCCCTTGTCGCACGCTTGCTGGAGCGACAGCTTCGAAGCCGCTAAATTGCTAATCGCCCGTGGCGCGAATGTTAACACGAGGGACGCGATTGCAAACTTTACGCCCTTGCATTGGGCGGCGGGAACGGAATCGCCTAGCCCACACTTGGTCAAGCTGCTGCTGGCAAACGGTGCCGATCCGAATGCGGAGGGGGGCGAGCCGATTGACGCGTTCGGGCTGGTGCCGCAGACGCCCCGCTTGATCGCCGAAAAGCGCGGCCGGACGGCGATTGTCAATGCTCTCGCGGCCGTCGGTGCCAAAGAACCGCCGCGGGCTGAAAAAATCGCTACGCGCCGACGCGACCTTCCGGACCGGATCGATCCTGAAATCGTGATCGCCTCAACCGAGAAGGCGTTGGCAGCCTTGCAAACGACCGCGGCCAAATCGCGCGAGTCGTTCCGCAAGCACATCAGCAAACAGGACTGCGTGTCGTGCCATCAACAGTATTTGCCGATGGCCGCCGTGGGCCATGCCCGCAACCGCTCCGTTCGTTTCGATCAGGCGGCTGCCAGGGAACAAATCGACGCGTTCGCTAAACTCACGAACCAGGCCTTTGAACACGAGAACATAAGCCAATCCCTCTTTAACCCAGATCCGGCTCTCGGCTTCGGCTACCACTTGTTTGGTTTCGCTGCCGAGAGGCTACCGTCGAGCGCTACGACGGATGGGATGGTCCATCATCTGGTCATTGTTCAGGCATCGGATGGCCGCTGGTTCAACAATCTGCCGCGGCCTCCGATTCAGTCGAGTGACGTGAGTGCCACGGCGTTGGCGATCCATGCGCTCCAGCATTACGGCTGGCCGGGCCGCAAGGAGGAGTTTACGGCCAGTGTCGAGCGCGGCCGCCGCTGGCTGTGGAAGGTCAAGGTCCAAACGACTGAGGAAGCAGTGTTTCAATTGCTCGGTCTGCATTGGGCGGGTGAACCTGCGGAGAAGCTGGGCGACCTGGCCCAAGCGCTCCTGCGAATGCAAAGAAAGGATGGCGGTTGGGCTCAACTACCAATGCTCGACAGTGACGCTTACGCGACAGGACAGGCTCTCTACACGTTGGCGCAAACCGTGAAGTTTCCCGTGACCGACCCGGCGTGGCAGCGCGGGCTGCGCTTCCTGCTGGAGAGACAGGAAGACGATGGAACTTGGCACGTGGCACGGCGAGCGTTTCCCTTCCAACCGACGATGGACAGCGGTTTCCCGCATCACCGGGATTCGTGGATCTCGGCGGCGGCCACCAGCTGGGCGGTGCTGGCCATGACGCGGGCTTTGCCAGTTGGGGCCGCATCGGGCAAGCCGACCTCCGCACAACCGATGCTCCCGGCGCCAATGTCGAAACGTGGGCAGAAAGTCGATTTCACGCGACAGATCAAGCCGCTTTTGGAACGCTCGTGTGTCGCCTGTCACCGTGGAGAAAAGCCGCGGGGCCTTTTCCGCATCGATGGCCGGGATGCCATCCTGAAAGGCGGCGCATCCGGAGTGGCGGCCGTTGTTCCTGGACACAGCGAGAAGAGTCCGTTGCTCGACTTCGTGTCGGGTAACGTGCCCGAGTCGGAGATGCCGCCCAAAGCCGCAAGGTCGAGATTCCCCGCGCTGACAAGGGACGACCTAGCACTGCTCCGCGCGTGGATCGATCAGGGTGCTGAGTGGCCGACGGGAGTGTTGCTCGCCTCGCCAAGGATTAAGAAACAACGGTGAGTTAGCCGCAGCGTCATGGACTGGCTGCTTCGCGGATTGCGCACATTGATTTGCGCCTTCCAGTCGATTCAATCGAAGCGCGCAACGGTTTCCATCTTTAAGAGCGTGAAAGGGTAGATGGTCGTGGCGTATACTGTGCCATCGCGGGCCACGATCATCGCCATGATCACGTGCAGTGGCGTCAGTGTACCATCCGGTAGCGTGTGATAGCCGTGCCGCGGCCGCAGCGAGCCGTCAGAATTCTTGGCCTGCGGCCCCTTGAAGTCGAAGAAGTTGGGGTTCTTGACGGCAATCACCCCGAGGTCGGCCATCCGTTTCGTGCCAGGATCGAACCGCGCCAAGTGGTGCAAGTACCCGGTTCCGAAACCTGTCGCGTTATCGATGCGTACGACGGAGTAGATCCGGCCATCAGGTCCGATGCTGATCGATCCGCGCGAATCTGGATTGTTGCCCACCACGCGGTTCCCTAGCGACCGGACCGCGACCGGCTCGCCGGAGGCGCCGCCGAGGTCGATCTGGAACAGCCGCAGGTCATTGAGCAGTTGCAAGTAAGCGGTCCTGCCGTCCGCCCCCAGCCGCCAGTCGGGATGCACCGCCTTCGGTCCGACCACCTCTTGGAACAGCTTGCCATCCATCAAAAGTTCGTCCTCGCTCACCTTGCCGTTTGCCGGGTCGTACCGCGCCACCCGGTAGTCCTTGGTGATGGCCGCGGCCCGGCCCTGCTTGTCGATCAAGGTGTTGGGCTGATCGCGGAGAATCGGACCCAGGTCGCGGTAGCCCTGTTCCGGGCGTTTCCTATCGAAGATCATCCAGTGCTGGTGCTCGCAGGTAATCACATAGATCAGTCCGCGTGACTCGTCGGCGACGACGTCGATGACTCCCTCGCCTTCTTTGGCCCCCTTGGGCAGACGCTTGTCGTCCAGCGGCATCGGCATGCCGAGGTTGACGGCCTTACCGGTCGCTGGGTCGTAGGTCATGACGTAGCCGCCGCGGTACGTGGCGATCTTGCCGGTCTTCTTTTCCTCAGCGGTGGGATAGCCCTGCTTCGAGCCGACGTAGATAGTGCCCGACGGGCCGACAAAGTTGCGAGTGTGAATCTTGGACTGGGCGGCGTAGCCAGTCGGTTCGAGGGGCAGCCCCACGAGTTTGTGGGTATCCAGCACGACCTTCATCTTCTCGGTCTTGGGGTCGAACTCCACGAGGTAGGAGTTGCGGCCGTAGGCCGCGCAGCCGATGTAGATCCGGCCATTCTTGCCCTCGCAAAGCGAGAAGTAGCCGGACTCCTCCGTCGTGGTCTCCGGCGGGATGTGGTACGCCTTCGCCCACACATAGCGAAAGGGCGGCTTGGCTGGCTTTGACGGTTGGGCCGCGCCGGTCCCGACGGCAGCTAACACAGTGATGGCGGCAGCGAGCGGCATGTTGACCGGTCTCATGATGAGCTTGCTCCTAGAGAAGGTGAAGTTGATTAAGTCGAAATAGCTCCACGCAAAAGCGAAAGCAGTCGGCTCGCTCCGCGAGTGGACCACTTTCGCCAATGTATGGATGGTTCCTCCAATCCGTGTAGGACGGGCCGGGGACATCGCCGGACGACGCGGGGAGTTCGTTTGGAGTGAGCCTCATCGCGGAACCCTTTTTTTCTCCAGGAGTGGAAATTTCGGAGCGCCGATTGGCAGGGGATGCATCCGGCGAACCACGTCCTGCCGCGTTGATGTCTCGGAGAAAACAGCAACGGCCCAGGGGGCCTCATGACTCCCCAGGCCGTTGGCCATCAACGACCGTCGCTGTCTCTTCCTTTACGAAGGTATCTCAATCGGCAGGCGCCCCCATTCCTCGTGATACTGCCTGCGCAAGAGGGATGACTGTGCGAACGTATGCGGCCACGCGGCAGCCGCCACGACCACGCAGCCCGCCCAGACCGCGAACAGGATCTCACCCAGATGGTCAAGGTTCGCGGACCAGATGGGCCAACCGAAGGCTGCGATGCCCAGCAGCGTGTATAGCGACGAGCCGACGGAGATGAGCGCGACCTTGAGCCGCGAACGTCCCGTGGGACGATCCAGGGCGATCTCCATCCAATGCGTCAGAAAGACGAAGCCGGGCAGGTACACGGGCACGAAGAGAACGGCGAACAGGCATCTGAGCAGCGCCTCGCGCGGCCAAACACTGACAGATCCCACCGCGAACGACGTGACAACAAACATGAACCCAACGAACGCGAGGGCGAAGATTCCGGTCATCCAGGCGAGGCGAAGTGCCGTCCGCCAGGAGGGCTCTCCGGGCCGACCCTCGGAGAACCTCCGGACGGCGTCGCGGGCCGGGACCGTTTCTTGTAGCTGGCTCGTCACCTCCGCGGGATTCCCGAACCGCAGCGCCGTCCGCTCCACCGCGGCTCGTTCGTCGCCGAGCTTGGCCGATTCTTCCTCGAAGACGCCGACGACGTGGGCCAGAAGCTCCTCGCGCATCTTCCGCTTGCTGGCAATGCTGGCCCGAACGGGTCGGACGGCCCGCTCGACGATGATCTTCAGTTGGGTCAAGGTGGACTCGTTCATGCGGGTGCTCCCAGGATGCCGCCGAGGACGCGGACGAATTGCTGCCACTCGACTCGGCCGGCGTCGAGCTGGCGTTGCCCCTTCGGGGTTAACTGGTAGATGCGACGCCGGGCGCCGCGCCGGCCGTGCGGTTCGGATTCCCAGATCGCCTTGACCGCGCCGGCCGCTTCCAGCCGGTACAGGGCCGGGTACAGCGATCCTTCCTTGAGCCGCAGCAGTCCGCAACCGGCTTCTTCCAGGCGGTGCAGGATCTCCAGACCGTGCGCCTCGCCCCGCTCCAGTGTGGACAGGACCATCGCCTCGAGATGCCCACGCAGCTTGTCGCCCTGAATTGCTTCCATGTGTTTATCCTAGACAAGCTAAATATAAGTGTCAAGAGCTGACCGCGGCGTGTTCGTCGGCCCGGACATACGGACGAGGGTGCAGGCATAAGGCTTCTCCTGGTGAAACAGGGTGAGCCTACAGCCTACAAACTGCGTCAAGGACGTGATCCGCCGGACGCGTACGAGCAATCGAGGGTATTGACCGCCCCTGCTCCGTTGAGGTTGCTGGAGATCGAGCCGCCGGGGAGGAACTTAAACGTATCATTGGCCGAACCGCCGGTCAGGTTCTCGAACCCCGAGAATGCTAGGGCGCCATTCTAGATGCCGGCATTGAGACCGGTGAGATCCCAGGTATTGACCGTGGTACTTCCAACGAGGGTACTCGTCGTGGCGGAGCTGCCGATCACGGTGGAAATATTGGCCCAGCCACCCGTGGCGGTGGCCTTATTGGTTCCTCCTGCGACCAGCGTGACGGTGACGGCCGTGCTGCGTCCCGAGAAATCAAGCGTGTCCGAACCGCCGCCGCCGTTGATCGGACTTTCACTTCGACTTGGGGTTCCGGCGCGTTCGCCAGCCGGAACACGGATGGGGGCGAGATTTGTCGTCGTGGAGCGAAACGTCGGTTGCGGCTCAAAGCTTGGCTCATCAAGGGGCATCGGCCGCTGAGCCGACCGGGTCTGAGGCGCCGGGGTCTGGGAAGCAGCTTACCGCCTGCGGATGACTTTTGATACACTGCATGATTAAGTTCCCAAGCCAACCACCTGAGGATCTTCTACCATGCACGAGAGCCAGCCCGTTTCCCGCCGAGCCTTCCTCACCACCTCCGCCGGAGCGCTGGTCGTACCGTCCGCCTTCGCTGCCGCGGCCGGTAAGAAACTCGTCCTGCTGGCCGGCCGGCCCAGCCACGGGCCTTTGGAGCACGAGTTCAACGCCGGCACGCTGCTGCTCAAGAAGTGCCTGGCCGGCGTGCCCGGCCTGGAGGTCGAGCATTATCGTAACGGCTGGCCCGACAGCGAGAGGGCCTTCGAGGGAGCCAGCGGCATCTTCCTCTACGCCGACGGCGGCGCTGGCCATCCGTTTCTCCAGCGCGACCACCTGTCGATCATCGGCGACCTCATGCGTCGCGGCGTCGGCCTGTTGTGTGCCCACTTTGCCGTCGAAGTGCCCAAGGACAAGGGTGGAAAACCCTTCCAAGACTGGATCGGCGGCTACTACGAACACCTCTGGTCGTGTAATCCTATGTGGACGCCCGAGTTCAAGGATCTGCCCGATCACGAGATCACGCGCGGCGTCCAGCCGTTCTCCATTCGCGACGAGTGGTATTTCAACATGCGCTTCCGGCCGAAGATGAAGGGGGTGCAGTCGATCCTGTCCGCCAAGCCGAGCGATGCGGTGCGCGACGGTCCGTACGTCTACCCGCGTGGCCCTTATCCGCACATCCAGAAGGAGAAGGGCCGGGCGGAGACGATGATGTGGGCGGTGGAGCGTGCCGACGGCGGTCGAGGCGTCGGCTTCACGGGCGGCCATTTTCACAAGAACTGGCAGGACGACAACTTCCGCAAGGTCGTGCTCAACGCTGCTTTGTGGATCTGCAAGGTGGAAGTGCCCAGGGACGGCGTGGCATCGGCGGTGACGGAATCGGAAATCAAGGAGAATCTCGATCCCAAGGGATCACCGAAGAAGTGAAGGATCGCGCTGCCAGATTGTACGCCAACAACAAAATGTTCAATAGCGGTCCAGTCACTCCGCGCTGTTCTTGGACGTTCAGAGTCGCGGGATGCCGAGACGTGCGCCGGACACGTAACTTGCGTCGGGATACTCCCGACGCAAGCCGAGGCCGTTTCATTTACTTTGAACCCGCCGGGTAGCTTTTCGATCCCGGCGTCCGATCTTTCACTGCGAGAGCGCAGTATTCCTCGAACTGTTTTGTCCACATCGCCGCCAACGAGCGGACCTTATCGGGTTTCTCCTTGGCGAGGTCTTTCGTTTCCGAACGATCCGAGCTGAGGTCGTACAATTCCCACGGACTGTTCTTCCCCGCGGCCACGATCTTCCAGTCGCCGGTACGCAGGGCGCGGTTGCCCTCATGCAGCCACCACAGGGAATCGCGTCTTGCTGGGCCGTCCTTGGCGAAGGCGGGTGCCAGGCTCCTGCCCGGCGCGGGTGGCACTGGCTCACCCTTCCACTTCTCCGGGGGCTTGGCCCCGGTCACCTCAAGGATCGTGGGCACAAGGTCGATGACATGCCCCGGCATGTGCCGCAGCTCGCCGCGGGCAGAAATCCCCTTCGGCCAGTGGACGATGAACGGTGTCGAGATGCCGCCTTCGTGAACCCACGTCTTGTGCCGGCGGAAGGGCGTATTCGCCAGGCTCGACCAACCGGGTCCAATGCAGAGGAACGTTGCGCCGGTTCCGCATTCGGCGTCGGGGTCGTGCCCGTCGCCACGGACCATGATTTCAGCACTCGCGCCGTTGTCTGAGAGGAAGAAGACCAGCGTGTTATCCAACTCCCCGATCGCTTTCACCTGGTCAATGATCCGTCCGATCTCGCGGTCCATGCGATCCACCATCGCCGCATGGACCGCCATCTTGTTCGCCTGAAACCGGCGTTGCGCTTCATTCAGTTCCTTCCAGGGATGTGGGCGGTTTAGCTCGTTGGGACCGAGTATCTTCATGGCGGAGGGGAAGGGGTATGGCGGCCCGACATCGCGTTCGATCAAGCTCAAGCTGCTCCCGCCGATCCTCTGTTCCCTGAGCCGCTGCCAACGCTGCTCTCGAAGTGCATCCCAGCCGGCGAGGTAGGTCTTGCGATAGCGGGCGACGTCCTCAGCGGGTGCCTGCACGGGGAAATGCGGTGAGGTGAACGCAACGTATCCAAAAAACGGCTGCCTGGGGTATTTCCCCGCATGCTCCTTCAAGTACTTAATGGCATGATCGGCGATGGATGTGGTGGAGTAATAGCCGTCCTTGGGGCCAACGGGGGGAAGCGGACGGTCGTCCTCCATGTGCTGGTGGGGCGTGAAGTGTCGATCGTGATCGTCGAGCCTGTAGGAACGGTCGAAGCCATTCTCCAGCGGCTTGCCATCCACATGCCATTTGCCGGAATGATACGAGTGGTAGCCGAACGGCCGGAGCATCTCGGGCAGCAACATGGCCCACGGGGGTCGCACGCCCTGAGCACCACTCGTTACTCCGGGTACCGTGTCCCGTCGCACCTGCTGGGCGTAGAATCCCGTGAGAACTGCCGCCCGCGTCGGCCAGCAGCGGGCCGTGTTGTAGAACTGCGTGAACCGTAGTCCGTTCTTCGCGAGAGCGTTCAGGTTGGGCGTGGCAATCTCGCCACCGTAGCAACCGGCATCGGAAAATCCCATGTCGTCCGCGAGGAGCAAGAGGATGTTGGGCCGAACAGGTCCTTTCGCTCGCGACGCAGGCAACGGTGCCAACAACAAGAAGGCCAGGACTAGAGCCATCCTGAGAGGTTGTTTCAATCTGTCAAAGAGGTAATCGGGGCTGCCGCACGAAGGGCGGGTTTTTGCAGTGCGTTTCTCTGTATCCATTTGGGAAAGCTCTCGTGTCTGTTGATGGGGCCTACAGGGATACAGTTTGTGGTACAAGCGGTGCGGAATTCAGTGATGCCAGGAGGCATTGCCTAGAGCACTTGCGAGGCTGCCGTGGCGGCTCTTGCTTGTAGGACGGCCTTCCTAGGCCGTCCGGACAACGTCCTCCGGACGGCCTAGGAAGGCCGTCCTACAGCAGGCCTGACAACCTCGACCACCGGCCAGCCTGCGAAGTAGCGTGCCTTACCCGATCAATTCGGGAATCGCCTTGCCGTGATCCACGATCGGCGTGGGACGACCGTTGAAGTCCTTGATGAAGGTCGTGGCGTAAGGGATCCCAAGGTGGTGGTAGATCGTGGCCAGGAAGTCGCCAGGACCGCAGACACGTTCGATGGCGTCTTCGCCGCGTTTGTCGGTGGCGCCAACGAAGCGGCCCGTGGCGATGCCGCCCCCCGCCCAGACATTCGAAAAACCCCGCGGCCAGTGGTCGCGGCCGGGTTGCGTTGTCCCTGCGGGGGCGCTCGCGTTACCCGCCCCGGTGCTGGGGGCGTAGCTGATCTTCGGCGTACGGCCAAATTCGCCGGTGACCACGACAAGCACACGCTTGTCGAGCCCGCGCGCGTAAATGTCCTCGATCAGTGCTGAAACCGCCTGGTCGTACGCTTGTGACCGGAATTTCATGGCATCGAAAACGTGTTGGTTAACGGCATGGTCGTCCCAGTTCCCCACTCGGCCACACAAGGGGCCGCTGAGACTGGTCGTGAGCACATCGACCCCGGCTTCCACGAGGCGCCGCGCGAGCAGCAACTGCTGCCCCCAGGCATTGCGACCGTAACGATCGCGGGTGCGCGCGTCCTC
>Ga0209062_1002163_pt1 | contig 27935 bp, 18 predicted proteins | sample Coa_R2_2_FD_187158 | JGI IMG/M metagenome (GOLD analysis project Ga0209062, IMG submission 187158) | Surface soil microbial communities from Centralia Pennsylvania, which are recovering from an underground coalmine fire - Coalmine... | ecosystem: Environmental > Terrestrial > Soil > Unclassified... | reverse complement strand
CCGCCACGTTCCAGCCCGGCGAAGTCGTCGAGGGCTTTATCGGCATCGACGGCGGATCGACTTCGACCAAGGCCGTGCTGATCTCGAAGGATCACAAGCGCCGCATCCTGGCGAAGACGTATCAGCTCTCGAAGGGCAATCCGATCGAGGATACGGTCGAGGTGCTGCAAAAACTCGACCGGCAGATCCGGGATCAGGGCGCGGAACTGAAGATTTTGGGCGTCGGCACCACCGGGTATGCCAAGGACATCCTGAAAGACGTAATCGGTGCGGACGCCGCGCTGGTCGAAACTGTCGCCCACACCGAGGCCGGCCTGCACTTCTACGAGAACGTGGACGTGATCTGCGACGTCGGCGGGCAGGATATCAAGATCATCATCCTGAAGAACGGCCGCGTGAAGGATTTCAAGCTGAACACGCAGTGTTCGGCGGGCAACGGCTACTTCCTGCAATCGACGGCGCAGGGCTTCAATGTGCCGGTCGAGCAGTACGCGGATACGGCATTCGGCGCCAAGGGCTTCCCCAGCTTCGGCTACGGCTGCGCGGTGTTCATGCAGTCCGATATTGTCGATTTCCAGCGGCAGGGATGGAAGCCGGAAGAGATCATGGCGGGGCTGTGCAACGTACTGCCGAAGAATATCTGGCTGTACGTTTCGCAGATTCCGAACCTCTCGGCCATCGGCAGCCGCTTCCTGCTGCAGGGCGGCACGCAGTACAACCTGGCCGCGGTCAAGGCGCAGGTGGACTTCATCGAGTCGCGCTTCAAGGGCAAGGAAGTGCAGCCCGAGGTGATCGTCCACGAGCACTGCGGCGAAGCCGGCGCGATCGGCGCGGCGCTCGAAGCGGGGCGGCTGTGGGATAACGGCCGGCAGTCCACGTTCATCGGGCTCGAAGCCTGCAAGCACATTCAGTACAAGACGACGCGCAATGAAGCGACGCGCTGCTATTTTTGCAAGAACAAGTGCCTGCGCACCTTCATTGACGTCAAAACCACGCTGATCAATCCCGAATACCGGCCTCCGGCCAAAACCAAGGTGCCGCTCGAGCCCGGAGCGCAGCGGCTGATCATCGCCACCTGCGAGAAGGGCACGGTCGAAAATATCGACGAGATGCGCCAGATCAAGGGCAATCTCGACAAGGTGAAAAAGGAAAATCCGAACTTTGTCGAGATCGCGGCCAAGGCGGTGTTCCGCGTGCCGGATGTTCCGCTCGTCGCCGACGCGCCGCCGAAATTCCAGATCACCGCGGCGCAGAAGAAGCGCGCGGCGCTTATGAAGAAGCGCGCCGAACTGCGCATCGGCATGCCGCGCGTGCTGAACATGTACTCGCAGACGCCGGTGTTCACGGGCTATTTCGCATCGCTTGGGATTCAGGCGCAGAACATCGTTTATTCGGACTACACGTCGGAGGAGCTGTACAAGGAAGGCGCCAAGCGCGGAGCCATCGACCCCTGCTTCCCCTCCAAGCTCGGCATTCCGCACGTGCACAATCTTCTGTACAAGGTGCACGCCAAGAAGCCGCTCGATATCATCTTTTTCCCGATGATCGACTGCCTGACCAGCCCGCTCCAGGCGGTGCAGGCCAGCCGGTCGTGCCCGACGGTCGCGACCACGCCGGAAGCCGTGAAGGCCGCGTTCACCAAGGAAGGCGACCTGTTCGCGGAAAAAGGCGTGCTCTTCCTTGATACGTTCGTCAATCTCTCCAAGCCCGACCTCTTCGAGCGGCAGATGTACGAGCAGTTCAAGGACATCCTGGGCCTCTCGCCGGAAGAGAACAAGCGCGCCGTCGAGCAGGGCTACCGTGCGCTGGCGCAATTCGACAACGTCACCATGCGGGGCGCCGCGCGCGAGGTGCTGGAGCAACTGGAGCGCGAGGACCGGCTGGGTGTGGTGCTGCTCGGCCGCCCGTATCACAACGATCCGGGCGTGAACCACGAGATTCTCGAGGAGTTCCAGAAACTCGGCTATCCCGTGTTCGCGCAGGATTGCCTGCCGGTCGACGATGACATCATCTGGCGGCTGTTCGGCGATGAAGTCGAAGCCGGGGAGATCCCGCATCCGATGGCCATCACCGATGTCTGGAAAAACTCCTACAGCGAGAACACCAGCCGCAAGGTGTGGGCCGCCAAGTATGTGGCGCGCCATCCCAACCTGGTGGCGCTCGAGCTCTCCAGCTTCAAGTGCGGCCACGACGCGCCGATTTACACCGTCGTCGAGGAGATCGTCGAGCACTCCGGCACGCCGTACTTCTGCTTCAAGGATATCGATGAGAACAAGCCGACCGGGTCGATCAAGATCCGCGTCGAGACCATCGGCTACTTCCTCAAGCGGTACCGCGAAGACATGGTGCGGAACAAGCAGAAAGCCAACAGCATCGAGCAGCAGTTGCGCGATTTCGAGGCCCGGCTGCGGCGACAGATGCTGCGGGAGAAGCTGGAAGCGGACGCGCGCGTGCGCGACGCGTTCGAAACCGGCGCCATGCCGCAGATCCACGTGACCGTGGGTGCGCTGGCGGAGAGCCGGCCGGCCACGCACGTCTCCGGCGATTAGAGCCCGGCCTGTGGTGCAGGCGCCCATCGCCTGCACCGCGGGCTCTGGGTCACGCGTTTTTGACATTTTTTTACGCTCCCATAGCCCTTTCGAGTTCCCCTCCCAACCCCTGCCCGCGCGTCACATCTGGTATGAAGACGTCATATTCAGCGCCAGCCATTCATACCGGCCTCGTCCCCGCCGTTCGCGCCCAGATCCCCGGCCTCGACTATTACGGCGAATGCCGCCCCGCGCGGGAGACCGCCTGGGAGTTCTTCGAATTCCTGCCGATGCACCGTACGAGCCTGGTCTGCTCACTTGGCCGGATCACGGGGCAGTCCGTTTCAGCCGCCTTCACGATGGCCAGCCTGCAGGCCTTCCTGCGCAGTCTTACGCGGCATCACCGCGGCAGCTTTGCGGGCGTGGTGCGCGATCTCAACCGCCTCGTTTACGAGATTTCGCCGGACAGCTTCCACGCCTCGCTGTTTTATGCCTGGATCGACCCCGTGCGCGGCCAGTTGCAGTACGTGAGCGCCGGCCACGGCCCGGTGCTGCTGATCCGTCCCGGCGAGCGAAGGGTTCGCCGTCTGGAGCACACCGGCACCGTGCTCGGCCTGAGCCTGCGCGTGGAATTCCGCCGGCGCGCCATCGACCTGCATCCGGGCGATCTGCTACTTGCCATGACGGACGGTGTCGCCGACTTCGTTCGCGAGGACGACATCTGCGATTATCTCTGCCGCCGCCCCGGAGCGCGCCCGGTCGACATCGTCAGCCACGTCATCGATTCCGCGCGCGGAGCCGAAGACCGCACCGCGCTGGCCGTGCGGCTCCAGGCCCGCGGCGAAGCCCGCCTGTTCGAGAGCGGCGCGATCGAAGAGCTGGAGTGCCCGGCGGCATGATGGATTCGCCGCGGGTCTCACCCCGCCCCGCGGACCCCTGGCGCCAGCCCTGCAAGCGCGCTGCGCCCGTTTGACTTTGACACCGCCTTCCCCTACCATCTCCTTAACCTGTATGAGACCTGCAAGAAAAGCTTCGCTTGTGCTCTGTCTGGCCGCCCTGGCGCTCGCCGCCGCGGACACCTATCAGAAACCTCCGAAGGTCGTGCTGGACGCGCTGAATGCGCCCGCTTCGCCGACCCTCTCGCTGAATCCGTCGCGCACCTTCGCCCTGCAGGGCAGTCCCGTGCGCTATCCTCCCATCGCGGAGCTCGCGCAGCCCATGCTGCGGCTGGCCGGGCAGCGCATCAATCCCAAGACCAACGGTCTGCACAACGCCACCTTCAACAGCTCGCTCACGCTGCGCAAAATACCGGAAGGCACGGAGATCAAAATCGAGCTCCCGCCGAATCCCAAGCTGAGCGCCGGGCACTGGAGCCCGGACGGCACGCACTTCGCCTTCACCAACACGACCGCCGCGGGCATCGAACTGTGGGTTGGGGATACCACCGGCAAGACGCATCGGATCGATGGCGTGCGCGTCAACGAAGTCATGGGCAGCGCGTTCGGAGGCGGCGGAGGCCGGGGCGGCTCGGGCGGAGGCGGCCCGGTACAGTGGCTGCCGGATGGCAAAGGGCTGCTGGTCTACACCGTCAAGGCGAATCGCGGCCCGGCGCCGCGCGAGTCGGCCGTGCCGGCCGGGCCGCACGTGCAGCAGAGCCTCGGAGGAGCGGCGCCGGTCGTGACGCACGAGGACATGCTCGAAACGCCGCACGATGAAGACCTCTGGGAGTATTACGCCACCTCGCAACTCGCCACCGTGGACCTCTCCACCGGCAAGGTGACGCCCGTGGGCAAGGCGGGCATCATCGAATCGGCGCACATTTCGCCGGATGGCCGTCATCTGCTGGTGACGACCATTCACCGCCCCTTCTCATATCTCTATCAATACCGCGCGTTCCCGAAAGAGGTCGAGATCTGGGACCTCGCCGGCAGGGTGCAGCACAAGGTCGCCAGCCTGCCGCTCGAAGAGCGGGTGCCGATCAACGGTGTGCCCACCGGACCGCGCAGCATCGAATGGCGCCCGAGCGCGCCCGCCACGGTCGTCTGGGTCGAAGCGCTGGACGGCGGCGATCTGCGCACCAAGGCGGATTTCCGGGATCGCATTATGGCACTGAAGGCGCCGTTCACCGGCGATCCGGTGGAAATTTTCCGTACGCAGTACCGCTTCTCCGGGATGCAGTTCGTCTCCAAGGGCAGCCTGATGTTTGTGGAGGATTCGGATCGCAAGACACGCCGCGTCCGCACGTTCGCTATCGATATGGATAAGCCCGGCGAGATCGTCGGTGGCGAGCCCCTGTGGAACCGGAACAACCAGGACCGCTACCACGACCCCGGCAGCCCGGTCACGAAGACGATGCCCAATGGCCAGTCGGCCATCCTGGTGGACGGTGTCAACATCTACCTGAACGGCCTCGGCGCGTCGCCCACCGGGGATCACCCGTTCCTCGACCGCTTCAATCTGGCGACCAGGCAGACCGAGCGCCTCTTCCACTGCGACGACGATCATTACGAGCAGGTGGTGGCGCTGCTCGACGATCACGCCGCGAAATTTTTGACGCGCCGCGAAAGCCCCACCGAGCCACCGAATTACTACGTCCACACCGCTGGCGGCGAGATCGCCGCGGTGACGAAGTTCCCCGATCCGCAGCCCATCTTCCGCAAAGTGACCAAGCAGTTAGTCACTTACAAGCGGCCGGATGGCGTGCCGCTTTCTTTCGACCTCTATCTGCCGCCCGACTACAAGCCCGGCACGCGCCTGCCCACCATTATCTGGGCCTATCCGCGCGAGTACAACGATGCCGCGACCGCGGGCCAGGTGAGCGGCTCGACCAAGCGCTTCACGGAGGTCACCGGGTATTCGGAAATCTTCCACGTGCTCGACGGCTTCGCCGTGCTGGCCAACACCGCGATGCCCGTGGTCGGCAGCGATCCCGACACCGTCAACAACAGCTACATCGATCAGATCGTCGCGGATGCCAAAGCCGCCATCGATAAAGCAACCGAGATGGGCGTGACCGACCCTAACCGCGTCGGCGTCGGCGGCCACAGCTACGGAGCTTTTATGACCGAGAACCTGCTGGCGCACTGCGACCTCTTCAAAGCCGGCGTCGCGGAGAGCGGCGCGGCCAACCGCACCCTTACGCCGTTCGGATTCCAGAGCGAGCGGCGCACGCTCTGGCAGGCGCCCGATATCTATCTGAAAATGTCGCCGTTCATGTATGCCGATAAGATCAAGACCCCGCTGCTGCTGATTCACGGCGAGGCGGATGACAACGACGGCACTTTCCCCGTGCAGAGCGAGCGCATGTATCAGGCGGTCCGCGGCAACGGCGGCATCGTGCGGCTGGTGTTTCTGCCATACGAGGCGCACGGCTACCGCGCGAAGGAAACCATCGAGCACGTGATCTATGAAAAGTTCGCGTGGTTCGACAAGTACGTCAAGAACGCCGGGGGCTCCACCAACAGCAATAACTGATTCGTCAGGAACCGTCCATTTATGGCCGCGTGACTTACGTCACGCGGCCATTGTCGTTATGGGCAGCGTGTGGGCGCTGGATTGCATCACTCGTTTCGGAAAGAGTTCGCGGCCGAACTACATGACGCGAAAAACGTTACAGTTCGGAGCGCGGGCTGAGAGGCGCAGGCCGCAGGCCGGCGCCACAGACAAGGAGAAGCCGAAAATGAGCAAGGCAACAACGATGGCACTTGTATGCGCGGGCCTGCTCGCCGCAATGCTGCCGCGGGCCACCGCCGACGAGTGGAATCAAAAAACTTATTTCACATTCAACCAGCCTGTAGAACTTCCCGGGCAAGTCCTCGATCCCGGCACGTATGTGTTTAAGGTCATGGATTCGCCCTCCAATCGCGATATCGTGCAGGTCTTCAACAAACGGGAAAACCACTGTTACGGCACATTCCTCACGATCCCGGATTATCGGATGAACCCGCCGAGTAAGCCGGTCATCACCTTCGAGGAACGGGCCGCCGGTTCTCCCGAAGCGGTTCACGCCTGGTGGTATCCGGGCAGAAATTACGGCCATGAGTTCGTCTACCACAAAGTAAAAGAGATGGCGATGGCCCAGACCACCACCCAGCAATCGGAACAGGTGGCGACCAATACCACCGAAACCACCACCCAGGCTGTGCAGCAGCCGGCCACGACGGAGATGAACCAGGAGCAAACCACGGTGCAGCCGCCGGCCGAGGAGCAGACGCCGGCTCCGCAACCGGTTACTCCGGCCCCCGCGCCTCAGGAAGAGGCTAACCGGACGGTAGAGACGCCGCCCGCCACGCTACCCAAGACCGACAGCCCGCTGCCGCTCTTTGCGCTTCTGGGTCTGGCTTCGCTGGCCGGCGCCGGATTGCTGAGCCGCGTGGCGGCTGCGATGAAGGCGAGACAGTAAGTGAACCGTCAACCTGTGGTGCAGGCCCATGGCCTGCACCAAACCCTGGCTCTGTTTCTGGCGCTGGCCGCCGGCTTCGTCTTACGAGCTCAGCCTCCCGAGCCGCCCGGCGCCACTTTTTCCGCGAATGCGGACCTCGTGCTCCTGAATGCGACGGTCCGCACTCGCAAAGGGGGCTTCGTGCCGGGCCTGGACAAAACGGATTTCGAGGTGCTCGAGGATGGCGTTCCACAGACCATCCGCATCTTCCAGCGCCAGGACGCGCCGGTAGCCATCGGTCTGGTCGTGGATCACAGCGGCAGTATGCGGCCCAAGCGCCATGATGTGGCCGCCGCCGCTCTGGCTTTCGTGCGGTCGAGCAATCCACAGGATCAGATGTTCATCGTGAATTTCAACGGCCACGTATCGTTCGGTCTCCCGCCGACGCAGCTCTTCTCGGCCAGCCCCGCCAGCCTGGAAGACGCCCTCAACGGCGTGCCGTGGAGCGGGCGGACTGCGCTCTACGATGCGATCGCCGCCGGCCTCACCCGCCTCGGCGAAACCAGCCTCGAACGCAAAGCCCTCATTGTCATCAGCGATGGCGGCGATAACGCCAGCCATCACCAGCGCCAGCAGGTGCTCGATGCCGCCGTGCGCTCCGGCGCCGTCATCTACACCATCGGACTGTTCGACCCGGACGACACGGACCAGGATCCCGGCCTGCTGAAACAGCTCGCGCAGGTGAGCGGCGGGCGCGCGTTTCTGCCGCGCGAGACCCCCGAAATCGTGCCGGTGTGCGAGCGCATCGCGGAAGAGATCCGGAATCAGTACACCATCGGTTACGCGCCGGCAAAGCCGCCCGGGGATTGCCATTTCCGCCGCATCCAGGTACGCGTTACCGCTCGCGGCGGCTCGGGCGATCTGGTGCGCACGCGCACCGGCTATATCAGTTGTCCGGAACGGCAGGAGGCCAGCCGGCCATGACACGCGCGATCCGCCGGGCATTGCTGGTGCTGCAATTTGCCTTGCTGGTCGTGGCCGGCGCACTGCTGGGCTATTGCCTGGCGAGTTACATCGGCATGAAGGTTTTTCAAGTGCGGGAGGCGCGGCGCTTCGAGCAGGAATTGCACAACCGGCGCCCATCCGCGAAGCCCGTGCCCCCGACGGCCCGCCGGGTTGAGCCCCCCGAGGGAACCGTGGAGGGCCGTCTGGAGATCCCGCGCCTCGGCCTGCGCGTGATGGTCATCGAAGGCGCCAACGATGACGACCTGAGCCGCGCCGCCGGCCACATCCCCGGCACGGCACTGCCCGGCGAGCCCGGAAACGTGGGGATCGCCGCGCACCGCGACACGTTTTTCCGCCCCCTCCGCGGCATCCGCCTGAATGACGAAATTGCGCTCGAAACGCCGCAAGGCGTGTCGCGTTACCGGGTCGTCTCGACTCGCATCGTCCGCCCCGCCGATACCCAGGTCCTCAACCCGGACGGCCATGACACCCTCACACTGGTCACCTGCTATCCCTTCCACTACATCGGCCACGCACCCAAGCGTTTCATCGTGCGCGCGGAGCGAGCAGATCACCTCAGCGCGCGCCGTGCCGGTTGACCCCCAGGCCTCAACTGTTATAACATTTGTATTACGAGGTGCCGCGATGATCGCCCTGAAAGCACGGCCAGTTGGAAATTCGATCGGCGTGACCCTGCCCAAAGAAGCGGTCGGCCGCCTCAAGATCAAGAACGGCGATACCCTGTTTCTCACCGAATCGCCCGACGGCTACCGCCTGACGGCGTACGATCCGGAGTTCGCGCGTCAGATGGAAATCGCCGAGGACATCATGCACCGCTACAGGGACGCGCTGAGGCAGCTCGCGAAGTGAGCGAGCCCCAGTGGATCAATCTGCCGGTCGTGATGGCCATCTACGAAGAGCAGCTTGCCGAGCACGGCGGCGGCGCCGGAGTTCGGGATCGGGGCTTGCTCGAATCCGCTTTAGCGCGCCCGCGCCAGATTTATGCGTATGCGGACGATCCGTCGCCGGCGCAGCTCGCAGCGGCTTATGCGTTTGATATCGCGAAGAACCATCCCTTTGTGGATGCCAACAAGCGCACGGCCTTTGTGGTTTGTGCCGTATTCCTGGAGCTGAACGGCGGGCGGCTCACCGCGACGCAAGCGGACGTGGTGAGAGTCATGCTGGCGGTTGACGGCGGCCGCATGAAGGAAGACGAGTTCGCCCGTTGGCTGGAGTCGAACTCCCGGTAAGGCATTCACCCGCGCCCCGGCACCACCATCAGCACCAGCCGCGATGCCCGCGCGCCGCCGTGATACACCGTCTGGCTCGCCTTCAGCAGCCGGGTCTCCTGCGCTACCGGACCGCCGGTGTTGGGATTCCGGTCGAAGCGCGGGAAGTTGCTGCTCGAAATCTCCAGCCGAACGCAGTGCCCCTTCAGGAACACGTTCCCGGTCACGCCCGCGTCGATGGTCACCTTGTACACCTCGCCCGCATTCAGCGGCTGGGGCTTCGATGCCGAGTTGCGATACCGCATCCGCAGAATGCCGTCCGTCAGGTTGCGCGCGTAGCCGTCCGGGGCTACATCCACCAGTTTTGCCGTGAAATCCGTGTCGAGGGCGCTCGAGGAAACATACAGCACCACCTGCACCGGGCCGATCGCTTCCAGGTCCTGATCGAGCGGCGGTGAGGTGTAAACCAGCACATCGCGCCGCTGCTCCACGGGACGCTGATCCATCGGACCCCACGGCAGCAGCTTGGGGTTGCAGCACACCGCACCGCCGCGTGTCGGCACCGGATTCCGCGGATCGAACGTGTACTCGTCCCGCGTCTCGCGGCCCGGCTCGCGCAGGCTGAGGACGCCGTCTCCCGCGGCCGAATTGGCGTGCCCGCCGCTCGTCAGATAGAAGCGCCTCGGCCGCGCCCCGGCGGGCGGCCATTCCCGCTCCTGCCGCCACTGGTTGACGCCCATCACGAAGATCTCGACCGGCGGCTGCGAGAGCAGCTCCGTATCCTTTCCCATCAGCCACTGGTCGAACCATTCCAACTGATACTTGCGGATCGGCAGCAATGCCTCCGGTCCGAAATGGCCTTCCGGCAGCGGCACGGACATGTTATGCGGCCACGGACCGATCAGGATGCGATTCAGCCCGGACGCCTTGTGCAAGGACGCGAACGCCGCCAGGTCGCTTTCCACGAAATTGTCGTACCACCCGCCCACCGTAAACACCGGCACCCGGATCTTCGCGATCTGCTCCGCGACGCTTAGCCCGCGCCAGAACGAGTCGTAAGCCGGATGCGCCACCACATCGCGGAACATGCGCGAGACTTGCCCCGTCGCGGCCACGTCCGCCGTCATCAGCGGCAGGTGCAGCACAAAGCGGTGGAAATCCGGATGGTAGCCGGGCACCTTCAGGTTCTCCGCCATCCACTCGAGCCGCTGCCCGAGCTTCATCGCGCCGCCCGGCGAATAGAACCGGTCGCGGTAATCGTCGGAGCCCGAAACCACCGGAAAAATCGCCTTCAGATGCGGGTTCCCGGTGAGCGCTGCCTTCCACTGCACGATGCCGCGGTACGACCCGCCGGTCATCCCGATCTTCCCGTCCGACCACGGCTGCCGCGCGATCCAGTTCAGCGTATCGTCGCCATCCGGCCCTTCCTGCCGCAGCGGGTCGAACGTGCCTTCCGATTCATACCGGCCGCGCACGTCTTCCACGACCACTGCGTAACCGCGATTGACGAACGCCTGGTAGTTCGGCGTGATCTGCGTTCCTTTGTTATAGGGTGTGCGCTCGAGTATGGTGGGGAACCGCCGCTCGCCGGCCGGCACAAAGATGTTGGCGGCCAGGTGAATGCCGTCCCGCATCGGTATCCGCGCGTGGAATTCGCGCGCGCCAGGGTTCTGCGCGGCGGCCAGGATCGCCGGACACGCCAGCGCTAGGTAAAGATATCGCACAGCAGTCGCCAATAACGTTCCGAGATGGTGCTCACCCGATGGTGCGTGCGAACGTGAGCCGCTCCCCGCCGGCCGATCTCCGCGGCCACCTCGTTTACCGATGTTAGCAGACGCATGTGCTCCCGGAGCGAAGCGCGCTCCTCCGCGCCCGGCGGAATCCGCACACAGGCGTCTTCCGGAAACGCGCGGCATTCTTCGCCATCCGTCACCAGTACCGGCCTGCCGATGCCCATCAGCCGGATAGCGATGCCGGAGGTCTCGCCGGCCGCCGGGTATCTCAGGTTGATGCAGGCATCCACGGCCTGCGCCGCGCGCCAGAATTCACGCTCCGGAAGATGCGGAAGCCGGTAAACGCCTGGCCCGCGGACGAGCGGCGCGGCGGCGCGGCGGAGATCGCTCGAAACGAATTCCCCGGCCACCAGCAGAGCCGCCCGCGGCAGCTCGCGCCGCACCGCGGCGAAAGCGTCGAGCACCGCCATCAGCCGCTTGGACTCCCGCAGGTAGCCGAAAACCCCGAACACGAACGCGCCCGGCGGAATGCCCAGCCGCTGCCGGTAACGGATCGCTTCGGCCTCGCCGCCGGGTTCGGGCGGTGCGAACAGGTGCGGGATCTCCTCGACCCTCCCCGCCCCGTGCTCCCGCGCGATGCGCGCCGCCGCCGGGTTGTGCACCACGACCGCGCGCGCCCGTTCCACCGCGCGCCGCAGCATCGGGAACTGGAAGTACCGCGAGTCGGCCCCGGAGCCCGCCCGCCCGCGCCAGAACTCGCGCGCCAGTTCGCGGTTCCACTCGCCATAGTTGAAGACGAATTCCTCGATGTAAGCGCCTTCGTCGAGCGCGCCGAGCAGGAAGTGGTGCAGCACGGCGTCGTGCAGCACGATGACGCCGGGCCGCTCCAACGCCAGCCGGTAGATCTCCGCGTGCAGCCGGTTGTTGCCCAAGTGGTAGAGCGCCGCGTCGCAGCGCCGCGGCGCGATCTCCACCCGCCCGCAGGCTCGCAACCCCCCGATCAGCGCCGCCGCGTAATCGGCCACGCCCGTCCTCGCGGGCGGCAGCGGCGAATAGAACCCCACCGTCAAGCCGGCTTTTTCCTCTTCCCGAACAACGCCGTGCCCACCCGCACGCAGGTCGCGCCCTCTTCGATGGCCGTCTCCAGGTCGTGCGACATCCCCATCGAGAGCTCGCGCAACCCGTGCTCTTCCGCCAGCTCGCGCAGCCGCCGGAAGTAGGGGCGTGACGCTTCCGGGTCCTCCGACCACGGCGGCATGGTCATCAGCCCCCGCAGCCGCAGGTTCGGGCACGCGCACACGGCGCGGATCAGCTCCGGCAGTTCCTCCGGCGCCGCGCCGCTCTTGGCCTCTTCCGGGGACAGCTTCACTTCGAGCATGACTTCGAGCGGCCTGCCGGTTTCGTTCAGCCGCCGCGCCAGCTTCGCCGAATCGACGGTCTGCACCACCTGGAACAATTCCGCCGCTTTCTTCGCCTTATTCGATTGCAAGTGGCCGATCAGGTGGAAGCGCGCGCCTTCGAGGTCCGCCAGAGCCGGCGCTTTGCCCTCGAACTCCTGCACGTAGTTTTCGCCGAACTCGCGCAGCCCGAGGCTGTACGCTTCGCGGATCGTTTCGGCCGGGAACACCTTCGTCACCGCCAGCAGCAGAATGCTCTCCGGGTCGCGCCGGGCCCGCTCCGCGGCGCGCGCGATGCGCTCCCGTACCGCCGCCAATCGTTCTCGCACGGGATTAGTATCCCACGTTGCCGGCGCTGCATTCGTCATTCTCAACAGGATGAGCCGGCCGCTACCGCTCCGCCTCCCGCCCGAAGCCGCGTTGCTCGTGATCCACAGTCGTCCGCGCGGGAGATGTTCTCCCGGCGGTTGTGTTGGAGTAGTCTGCGCCTCGGACCGCATACGCTATCATGGGCAATCCGCCTCATGCGTCTGCCGCGCCTGTATCCCATCCTCGACACCGAAGCCCTCGCCGCCCGCGGCATCCGCCCGGAAACCGCCGCCGCGGCGTGGATCGAAGGCGGCGCCGGCATCCTCCAACTCCGCCACAAAGGCCACTGGAGCCGCGATATCCTCGACACCGCAAAGGCCGTCGCGCGCCTTTGCCGCGAAGCCGGCACGGAGCTCATCATCAACGACCGCGCCGATTTCGCCCTGCTCCTCGAAGCCGGCCTGCACGTCGGCCAGGATGATCTGGCGCCGCGCGATGCGCGCAACCTGATCGGCGGAGCCGCGATCCTCGGCTTTTCGAGCCACAGCGCCCGGCAGCTCTGCGAAGCCGCGGGCGAGCCGGTCGACTACGTCGCGCTCGGCCCGATCTTCGCCACCGCGTCGAAACGCAACCCGGATCCCGTGCTCGGCGTCGAAGAAGTGCGCCGGTGCCGTCCGCTGCTCGAAAAACCGCTGGTCGCGATCGGCGGCATCACTCTCGCCAATGCGCTCGAAGTGCTCCGCGCCGGGGCCGATTCGCTGGCCGTTATCGCCGGCCTCCTCCCCGAACACGCTTCGGCGCAAACGCTACGTCAACGGATGGAAGAATGGCAACAACTCGTGAAAGCGGTTTAGTCAAAGGCCTCGGCCTCATCGACTCCACCACGCTCGTGATGGGCTCGATGATCGGCTCCGGCGTATTCATCGTGGCGGCCGATATGTCCCGCCAGTTGCAGTCGCCGGGCCTCCTGATCCTGGCCTGGGTCGCGACCGCCCTCCTCACCCTCATCGCGGCCCTCAGCTACGGCGAACTCGCTGCGGCCATGCCCCACGCCGGCGGCCAATACGTCTACCTGCGCGAAGCGTTCGGGCCGATGTGCGGCTTTCTCTATGGCTGGACGCTGTTCCTGGTCATCCAGACCGGCACCATCGCGGCCGTGGCCGTCGCGTTCGCGAAATTCAGCGGCGTCTTCGTGCCCTGGATCTCGGCGCAGAATTACCTGTTCGGCAGCGGAAAAATCGGCCTCACCACGCAGCAGCTCACGGCCATCGCCATCGTCGTGCTCCTGACCGCGGTCAACACGCGCGGCATCCGCGCCGGCGCGGCGGTGCAGAACGTATTCACCTTCGCCAAGGTGGCGGCGCTCGCCGGGCTCGTGATCGCGGGTTTTCTGGTCGGCCGCAACGCCGAAGCCGCCGCCAGCAATTTCCACGATTTTTTCCGCAATGCCGATTGGAGCTTCACCACCATCCGGCTGATCGGCGTGGCCATGGTGGGATCGCTGTTCTCCTCGGACGCGTGGAATAACGTTACCTTCACCGCGGGCGAGGTCCGCAATCCGCGGCGCAACCTGCCGCTCTCGCTCGCGCTCGGCGTGCTGATCGTCTCCGCTCTGTACATCGCCACGCAGTTCACCTACCTCAACGTCCTCACGTTCCCGGAAATCCAGCATGCCGCCGAGGACCGCGTGGCCACCGCCGCCGCCGCCCGCATGTTCGGCCCGGTCGCCGTCCAGTTGATGGCCGCCGCCATCATGATTTCGACTTTCGGCTGCGCCAATGGTCTGATCCTCTCCGGCGCCCGCGTCTACTTCGCGATGGCCAAGGACCGGCTCTTCTTCCGCCGCGCCGCGGAGCTCCACCCGCGCACCAACGCCCCCGTCTTCGCGCTAGCCGTGCAGTGTATCTGGGCCGTGCTGCTCACGCTCAGCGGCAGCTATAGCGACCTGCTCGATTACGTGATCTTCGCCGTGATGCTGTTCTATATGCTGACCATCGCCGGCCTTTTCGTGCTGCGCCGCACCCGCCCCGATCTCGACCGCCCCTACAAAGCCATCGGCTATCCCGTGCTGCCGGCCGTCTACATCGCCGCCGCCGGGCTGATTGAGGTGCTGCTGCTGATGTACAAGCCGAACTACACCTGGCCGGGCCTGATCATCGTGCTGCTGGGACTGCCGGTGTACCTGCTGTGGCGCCCGAGAGGAGACAGGAATCGCAACGCACTTTAGGCGGATGAACGTGCTGGATGGTTCAATCGAAACACCTCGAATCGTCACGCACAGTTGAGCGCCGTCTGAGCGAAGGAATTCTGGACATCACCGCGGACTCAGCGTATATTCCAAACACCTGAAGCGTTCCGAGTTGCGTGGAGGGATTATGGGTGCCACGTTCCTGGTACGCGCCGCGGGACTTGTCTTCTGTCTGATCACCTTCGCGGCAGCGCAATCGATTACCGGCATTACGCCATTCACGGGCCAGGCTGGCGATGTGGTTACGATCCATGGGTCCGGTTTTCCTGCAAACCCGGCGCAGGCTACCGTCAAATTCGGGCCCAACCGGGCGCCGGTCCTCACCGCGACTTCGACCCAGTTGACCGTCCAGATCCCGTATGGCCAGCCGTTGGGCCCCACCAGCGTGACGGTCAATGGCAGCAGCGGCAGGGCATTCATTACCACCACCCGGAGCAAAATCGCCGTGCCCCCCAACCCGGCAGCCGGCTGCCAGCCCTGCGCCTGCGCGTGTAGTTGCCCGGACCAGAACAGCTCCCCTTGCGTTTCCCAGGGAGCGTATTTGGGTGGAAGTCCCGGCAATGCCACCGGGAATGGAAACATCTACGGCGAACGCGGTGAGTTCTTCCAAACTGTAACCGACCTGAGCATTCCGGGCCGCCCTGGAGCCGCACCAGCGGTGCAATTCGCGGTCAAGAGACAATACCGCTCAGCAGCCGTGAACAGCGGCCCGCTCGGGAACAAATGGGACCACAATTACTTTGAGAACCTTCAAGTGGAGGCAGATGGCAGCGTCGTCCACCACAACGGCCTGGGCCGTAACGATCTGTATCTGAAGAATGATGCCGGCGCGTTTGTAGCGCCCCCCGAGTTCTATACCACCCTCACCCACAACTCGGACGGCAGCTATTCCTTGCTGTTCAAGGATCGTACATTGAAGCAGTTCGATAGCACCGGCAAGATTCAGAGAACCGCGGACCGCAACGGGAATGCCCTCACCTTTAGCTACAATTCGCAGGGCGAGCTGGCGACCGTAACGGACACGCTTGGCCGGCCCATCAATTACGCCTATGATGCGAACGGGCGGCTCACGCAGATCACCGATTTCATCGGGAGAACGGTGACCTACGCTTACGATGCCGCCGGCAATCTGGTCTCGGTAACAACGCCCGCGGTCACAGGCACCCCGAACGGCAACGACTTCCCGGCGGGAAAAACAACCCGGTACACTTACGATTCCAAGCATCTGTTATTGACAATTACCCGTCCCAATGAAACCGCCGCTTCTGGCCCGCCTGTTTTGCAAAACAGCTACGATAGCAACGGTCGAGTGATCGCCCAGACGTACGGCGGAACCAACGCCTCGGGCTCAGCCGCGGGCGGCACGTATACCTACAGCTATACTCCGCTGAATTCCGGAGTAATCTCCGACGATCCGAATCTGCCCGTAATGACCACCCAACAAGTGGACCGGAACGGAAACCAAACGCAATACGACTTCAACCGTCTCGGCTACCCGCTGGCGGTCCGGCAGTATACGCGCGGGCTGCGCCCGGCCGATCCTCCGGTGTTTGTGACCACGATGCATTACAACGCGGACGGCCGCCTGGCGCAAACTACGCTGCCCGCCGGGAACCTCATTCAATACGCCTATGACGAGGGCAATCCGGACCGGTTTCAGCAAGGCAACCTGCTTCAGGAGACGCGGCTGCCGGATGCCTCGCGGGGTGGGGATCAGGCATTTCTGACAACCACCTATACTTATGAGCCCCTGTTTAATCACACCGTCTCCATGACCGAGCCGAGGGGAAACGATCCATCGTATGTTCCTCAAAATGGCGGCGCGCAGTCGGCTGCGCGCTACACCACGCTTTACACATACGATTCGACCGGAGATTTGATCGAGCGCGTGCAACCGGCGGTGATCCTTCCTAATGGCACGCTCCAATCCATCATTACCGATTACACCTACAACTCATTCGGGCAAATGGCCAGCGAAACCGATCCCGAAGGGAATGTCACGCTTTATCAGTATTGCCCAACCGCGACTCCGAGCTGCTCCGCTCCGGATCCGAACGGCGGCGGGTACCTCCAGCGGAAGGTCATCGATGCAACTACGAGCCCGCGCCGGACGGAGACGGCCCCGCCCACCGCCATCACGACCCAGTACTTCTACGATGCCGTGGGCAATACGGTCCGCATCGTGGATGGGCGAAGCAACGACACGCTCTACACCTTCAATCAATTGAACCAGGTCGTGGAGATGCAGGCCGAAGCGCCGTTTCGGTATACGACTTATACGTTTTACGACGCCAATGATAACGTGATTCAGAGAAACGTCGAGAACAAGGTGGCAATCGAAACCGACGGCAAGCCGACCTTCACGCCGGACGGCAATTTCAACACGCAGGACGGAGCGCCGGCCTTTTTCATCAACCGATACACATTCGATATTCTCGACCACATCGTCAAGCAGGACCTGGATGCGGCGGGATCGGCTCCGCCGCGCGTGGTCACGCAGTTCCAATACGACGCCAATGAAAATCTCATTCGGGACATTCTCCCCGCGGGCAACGCGATCGCCTCTCAATACGATGAACGTAATCTGCTGTTGACCCAGACCAGGGGGGCTGGCGCGCCAGGCGCTTCGACGATCACATACGACTATGACCCGAACCGCCATCTGGCGGAAACCGTGGATGGACGGAGCCTGATTACACTCTACAGATACGACGGTTTCGACCGCAGGATTAAGACCATTGATGCGGTTGGCGGGCAGACGATCACGCACTATGATCCCGCGAGCAATGCCGTCAGCACATCCAGCTTCGGCCAGCCGGGAGGCCCGAGCCCCGCCGACAATTCCGGCGCAGGCAATGTTCTGCTGAACCAGCGCAACTACAAGTTCGATGAATTGAGCCGGCGCTTCCAATATGATGAAGCGCCGATCAACGGCAGCTCCTTCGTTGCTACGGGCGTAACGACAACGCGTCCGCCATCGATCACGCCCGGCCCGCTCAATCCCCCCAATATCTCCATGCAGTTTATCTATGACCGGAACGGCCGCCTGGTGCAGCGGATCGAAGACGATCTGGCGACTACGACAACTCAATATGACGGTGTCAACCGTCCCGTGCTGGTCACGGACCCCGTGGGTAATACGACCGCATCCAGCTACGATGCGGATAACAACCTGGTGCGGAAGGTAGAGATCGACTTCAGCCAGAAGAGCGGCGTCGCGAGCGAAACGTTCACGACCACTTACCAGTACGACAGCCACAACCGGCAAACCCAGTTGTCGGATAATTGCCAAAACACGCGCCGGAGCGCTTACGACAGCCGCAACAACCTGACCGATCAGACGGACGCCAAGGTAGACAACACGCTCGGCTGTCCTGGGGCTCCCAACACCCAAGGAAATTCGGCACGCTACGCATACGATGGTCTGAGCCGGCGGTTGCAGATGATTCAGGACCTGCGCGCGGGAGGCGTTGGCTCAGGCGCAATCGACACCACCAATCCCTTCAATCCGAGTGGACAGATCGTTACGGCGGCCGCCTACGACCCTAACAGCCGCGTCACAGCCGTAACCGATAGCAACGGAAATACGACGCGGTATGCGTATGATGCCTTGGACCGGCGGACGAACGAAACTCTCCCGGATCTGACAGCGACTACCTACAGCTATGATCCCGATGACAACGTAACTACGCTGAAGGACAACAACGGGACTATCCGGAGCCACGCCTATGACGGATTGAATCGCCGAACGCAGACCTCGGTGGCGCCGGCCGCCGGGATAATCGGGACGACGCTCAATACATACCAGTACGACGGCCTGTCGCGCATGACCCGTATGACCGACAACAACGACCCGGGGGATCCGACATCGGCCTCGACCGTCTCGATGGCCTACGATTCACTCGGGCGGATGGTGGAGGAGGTGCAGAACGGGCATGCGGTCGATAGCTCGTGGACGGCGGAAGAGAGACGCACCGCACTGATCTACCCGAACGGCCGCGAAGTGGATTATACATACGATGCGCTGGAGCGCATCCAGAACATTAAGGACGCAACCGCTACCGCCAATCTGGCGCAGTACACATATATCGGTGAGGAGCGCACGTTGCAGCGCCAGTACCAAAACGGCACGCGATTGACGTACCTGGACGATGCGGGAACGGCGGACGTTGGTTATGATCCGCTGCGTCGGACCATTCAGCGCCGGGACATGACGGACACCAACTCGCTGATCATTGGATTTACGCACGCATATGACCGTGAGAACAACAAGGCCAACGAGAACAAATTGCTCCCGCCTCCCACCATGAACTCTGAGGCCTACATTTACGATTCGGTTTACCGGATCGCCGATTTCCAGCGGACAGGCAGTGTGGAGCCCAAAACCGAGGCCTGGACTCTGGATGGCGTCGGCAACTGGCGGGTCGATACGATCAACGGCATTGCTCAGACACGCTCGGTGAACAGTGTCAACGAGTATACACAGATCTTTAGTCCCAGCCTCCCGCCGGACAATCTCTCGTATGACAACAACGGGAATTTGACTTCAAGCACGGGCCAGGCGATGGGGTATCAATGGGACTATCGAAATCGCCTGCGGCAGATCTGTAAACTGACGGGAACCGCAACCAATTGCTCGTCGCCGGGCGCGAGCGTGATCGCGACGTACAGTTACGATGCGATGAATCGCAGGACGCGGAAGGTTGTGGCGAACTCCGGGCCGCTGAATGGAACGACAAATTTTTATTATGACGGATGGCGAACCATTGAGGAGCGGGATGCAACGGATATCCTCACGCAGCAATACGTCTACGGGATCTATATAGACGAACCTCTGGTATTGGATCGCTCCAGCGGCCCACGCCTCTTCTATCACCAGAACTCTCTCTATTCCACGTTTGCTCTCACCGACCCGACAGGAGCGGTGGTCGAAGGCTATCAATACGATGCGTACGGGCAACAAACCGTCCTGGGTCCGGATTTCTCGACTGTAGAGGGCACGGTAAGCGGCGTCGGGTCCGGATCCACCGGCGGAGGCAGCGGCGGTACAACCGGCGGCGGCAGCGGAACCACGGGAGGCGGTGGAACCCCGAAGTGCAGTAAGTGCGGTCCCGATATCACGAACGCCCTGTTGCAGTTGGAAAACGACATGAAGAACCACTTTCGACAGAAATGGAGCCAGCGCGGGGCGGCTTGCAACAGGTACAACTGGCTTGGCGGCTGGGATGTGGACCAGCTCCACTATGAGACCCAGTTCCCCACAACCCCCGGTTGTCCCACACCCGACTGCGCCGGTACCGTGGAGATGTTCGGTACCTGCGTCATGGCCGATGACGCAAACTACTATATGTTCGGTGTGATGAATGGTATCTGCTACGACGAAACTCATGACGGAGATAGATACGACGAAGATCACATGACGGGACTGATCGCCGAGTGGAAGGCGTTTGCCGCCACCGTTAACGGCGCCGCCAATTTGCTTGGGGAGAATCTACCTCCTCGCAAGTTCTCTCCCACTTACGAGACACTGTGGGCGGCCAGGATCGGGTTCAATCACGCCCTCCGCCGGACCAAATCCATCGTCAGGGAATTAGGCAGCTTGTTTCTGCCGCCAGCAAAATGCCCGGTCGGCTGCGGAACCTGGAGCGGCACGTTGGATTGGCATTGGGATCCTTTACACCGGCCGAGGGCGGCAAGGTGATTGGCGAACCATGTGTCAGGGCCGGTGTTCGCGAGCAAGACATGACGATGCGTTGAAGGGACGACTCTTACATTAGGAGTGGCTAATGAGAATCCGGTCGATTATATACGTAGCCTGCATCCAGGCCGCGCTGGGAATTTCGATGCTGCAGGCCGATACCCTCGCCCCCGGCGACCTGACCGCGCCCTTCGCCGTGCAGCCCTTCGTTGGGCTGGGAGTGACGGGAGGCGTCACTCAGCCGTTCTTCTCCGATCTTTCCGCGCTCTCGCTCCCCGGCCCCGGCATTGTCGACGTTCTGGGCAATATTCAGGCGTTCGATGCGGGCGGCAATCCGATCAGCACGTTCCAACTCACGGGAGTCACCGTCACGCAGGGCGCTTCTTCCCTGATGCCGCCGTTGCAGGCCTTCATCGTTCCGTCCCCCACCACATACGTCTCCACTCTCAATCCGCTCAATCAGGTCACACTCGTCCCCTCGGCGCTCAACCTTGCCTTCACGTTCAATAGCGACTCGTCATTCCAATATTCGTACACGCTCGACGTCACCGGGATCCCGGATGGCGGTTTCCTGCTCTACGATGACGTCGAGGGTGCGAAGGTTCCGGAGCCCGGCGCAGGGTGGCTTCTGCTGCCGGTGGTGCTGTGGAGCATGGTTCGCTTACGAAAGAGATTTCGCCTTCGCACAGGAGCCCCACCGGCCGGCTGAAGCTTCGGGCAGGCCCGTGAAGCGATCCCGGCAGGGCTCGCCGGGCCCCCACAAGGTCTTCTGCTCCAGGCACTTCGCTACCGTGAAGCGCCCATCGCCCGCAAACCCCCAAGCTCCCGCCCGGCTATGGTATCTTTTAGCGTTACTGCGTAGCGAAGTCCGGTCCCGCCCCGCCGCGGCCGCCATCCGCGGCGTGTCATCGCGGGAGCATGCGAGGATATAAAGAGTACCACTATGAATCTTTTTGCCACCAAGCCGATGGAGCAGCTGGTCAAGGAGGCTCACGAATCGGGCGAGCACAGCCTCAAACGCACGCTCGGCGCGTTCCAGCTGACCGCGCTCGGCGTCGGCGCCATCATCGGCGCCGGCATCTTCGTGCTGGCCGGACTTGGCGCCCACTATGCCGGTCCGGGCCTGATGCTCTCGTTTGTCCTCTCCGGCCTCGGCTGTGCGTTTGCGGGCCTCTGCTACGCCGAATTCGCCGCCATGATCCCGCTGGCGGGCAGCGCGTACACGTACGCCTACGCGACGCTGGGCGAAATTTTCGCCTGGATCATCGGCTGGGACCTGACGCTCGAATACGCCATGGGCGCGAGCACCGTCTCCTCCGGCTGGTCGAACCACTTCATCGAACTGCTCGACATCTTCCATATCAAAATGCCGCTCTGGCTGGCGTACGATCACTGGACGGCCCTCAAGACCGCGGAAAACATCGTGGCGCGGCAGATGGCCCAGACGGCCAACCCCGGCCTCGTCCCCGGCACCCAGGCCTTCCTGGACAAGGTCGGGGACATCATGGGCGCGCAGTCCGCCGAGCTCATCGCGCGCGCCCGCGCGCTGGTCGGTGCGCCGAACCTCTTCGGCTTCGATATCGGCTTCAACCTGCCGGCTTTCGTGATCGCGCTGCTGATCACGGCCATCCTGGTCATCGGCATCAAAGAGAGCGCCCGCTTCAATGCCACCATCGTGATCCTCAAGGTCGGCGTCGTGCTCTTCGTGATCGCCATGGGCATCCGCTACATCGATACCACCAACTGGGGCAGCGGCTGGAGCGGCTTCGCGCCGTACGGGTTCTCCGGCATCGGCGCCGGCGCCGCGTACATCTTCTTCGCCTACATCGGCTTCGACGCGGTCTCGACCACCGCGCAGGAGGCCAAGAATCCGCAGCGCGACCTGCCGATCGGCATCATCACGTCGCTGGTCGTCTGCACCGTGCTGTACATCGCCGTGGCCGCCGTGCTCACCGGCATGGTGCCGTGGCGCGAGGTCAACATCGAAGCTCCCATCGCCCGCGCGTTCCTGGACCGCGGCCTTACCACCGCCTCGCACGTGATCACCGTCGGCGCGCTGGCCGGTCTCACCAGCGTGATGCTGGTCATGCTCCTCGGCCAGACGCGCGTGCTCTACTCGATGGCGAACGACGGCCTGCTGCCCAAGAAGTTCTTCGCCGATGTCCATCCGCAGTTCCGCACGCCCTGGAAGAACACGATCCTGGTCGGTCTCCTGGCGGCGATCGTCGGCAGCGTGACCCCCATCGACGATATCGGCAAGATGGTGAACATCGGGACGCTGCTCGCGTTCGTCATCGTGTGCACGGCCGTGATGGTGCTGCGCAAGACCAACCCGAGCCAGGCGCGGCCGTTCCGCACGCCGTGGGTGCCGGCCGTGCCGATCCTCGGCATCCTGTTCAACGGCTACATGATGTACAAGCTGGGATGGGTGAACTGGGCGCGGCTGTTCGGCTGGCTGATCATCGGCCTCATCGTCTACTTCGGCTACGGCCGCCACCACAGCCGGCTGCAGCAGAGCAATGCGGCCAAGGGCCGGTAGGATCGCTTTCGCGGCGCTGGTCTTGCTTTACGCTGCCGGCGCCGCCTTTCCGCAGCAGCCCCAGAATCCCTCCCCGATGGTGGAGCACACCCGCGCCCACCAGCGTCTGCCGGAGCAGCATCCGGACGGCCGCCGCGAGAAGCTGGAGCTCGGCACTCTGTACGTCCCGCCGCGGGCGCGTCCCGTCCTGCTCTTCTTCTTTCATGGCGGAACATGGCTGCCCGAAGTGGCGGCCGCGCGGAACCGCGTGGCCGTCGTTGCCGTTCAGGCCGGCGCCGGCTCTGCGACCTACGCCCGGCTCTTCGAGGACCCGCAGCGCTTTCCGCGCCTGCTCGCGGAAGCCGAATCGAAGTCCCGGATGAAGTTCGGGCGCGTCCTGCTCGGCGGCTGGAGCGCCGGTTGCGGCGCCATCCGCCAGATCCTACGCTCACCCGAAGCCTACACGCGCGTCGATGCGGTCCTCGCCATCGATGGCATCCACACCGATTACTCCACAGGCAAGCCCGGCCCCCAGGAATCCGCGATCGGCACGGAAAATCTCGCGGTATGGCTCCAGTTCGCGCGCGATGCCGTGGCCAGCCGCAAGCGCCTCGTGGTCACCCATTCCGAGATCTTCCCCGGCACCTTTGCCAGCACCACCGAAACCGCGGACTATCTCCTCCAGCAACTGGGCCTCACGCGCCGCGCCGTGCTGCGCTGGGGGCCGCGCGGCCTGCAGCAGTTGAGCGAGGCCCGCGCCGGGCGCTTTCTGCTGATGGGCTTCGCCGGCAATTCCGCGCCCGATCACGTCGACCAGTTGCACGCCCTGCGGGAGTGGTTGAAGCTGCTCGAATAGCCGTTCGGAAAACGAAAAACCGCCGAGCTTCGGCGGTTTTTTGTCGTAACCTATTGATTCCATTAGAGCGGAACCGCCGAGGCTCGGCGGTTTTCCGTAGCGAAACGGCTATTTCGCCGGTCCGAACGTAATTGTCGATTCCCCGGCGTACTTGTGATAATTGGCGAAATCGATGACGATCTTGCTGCAATTGTTCGTGCCGCGTTCGCACATCAGATTCTCGGCGTGCACCGGCAGCAGATACTGCCTGGCATCGCCGAGCCGCACGTACTGATAATCGGTCGCCGATTCCGCGTGGTCCACCGGGAAGGCGCTCGGGAAGCCGTACGCCTCCTTTTCAATCCGCAGCACGCGCCCCGTCTGGGGGTCGATCCACACCGAGCCACGGTACGCCGGCGAGTACGATTGCCCGCCGATCTTCACGTCCCAGTGCGAATGGTCGTGCGTCACGTTGAAATCGTACAATTTGGCCATGATGCCGCCTGCCCGCGATTCCCGCTGGTAGTGAAATTCCGCCGCGGTGGCGGGATGGAACAGATCGATCAGCACCGTGCCGAACTCGCCGGTCGACCACGCCCCGCCGCTTTCCTCGATCGTCTTGTTGGTGGGCTTGCCGTTGATGTGCAGATCGCGATAGCTTTCCTTGCCGTTTTCGTAAACCACGTTCAGGGTCAGCAGGTCCTGCGGCTCGAAACGCGCCGGATGCGTATCGCTCTGAAACCGCGCCATCCGCTCCTGGCAGACGTAAGAAGGCAGGGTTTCGGTGAAATCGAGCGCCGCATCCGTGGCCTTGCGGATGAGGTCGTCCATCGGCCGCCTGGCGATTGGGGTATCGTCGTCATCCGGATTCCGCCGCATGGCCGGCCGCACGGGCGGCGCGCCGGGCGATGCCGCGGAGGCGGTCTCGACCGGCTGCGCGGGCGTATTGGCCACCGCGGGCGCACCCTGTGTATCCGCCTGTTCCGGCACCGGGGCCGAGCGCTCGCGCGCAGGGTCAGCCGGCTTGCCGCGCCGCAGCACCGGCCGTCCGGGGTCCTCGGGGTCTTTCGCCGCCGGCCGCTCGACTTCCGCCGAGGCCTCCGGCTTCGCCGCCGCCCCCGGCGCGTCCGCGGGCGGCTTTGGCGCGTCCTTCGGCGCCTCCTTCGCCCACGTGTCCGGCACGCCCGCCGACTTGTCCTTCTCCGGCGAATGCTTCGGCGCCTGCGCGGCATCGGACGTCTGTGTGGCCGCGGCCGCTTTCTCCCAGTACACGTTGACCGCCGTCAGGTCGCCGTTGGCCTCCTCCGGCCCTTCCACGGAGATCTGGTCGCCCGGCTGGAAATCGGGCGTTTTGATTTCGTTTCCGTTCTTGAAGAACTTGGTTTTCGACGTGCGCCGGAAATCCATCACCCGGTCATCGCCCAGCTCAAGCGAGATGGTCTTCTCGTCCATGTGCTTGAGCTTGCCGCGAAAGTTCGGGTACGGCTGGTTGGGATCGGCCTTGGGCGTCCCTTTGCTCGACCGCCGGCCGGCGGGGATCGGAATCCCCGTCCCGCCGCCCGGATACGGATAGCCGCCGCCGGGATATCCACCCGGCGGATACCCACCGGGAGGATAACCTCCGGGCGGATAGACCTGAGCGCCGGCGACGCCCAGCGCGAGCAGTAACCAGACCGGCAGGCTGACACTGCGGGCGGTCGACGAATACACCATACCGTAGAAGGTAGATGCCTGACAGCCGCCCCCGGTTACGTGGCGGGGCGCGCGGAGCGCCCGGCCTTCCGCCCGCTCACGAACGTCCGCGCTTCCCAGGGCCGGTACTTTGGTTCATGATATGCTGATTCCAGATTGTGAGTTTGCGCCCTGTGCTGCTGGTCGACACCGGCCCCGTCCTGGCGGAAGCCCTGGCGCCAGCTCTCTCCCGCGAAAACCGTGCCCTCGAAACCGCTCCGGATGGTCCGCATGCGCTCGATCGTCTGCGCGCGGGCGACTGGGAGCTGCTGGTGGCGGGACCCAATGCCAACGGCCTGGACAGCCTCGAACTCCTGCGCCGTGCTCGCGCCATCCGCCCGGATCTGAAGGTCATTTTGACCGGCGAGTCCGACCCGCTGCGCGTGCTCACCGCCCTGCGCTCCCGCGCGTTCAGCTATTTCCATCGTCCGGTCGCGCCCGCGGCCCTGGTCGATATGGTGCAGCAGGCGCTCGCCGCCGCTTCCTGGAAAAACGATCTGCGGGTCGTCTCCGCCCGCCGCGAATGGATCACCATCGAGGTGCGCTGCCGGCTGCAGGCCGTCGAGCGCACCACGCACTACCTCCGGGAATTTCTGGCCGACCTGCCGGCGCAGGCCTGCGAGGACGTGGCCATCGCCTTCCGCGAGCTGCTCATGAATGCCGTCGAGCACGGCGGAAAGTACGATCCGCACAAGCGCGCCCGGGTCTCGCTGGTGCGGACTTCGCGCGCGCTGATCGTGCATATCGCCGATCCCGGGACCGGCTTCTCGTTCGATTTCCTTCCGAATTCCGCCCTATCCAACCCTGCCGGTTCCCCGACGCAGCATGCCGAATTCCGCGCCGGCCACGGCCAGCGCCCCGGCGGCTTCGGCATCCTCATGAGCCGGCAGCTCGTCGACGATCTCATTTATAACGAGCGGGGCAATGCAGTGCTGTTCATGAAGTATCTGTGAACGGCGCAGGCAGGCTATCATAGGAGTTCTTCAGTCCATGCCCGAACCCAAAGCTTTGCCGCTTCCCGTTCTTCTGCATATCTCCAAGCTGCTCAACATCTCGCTGAAGAGCCTCACCGCTGTCATGGAGCTGCTCGATGGCGGCGCCACGGTGCCGTTCATCGCGCGCTACCGCAAGGAGGCCACCGGCAACCTGGATGAAGTCCAGATCCGCGAGATCCAGGAGAAGCTGGAATACTTCCGCGAGCTCGAGGAACGCCGCGAGACCGTCCTCGAATCCATCGCCTCGCAGGGCAAGCTGACGCCGGAGCTCAAGGCCGCAATCGAAGCCGCGCTCGAAAAGAACGAGCTCGAAGATCTGTATCTGCCGTACAAGCCGAAGCGCCGCACCAAGGCGTCCATCGCGCGCGAGAAAGGACTGGAGCCGCTGGCGCAGTTCCTCTGGCAGCAGCAGCCGGGCGCCGAGCCGCTCGATGCCTTCGCCGCGGGATTCATCGATGCCGAAAAGGGCGTCGCCTCCGCCGCCGAAGCGCTCGAAGGCGCGCGCCACATCGTCTCGGAATGGGTCAGCGAGAACGCGGAGTTCCGCAAGACGGTACGCGGCATGATGCTCGCCGAGGGCGTGGTCGCCAGCCGCGCCATCGAGGGCGCGGAGGATCCCGAGGGCAAGTTCAAAATGTATGTGGATTACCGCGAGCCAGCGGCGAAAATCCCCTCGCACCGCATGCTCGCCATCCGCCGCGGCGCCGCCGAAGGCGTGCTGGCATTCGAGATTGAGCTCGAGCGCGAAAAGCCGCTCGCGTACCTCCGCGCCCAGGTGATCCACGGCCCCGGCGAGTGCGCCCCGCACCTCGAAGCCGCCGTCGAAGACGCCTACGACCGCCTGCTGAATCCTTCGATCCAGACCGAAGTCCGGCTCGAACTGAAAGACCGGTCCGACGAGGAGGCCATCAAGGTCTTCCGCGAGAACCTCGAGAACCTGCTGCTTTCGCCGCCCGCCGGGATGCTCGGCGTGCTGGCCATCGACCCCGGCATCCGCACGGGCTGCAAGATCGCCGTCGTCGACGATACCGGCAAATTTCTCGAGCACGCCGTCATCTACCCGTTCGAGCCGAAGAATGACCTGGCCGGCTCGGTCAAAACGCTGGCGTCGCTCGTCGCGCGCCATAACGTGCACGCCATCGCGATCGGCAACGGCACGGCCTCGCGGGAAACCGCGGCGCTGGTGCAGGATTTCCTGCGCCAGGCCAAGCTTTCGAACATCTTCAGCGTGACCGTGAGCGAATCCGGCGCTTCGGTCTACTCGGCTTCGGAGATCGCGCGCCAGGAATTCCCCGATCTCGACCTCACCGTCCGCGGCGCCATCTCGA
>Ga0209062_1002162_pt1 | contig 27938 bp, 19 predicted proteins | sample Coa_R2_2_FD_187158 | JGI IMG/M metagenome (GOLD analysis project Ga0209062, IMG submission 187158) | Surface soil microbial communities from Centralia Pennsylvania, which are recovering from an underground coalmine fire - Coalmine... | ecosystem: Environmental > Terrestrial > Soil > Unclassified... | reverse complement strand
AAATCCGCGATGGCTTTCTCGCTGAACGAACGGCAGAGGACCAGCGCCAACTCGTAACGGCCCGCTCGAATGAGACGGTCCACATCGTCCAGCTCGCCGCGAGCAGCGCGGACCTTTTCGGGTTCCGGGTTGTCCTTCTTCCAATCCGCGGCGAGTGGCCTTGTTACTTCCGGCCTCTCTTCGACCGAGGCGGAGCTATCCGGCGCCATCAGGAGCGAGCCGAACTGCAACGTGCCCACAATCAGCCCTAGTTGGAACACGCACACGAGCGGCCAGAAGAGGGATTTCCACCGAATGCGCTTCCAGGGCTCTGCCGATTCCGGCGAACGGGGCGCGTCCACCTTCGGTGCGTCCCCCGAATTCTCGGCCGCCTTTTCGGGCTGCATAATCCATTCAACCCTTAAAATCGTTAGGGTCGCACCCCGGAGGGGATTATCGTCGCTTTAAATTGTTATCTTGAGGCGGGAATTTGGAGCAACTTTCCACGAATTGATTCGATAAGAGAGCCAAGGAAAAACAAAACGGGAAATCGCCACAGGAGGATTACCATGCGGATCACGAACCAGAATCAGATACCTGTTCCTTCCCAAGACAACAGTAACAGTAAGGATGCCGCTCCGGCTCCTGGCAACGATACCGCTGCCTCGGCGTCTTCCCCTACCTCCTCAACTTCTCGCTCCTATCCTGTCAGTCTTGTGCCGTCGTTTGAACTTCTCAGTCTCACCTCAACCCTACAGCATATCCCGCCCGTCCGCGAAGACGTTATCGCGGAAACGGTGCGCCGCCTTGCCACGGGACAGCTTAAAACTCCCGCGGCAGTGGAACAAACGGCTCGCGCCATTCTTGGCCTGTAACCCAGCGTCGAGCGCAGGCCGGCTCCTCTCCCCGTCCTCCGGTTCTCCCGATTATTCGGATTAAGGGCATTGCATCGATTCGCCGAGTGAGGCCAGCGCGCGAAGATGCGCCGTTTAGTTTTCTTGGGCAAGTTTCATGAACCAAGCTCGATAAGACAGAACAACCACGCTGACGTGGTGAGTTATACGGACGGGAAGAACTAAATTTCAGAGCGGGAGAAACAACACGCTATGCTGTCCCTCATCAACAACCTTTCGTCCCTGATCGCCCAGAACAATCTCAGCTCCTCCAACAGCTCGCTGAACACCTCGTTGCAGCGGTTGTCGTCGGGGTTGCGCATCAACAGCGGTGCGGACGATCCTGCCGGCTTGGTCATTAGCCAGGAACAGATGGCGCAGATGAGCGGTCTGCAAACGGCCATCACCAACACTTCCAAGGACGTTAATGTCGTGCAATTGGCCGACGGCGGTCTCAACGAGATCAATTCGCTGTTGCTGCAAATTCGCGGCCTGGCTGTCGATGCCGCCAACTCCGGCGCCAACGATACCAAGACGCTGGCCGCCGACCAGGCGCAGATCAGCAACGCCTTGGACACGATCACGCGCATTGCCACCTCGACGCAGTTTGGCCACGATCAGTTGCTGGATGGCAGCCACGCGGCCAGCGTCCAATCTCTCACCGGGGGCGATGCAAACGATTCGGCCAGTATCGCCGGCAACGTTCAACAAGGCAGTTACGCGGTCGTCGTCTCAAAGGCTGCCACGGCCACCACTTTAACCGGTACTGCCTTTGGCAACTCCAGCAACAGTAACAAACTCGACAACGCCGAAACGCTTACCATAAATGGGGTAAATGTTGTATTGAGCGCTGGAAGTACCGGAAGCCAGGCCAACACGGCTATCAATGCGGTCACGGCCAACACCGGTGTCGCCGCCGCATATGATTCGACTAACAATATTCTGACCTTGTACTCGACGCAATTCGGCAGCGGACACAACATCAACGTTACTACCACTGTCAGTGGAGGTGGTAGCGATCAAACAGGCCTAAACGGTGTCGCCGCCACTCAGGGCACCGATGTAACCGGCACCATCAACGGTGTAGCGGCCGACGGCGTCGGCAACGTGCTGACGAGCAATGCGGGAGCGACTGCCGGCCTGAGCGTCACCTTCGCGGCCAACAGCACCGTTCCTTATCAAATGGCCGATGCGAACAACACAACCCTCACGGCCAACGTCGATACCAGCAACGGTCTGGTCTTCCAGATCGGCGCCAACGGCGGTCAAACCGCCACCTTGACCATCCAGAGCGTGCAGGCCAATGCCCTCGGCGTCGGTGGAGGCAGCGGCATCAACAACCTCAGCCTGATCGACGTCACTAGCTCGACTCAATCGTCTACCAGCATCCTCAACGTCATCGATAAAGCCATCAGTGACGTATCCAACCTGGCCGGCACCCTCGGCGCCTTCCAGGACAACACGCTGCAAGCGACTGCCGCCAACCTCCAAACCTCGCTCCAGAACACCACGGCGGCTAACTCGACCATCCGCGACACCAACTTCGCCCAGGAGTCGGCCACCTACGCCCAGAATCAAGTGCTGGTGCAGGCCGGGACTCAAGTGCTGAAAAACTCCAATCAGCTTCCCCAGTTGATCCTGACGTTGCTCCAGTAATCCGGCAAAATCTACCAGCCCGCAGCGCGAGCAAGGGAACCCTTGCTCGCGCCCGGGCTGATAGAGCGATATATTCGTTATTCGCCACGTCTCCTTCCGAGTCGCGCGCGAACCAACTCGGAAGATCGACGCAAAGGCCAGCCCCTTCTTACAGCGATACGCTATATTTCCGCAGAGAACCCAGCGTCTGGAGATAGTGATGTCGTCCCTTTCCTCCATCGGCAGCTTGCTGAACAATACCCCTAGTTCTTCCTCGAGCAGCAATTCTTCCTCCAGCAGTTCGTCAAGTAGTTCCGGGCTGACCGGGCTGAACTCTAGCGGCATCGCCATTCAAGGTTTGATTAGCGGACTGAACACCGACCAGATCATTCAGGCGATGCTTGCTCCCGAACAGCAAGTGATCGCCAACCTGCAAAATCAACAGGCGGGAATCGTTCAGCGCGAAACGATGTATAACACTATCCAAGCCGATTTGACCGCGCTGCAATCGGCGGTGAGCAGTCTTTCGGGCGCCACCAACAGCGTCTTCGACGGCCGCACAGCCACCTCCAGCAATCCCAACTTCGCCACGGCTTCGGCGTCGAGCGGTGCTCTGCCCGGTGTGTACAGCTTCCAAGTCAACAGTTTGGCTCAGGCGCAAGAGACGGCATCGCAAGGTTTCGATTCGGCCAACAGCCTCATCACGCAGGGGACGTTTCAGTTTCAGGTCGGTTCCGGTGCCGTTAACACCATTACCATCAACAACACCAACGACACTCTTCAAGGTCTGGCCGACGCCATCAACAACGCCAATGCCGGCGTGACCGCTACCATCATCAACGACGGCAGCTCCTCGCAAGGGTATCGTCTGTTGCTCACGGCGAATAACAGCGGAACCGCCAACGCCATCACTATCACCAATAACCTCGCCGCCGACAGCGGCACCACGCAACGCCCGGAATTCAACACCACGTACATTGGCGCGGCCGTCACCGGCAGCAATTGGAGTGGGACTTCAACGCCAACATCCAACGCCGGCAGCGGCAGCTACACCGGCTCCGGCAACGACGCTTACACGTTCACCGTCACCAACGGAGGCACCGTCGGCACGGACAACGGCATCACGCTCGCTTACACCGACAGCACCGGAACCAATACCGGCACCATCACCCTTAACTCCGGAGATGCCGGCGTTCTTAAGACGGTCGCCCAGGGCATTCAAGTACAGTTCAACGCCGGCACCCTGGTGACGGGCAATTCCTTCACCATCAACGGCTTCAACCCTAACGTCCAGGCGGCGGCCAACGCCTCCATCACGGTCGGCTCCGGCAGCGGGGGCATTACCATCACCAGCCCGAACAACCAGGTTCAGAATGTCTTTAACGGCGTCACTCTCAATCTCGTAGGTGCTGCTCCCGGACAAACCGTGAACGTCACGGTCGGCAACAACACGGACGCGCAGACAACGGCGATCACCAACTTCGTTAGCGCCTACAATGCGGTTGTCAGCTTCATCAGCCAGAACGATTCGTACAATGCTCAGACCCAGCAGGCCGGCATTCTGCTCGGTGATTTCCAGGCCACCAATATCATCAATCAGCTCGGCACGGCGGCCACCACGGCCGTGGCGGGGGTCAATTCGCTGGCGAATAACCTTGCCGAAATCGGGATCAGCGTCAACGCCGACGGCACGCTCTCCGTCAACAACGATACGCTCAACCAAGCGCTGAGCGGCCAGCTAAGCGGGGTCTCGTCCGGTGACATCCGCCGCATGTTCGTGCAAGACGGCGAATCGAGCAACAGCGGCATTCAATTCGTGTATGCCCCCAACACCATCAAGGCGGTCGGCACGCCGATCCAGGTGCAGATCACGCAAGCGGCCACGCAGGGCAGCGCCACGGCGACCAACGCCCTGGCCGCCACGACCACGATCACCAGCGGCAGTAATGACACCTTCACCGTGAACGTGGACGGACACGAATCCAGCCCAATCGTTCTGCCGGCCGGTACCTACACGCAGCAGCAGCTTGCCCAGCAAGTGCAATCCGCCATCAACGCGAACTCCAAACTGGACGGCGCGCAAGTGACGGCCAGCGTCAGCAGCAGCGGTCACCTAGTGTTGACCTCGAATCAATACGGCTCGACCTCGCAGGTGTCGATCGGAAGCGGTGACGCGCTCGCTTCGTTGGGGTTGACCGGCAGCGAATCGGGACATGGCCAGGACGTGGCCGGCAATTTCCTCGTTAACGGCGCCAGCGAACCGGCCACCGGCAAAGGCCAGACCTTGACCGGCAATTCAACCAACGCCAACACGGCCGGCCTCGTCGTCAGCTCCTCGCTGACGCCGGCACAAGTGACCCCCGGAACTCCCGAAGGAAGCGTTACCATCACGCACGGAGTTGGCGCTCAACTCAGCAACATGCTCAATCAACTGCTCGATCCGGTCAGCGGCCAGCTGACAATGATGCAGCAATCCCTGCAGAGTCAAGCGGACACCATTAGCCAAGCCATCACGGCACAACAGAATAGTATGCAGCAGCAACAAACGCAGCTGCTTCAGGAATTCGTGCAGATGGAAAGCAATCTCGCGGCGATCCAGAGCGCCGGCAACGCTCTCTCTGCCTCGCTAACCGGCCTTACTTCGTCCAATAGTAAAAGCAGCGGCGGCTAGCGCCGCAGGCAATTCGCAGGTCAGCCTTTCCAGTCTGACCGACAAATGTCATGGGTACGGAACGATCATGAATCCCTACACCAAGAATCAACAGCAGACGGTCCCCTCTTGGACGCGCATCGACATGCTCCTGGCCCTCTTCGATGGCGGCGTGGAGCGTTGCGAGCAGGCGCTGGCGGCCCTGGAGCGCCAGGATCACGCCGCCGCCAAGAAGCTCTTGATTAAGGCCCGTTTGATCGTCATGGGCCTCGCTTCCGGAGTCATTGCCGATGGCGATCCGGTGACGACTACAATCCTACAGCTCTATGAGTACGCCCTGCATTCGTTGGCCCAGGGCGGCATCGAGGACGTGCGCGGAACACTGAATGTGCTGCGCATTCTGCGCGAGGGGTTCCAGAAGGTCCGCCCCGAGGCCGTCGAGCTAGAGCGCAGCGGAGTAATTCCGCCGATCAATACCACATCGACCTTGCAGGCACTCGCGTGAGAGGTGCTGTCAATCCCCGTCGCGCCGCCAAGGACGCCCCTTGCTTGCGCAGCGGGCTGGTGGAAAAGGATGATCTCGCATGCCGTCCCTTACCGTGACGCTGGAGGAAGCTCGCGCACACCATCGCGCCGGCTCTCTGCACAAGGCACAGCGGCTTTATCGACGGATACTCGAATCCGATCCCTGCAACGCCGAGGCGCTTCACTTGTTAGGCGTCGCCGCGCTCCAAAGCGGCCGCCGCGAAGAGGCCGGCGAGCTGATTCGCAAAGCCATTGAACTCGCGTCCAACCGGGTCGAGTTTCACAACGATCTTGGCGAAGTGCTCATGGCTCAGGAGCGCTTTGCCGATGCCCAGGCGAGCTTCGCAAAAGCCCTGCGATTGCGCCCAGATTTCGCCGAAGCCCATAACAACCTCGGTCTGTGCCACAAAGCCCAGGCTCGATCGGCTCACGCGCTCAAGTTCTTCTACCAGGCGATAAGGTTGAAACCCGACTTCGCCGAACCCTTCAATCACGCCGGCATCATTGCTTACAAGGAGGGTCAACCCGATCAGGCCATCCTTTTTTTCAAGAAGGCCATCCGCCTCAAGCCCGATTACGCCGAGGCGGTCAGCAATCTCGGATTGATCTACCTGGCCCAAGACAAACTCGCCGAAGCCGCCGCTCACTTCCACGAGGCGCTTCGCCTCAAGCCGGACTATGCAGCGGCGCACAACAACCTCGGCATCGTTCTTGTCAAGCAAGGGCAAGGAGACGAAGCGCTGGTGTATTTCCTGCAAGCCATCCGCCTTGATCCGCGCTCGGCTGAGGCCCACAATAACGCCGGCAACGTGCTGCGCGGCGCCAACCGCGCGGCAGAGGCATTAACTTACTACCAGAAAGCCCTCCAGCTCAACCCGTTTCACTACGAAGCCCAGACCAATCTCGGCATCTTGCTCTGCGAGCAAGGCCGTCATGCTGAGGCGGTCGCCGGCTTCGAGCAAGCGCTGGCCCGCGCACCCAACGATGGCTTGAAGTTGCTCTCCTTGTTGATGTTGCCGGTTATCTACGAATCGACCGAAGCGGTACTTCGTCATCGTTGCCGCTTCGACGCCAACCTGGCGCGGCTGGCCCAGGAGAAGTTGGTCATCGATGATCCGGTTCGCCAGACCGGCAATCTGTTTTTTTACCTCGTTTACCAGGGAATGAACGATCGGCAGGCGATGGCAGATTTAGCGAAGATTTTTTGCCGCGCCACTCCCTCGCTGAATTACACGGCGCCTCATTGTCTCTCGCCGGACGCGGCGGACAACCGGCCCCTTCGCGTCGGTTTCGTTTCCAACCATTTCTACAACCATACCATTGCTCGTCTCTACGCCGGAATTATCCACGAGCTGGCTCGTGATCCGCGCTTTCATGTCACGGCCTTCGCCTTGAAGGCGCGCGACGACGAGTGGGCGCGTTTCATCCGCGACTCCGTCCATCGCTACTTTATGCTGCCGCCGGGTTTAGCTGAGGCACGGCGCCGAATCGCCGAGGAGCGCCTGGATGTCTTGTGCTACACCGATATCGGCATGGATCCCATGTCGTACTATCTGGCCTTTGCCCGCTTGGCTCCAGTCCAGTGCGTGACGTGGGGACATCCCAATACGACCGGTTTACCCACCATGGATTACTTCCTGTCCGCCCGCGACCTCGACCCCGACGACGGCGAGCAGCACTACACGGAACGGCTGGTGCGGATGGAAAACTTGAACACATTTTTCTACAAGATTCCGACCATACGACAGCGCTCGCGCCAATACTTCGGCCTGAATGATGACGACCATGTGTACGTCTGCCCGCAAAGCTTGTTCAAGTTCCACCCCGACTTCGATGCCTTTCTCAACGGTATTCTCGAGGTCGACCCCCGCGGCAAGCTCGTCCTCGTCGCGGGGCACTACGATCACTGGCTGACTCTACTCCAGCAGCGATTCCACAGAACGCTTGGACCAGCCGCCGCGCGCGTCGTGGTGTTGCCGCGCCAGGAGACGCCGGAATTTCTCAGCTTGCTCGCAATGGCGGATGCCTCCCTCGATCCGCTGCCTTTTGGCAGCGGCGTCTCCTCGCTGGAAGCGTTCGCGGTCGGTTGTCCCGTGGTGACACTGCCCGGACGGTTCCTGCGCGGCCGCGTCACCTACGCTTGCTATCGCCGCATGGGACTCCTGGATTGCGTCGCTGCCGACCGCGACGACTATGTGCGCATTGCCGTCCGTCTGGCCAATGACCGAGAATGGCGTGCCGACATCTCCGCCCGTATCGCTGCCTGTAGAGATGTGTTTTTTGAAAATTACGGCATTATCGACGAATTCAAACAATTCCTTCTCACCGCAACCGCGACGGCGTGCGCGAGCCGCTAGATAAGAACCGCGAAGCAAGAATCCCGGGCCATCGTCGATAACGGATGGCGCCTCGCCGCCTCGGTTCGAGCAACGACACTCGGCAGGCGGCCCCGGTGCCATGGATCATGCAATGTCGAAATTAGCCAATCCAACCCTGGCGAAGCTGCTGCAAAGCGGAATCGAGTACCACCAAGAGAATCGCCTGCCCGAAGCGGTAGCTGTTTACGCCCGCATCTTGGAAATCGATCCCGAACACACCGATGCTCTGCACTTGCTGGGCCTGGCTGCCCACCAATTCGGCCGCAATGAGGAGGCGCTAAAACTCATCACCTGCGCGGTGACTCGGCGGACGAAGGTGGCCGGCTATCGCAACAGCCGGGGCGTGGTCCTCTCCTCCCTGGGCCGCACCGGCGAAGCGGTCGAGGAATTCCGCCAGGCACTCCAGCTCGATCCCGATTGCCTGGATGCCCGCATCAATCTCAACAACCACGGCCATACGCTTTGAGAGACTTCGGAGATAGCTCATGGATTCCTCAGTCGTCCTGCAACGCGATAGCGCAGCCCGGCTCGATGTGACGGGGCCACTGCCGCCCGTTCGCCCCTCGCCGTCGCGCGCCCAGAGTCGCCACGGTCACGAACGGCTGCTGCGCCATTGCACTTGCGCCGCCTGCGGCCATCATGTGGCCGTGCCGTTTCTCGATCCTTATGAGCAGCCGTTGGCGAAGCTGGCATGGCCGATGAGCCGCGACGAGGCGGAGGGGATGCCCCGATTGCCTCTGGAGTTCGTGCGCTGCATCGGTTGTGGACATGTTTACAACATTCGCTTCGAGTATGGCCTTGTGCCTTACACGGAAAAGCCCAACCGGATGTACAACAAGGGAAGCGGGTGGATGCGGCACCTGGCGCGCGTTTGCGATTTGCTCCGAGATCAGGTACCGTCCGGAGCCACGGTAGTGGAAATTGGTTGCGGCGAGGGCCATCTGCTGCGTTCCCTGGCCGAGCGACGGCCGAACGCCCGCTATATCGGCTTCGACCCGAATGCCAGCATGGAGACCGGCGGCCTGTTCGAGGCGCGGCCGCAGCTTTTCGAGGCGGCCGTGCATATGGCCGAGTGCCGCCCCCATCTGGTCATCAGCCGGCATGTGCTCGAGCACCTCGTCAACCCCCTGGGCTTTTTGCAATCGCTGGAGTTCGCTGCCTGCTGTCTGGATACGCCGACCTGGGTGTTCATCGAAGTTCCCTGTATTGACCGTGCCCTGACAACCGGCCGCACCAGCGACTTCTACTACGAGCATAATTCCCACTTCACGACTACTTCATTCACGCGCATGCTACATCGGGGAGCAGCGCACGTCGAATGGATCAAACCCAGCTACGACGGCGAGGTGATTTGCGGCCTGGCTCGCCTGGGCAGCAGCCGCGAGGCGGTGGACTTTGCCCGCGAAGCTGCGGCCTTCCGCGAGATGGCGGCGGCGGGATTGCTGATGCTGAGCCAGCAATTGGCCGAGTTAGCGAATTCCGGCCAGCGCGTCGCCATCTGGGGCGGCGCCGGCAAGGCGGCGGCGTTCCTCAACCGCTTCGGCGTCGATGCCGATCGCTTTCCCATCGTGGTCGATTCCGATCTCGACAAGGTCGGCACTTTCGTCCCCGGCACTGGCCAACGGATCCGGCCGGTCGATTATCTCCTCGATTCTCCCGTCGAGATCATCCTCATTCCCATGCAGTGGCGAGCGCGCGACATCCTCGCCGAAATGGCACGAACCGGCATCACCTGCCGGCAAGTGTTGATCGAGCATGAAGGGCGACTGCTCGATTTCGAGCGCGATGCGCATCCTTATTAACAATCCGGCGCGCGGTGCGGCGTAGGCCCGCCGGTGATACCTCCACCGGCGGGCTTACGCCGCGCCGCGCGCCTCTTGACAGTCCCTCGACGCATCCCTTAGTTTACATATGCCTCTCTTTCCATCTCGGGACGCCCATCTTGGAGGATCTCCATTCATGTCCGCACGTCGGCAATCCCCTCTCCTTCTCGCCGCGTTGAGTGCCCTCCTGGCGGTCGGTCTTTCGGCGAACGCCTCTCGCGCCCAGTGCAGCCGCGGCGGCGGCTTCGGCCCCGGTATGTCGCCGGGAATGGGCGGCGGTTTCAACCCGCGAATGCAGCAGGGGTTGATCGCTCAGCAATTGACGCAGCAGCAACAGCAGTTGATGCAGCAGCAGTTGCTCCAACAAATCCAGCAGCAACAACAACAACAGCAGCTGTTGCAGATGGCCAAGCTCACTCAACAAATGCGCGACTTGGCGAAGGAAGGACCGGATGCAATCAAGTCAGCCCTCAAAAGCCCGAACCCGGAAACGCGCTTGATTGCCGTGTTGACCATCAGTAAGTATGGCCACGACTTGACGGACGAACTCATCGAGCGGCTCACCGATGAGAACGTCTCCGTTCGCCAGGCAGCCCGGCGCGGTTTGGTAAAGCTCAGCACCATGCGCGACGGCAAAACGAACCAGGTACGCGGGGTCGATTTCGGCCCGGTGGCCAACGCCAAGCGCTCGGCTCAGGAGACGGCCGCCCGCAAGTGGCGCGATTGGTTCGAGCGCCAGCAAAAGCGCGAGGACGACTCGAAGGCTATCGCCGCCAAACCCGCGAAGGAAACGCCGCGTAGTCCGGTTGCTTTGGATGATAAAAGCCGATAAGCCGTAAAGGACGCAAAGGACACCAGGGACGACAAGGACGCCAAGAAAAGATTCTTTTCTTGGCGTCCTTGTCGTCCCTGGTGTCCTTTGCGTCCTTGGGGGTATCACACGCAGCGCACCGCGACGACGCTGCAATTGTCGCTACCCCCGCCCTGATTGGCCAATTCGATAAGGCGATTGGCCAACTCCGCCGCGGAAGTTCCGGCCTTGGCGATCGTCTCGGCAAGAACGCGGTCGCTGACATGCGCCTGGAGGCCGTCGCTGCCAGCCAGCAGCCAATCACCGGAACTGAGAGAGACATCATAGCGGGCCGGCTCGATCAGGGCGTATTTGCCGACGGCCTGCGCGACCTCGTTGCGGCGCGGGTGTTTCTCGGCTTCCTCCGGCGTTAGCTGGCCCAACTCGACCATGCGTGCCACCAAGGTTTGATCGCGCGTTACCTGCGCCAGCTTGCCGCCGTGCCAATGATAGACGCGGCAATCGCCCACCAAGCGAATCGAGACGCGGCCATCCCAGATGAGCAAGGCTACCGCCGTCGAACCCATGCCCTTCCAGGCCGGATTGCGCAGGGCGGCCTCGCGGACAAGGCGGTTGGCTTCGTGCAAACCGCGATCCAACACTTCCGACGGATCGGCCAGGGCCACATCACCGGATTTCCCGCTCAACGCCGTGTTCAACAGCGGACTCAGCATGCTGCTGATCGTCCGGACGACGAGCGCACTGGCCTGCTCGCCGGCTGAATGGCCGCCCATGCCGTCGGCGACGACGATCAGCGCGACATCGTGCCGTTCGTCTTGATTGCTCCAGGTGCATTGCTGCACCAGCAGGCTATCTTCATTGCGATCGCGCACCCGGCCGCGCGTGGTGGCACTGCCGAGAAGGAGCCGGCACGGCATCGCCGTTTCCGGAATGAATTCCGACATGGACTCCGAATCGGAGGGCTTTTCCAGCTCATCGAGGATCTGTTTGGCCTTCTCCTCCTCGGCAACGGCGTTGTCGCCATCCCATTCGAGCGTGAGAAACGCCTGCTCCACCGCCTCGGCGGCGCGAACGTCTTCGAGCCAGTCGGGCTGAGCAGGTTTTTTCTCGGACTTGGTAAGGGAGCGGATATCGTCGAGCCAATCGGGTTTGTTGGTTAAGGGCGCGGCCGGTACTGCCTGCGACGAGAAATCGAGCGCAGCCTGGGCCGGCACCGCCTCGCTTTGCTGGCGTCCCTGGGGCCAGATCAGATCGTTCGGACAGAGCCGGCCGTCCGCCGCCATTTGCCGTAACCGCGCCGCCGGCACCGGACCTAGCGTCTGCCCATTATGCGTGTAATACCAACGGTCGATCATCGTTGCCTCGACCTCAGAACATGAAGGAGGAAGAGAAACCACCACGAATCACACGAATGACACGAATAAAAGACAATAAAAACAAAAAGGACAGATCAAAACGACACCAATTGAAAGTAGAGAAGCAAGAACTATTCCTTTTTTTCTCTTCTTCTTTCTTATTCGTGTTATTCGTGTGATTCGTGGTGACCTCTTCTTTTCTTGGCGGTTCAATCGATTTCCGTTTCTCAACGAATTCGCTTCACTACCATCGATGCGATATCGACCTCACCGTCGTCCGACCACACACGCACCGGCGTGGGAGCGAACGAGAACGCGCGGAACCCGCTTTGGCCGCGGACGAACCTGCCGTTAAGCCGAATCGACCAGCCGTTCGCCGTCACCTGGATGCGGATGTCGTTCAAGACGCCGGGCTTGAGCGATACAAAATCGGTGTTGGGTCCAAATCCCTGGCCATCCGGATCGTTATTAAAGGGAATGTAAAAGCTCGCTTTTGTGGACTGATTCTCCGGGCGCAGGACCCATTCGCCGCCGTTGAGGAAGGTGATGCGGATCGAGTTCTTCGGCAAGAGCGCCGTGATGCGGATCTCGATTGGCCCGTGGTAGAGCTGCCGGGTGGCGATGTGTTGCTGCGGAAGAAGGCGGAGCATGGGAACGCCTGTCTTGCGGTTAATCGCGGCGGTGCCGATATCGAGATCGTGGAACGGCTTCCTCAATTCCGGCAGCTGCGTTAGCAGCTTATTGATCCGCCCTTTTACCCGTGTCTGCTCTTTCTTCTCCAAATCGTCGAAACAATCCTGATACCAGTAATGAGCGCGTCGCCGGCAGGCCTCCTGCTCCTTGCCCGTCATCTTGTCGGCTCGCTGCGACCAGGCATCGCCGAGGGCCGCGCGAGCGCCGGGGTCGCCGGGGTCGGCCAGGTCATTCTGGGCCAGTTCGCTCAACGCTTTGTCGTTGCCCTTGACCAGCAACGGCAGGCCGCCGTCCCAGTCGCCGCGATTGAAGCAACGGAAGCGGCCCACGGCCAGATTGGCCTCGGCATCATCCGGGGCCGTCTCCAGCTTGTCCGCATGACGTTTGATCGCATCGAACTCTTCGCGGATCGCCTTGAACTCCTTTGTCTCCTGATTGACGATCTTGACCAGCGCGGCACTCATATCCGCCTTGGCCGCGGCGGCTTTAGCGACTTCCAGCAGGCGATCACCATAGTCGAATTGTTCGTCGATCACGGCGCGATCGAGGAATAGCAAAGCTTTCTGGGCGAGCAGCCGAAACGTGCTTTTGTCTTTCACCGGCACGGTCGGCAGCGTTTGCTCCAAAACGCGGCATTTCGCCTCCAGCGGATCGACGTCAAAGCGTGCAAGCAACTCGGAAGCGGCGCGCAGGGCCGTGGCCAAGTCCCCATCGCGGGAGGCCAGGTCGCAGGCTTCGTTGAGCATGACATAGGACAGCGCGGCATCGCCTTGCCTTCTACTGTCCTCGAACATCTGCGATGCCAAAGCCCGCTTGGGCTTGTTTTTGTAATCATCCCGATACGTCACCTGAAGCAATTTGCGCTTGTCGTCCAACACTTGCTCGCTGGGCACGCTCAGCTTGTTCGAGACGCGGCGCGGACGCGGCGGCGGCTTGACGGCAACAGCGGGCGGCGGGTTGCTTGCAACGGGCAGCTTTTGAAAGCGCACGGTTTGGGCGGCGGTAGGTTGGTCGTCCTTGCGAAAGGTGAACGTCACTCCCCCGCTGTCCGGTGTGAAAGCGGCGGTGATGAGATCCTCCTTGAAGTTGCCGTTTCCCGTTCCCGTGAAGGGATTATTCGGTCCCGGTTCGACCGGCCAGGCAAAGTATTGATTCCCCATCGAAGCGAGAAAGAGCCGGCCATCCGGTGAAAAAGCTACCTGATGAATCGGTTTTTTAGGCTCTTCCCGTAGGGGCGTCATGGTGTGTTGCCGGACAAGCCGGCCGGTGGCCGCTTCCCAAAGCGAGACCATGCCCGTATCGCCGGCATGACCGGCGGCGATGTATTTGCCGTCGGGTGAAACGGCGAGACAGCTCACAGCTTTTAAGGAGCCGCGGAAGCCCTGCGCTTTGACTCCCTCCGCCTGGGGCCAGAGGAACAACACGCTATCCGTTGGCTTCACGCTTTGCTCGTAGCCGCAGACCAAATAGCGGCCATCGGGCGAGAAGGCCACGCTGGTGACTTTTTGACTGTTGTGATAGCCGCCGCCTTTGTTGGTCTCGAAGTCCCACACCTCGAAATCGATGCCGCCGTTGGCGTGCGCCGCTTTTATGCCATTGGGAGACAGAGCAAGGCTGATCACCGGCCGATTGTGGACCTTGCGCGTGCCAATCATTTGTCCCGTTTGCAGATCCCAGAGGCGCAGCATACCGTCGTCGCCGCTCGTGACGGCGCGGCGGCCGTCGGCGGAAAAGGCCACGCTCGTGACCGCGCCTTCGTGTCCGGGGAACTGGCGGATAACGGCCATCGTGCTGGGATTGACCAAACGCCACGTTCGCTCGCCGTTGTTGGAAATGGCCATCGAACTTCCATCGGGCGATAAGAGGAAGATTCGTTTGGGCGAAGCACTTTCCACGGGCGGGTCCACAACCGAGGGCAAATCCGCCGGCGGCTTGACGGCCTCAGGCGGATTCGCCGGCGGCTTGGCATTTTCATGGGAGGGAATCTTCGGCTCTTCCGTGGGCGTCTTCGGTTCCTCCTTGGGAACAACGGCCGCGTGTTGGTTCTGGGTGGTGGGTGCGGCGGCATTGTCCGCCGGGCCGTTCCGCAGCGCCAGGCCAAACCCCACGCCGACGCCCAGGAGCAGCACGGCAGCCGCGCCGCCGACCGCGCCCCAAACCCAAACCGGCATCTTGCCCGATGCGCGGCGATTGCGGACGATCGATGCGTCCCCTTCCTTCTCGCTAAAGTCCCAGTCGGGTTCCTGCGCGGCGGTTGTTTGCGGTTTCGTGGTGATCCGCGAGCGGCTGGAACTGGCAGACTTCTCTTCGGGCACCAAGTCCGTCACCAACGGCACGGCCGAGAGCCGTCCCTGGCAGGCGCGATACAGCTCGTTCACCAGCAGCTGCGCTTGTGGATCGCTGATCGCTCGTAGTTCCTGAAACAGCGGCGATTCCTTCGGCGCCTGTAAGTCCGCTTGCCGAAACAACAGATTATCGCCGTTGTCGTAGCGCTCCCACAGCGATCGGCCGCCCACCGCCAAGCAGCGCAGGGCCGCGGCGATAGCCAAAAGAGAAAAGCGATCCATTTCTCGGTTATAAGCCGCGGTGCGCAGTCGTTCCGGATGCTGATAGGCGGGATGACCGACCTCGCCGGAGTTTTTGCCTGCCAAGGACGGTACGCACATGCCGTCGTAATCGATGAGCTTAACGGCCAGCGCGTTGGCCGAACCGCTGGGCACGAACATGACATTGCCGTGCTGCAAATCGCCGTGCGCCAGCTTGGCCCCGCGCAGACGCCGGGCCATGCGCAGCCAGATCTGTCCCACCGCTTGCAAGATCGGCTTCTTGTCCAGGTTGTCGCGAACGAACTGGTTGAGGACAAACCCTTCGACCCACTGCATTTTCAACACGGGATACCATTGGCCGCGAACGCGAATGCCCTGTTCGAGGTACTGGAAATCGACCATGAAAGGCAGATTGGCCTTCCGGAGATATTTGCTGATCTCGGCATAGCGTTCGCGCAGGCCGTGAACTTCTCGGGTGAAGCACTTGACCGCCCAGCGCGCGCCGGCGGGGCAACGGACTTCGTACACATCAGCGAAATTGCCGGAGTGCGGCAGAGGTATGCCGAGAGCGTTGGTGACGGCCTCGCCGGCCTTCAAGTCGGCATCGCTGAAGCTGTTGCGCGGATCCTGAATGGCTTCGTTGTAATCCTGCGAAAGAGGCCAACTCATGGTGAAGCTCCGTTTGGCGAGCGGGGTCGCGTTAGCGCCCCGAGGAAGTTCTCGGGGCGCCCCGAGTGTGTCTCTCGGGGCGCTAACGCGACCCCGCTCGCCGTCTACAAATCAATAACCACCAACGTCACATCGTCGTTACGTAGTCCCTGCCGGTCGCGTCGCTCTTCGACCCAACTGGCGAAGGCAACTTGCGGGGCCGATTCCGCCAACAACCGATCGATGTCGTCAGCCGGCTGCTGTCCCTCTTCGTTGCGGCGCAGCAGCCATTCGGCCAGGGCGTCGGTCGCGAGCAAGAGGCGATCGCCTGGCCGGCATTTGCCGCGGGCTCGGCGGATGCCTCGAACTGGGGTATCGGCTGCTCGACCGCGTGAGCCGAGCAACACTGGCAGGTTCCCAAAGTCCGACGAACGCGCGAGCGGAAAGGATCTCTCCAGTTTACCGGCGCGGATGCGAATCAGGCAACTGTCGCCAATCCCCAGGGCGCGCCAAACCCTCCCCTGCCGCGTGCTGCCGAAGGCAATGCCAAGAAGCGTGGCGTAAGCGCCTTGTTCGCGCTTCTCCTCGGCGAACCAGGGTAGCGGCAAAAGATCCACCTCCGCCCAGCGCTGCCGCGCCGGATTCAGCCAATCGAGACCGCGCCAGGGCTGACGTTGGGCGGCGAGAAATCCCTCGACCAACAGTTTAGCCCACGTCGCCGCGAACGAGCTTTCCGAGGCGCCGTCGGCAACTGCGAAGCGCGCCTTGGCCGCATCGCCGGCGAAGGCATCCTCGTACTCTTCCGCAGCGTTGCCGCGCTTGTGCGTGTGGAAAGCGCGCCAACGCAGTGAGGGACTGTCTGTAGACATGGTTACAACACTGTAAAAATTGAACCGCCAAGACGCCAAGGACGCCAAGATAAGAAAGAGAGAGCAAGATCATCCGGCGGTCTTCCGAGCATCATCCCGCCCCAAACAGCCCCTGAATCGGCCGTCCCGCAGAAATGGGCATGGGGCGGTGCAGCTGATCGTACACGATCGTCTCCGGATCGAGACCGAGCGCATGGAAGATGGTCGCGGTGATGTCGTCGGGACGCACGGGCTTGTCGGTGGGACGGGCGCCGATGGCGTCGGAGGCACCGTACACTTGTCCGCCGCGGATGCCGCCGCCGGCCATCAGCACCGTCTGGCACTGCGGCCAGTGATCGCGGCCGGCATCCTTGTTGATCGTCGGCGTCCGTCCGAAATCGCCCGTCCAGTACACGAGCGTTTCGTCCAACAGGCCGCGCGCTTGCAAGTCTTCGAGCAGGGCCGAGACGCTTTGATCTGTATGCGGCAGCCGACTGTTTTTCAGCGTGGCGAAGTTGTCCTTGTGCGTGTCCCAGCCGCCGATGCCGCGCGAGTAATACACGGTCACGAAGCGCACGCCCGCTTCGACAAGCCGTCGTGCCAGCAGCACGCTTTGGCCGTAGGTAGTGTGGCCATAGCGATCGCGCAGCCGATCGCTCTCTTCGTGCAGGGCGAACGCCTTCCGCGTGGCCGGCGACGTGAGCAGATCGATAGCCCGGCCGCGGTATGCCTTCATCCCCTGCACGGCCGCCACGCGATCGGCCATGCGGCTTTTCGCATCCAGCTCGCTCAGGATCGAACGGCGTTCGTGGACGCGCTCGATGTCCAACTCGGCCGGCAGCGTGAGCTGCTCGACGTTGAAGTCCCGCGCGTTTGGGTCGGCTAACACCCATAACGGATCGTAAATCTTGCCGAGAAATCCAGCGAACTCCCCGGGAGTGCGGAATGGCCCATCGGCAATCATGGTCGGCAGCGACACGAAGGGCGGCACCTTTCGCTCGCCGGAATCGAGGGCCGCGACGACGGAGCCGGGATGCGGGAAGTCGGTGGCCGAGGCGTTGGCCGTCACGAGGTCGGTCAGCGGCTCGCGCCCGGTCAGCGAGTAATACGCTCCGGGATTATGGCTGGAGCGCGTGTGATGCACGCTGCGGACCAGCGCGAACGCATCGGCGATACGGGCCATCCGCGGCAGGTGTTCCGTGACCAATATCCCCGGCACACGCGTCTTGATGGTGGCGAATTCGCCGCGGATCTCGCGCGGGGCCGACGGTTTCGGATCGAAGCTATCCAGATGGCTCGCCCCGCCGAATTGAAACAGAAGAATGACGCTGCGGGCGGTCGCTTTGCGTTTGCCCGGAGTTTGCTCCGCTCGCAGCAACGCCGGCAGGTTCAGCCCCGCCAGGCCGAGTCCGCCGACTTTTAGCACAGTACGACGGCTCAGCTTCGCTCGCAGGAAATCCCAACAGCCGATGCGATCGCGGCGCATCACAACAGCCCCCTCATACGGTGGGAGATGGCGATTTCTTCCTCTGACCGATTATTGGCGGTTGGGAAGGCGAGTGCAAGAGCGCTGGGATCGCCTCTACGTCGATAGCCTCCGTCGTCCTTTGCGCGAACCAGCGCCGGGTGGGCCGAGTAGTTCCTGCCAACTGGTTACAGACTGCACGCGACGAAGCAAATCCTCCAGTCGCGTCAGATCGTTGAGCTGTTCAATGACGGTCGCGATTTGGGCATTTGGGGCGCCGAAGGCATCCTCACCCCATTGTCGCAGCAATTTTTTCGTCTCGGATAGAGCGCCTTCGCTTCGCCCTTCTTCGAGAATGGCCTGATACGTTGAGGATTCTTTCATGGACATCACTCCTCGAAATAGCTGCGCCGCCAAGTTCGGCGAATAGCGCAATCCCAACAAGATGTACGCAGCTCCCCACACCAGCGGCGCCTGTTTACGGCTGCGCCGACCCCTCAAGCGTTGCTCCATCCGCTTTATTATGCCCGGCAATTCGGCTTCTGTCACGGCGCTAATGGGAGCGAGCGGCAACAAGGCCAATCCGCCTCTCAACAACGGCTCCGGCGGAAGCTGCCATACACGCACTACTGCATAGCGAAATGTCAGGTACGGTTCCTCGCCGGGAAAGCGACGCTCGTGGATTCCCGTTAGTTGCGGCGAATCGGCCTCCGGGCGTAGCAGCATCGCCGCGCTTCGCACGCGCAGATCGTGACGATGCCCCAGTAGGCCGTGGCGCATCAGCAGAGTGCTGGGCAGCGCCGCCGAATCATGGCCGGAAACGAACTCCAGGTGCAGCAAGTAGGCTGGATCGCCGGCCACGCGGAGCACCTTATCGGCGGCGCCGCTAACCGTGGCAATATCGGCGTCGATTATCTCCGTCGGCGCTTTGGGATAACCGAGCAGGACCGGCCACGATTCTGGCTCGATCTCGACCAGCGTTTTCAGCGTTGGATCATAGGGCTTGGCGGTCATCGATGCCTCCGTGAGGCCAACCTGCAACCGTGGCTCGGACGAATCACTCGAGAACCTGAATTTCGGGGTAAAGTGAAGAAGGAATCTTAAGCGGTGGAACATTTGCTCCCTTGAGATATGTATCGAAAAAACTACGCACGCAGTATGTCGTGATCGCAAGCTGACGAGAGCCATCGATACCGAGATGCCCTGTCAGACGGAGTAGACGACGTGCGAGATCGCTCTTCAAGAGAGCACCATCGTCGCTGAACGTGAAATGGTTTGCTCCACGAATTGTGAGCAGCAACCTTCCATCCGCCGGCAGCCGGTCATAGACGGATCGGATGTCGGCCCAGATCTGACGGCTCTCCGCGTTCGACGAAAAATCGCCGTGGTCACTCAAGAGAAATAGGAAAGGCTTGTGGATGCCCTCCTGAACGACAGTGCCGTGAAGCGAACCATCGATATCGATGCCGGCCTTGCACCTGGAGTCCTGAGAGCAGAACTGTGCAGCCGTCGCGCCGCCGAAGGAATGGCCAAAGATGCCAACGCGCAACAAATCGAGCCGTCCCGTGAACTTGCCGGATGCGTCCGAGGAATTCAATTGCTCCAGCCGATCGATCACGAACGCGGCGTCAGCGGTCCACGCGGCTAACAGCTTATTGGCGCGACGAGTCAGCTCTTCTCCCGAAAAGAGTTCCGGGTTGTTATCCGGTGTCCGTTCGATCACGCGGCCATCCGGAAAAACGACGACACGTGTGCGATGAGGTGCATCGAATCCCACAACGACGTAACCGTGACTCGCCAGATCCTCGGCGAGCGTTGAGTAGTTCACCACCTCGGAGGATGCCCCTGCTCTCAGGATGACCACCGGGTAGGAGCGCTGCCGGGGCGACATGCCGGGGTCACGTAGGCTGTGCCCGTGAACCTTCGAGCGATCGCGTGTCAGCAGTCTGAACAGCGGCGCGCCGACGCGGTCGGTCGGTGCTCGGATGAAAGCCGGGACATAGTCGTCCATCACCTCATCGGATTGCCCAGCCTCCGCTGGGTACCAGAGCCAGACCAGAAGTTCGCGTGTGGTTGCAGGAACGGGCGCAAGAGCGTCCACGGTGTTCTCGTCAATCCAGTGATGCAGCGAACGGCCAACCGCGAATGGCCCTGTGGGAGGAGGGAGCGTGACCTCGGAGTTGTGCTCAATCCAGAGCGTCCCCACCAGTACGCCGACTCCAACAATCCCTAGCAACGCTACGACTACGAAGAGTTTGATTATCCGGCGTGCGAGCGGCTTTTTGAACATTGGATGCTTCCAAGATATGAGTGGTGAGAGTCTTGCCACAGAAGTCAAGTCGCTCGGGGCTTCATGGCTTAGAGGTTCCTCAAAGTCTCCGAATCGGGCCAGGATTCAGGTTGCTGCAATACAATATACTTTGCAATATAAAGTAATTTGCTAATCATTGTCAAGAGGGCCGGGGCAAGTCCACGAGTGGCGGAGTCAACTCGTGGCAAGTCTTGCCAGCTGTCACTGACTGGCACGACTTGGCAGAGGAACAGCAAGAATCGAGTGGTGGAGTGGCGGCAGGAGTTGACACTTAGTGGCACACATCATTTCTCGCCCCCACGCGGAGCGCGGGAGCGAAGACAAGATCATGTTCATTTGCCGCGCCGGCCGACGGTCAGCGTCAACGGTTCACCGGCCCGTTCGTCCACAAGTTTCCATTTCGTGCGTAGTTTCTCATCCAGCTTCAATTTCGAGCGCAGCTCGAAACCGCCTTCGAAGGCCGTATACTCAAACGGACCACCGACAACGGGATCGGGATGTTTCATCAGCGCCTCGCGGCCATCGAGTTGTACAGCAATTGCCGCGGACAGAAGGGCGCGGCGGACGTCCATGCGTGCCTGGCTCCAACGCACTCGGTCCAGGGCGGGAAAGAACACGTGGAACACCGGGTTGCTGCTGCGTTGCTTTTTCGACTCGCGCTCGAATTCCTCTTGAAACTGGTCCAACGGCAAGAGCAACTGCTTCGCCATCCGTGCATAAGATTGCCGCGTTTGTTCCGCGCACTTGAGTACGCCCTCGGCGGCGCCGCCGCATTCTTCGAGGAAAGCACGGCCCTTTTCACGGCTTTTCTCACGCGAATCGGACTGATCACGAGTGAGCTGGCTCAGGAAGTCCAGTAAGCTTTCCTTGTCTTTCGCTTCCTTCACTTCGTGAACGAACCAATCCAGGAAACCTTTCTCCTCGAACCTCATCGCTGAGGCCGGGTTTCCCCCCTCGGGTAATTTGTCCAGACGCGTTTTCAGCTTTTTGATTTCCTCGGCACTGAGTTTGGGTAAGTAGAGGGCGAGCGTCTCGTTCAGGCGGTGTTCAGTACTGTAGCCGACCATGACCGCGATCAGGACCCCATTCTGCGAGGCGTGCCGGCTCAGGGTTAGGGCCGCGATGATATCATCGATGGCGTTCGCGCTCTTGCCCGCCTCGAAGCGCATGCGGGCGCGCAGGCAGGTCAGAGAGGCTAACACCGAGACCCCATTCATGTGGGGGAGCCGAACACCGATGCCCTCCTCGTAACTGATGCCCCAGTCGCAGCGCGGCAGCTCGGCTCCCCGGTGCATCATCCGCAACGCATAGTCTGCCTTAGTCACGATCTCTCTGGCGTGAGCGTCCAGGGGCATGGTTACGCTCTCCCTGCGCAGTCTCTGCTGGTCTTCGTCCGTAAACGAGGGCAGAGTGGCAAATGCTTGCCAATACTTGAGGGCGGCGTTCGCGCTCAGGTTGGGGGGAGCTTCGGCGGACGCGGACACCAAGGTTAGTCCCAGAAGGGGCATTGCCAGGCAGAACACGCGCAGCATCAGCAGTACCTCACAAAAAAAGGTTGGGGGGCGAGCAAGTTTTTCAATGTTGGGCCCGCTCTCTCAATCGAACAGATCGGGAGGGATCGTAGTCGAGACCAAGATGGGCGTCGTCTCCTTGATCGGCCAGTTAAACGTGGGCATTTCCACCTCCTCCGGAACTCGGCGTGAGTTCCGCCACGCGGCGATGGCGGAGAAGTCGTCCCGTGGTCGGGGCATGGATGCGCTGGGTCCAGGACTCGGATCGGCAACTCGGTGCGCAAACGGACGCGTTTGAGGGCTTGGGACCACGGGCTTGCCATCGTGCCTCAGCCAGGCGAGGGCAGCCAACGCGCAGGCGGCCGCCAGAGCGCCCGTCAGACCACCCCAGACAGCCCAACGCCGCCGCGAGCCGCTCCTTTCCACCGGGATAGCCGCCAGCAGCCGCGTCTCCAAATCGGCAGGCACGGGAGGCTGGGGCAAGGAACGCAGTCGAGCTTCCAGATCGTCAGGAGATCGGTTCGGATTCGGAAGCTGTTCGCGGTGCATGATTAGGTACCTCGTCACTCAGCATTGCCCGCAAGCGATTCAGGGCCTCGGCCGTGCGCCATTTCACCGTACCGGTTGGTTCATCGAGTAGCGTGGCTATTTCGCGGTAGCTCAGGTCTTGCAGGTAGTGCAGGACGAGGAGGGTTCGCTCCGGCGCGTCGAGCGCCTGCAGAGTCCGATACAAGCGCCGGGTCTCGTCGTCAGCCATCACGGTGTCTAACGGATCGGACGGGGAAGCCTGCGGGCTTATGAAGCGTTTGAGCATTTCCGCGGCGCGCCGCTCCGCTCGTTGGGCGTCGATAAATTTCGTATAGGCGATCCGATGCAGCCAGGTGGCCAGACTTGCCCTCCCCTGGAACGTGCGCATTTTCTCCCAGGCCGCGGCGAAGGTTTCTTGCGTGAGATCCTCGGCCTGGTGGACATCGCACGTCAGATGGACCAGGAGACGATACACCGCCTGATAATGGTTTTGGACGAACTCAACGCGAGCCGCGGGATCGCCGGCCCGAAGGTTGTTTATCAGGCGTTGGTCGTCTGGCTCCGTCACGCGTTCTCCGCTCATTGTCCCGACGGCCCATGCGACCGCCTTTTCCATGTTAGACGAACTCGACCGCGAAGGTGTTGGCGCGAAATGAAATGGGCACACGCAGCCTCATCGCCAGAGGTAGAGATTTGGCTAGTGGCCAATGGATGGTCCTGTTACGATGCTAGAAAACACAGCTACTCGGCGTGGAGTCGCGGTATGGGTCGATCCTACCTCCGCCTTGGATTGCTCGGCATATTATCTCTTCTCGCGGCAGCTCCCACAAATTGGGCCTGGGCCGGCGATCCGCGTCCGGTAAGCTTTCGGCACGAGATTGAGCCGATCCTGACGCGGGCTGGATGCAATGCCGGCGCGTGTCACGGCACGCCCAGCGGCAAGAACGGCTTTCGCCTCAGTCTGCGCGGCTACGATCCCGCCCTCGACATCCTTACGCTGACGCGCGAGGTTCACGGCCGGCGTTTGGATCGGCTCGATCCGGCGGCGAGCCTGGTTCTCCAGAAAGCCACGGGGCAGGTGCCGCACGAAGGCGGGCAACGATTGACGCCCGGCGATGCGCAATATCAATTGCTCCGCCGCTGGATTGCCCAGGGCGCCCGCGATGATTCGGCCAGCGCTCCGCCGCTCGAACGCCTGGAACTATTGCCTCCCCGCGATATCCTCGATGAGCCGGCGACAAGCCGGCAGCTCCGCGTTGTGGCGCACTTCCGCGACGGCTCCCGGCACGAGGTCACGCACCTGACGCGCTTCGGCGTCAACGATGACACGATCGCGGTTGTTGGGCCGAGCGGGTTGGTCGAGAAACGGCAAGCCGGCGAGGCCGCGGTCACGGCGGAGTACCTGGGGCAGATGGCCACGGCCCGGCTTATCTTCCGCGATGCCAAACCCGGTTTCGTCTGGCACACGCCGCCCGAGCACAATTACATCGATCATCATGTCTTCGCCAAGCTGCGGCTGCTGCGCCTGGAGCCGTCGCCCTTGTGCAGCGATAGCGAGTTTCTCCGCCGCGTCTTTCTCGATGTCATCGGCAAGCTACCCACTCCCGACGAGGTGCGCCGCTTTCTCGCCGACAAGGATCCCCGCAAACGCCAGCGTGTGATTGATGAGCTGCTGGAGCGTCCGGAGTTCGCCGACTGGTGGGCGCTCAAGTGGGCGGATCGGCTCGGTTGCAATCAGCGTTTCGTCGGCAAGATCGGTGCGCATCTCTATCACGAGTGGATTCGCCAGGCCATGCTCGCCAACATGCCCGACGACGAGCTGGCTCGCGCGATCGTGACGGGGCGCGGCGGCAATTACAGCCATCCTCCCGCGGGTTTCTATCGTCGGCTGCGCGATCCCCAGGCGCGGGCCGAGGAAGTGGCCCAATTGTTCCTGGGTGTACGCATCGGCTGCGCTCGCTGCCACAATCACCCCGGCGAACGCTGGACGCAAGACGACTATTACGGATTGGCCGCATTCTTCGCGCGGGTTCGCTATTGGGACGGGCCATTTTTCGTTCAAATGTATGACAAGGAAGAAACCGTCTACGAGGCGCGTCAGGGCGAAGTCGTGCATCCGCGCACGGGAAAGACGATGCCACCGCGCTTTCTCGGCGGCGCGGCCGCCACTCTACGACCAGCGGAGGACCGCCGTGAAGCGCTGGCACGCTGGCTAACCTCGCCGGACAATCCCTTCTTCGCACGCAACGCGGCCAATCGCATCTGGTATCACCTGTTCGGCCAGGGCATCGTCGAGCCGGTCGATGATTTTCGCGGCACCAATCCTCCCTGCAATGAGGAATTGCTCGACGCTCTGGCAGCGGATTATGCTCGCCACAATTTCGACCGCAAATATCTGATTCGCACCATTGTCTCCTCGCGCACCTACCAGCTCAGCGCGATGCCGACTGAGAGCAACGCCGAGGATGGGCGCTACTTCTCACACGCGCGTGTGCGTCTGCTGCAAGCGGAGCAATTGCTCGACGCCATCGCCTCGGCTGCCGGGATGTCGGTGAAGTTCCCGGCCATTCCGCTCGGCACGTCCGCGGCGGCACTGCCGGACGGCGAATACAAACATCCGTTTCTGGAGGCGTTCGGCCGGCCCGCTCGCGCGATGGTCTGCGAGTGCGAGCGTGACACCGATACCAATCTCGGCCAGGCGCTGCATCTGGTCGGCGGACGTACCATTCATGCTCTTTTGCGCGATCCAAACGGCCGGGCCGCTCGCCTGAGTGCGTCGGCCATGCCCGATGAGCAGATGATCGAGGAATTGTTTTTAGCCAGCCTCAGCCGCCCTCCGTCCGCGGAGGAGCGCGGCCTGTTATTTGACAAACTCCGCAAGCCGGGGGCTGATCGCCGCCGGGTCGTGGAAGATATTCTTTGGGCGCTGGTCAATCACAAGGAGTTTTTGTTCCAGCACTAGCAGTTCCAGAAGGGGTGAGCAGAGCCGCGACCGTAAGGGAGCGGGGGCAGGATAGCTCGAAAAAAACGCTCCCTTACGGTCGCGGCTCTCCTGGAACCAGTTTCTCGGATAGGCATCTATCTGTGAAAGATCAGATAAAGTGCGATAATCAGAACATCCGATAGCAAAGGAAGAACTTGCCTCTTTTATTGCTCGTGCAACCGTCGTCCGTCTGTCCTTTGACAACCCTTGAGGCAAGATGAGCGGTCTCTTTCTGCGCCTAGGAATAGGGTCACTCCTGCTTGAGTTCATAGCCGGCTGCGCCAGTTCGTCTGCCAGCGACCATACTTACCGGGAAAAGCTGCACACTCTCTGCGCCCCTGCCGCGTCCTGTCGCCCTCAGATACCGGCAACGGTACCTGTGGAGCCGCAGCTGGAGGGCGAGCATGTCATCGATTTCTACGTGCAGGCCGCCTTGACGCGCAATCCGGAGATTCTCGCCGCCGAACGACAGGTGGCCGCCCAAGCCGAGGTCGTACCACAGGTTACTTCCCTGCCCGATCCCGTGCTCTCCGGCAACCTCTGGCCGAGCCAAAATCAGACTATCCAGACTGCGGCGGGGCGAGTCGCCACCAACATGGTCATCTCGCAGCAGTTCCCCTGGTGCGGCAAGCTGCGCCTGCGCGGCGAGGCAGCAAAGCTGAACACCAAGATCGCCCTAACGCAGCTGGCGGCGACGCAACTGAGAATCGTCGAAGAAGTAAAGCTGGTTTACTACGACATCTACTACAACAAGCGCGCCTTGAAGATCATTGATGACAGTGAAAAACTGCTCCACGCGGACTTCATCGATCCGGCCAGGGCTGGCGTGGGGAAGACGACCAAGTTGGACTTGATGCGCGGCGAAGTGGAATTGGTAAAGCTGCAAGATCAACGTATCAGCCTACGGCAGCGGCTCATACAGGCACAAGCGGACCTGGCGAAGATCCTGTCCACCTCCCCGGAAACGAACCTCACCTCGGCGGATGCACTCGACCTGCCCGCCGTACCCGAACAACTGGATCGCTTGTATCAAGCGGCCCTGATTTCTCGACCGGAGTTGCAGGAGAAACTTCAGACGATCGCCCGCGATGAGCGCCTGGTGGAGCTGGCCAAGCTGAATTACGTGCCGGACCTCACGGTCGGGTTCGTCTGGTTCGACGTCCTGGCGAATAACTCCCTCGCCAAGACGGCCAACGGCGAAAATGCCCTGGGCATCGCCTTTGGGATCAATCTCCCGATCTGGCAGCGGAAGCTGCGGGCGGGAGTGCGCGAGGCGGAAAACCGCACGGCCAAAAGCGCACGGCTGTACCAGTCTTCCCGCGACGAGACGTTACGACTCATACGACGGCTGACGGTGCAGGCCCATTCCCAGGAACAACAGGTGGAGCTGTACCGTAAAGGACTGGTTCCGGCGGCGGAGGAAGCACTGCGCATTGCCCACGAGGGTCACCAGGCCGAGACCGTCAATCCGGTGCGCGTCGTCGATAACTGGCTTCAACTGATGACTCTGCGGCTTCAGCTGGCCCGTTTGGAAACATCTCTGGGCCAGACGTTGGCATCGCTGGAGCGCGTTGTCGGCGAGCAACTGGCGCGGATGAAGGATGCTCCAGGGTCCACGGATTGTTCCATCCCAGAGGTCGCCCCTCTGGGACAGCCCGGCCCCAACCCAGGACAGGACAATCCAGCGATGCGCCGCGATGAGATCTTGCCACCTCCGCAACGGCTGGACGCTGCACCGCCAGGCGAATCCGAATAGGTTTAGCCGAAAGACAAGCCCTCTACGCCACGCGCGAGCCTAGACGACACTTCGGCCGCTCTTTTCTTTCTGTACAATAACCGCACGGACCAATTCGCTCTTTCGCCGTGTGCCGGCAGGGAGTGGCCATGCGTATCGCCATCGATTATGGACTCGATCGGGTGGAATTTGAGGTTGCCGAGGATCGCTTGGTTGCTGAACCGCGGCCGCCGGTAGCGCTCGAAGATCCAGCCGCCGCCGTTCGCACCGCCCTGGAAGCGCCGCACGGCTTCCCAGCGTTGCGCCGGGCCCTCACGCCGGATGATCACATTGCCATCGTCCTCGATGAAGAGCTGCCGAATCTGGCCGAATTGCTCGTGCCGTTGCTCGAACATATTCGCAGCGCCGGCGTCGCGCCGGAGTCGATGACGCTGTTGTGTGCTCCGTCGGCATCGCGGCAAGCGTGGATCGAGGACTTGCCCGATGATTTCCAGGATGTGCATGTCGAAATCTCCGATCCAGACGACCGGCGCCGCATGGCCTACCTGGCGACGACACACAAGGGCAAACGGTTGTACCTGAATCGCACGCTGGTAGAGTCGGATCAGATTGTTGTGCTAT
>Ga0209062_1002160_pt1 | contig 27949 bp, 22 predicted proteins | sample Coa_R2_2_FD_187158 | JGI IMG/M metagenome (GOLD analysis project Ga0209062, IMG submission 187158) | Surface soil microbial communities from Centralia Pennsylvania, which are recovering from an underground coalmine fire - Coalmine... | ecosystem: Environmental > Terrestrial > Soil > Unclassified... | reverse complement strand
GAGGGAAAGCCGTAGCGCTCTTAAGTTCGAATATTGTGGTGGCGCAGCAGGTCATAGAGGGTGGGGCGGCTGATATCGAGCATCTTCGCCGCTTGCGTGACATTTCCGTCGGATTGCACGAGGGCCCGCTGCACGGCGTCGCGCTCGGCTCGCTCACGCACCTCTCGCAAGGTCATCGCCATTGGCTCTGCGCCGGCCGCCGCCGGGCGAACCAGATCGAGATCGGCGGCGGTTATATGGGTCCCTTCGGCCATGATCACCGCGCGCTTGACCCGGTTCTCGAGCTCGCGGACATTGCCGGGCCAGTGATAGCTGGAAACCGCCGATGCTGCATCGGCGCCAAGCTTGCGCGCGGCGCGGCCGCTCTGCTGGTTCATGACGTTGAGGAAGTGATGCGCAAGAAGCACGGCGTCGCCCTCGCGCTCGCGCAGCGGCGGGATGTTGATGACGATCTCGCTCAGCCGATAATAGAGATCCTCGCGGAACTGATTGGCCTTTATGAGCTCGTCGGGTTTGCGGTGCGTCGCGCAGACGATCCGGACATCGACCGAAATCTCCTCGCGGCCGCCAACGCGTTCGAAGGTGCGTTGCTGGAGGAAGCGCAGCAGCTTCGCCTGAAGCGGCATCGGCATGTCGCCGATTTCGTCGAGAAACAGCGTCCCGCCATGGGCGAGCTCGACCTTGCCGACGACCTGCTTGTGCGCGCCGGTAAACGCTCCCTTCTCATGGCCGAATAGCTCGCTCTCCAAGAGATTTTCCGGAATGGCCGCGCAGTTGATGGCGACAAACCGCTTGCTTTCGCGGGCGCTGAGTTCGTGAAGCGCCCGTGCAATCAGCTCCTTTCCCGTGCCGCTCTCGCCCAGCAGCAAGACCGTCGCCGAAGTAGGCGCCACCCGCTCCGTCATCGTGCAGACATGCAGCATCGGCGGGCTGGCGGTGACGACACTTTGGAGCCGCGACTTCCGGTCCAGCTTCCGGAGCATGCGGTTCTCGGCTTCGAGCGCGTAGAGCTGAAAGGCCCGGCCGACGATCAGCCGCACGGTGTCGGCATCGATCGGCTTCTGATAGAAGTCATAGGCGCCCAGGTCGATCGCCTTGAGTGCGTGCTCGCGGTCGCCATTTCCCGTGACCACGATGACCTTCGAATAGGGCGCGACAATCTTGATGCGCTCAAGCGTCGCAAGGCCCTCGCTCGCGCCGTCGGGATTGGGCGGCAGGCCGAGATCGAGCGTAATCACCGGCGGCTCCCGGCTGTTCACCAACTGCATCGCCGATTGCTGGTCGCGCGCGAAGAGGACTTCATATTCGTCGAAGGTCCAGGCGAGCTGCTTTTGCAGCCCGACATCGTCTTCAACGATAAGCAGCGTCGGTTTCGTCGTATCCATTCTACGCACCGTTCACATAATCATGTCCGCGGGCGGCGGCTGTCTCCGCCATGGGAAGGCTGATCCGCATGATCGTGCCGCGACCCGGTTCGGTGACGACATCGAGCTGACCGCCCAAGGAGGTCGCGTATTCGCGGCTTTCATAGACCCCGATGCCGAAGCCCGATCCTTTGGTCGACACGAAAGGTCGGAACAGTTTCTCGCGTACGAAATCGGCATCCATTCCCGGGCCATCGTCCTCGATCTCGACGAACGCCGTATTGCCGGCGCTGAATAGCCGGACGCGCACATGGCCATGCTCGCCGACGGCGTCGATCGCATTTTGCACGAGATGTTCGATGATGGCTCTGATCCGATGTTCGTCCACCGCAACGGCGATCTTGTCGCCGTTGGGATCGAAGGTGACGCCGCAATGCGTCTTGCGGCGAACCTCGACGATGTCTTGCAAGAGCGGAGCGAGAGCGATCGGACGCGCCGCGTCGGCCTGCGTCTGCTGGCCGTTCAGTTGGCGCAACATGAGGTTGAGCTTCTCCACGGACTTGCGCAAGGTCTCGTTCGCGTCGCGCTGGAAAGTGGCGTTGTCCTTGTGTCGCGCGGCATTGCTGACGATGAGCGAGAGCTGGCTCACGAGGTTCTTGATGTCATGCGCGACGAAGGCAAATCGCTTGTTGAACTCGGCGAATTGACGCGCTTCGATCAACGCCTCTGCCGTTTCCTGTTCGGCAAGATAGCTCGCGGCTTGCCGGCCGATGATCCTGAGGAGATCGATGTCTTCCCAGCTCAGCACATGCGGGACGCGCGGCCTGCCGATAACGATGACGCCGAAGAGAAGCTCGCGCCGTATCAGAGGAATGGCGAGCCAAGCGCGCTCCGTGTCGCGTAGCCACTGCGGGATGGTCGGGAGCATTTGGTACTGCTCCGTGGCGTGTGCGTCATCGACAAGGTCGGCGATCCATTGACGCTTTTGAAGGAAGCGCACGAAATCGCTGTCGACATCGAAAGCGGCATCGGCAGAGAGCTGCCATCGCGACAGGTTCCACGCGGAAACGAGGGTGTATTTCGTGGGATGACGCTGCAGCCACAACCCGCCATCGGGGCTGTCCATGATGTTGCATACAGCCTCGACGACGCGGTTGCGCAGGTCTTCAGTGCGGTCGGCCGCCGAAATCGTCTGAATGAAGCGCAGCCACTCTTCCCGATAGTCGTATTTGTACTTGAAAAAATTCTTTTCGACGAACACGCGCAAATAGGACCGAAAGCTGCCGGACGTAATGGGCAGAATGAGGAGGAGCACGGCACCGAAGAAAAAAACCGCCTGGAGGAACGTGCTCCATGTGCCGCCAAATCTGCTTACATAGTAGCCGACGACCGCCATGATGATGAGGTAGAAACCCGCGCCGATGAGCGTCGCCGAGTGCAATACCATGCGGCGAGACAATGCAATCTGCGGCCCGCCCTTCCGGTTCCGCACGGCATAGATCGCCAGAAACGGCAGGACGAGGCCGTTTGTGGTGCCGCGCGCGAGGAAAAGATCGGCGCTGATGCGGCGGAACAGCAGCGCGTCGGAGTATGTGAAGAAATCATAGGCAAAGAGCGCGCCCACACCAAGGCAGAGATAGTTGACGCTCCACCGTGCTCCGGGCGGCGAATTTCTGAACAAATTCTCGACCAGGGCCATGCCCAGGAGCGCCAGGAGAAGGTGGCCCAAGATGATCGCAAGCCCGCCGATCTCACGATCTTGCGTGATCGCCGCTTCGCCGATCAGCAGATTGGCTGCAGTGATGATCAGACCCAAGCCGATCGCTGCCGTCGCCCAGGTCGACCGGATGACCGGCGCCATCCAGTAGAGAAGACTCAGCAGGAGAGCCAGCCAACCGCATGTCCGCACGATTTCGAGAGCTTGGCCGAGCCAGCCAATGGTGTTGTCGCTGAACAATCCGTAGGCGGTTGCGGCGGCCCATGCGGAGGTTGCAAAGCTGGCGAATGCCAGAGCCATTCCGGCGAGAACGCGCTGCCACCAAAAGACGACGAATATCGCCAGCGCCAGATATCCCGCCGCGGTCACGAGATGCCCAATGAAGCCGGCCTGGATGAGGGAAGAGGAGGTCATGCCGTCAGCATTCGCCCGCAACGCGCCAGGAGCCTATCATATTCGACAATAATGTCCGTCAAATTCTAATTTCCCGTAATAGAGTCCGAACTCATCTTTTCATCCTGGAAAGAGTTCGTCAGTATATCCCAATAATCGATAAACAAGCAGGCCGCCCCATTCGTGTATCGCCAGGGAAGCGAGTTTCAGCCCGTCGGCAAGGTGGAAGCTGACGTCGGGCGCCGCCTGGCCGTCGCTCAGATAGCCGGCCGGGAAGGGGACAACGTTCCAACCGAGATGTCGGAAAACGGCGACCGCTCGCGGCAGCGATATCGCCTGGGTGATCAGGATCCAGCGCTCGCTCGGTTGCGGCTTGACGATATCGCGCGTCAGCAGAGCGTTTTCAAAGGTGTTGCGCGACTTCTCCTCATAGACGACCCGGTCGGACTCCGCGCCTATTTCCTTCAGGAATTGCCGGACGACATCGGCCTCGGTGATGGTGTGCCGCTGCGGGGCGCCCGCGCCGCCGGAAAAGACCAGCTTTGCCTGCGGATATCGGCGGCCGAGCGCCACCATTGCGGCGATCGGAGAGGGGTCGTTGAAGATGGGACGCTTCCAGGCTTCGCTTTGCGAAAGCCGCTCGGTGCCGCCTAACGCGATGATGCCGGCGACCTGCTCGGGCAGCAGCGGATCGCTTGGAAATCGGGTCTCGAGCGGCAGGGCGAGCCATACGGCGCCGGGCAATATGCCGAAGGTGACGACAAGCGCCACCGCCGCCATGCCGAGAACGGTCGCGAGCCTCCGGCTGAACCATCCGGCGATGGCGCCAACGATCACGGCGGCGCCCAGCAGCGTCTCCGGATCCAAAAGCGAGCCGAGAGCCCGAAAAGCCTCGATCATTTTCATTGCTTCGGGGACAGGACGGAGCTTGGCTGCGGTCCGCAGGGACGCGGCGGCGAGCGCTTTCGCGTTCCACTCATAAGGACGGGGCCAGCGCGTCTCGACCAGGCAGAGAGCGCAGTTTTCGCGCTTCGCGGCGGCGTAACTCGACAACGCCCGCGACAACCACTCTTACCGAGGTAAGAACCGCGACGAGGGCATAGAACAGGTCATAAAAGCCGAGATTTACGAACGCGCCCGCGGTGCAGTAGCCGACGATCGACACTTGGATGGCGGAGGCCAGCTGTCCTGCCCATTGCATGTCCGGATGTTGTCGCGCGGCGCGGACGATCGATTGCGCCGTGCCAAGCGATGCGAAGATGAGTCCCAGGAACAGCAGCAAGCCGACATAGCCATGCTCGCCGAGAACCTCGAAGTAGATGCTGTGAAAATTATGCACGACATCGGCATAGGGAATGTAACGGAAATAGAGAGCGGAGTCGTCGACCACCCTGAAGCCGCCGCCGGTCAGCGGCCGGTCGGCGGCAAGGCGAATGGCAAAGACCCAGGAGTTGATGCGGCCCTGCGCCGACTCGTCGTGCTCGTAGTCCTCGATCGTATTCATGCGGTTGTACCAGCTCGACGGCAGGAAAGCGAACGCCGTGCCAAGCATGCAGAGGGCGATCACGCCGCTGAGCAAACGACGTTTTGCCTTGAGCCAAAAGGCGAACAGAGTAAGCGCCAAAGCAACGAAGTCGCCGCGTGAATAGGTGCAGAGGATCGCGACGACATTGAGCGCCATGCTGCCGAAGAGGCCGAGCCGTATCCAGCGCGAGGTCGATTGATTCGCGAGAAAATGCAGAAGCGGCAATATCATGATCAGAGCGAGGCCCAACTGGTTGTTGTCCTCGATGAAGCTGTCGGGCGGACCCCAAACGCGGTAATGGCCGCCCGTCGCCAAGCCAAAGAGCCCGCCTTTGATGCCATAGACGCCAATCGAGACGGCGACGACCCAAACCGTCTGCATGATGCGCTCTTTGGAATTCACGATGCATGTCGCCACCAAGGTCATACCCAGGATCTTCATGACCTCCTGCCACTTCGCGAACGCACTATCCGGCACGATCGCGAAATAGGTGGAGACGCTGACCCACACCATGAGGCAGCCGAGGAGGACATTCATGCTGGTTGCCGGCGGGATCTTCCTTTCCCTTGAGAACAGCCAGGCGAGGATGGTCACGACGCCGACGACCAGCGCTACGCGCAAGGCATAGGCATATCCCCAGCTCAGGCGGTGCGGATTCATCAGCGAGATCCAGTACCACATCAGCACGCCGATCTGAGGCCGGACCAGCACGACGGGGATCGAGCCGAAAACCACCAGAACGATGATCAGGTCGCGCATGTAACCGCCTAGCCAATCTCGCTATTGCCGGCCGATATCCGGATTTGGGGACAGCAGGATGAAACCGACAGATGAACCAAAGCTTATCATAAACCCGCCGTCCTAGTTCGAAAGGATTCGGGCGCTCGACGAGAGTGATATTTGTATGCGTCCGTGGGGCTGCGGTCGGTATTATTGCCTGTGCGGCGGCAGCAACCACGATGATGTCGGATCCGCGCCGTCGCCGGTCTTGAGAGCGTTGGTTTCATCGTAGTGGCGGTACCGGATCTGATGCAACGCCGACTAGATCTCGGCTCCCAAATGCACCTCCGCGAAGCCGCTGCGGAACTGACGGCTGCCGCGCCGCGGAAGGACAAGCCGTCGATGGCGCCTCGTCGAACGCGGTTAATTGGTCCGCAACTCTTTTCCGGGCTAAGTTGCATCCACCCTCGGCCACGTGTCCGCGCAGAAAATAATCGGGACGCCCGCAATCGCGCTGGAGATTCGTGACGATGCGGGCTCGGCTGCGTTCACCCCTTGCTCACAACGGGACGATGCGATGAATGAAAACATGAACGCGGATACCCAAACGGCGCGTTGCCGCTTCTGCGGCGGAGCGCTCACGGACTTCCTCGATCTTGGGATGTCGCCGCCCTGCGAAAGCTTGATCACGCGCGAACAGCTCAACGAGATGGAACGTTTCTATCCGCTCGCGGCGCATGTTTGCGGCGAATGCTTTCTCGTGCAGTTGCAGGAATACGTGACGCCCGCCGAAATATTCACAGAATACGCTTACTTTTCAGCCTTTTCCGACGCGTGGCTCGAGCACGCACGGCGCTATGCCGATACCATGACGAAAAGGCTTGGGCTTGGTCCCACTTCCCGCGTCGTCGAACTCGGCAGCAATGACGGCTACCTGCTGCAATATTTCGTGCAGAAGGGTATTCCAGTGCTCGGCGTCGAACCGGCGGCCAATGTTGCCCGCGCGGCCGAGAAGCGAGGCGTTCCGACCCTGGTAAAGTTCTTCGGCGCGGCGACCGCCAGAGCCATTGTCCAAGACGGGATCACGGCCGACCTCATCGTCGGCAACAACGTCATGGCGCAAGTGCCGGATCTCAATTCCTTTATCGAAGGCATCGCGATCATCATGAAGCCGGATGGCGTGTTCACCGGCGAGTTCCCTCATGTCCTCACGACGATCAGGGGCAATCAATTCGACCAATTCTACCACGAGCATTTCTCCTATTTTTCCGCGCTCACGATCGAGCGCGTCTTTGCCGCCTTCGGGATGAGAATCTTCGATATCGAAGAGCTCTGGACGCATGGCGGCTCGCTCCGGATCCATGCCTGCCACGCCGGCAATGCCAAATACCCCACCCGGGAGAGCGTCTCGGCAATCATCAGGCGAGAGAGGGAGGCGGGGTTGGACAAGCTCGCGACCTATGCCGGTTTCGTCGAGCAGGTCCATGCCACCAAGCGCAAGCTCTTGAGCTTCTTGATCGAAGCGAAGAATCAGGGAAAGAGAGTCGCCGGCTATGGCGCCCCCGGCAAGGGGAACACCCTGCTGAATTTCTGCGGCATCCGCACCGATTTTCTCGACTACACCGTCGACCGCAACCCGTATAAGCACGGCAAGTATCTGCCCGGCACGCACATTCCAATATTTTCGCCGGATAGAATCGCGGCGACGAAGCCGGATTATGTGCTCATCCTGCCCTGGAACCTGCGCGAGGAAATCGGCAACCAGCTCGCCTATGTCAGGGGATGGGGCGGGAAGCTCGTCGTGCCGATTCCCGAAGTGACCGTCTTCTAGGGCAAGCCATGCTGCGCATCGCACTGACCCACGACCGACAGCAGCCTTTCAACCTCTTGTGTCTGGGAGCGCATTCGGACGATATCGAGATTGGTTGCGGCGGCACGATCCTGCGCCTTGTCGCCGAGACGAGCCATCTTTGCGTCCGATGGATCGTCTTTAGCGGCGCGGGCACCCGCGCGGCGGAAGCCCGCGACAGCGCGGCGGACTTTCTCCGTGGCGCGGCCGCCAGCCGCGTCGATGTTCTTGATTTTCGCGACGGCTATTTCCCTTTTCAGGGAACGGAGATCAAGGACCACTTCGAGGCGCTGAAGCGCGAGTTCGATCCTTCATTGGTGATCACTCACTGGAAGGGCGATGCGCATCAGGATCACCGGCTGATCGCCGAGCTGACGCACAACACATTCCGCAATCACCTCGTGCTCGAATACGAGACACCGAAATACGATGGCGATCTCTCCAACCCGGGTTTCTTCGTGCCCCTGGCGAGAGAGCAGATGCTGCGCAAGATCGAGCTCCTCCGCCGTCACTTCGCCACGCAGCGGTCGCGTAGCTGGTTCACCGATGACACGTTTCTCGGGCTGGCGCGGCTGCGCGGTATTCAATGCAACGCGCCGGACGGCCTTGCCGAGGGGTTCTACGCGCGCAAGCTGGTCTTCTGAAGAGACGTCAGATCAAAGGCGCCGGGCTCTCTGGTCGAACCGGCTCCAAGCGAGGTCGCGCTCGCTGATGAGGGTGACGGGCAGTGGCCATGCGACACTGAATGCCGGATCATCGTAGCGGCAACCATCACCTGCATCAGGCGCGAAGAATTCCGAGATTTGGTAAAAGACCTCGGTGTCGTCCAGCAGGGTCTGGAAGCCATGAGCGCAGCCCTTGGGAATGTAGAGGGCCCGGCGGTTTTCCGCGGTAAGCTCGAATGCCTGCCATTGCCGGAAGGACGGCGAATCGGCGCGCAGATCGACAATGACATCGAAGATCGCGCCGCGTATGCATCGCACGATCTTCACTTCTTCATGTGGCGCTCTCTGAAAATGCAAGCCTCGGAGCGTGCCGGCGCGGCGCGAGTGAGAGACGCTCTCTTGCGCGATGGCGGTGTCAAGCCCTCGCTCCGCAAGTTCCCTTTGGCACCAGGTGCGCGCGAAGAAGCCGCGCTCGTCGCGATGCGGTTCAATATCTATGGCCCAAGCGCCGGCAATTCTCGCAGGGCTGAAGATCATGCGTGATTCGCGCCCTCTCCTGGGGTGCCGAATGCCCGCCAGTAGAAATCACGGTCGATCTGGCTGGTACGGAGGAGGTGTTTGAGCTGCTCCACCCTGGTGAACGCCGGAGCGGTGAACATCTCCCGCGTCAATCCGACGCGGCTGAATACCTCATGCAACTGCCGCGCGCCGCGCTCGGCCGTCCAGCGGCAGCGGAACTCCGGCAAATGCTTGCGGATCTTCGCGAATGAAATTCGGTAGCTGCGGTTGTCGGCGCCTCCTTGCTGTCCGAAGGTGACGGTGCAGCCGTCGAAGATCCCGCCGACGATTTGCGCGATCTCGCGGACACGATAATTCTGCTCGTCGTCTCCGACATTCAAGATCTCGTTGTGGATGCTCTCCCGCGGCGCTTCGAGCGCCAGCCTGATCGCCTCGCAGATATCGGCAACATGGACGAGAGGCCGCCACGGAGTGCCGTCGCTGGTCATCTTGATCTCTTTGATGGTCCACGCGAAGCCGGCAAGATTGTTGAGGACGATGTCGAAGCGCATGCGGGGGCTGGCGCCGAAGGCCGTGGCATTGCGCAGGAATACCGGAGAGAAATGCGTGTCCGCCAATTGGCTGATGTCGCGTTCCACCAGCAGTTTGCATTTCGCATAAGCCGTGAGCGCATTCGTTTCCGAGCGTTCATCGCGGGCACTTCCATCGGCCGCGGCACCGTAGACGCTACAGGAGGAGGCGTACACGAAGCGCCGGACTCCCGCCGCCTTGGCGGCCTTGGCCAATGCGACCGAGCCGCGGTGATTGATGTCATAGGTGATTTCGGGATTGTGCTCGCCCAAAGGATCATTCGACAATTCGGCCAGATGCACGATCGCATCGAACCCTTCAACGTCCTTCGACGTCATCCTGCGAATGTCCTTGCTGAGCGTCAGCGGGTGCGGCCTCTGGTCGTTGAACAATGTGCCATCGCGATAGAAGCCGCAGTCGATGCCGGCGACATCATATCCATGTTCCAAAAGCGTTGGACCGAGGATGGCTCCGATGTAGCCGTCCGAGCCGGTGATCAATACTTTCATTGGACAACCCGTTCGTGGGAAGTTGCTAGAATAGACGTGTCGCGCTTCGCCCGTCGCGGAATGCGCTGCTGCAATTGCTGGCTGGGCGTGACATTGACGCTATTTTAATGGAAAATTCGTTAAGTAACTCGATGTTGTCGCCAACAGGCCCGTATCCGCTTGGTAGCGGGTGGCCGTGTTGAGAGGGCCATGAAGGCCGCTTCGGATGCGCATAGCATCATCGAATGGGCGATGCGGCAAGGGCTTTGAAACGAGGTAGCCGATGAGGGTGGCGATTTTCTGCGGCGGGCTTGGCACGCGACTGCGCGACTATTCCGTCGAGATCCCTAAGCCGCTGGTGCCGCTCGGATCGCTCCCGATCCTGTGGCATGTAATGAAGTATTACGCCTTTTACGGGCACACGGATTTTGTGCTTTGCCTCGGCTACAAGGCGGAGGTGATCCGGAATTACTTCATCGATCGCGCCCAACGCCAACCCGACGGCGGCAAAGTGGCCGGCGATGCGCAAAGCGTCAGGCTTTCGGTCGATGGCGACGAGTGGCGCGTGACCTTCGTCGACACGGGATTGGCGGCAAATGTCGGGCAGCGGCTCAAGGCCGTCGAGCCGCACTTCCGGGACCAGCCGGTGTTCCTGGCCAACTATGCCGACGGGCTGACCGATTTCCGGCTGCCGATGATCGTCGAGGAGTTCAAGGCGCGCGACGCCTTGGGGATTTTCCTTTCCGTGCGGCCGAATTGCAGCTTCCATTTCGTTCGCTGCGACAGCGACGGCCGAGTCGTGTCCGTGGACGACGTGGTCAAGGCAAACGCGCGAATCAATGGCGGCTACTTCGTCTTTTCCAACGAAATATTCCGCTATATTCGTCCTGGCGAAGAGTTGGTTGAGCAGCCTTTCGAGCGCTTGATCGATGAGGGCCGCCTGTTCGCGATGGACTATGATGGTTTCTGGCGGTGCGTTGACACTTTCAAAGATTTGCAAGCCCTCGAAAATCTGCTTAGCGGCGGCGAGGCGCCATGGATGGTCTGGCGCAATCAGTTGGCGGCGAGCGGGGCTTAGAGCGCTGATAAGTATAGCAATCCGGCGGTGGTCCCCGACGCGTCGCCTATATTGCCGCAATGCTCGTCCAAGATTTCGACATCATTTCTTTCCCGACGGCTCGATAGTGTAAATTTCACAGTTACCGCCTTGTGCCAAAAGACGCAAATTTAAGGCCGAGCAACTCATGAAGGATCTGAACCGCAGCATGGCCACGGGCGCGGCGTGGCTCATCTTCGTCCGGTTGGCCACGCGCCTGCTTGGCGTCGTCAGCGTCTTGATCCTCAGCCGGCTTCTGACGCCGGCGGATTACGGCTTGGTCGCGCTGGCGACCGCGATCATTGCCGCGCTGGAGCTGATGACCGCCTTTAGCTTCGACGTCGCTCTCATTCAGAGACAGGATCAATCGCGCGCTCATTACGACACGGCATGGACGATAACGATTCTGTTTTCGGCAGCGATCGCCATTGCTCTGGCTGGCCTCGCCATTCCGATGGCGCGCTTCTATGGAGAGCCGCGGCTCGAGGCGGTGATGTATGTGCTGGCCGCCGGCACGATCGCCGAAGGCTTTCAGAACATCGGTGTGGTGGCCTTCCGCAAGGAGATGGTGTTCCGCAAGGAATTTGTCTTCCAGGTGTCCAAGAAGGTGATTGCCTTTGCGATCACGGTGCCGCTCGCCTTCTGGCTCCGCAATTATTGGGCTCTCGTGGCGGGCATCGTTGCGGGCAAGATCGGCGGGACGGTCCTCAGCTATGCCGCACATCCCTATCGGCCGCGGTTATCGACTGCCGCATGGGCCGAGCTCTTTCATTTTTCCCGATGGTTGTTCGTCAACAATTTGCTGGGTTTTCTCCGCTATCGCGCATCCGACTTCGTGGTCGGGAAGCTCGCCGGTCCTGCAGCGCTCGGCGCCTTCAACGTATCATTCGAGCTGTCGCAGACGCCGACCAGCGAGCTGGTGGCGCCGATCAATCGCGCCGTGTTTCCCGCCTACGCGCAAATATCCGGTGATCGCGGACGGCTGCAGCAGAGCTACCTGGACGTCGTCGGCATGATCGCGATTTTCGCCATCCCGGCCGCCGCCGGCATAGCGGTGATGGCAGACGATCTGGTGGCCGTGCTGTTGGGAGCCAAATGGGTCGATGCCGTGCCGCTTATCCGCGTGCTCGGCATCGCCGGTATGATCAGCGCCTTGGAGACGAATATCGGCGCCGCCTATTTGGCCTTGGGGCGGCCGGACATCATAACGAAGCTCTACGGGTTCTACGTGCTCCTGCTGGTTACGCTGTTGATCAGCTTCACCTATCAATGGGGTGTGACGGGCGCTGCGTGGGGCTGCCTGACAGCCGCCGTGCTCAACATACCGATCTATTTCGGAGCGATGCTGCGCACCCTGTCGATCGCTCTTGGCCGTTTTCTCGGCGTCGTCTGGCGGCCAATCATCGGCTCGGTTCTGATGTATTTGACGGTCTACTTCGTGAAGAACGTCGCCGGAAATTTCGGTCTCCAGACGTCTTCGATGGCGTCGCTCATCGCTGGCACGCTCACCGGCGTGGTCGCTTATATCGTGGTGACGACAGCGCTGTGGTATGCCTCCGCGATGCCCGGCGGCGCGGAGACCGTGTTGTTCGACCGCGCTCGCAGCCTGCTTCGCAGGCGGCGCGTCGAACTCGCGCCAAGATCGAGCCAGCCGTGAACAGACGCCGCGTCGTGAAGAATTGCCTGCGCCGAACGGACGGCTTGCGACGAGGCACGTGCTGCCCGGCGCGGCGATATGCGGGACGGGATGGGAGAACCTCATGACGTCGATGGGAACGAGCCGGGTTGACGATATCGAATTGCCGCAACGACCGAAATCGCTTTCGCTTAGGGCGGGTGATGTCGTCGAGGTCAAGACTCTCGAGGAGATCACGGCGACGCTCGACGATCAGGGCTGCCTCGACGGCTTGCCGTTCATGCCCGAGATGGTGAAATTTTGCGGCCGCCAGTTGCGCGTTTTCAAGAGTGCGCACAAGACGTGCGACACGATCGACAAGACCGGCGGCCGGACGATGCGCAATGCGGTTCATCTCGAGGATGTTCGCTGCGATGGTGCCGCGCATGGCGGCTGCCAAGCGGCGTGTCTCATCTTCTGGAAAGAGAGCTGGCTCAGGAAGGTGGAGCCGAACGCGGCGGCGCCGGCAGCCGGACCTGCCGGTGGCGCGGCGCTGCCTTCCAAGCTCGCGCAGGGCGTTTATCAACCGGGCAGCAGCGGCGCTGAGACCGATCCACGCTATCGCTGCCAGACGACAGAGCTGACGAAGGCGACGGGTCCTCTCCCCTGGTGGGATATTCGCCAATATGCCCGCGACTTCGCCTCCGGTAACGTATCGCTCGGCGAGATAGCGCGCGTGTTCGTATTTGCGGCGTTTCGAAAACTCGTCCAGCTCGGCGTCGGCTATCGCATCCTGATCGGGCTCTATGATGGATTTCAGCGCCTACGCGGCGGAAGGCCCTATCCGGTGCGCACCGGCATGCTGCAGAAGACGCCGAAGGCCAGTCTCGATCTCGTGCCCGGGGAATGGGTGCGGGTCAAAAGCCACGAGGAGATTCTTGCGACCCTCGACACCAACAACAAGAACAATGGCCTCAGCTTTGATGTCGAGATGGTGCGATTCTGCGGCGGGATATATCGCGTTGAGCGCCGCGTCACTCGAATTATCGAAGAAAAAAATGGCCGTATGTTACAAATCAAAAATCCGTGTATAATACTCACGCACGTGTATTGCAGAGCGGAACTGAGTGAGCGTCGGCTTTTCTGCCCCCGGGCCATCTTCCCCTACTGGCGCGAAATCTGGCTGGAGCGTGTGGCACCGCCCGCTGGGCAGCTCAACGCATAGCTTGGGCTCACGCTTGTCCGGCCTCCCGCCGCGATCGTCGGATAACGCGACAGGGGCGCGCTGGTGACCAGGGCCCCGCTCATTGCCGTGGGCATGCCCGTTTACAATGCCGAAGCCTGGGTACGGCAAGCCGTCGTCGCGCTACAGCAGCAAACTTACCGCGATTTCGTTCTGATCATCAACGACAACGCTTCGAGCGACAATACGCTCGGCATTTGCGAAGCGCTCGCGCGGAACGACGATCGCATTCGGATCTACCGGAACACGGAAAACATCGGCGTGTTTCGCAACCACGAAAAGGTCTTTCGGCTTTCGGAAGCCAAGTACTTCAAATGGGCCTCGGCGAACGACCTTTGCGCGCCGACATTTCTCCAATGCTGTCTCGAGGCGCTGGAGAGCAACCCGGGAGCCGTGCTGGCCTATCCGCGAGCCGTCGTGTTCACCGATGATCCCGCCCGCGGCGAGAACTATCCCCATGATGTCGACATACGGGACAAGTCGCCCGTCGACCGCTTCAAGCGGGTGCTTCGCGATGTCCGTCTCAACAACGCCTATACCGGCCTCATTCGCGCCGACACCTTGCGCAAGGTCTCGGCGAATAATGTATACCAAGGATCGGATATCGTGCTCATCGCCAAGCTCGCCTTGCGCGGCGAAATCATGCGCATTCCGCAATACCTCTTTTATCGTCAGATGAATCCGCAGACGGCCAGCTCGCGCAAGGACAGCGCTGGGCTGCGCGAGTTCTTTGCTTCAGAAGGCCGTGATGTCCTGGGACGGCCGACCTGGGACTTCCATTGGCATTGCCTGCGCGCGGCCTTGAGTGCGCCGATCCCGGTTGAAGACCGCATTCGTTGCGCCGCGCACGTCGCCCGCCAGTTTTGGTGGGCGCGCCGAGCGATCCTTCGGGAAATGACGTTCCGCTAGAAGGCGGCCGGCGGGCATCAATAGAACCGTTCCGTCGTTCCCATCACCAGGCGCATGACCTGCGCGCGGTGCGGGAGCCGCAAGGCCGCGACGACGATGGTCGCGACGTCCTCAGGTTGGATCAGCCTTTCGGGCTGGTAGGGCCGGCCTTCGGCCGCAAAAATGCGTTCTTGCCGTGGTGTCGCCGTGCGTCCGAGATGAAGGCTCAGGACACGAACGCCATCCTTGCTCAATTCGAGCCGCAAGGCGTCGGCGAGCGCCGTCAGCCCGTGCTGGGTGGCCGCGAATTGGCTCACCGCCGCCGATGCATTCAAGCCCTGAGTGGAATTGATGAAGACGATATCGCCTCGCCGCGCGCGCAACGGCGTCAGCAGGGATTGGGTCAGCAGGAACGCCGCCCTGAGATTTACCTTGTATTGCCGGTCGAAGTCTTCCGGCGTGGCCGCAGCGGCCTCGGCGCGCTGATAGGCGCCGCCGGAATGCACAAGAATGTCGATCGGGACGGATTCACGAGAAAGGCTGTGCAGCAGCCGCTGCAACGGCTCGTCCAATTCGAGATCAAGCGCGTGGACCTTCGTGCTCGCTGCGCCTGCTTCGCGCGCAGCCGCCGCGGTCTGCTCAAGACGTCCTGCATCACGACCGACGAGGTGGAGCCCGCAGCCTTCGCTGGCGAGCGCCCGGGCAATGGCGCTTCCGACGCCGCCGCTCGCGCCGGTCACCAGAGCTAGCTTGTCGCAGAGCACCATGTCGCTCAGGCTTGGTGGAGGGATCGAGCCCGCCTGTCAGGCGGCATCTGCTGCATCATGATCCGCGGTCAAATCCGGGCAGTTCCTCGGATCGGAAAGGAGGGATTGTCATTGCAGAAGGGCTAGGGCCCCCCCGTCGGATATTGAACGAAGAAATAATAGTATCTCTTGTTTATTCCCTTCCCGATCCAATGAAATTCGGGCAAGGGCGAGTAGGCGACGGGCATGTATTCCGCCGGTCCAGCGCCTTTCGGACAGGCATAGACATCTTGCCGCCAGACCTTGTCCCATATCTGGAACGATCCCGGCGTCCACGCCTCGCCATCGGACCATTGGAGCTTCCGCTGATTGCACCAATATCTGAGCCCTATCCAGACATATGTCTTGGGCTGAAACGTGCGCGCCAGGAATTCACTCGTCGCTCGGTCCTTGATGATGGCAAGTCGGCCGCGGGCTCCCTTGAATTCCCGTTCTCTCGCCAACGCATAGGCCTGAGCCCAGGTCGGTCCCTCATTGCCGTTGTAGCCTTTGACCAGCCCCTTCGATCCGTCGACCATTTCGAAATAGCTCTTCGAAGCGGGATCGTAGACGCGGCTGTTCAAAAGCTCATCGGCCGCTGCGTGCTCCGAGCCGACCATCATCAGCAGCAATATTTGCAGCACGAGCGATCGACCATCCCACTTCTTCATGGCTCACCGGCTTCCCAACACATCGAGCAGGCGCGCTGCCGAACGGTCCCAATTGTAGGACAAAGCGTGCGCGGTAATTTGCTCGGGGTCAAATGCGCTGTCCATGGCCCGCAGCATCGCTTCCTCGAGTCCGTTCGGCTGTTGCGGCGAGTAGAGCACGCCACAATCGGCGGTGACCAAATCCTTGAGCGAGCCGCGTGCAGGCGCGATGACCGGCCGGCCGAAGCTCAAGGCGAGCATCGCCGTCCCCGAGGTGAGCGTCTCCACATAGGGCGTCACCACCGCATCGGCGGCATTGAGGAAGATCTGAAGATCCTCATCGGGGATGAATTTGCCGTGGATTTGAATTCTCGAACGAGATGCCGCTCGCTCGATCGCCGACCTTATCCTCGCCTCGTATTCGGGATCATCGAAGCGTCCGGCGATCAGCAATACGGCGTCGGAGCGCACCCGGTCGAATGCGGCGACGAGCGCTTCGAGGTTCTTGTAAGGTTTGCAGAGACCGACGAACACAAACGCATATGCGCCTTCTGCAATCCCCAATTTCTGGCGCGCGGCATCGCGCGACACGCGATTGGGATAATAGTCGACCCAATGACCATGATCGATCTGGATGATGCGCCCCTTGGTGCCGGGAAAGCAGCGCAGAACCTCCCGCTCGGCCGACGGGCCGTGAACGAGAAACCAGCTCGCGGTGCGGACGAGCACCCAGCGGACAATCTGGTGAAGTCGAGGGACCACGCAAGGGTCATGCGGATAGATGTTGTGAACCGTCCAGATGATCCGAGCGCCGCGCCAGCGCGCGAGCGCAAGTAGAAAAAGAAAGAGTCCGAATCCCCGAATGCAGGAAGCAGGGCGTGGGAAATTGTAAAAAAAGGATGGCCAGTGCATGTGGACGTAATCGACGCCGCGCAAATTCTTCAGAAGCCACCGGCCGGCGAATATGCCCTCATGCACTTGGGCGCCGAGCGCCTCAATGGCAGCGTAAAAGGGTTCCGTGTACGAGTTCCCACGAATCGGAAAAGCCATGAATGCGACTTTGTGCTTCGCGGGCCCAGCCGGGTCAGGAGCTGAAGAAGTGCCGACTTTCCTCGCCAGCTTTGGAATCGACAACATGCTGAAAATGGTGTCGCCTCGTATGTCTGCTGACCGTCGATCTCGCGACGAAGGCGGGCGTCCGATGGGCTAAACTTAGGCCAGCGATTTCAAGCAATCAAGGTGCGAAGTAAGACGGTCGTCTTCGCCCCGCCATATGCACCACGGCAATCACAAGTTCGTGGCTCCCGCATGAAGCGACCATGCCGAGATTTCTATACGGTGGGGGTAGTCTTTCGTGCAGATTGGCGCTGCGGCATATCTGCTCGGGCGGCTGGAGGCGTAGCGGCCTGCGTGGTCAGGGCGAAGATTCCACCGATGATGATCGCCATCACCGCATCGGTGATTTCCGCGGATCGCCCAGGAAGATATATCTGTAACACACTCGTTACGAGCAATGAGGCCGCCGTAATCAGGGTCGACGATCGGAGCAATATGCCGGTCCCGCTCATGAGCCAGATCAACGCGCCGTAGAGAAAAAATTTCTCGAAGAACACCTGAATATTCGTCTCGAGCGAGCCTTTCATGAAGCTCAGGAACGGTATCAAGCCGAAATGACCGGCGGTCTCGGCGAAGTGAAAAGGCGCCAGGCGCTGGGCAAGCACCAATGACCCCAGCATTGCGAAAAGCGCGGCCGAGCGATGGCGAGACGGAACAACCAGGAGTAGTTGCCAGACAAGGTAGGCGGTCAGCGCCCCGACGAGCTCCGCGGCGGAGAGCCTTTGCGAAACGATCAGAATTTTCGCAGCGAGCACGAAACCGAGTACGATCGGGAAAAGCAGACGGGACCGCCGGTGGCTCGCGATCGCCTCGACCAGCGCCGCGACGATGAGCCACAGCACGCCGTAGCGAAAGATTTCGAATAGCGGGAATGTCGGATGAAATATGACGGGTTTGAGGCTGTCCCAATATTTGTGCAAATCGATGGTGGGTACGTAGGGGAACAGGCGATATCCCAGCCACCCCGCCAGGAGCAGCGCCGGCGCAGGGCGCAAGGCCATTGCACGCAGAAGCGGCCAGTGAAATTCCGTGCCGATGAAGCCACCGGCGATTGCGCCGAGCGCTGTGCCGAAGGTATTGAGGTAGACGTCGGACGCATTGGTGACGCGACCGCGATCATAGTACTGCGCCAGTTCGATCACCACGCAAAGCGAGAAGCCGAAACACACAATCAGCGCCGTTCGCCGCATCGCGGAGGAACGGAACGTATTGACCCCGAAATAGCCGAGGGGCACGTAGAGCAGAATGTTGGCGACGAGATCGCCGAAGCTCGAGGGAGGCGTCTTCCAGGTCCCGATGAGTGCGGAAAACGCGTCGAGGAGAGTGGCATGCTGGCGAAAGTCGAAGGGATAGAGTGAGCCATAGATGATGATAAGCGCGATCAGCGCCGTGATGCCGAGATGGTTCCGATTGATCATTGGCGCCGTGTAAGCTCGAAGGGTACCGCCGTCTTGCTCGCTCTTAACCATAGACGGCGTGGCGGCCTGACCTCAAAAGTATATCCCGAGTGTTCTGATTTCCTTAGTGTTTTGATAAGAAGGCACTGTTAGAAGAGGCTGCCATCGGGGAGGACAACCGTGCTGTTCGCAGGCTCTGGAGCGGACGCGGCGTGCCGCGGCGCCGGGTGAGATATCCTAACGATGATTCGATTATTGACGTTCACGACCCTCTACCCGAATTCGAAAAGGCCGGGCCATGGCGTTTTCGTCGAGAACCGTCTGCGTCATTTAGTGGCAAGCGGCAACGCCACCAGCACGGTATTGGCGCCGGTGCCTTACGTTCCGTCGCTGCCCCGGATGCCGGATCGATATGCGATGTGGCGGGGCGTCCCGCGGCGCGAGGAGCGACACGGCATCCGATTGCATCACCCGCGCTATTTCCTCTTGCCGAAGATCTCGATGCTGGCGGCGCCATATTCGCTTTTTCTCTCGGCCCGGCGGTGTTTGTCGGAGCTGCTGGAGAGCGGGCTTTCGTTCGATGCAATCGACGCTCACTATTTTTATCCCGATGGCGTGGCGGCCATTCTTCTCGGCCGCCATTTTGGCAAGCCCGTCACCATCACGGCCCGTGGCTCCGACATCAATATCATCGGCCGCTACCGCCTGCCGCAAAGGATGATCAGCTGGGCAGGGCGGGAGGCGACGGCAGTGATCGCCGTTTGCGAAGCGCTGCGAAACTCGCTCATCGCGATGGATGTGCCCGGATCGAAGATCCGGGTGCTGCGCAACGGCGTCGATCTCGCGACCTTTCGTCCGGGTGATCGCTCCGCCGCGCGGCGGCGCTTGGGCATTTCGGCGCCGATGTTGCTGTCCGTCGGGAATCTCATCCCGCTCAAAGGCCATGATCTCGCCATTGAGGCGCTCAGGCGCCTGCCAGAAATGCAACTGGTCATCGTCGGCGATGGGCCCGAACGGTCGAGGCTCGAGCAAATCGCGACGCGCAACCAGGTGGCACAGCGCGTGCGTTTTCTCGGCCGGGTTGCTCACGAAGCGCTGGCAGAGATCTATAGCGCGGCTGATGCGACGCTGCTGCTGTCGACCAACGAAGGATGGGCGAACGTTCTTCTGGAATCGATGGCTTGCGGAACGCCGGTCGTGGCCACCGATACGGGTGGCACACCCGAGGTTGTCGGCTCGCCCGCCGTCGGACAATTGGTCCGTGAGCGAAACGCCGCCGCCGTCGCAGGCGCCGTGAGCGCCCTTTTCATGCGGCAGCCGGATCGGCAGGCGGTGCGCTCCTACGCCGAGGGCTTTAGCTGGGACGCGACCACGCGTGGCCAGTTGTCGCTATTCGAGGATATAATCGGCGGGCGCCTGTCGCCGCCGGTCGCGCCGGGATGGCCGGCGGAGGTCCCGGCAGGGCCGAGGTAACCGGCCCGCGCCCACCGGTTGAGCGGCATGCCGCGCCGCGATTTGGAGGTGCTTGATGTGTGGAATCGCCGGCATCGTCGATCTGGCGGGAATGCGCCCGATCGACCGGGACGTTCTCGCACGGATGACGCACGCGCTCGTGCATCGGGGACCGGATGACAGCGGCTTTCACCTTGCTCCGGGCGTCGGCCTCGGTCATCGCCGCCTTTCGATCATCGATCTCTCGCCGCTCGGTCGGCAGCCGCTCTTCAACGAAGATGGCACGGTCTGCGTCACCTTCAACGGCGAGATCTACAACTTCGTTGAATTGTTCGAGCGTCTGATCGCCCTTGGACACAAATTTCGCTCCCGCTGCGATACGGAAGTGATCGTGCATGCATGGGAGGAATGGGGAGAAGATTGCGTTCGGTATTTCCAGGGCATGTACGCGTTTGCGGTATGGGACGAGAAGAACCAAACGCTCTTCGCGGCTCGCGACCGCTTCGGCGAGAAGCCCTTCTATTACGCGGCGCTGGAGGATGGGCAGTTCATCTTCGCCTCAGAACTGAAGGCGCTGCTGCTCCACCCTGGCATACGGCGTGATTTCGATGTCCATGCCGTCGCCGACTATTTTTGCTATGGCTACGTTCCTGATCCGCGCACGATCTATTCGCGAATCGCCAAGCTGCCGCCCGCGCATAGCCTGACCCTGCGCCGCGGTGCGGCCCTGCCCAAGCCACGCGCCTATTGGGATGTCGTGTTTGATGCAAAACCCGTGAGCAATGAGTCGGCCGTGTGCGAGGAAGTCGTCGAGCGCGTGCGGAGTGCCGTCGGATTGCGCATGACCGCGGATGTACCGCTTGGCGCATTTCTGTCAGGTGGCGTTGATTCGAGCGCCGTCGTGGCGATGATGTCGTCCTTGTCGGGGACGCCGGTGAACACCTGCTCGATGTCTTTTGAAGATCAGGCGTTCGACGAATCCCGATATGCAGAGCAGGTGGCGCAGCGCTTTCAAACGAATCACTTTTCGCGCGTCGTCGCAGTCGATGATTTTGACCTTCTCGATCGGCTCAGCACGTTTTATGACGAGCCCTTTGCCGACAGTTCGGCTCTGCCGACATATCTCGTCTGCTCGCTGGCGCGGGAAAAGGTCACGGTCGCCTTGTCGGGCGATGGCGGCGACGAGGTTTTCGGAGGTTATCGCCGCTACTATTGGCACAGGCACGAGGACCAGATCCGCTCGCGCCTGCCTGCGGTGGCGCGCAAGGCGATCTTTGGGACGTTCGGTCGAGTGTATCCAAAGATGGATTGGGCGCCGAGATGGATGCGGGCGAAGGCTACGTTGCAGAACCTCGCGCGCGATTCGGCCGAAGCTTATTTCAACAGCGTCTGCGCCATTCCGGAGAATGTCCGCCAAAGCCTTCTGTCGCCCGCGCTCAAGCGGGAGATTGCCGACTACCGTCCGATCGACGTGTTGCGCGGCCACATTGCGCGCGCGCAAACCGACGATTGTCTTTCTCAGATCCAGTATGCCGACATCAAAACCTATCTGCCCGGCGACATCTTGACGAAGGTGGATCGCGCGAGCATGGCGCGCTCGCTCGAGGTCCGCGTGCCTCTCCTCGATCATGATCTCGTACAGTGGCTTGCCGCAATGCCGTCATCGCTGAAGCTTCGCGGGCGCGAAGGCAAATATGTCTTCAAGAAAGCATTGGAGCCGCATCTGCCGCATGAGGTGCTCTATCGGCCCAAGATGGGATTCGCCGTGCCGCTGAAGAGCTGGTTCCGTGGCCCGCTCCGCGAGAAGGCACGCGCTCTGGTGAGCGACAGCAGTTTGCGCGCGAGCGACATGTTCGACATGAGCGCATTGCGGGCTCTCGTTGACGAGCATCAATCGGGGATCGCCGACCACAGCGCGGCGATCTGGTCGCTGATGATGTTTGACTCGTTCTTGCGAAACGTTCATCAGCGAACACAGCCGGCGGACCGCGCCGCACAGCTCAGCCCGGTTGCGACGGCCCTGTGAGAGCAAGATCAACGCGGGTGAATGGATGCGCTCTTCTGCGGACGCGATTCGGGTAGCGCGAAGGTGATCAGGCTGCGGCCGGCGGCGACCGTTATGTAATCACGCCCGTCGAGTTGGTAGGCAACAGGCGCGGCGAGAACCTGTCCGCCCGACGGGAAGTGCCAGAGTTCGGCGCCCGTCTCCGCGTCCAGAGCAAAGAACGTCTCGAGATCGCCGCCGAATACGAGCTGGCCGGCGGTACTCAGCAACCCTCCCATCTCCGCGTGACCGACATGCGGCGGCGGCACGTATTGCCAGCGCACGCGTCCGGTTCGCAGCTCAAGAGCTTTGATCGATGGCACGACGAGCTCGCCCGGAACGGCCGAATAGCCCCCGGCGAGAATCTCACCATCCTCATCCACCAGGTGATCGGGCGACGCGTAAAAAATATTGCCGCGGTCGATGGCGGGGATATAGACGAGTTCGTAGTCGGGATCGAAAGTCGGAGACCGCCAGTTCGTGGCCCCGCCAACGCTGGGATAGACGATCGTTCCTTCGCGGCGCGGAATCGCTTCGGTCCGGATGCGCGGGCGACCGGACTCACCGAGGCCATCCGTCCAGTTTTGCTTCACGAAGGGTGTTCCCAACAGGAATTCGCCGTTGGTGCGGTCAAGGAGGTAGTAGAAGCCGTTGCGATTGGCCCAGGCGATCAGCTTGCGCTTGCTGTTGCCAATGACGGCGTCGACGAGGAGGGGGATCTGCGCTGAATCCCAGTCGTGCAAGTCGTGCGGCGTGAACTGAAAATACCAGCGCAACCGCCCGGTATCGACATCGAGGGCGACGACGGAGCAGGTATAGAGATTGTCGCCCAACCGATTTTCGCCATAGAAATTCGGTGAAGGATTGCCCACGCCCCAATAGATCAAACGCAGCTCCGGATCGTAGGAGCCGGTGAGCCAGGTGGAGGCTCCGCCCGTGGCTGAAGAATTTCCTTTCCAGGTTTCACTCCCCGGCTCTCCCGGCGCCGGGATCGTATAGAAGCGCCAACGCCGCTTGCCCGAGGCAGCGTCGTAAGCGTCGACGAAGCCGCGGGTTCCGTACTCCGCGCCGGCGACCCCGGTCACGACCATATCATCGATGACCAGCGGAGCGCCGGTGATGCTGAAGCCTTTTGCGTAGTCTGCCACTTGGACATCCCACAGCACCTTGCCTGTATCGGCATCCAGGGCGATGAGATGCGCATCCAATGTTCCCACGAAGATCCGACTGCCGAGGATGGCGACGCCGCGATTCTCGGGGCCACAGCACAGAAGAAGCCGCGCCGGCAGGTCGTGTGAATAGGTCCAGATCAACTGTCCCGATGCCGCGTCGAGCGCGTGCACGCGATTGGGCGGTTCGGTCACATACATCATCGATCCGCGTACGATCGGCGACGTCTCGACGCGGTCGATGCTTGTCACGAATTGCCGCTGCCACTCGACCTTGAGCTGTCCGACATTGTCCCGGTTGATCTGTTTCAGTCGGCTGTAGCGTTGAGAGTTGTAGCTGCCCGAATAGGTCAGCCACTGGCCGGGCGCCGCCTCGGCAATCTCCGCCGCGGCCACGGGCTCGACGGGTGGGCGGGCCGCGGTCGTGCCAACCGATTGCGATCCTCGCGCGGTGATCGCGCGGCTGATGAAGCTGACAATCCGCCAAACGTCGTCGCGCGGCAGTTGCCGCCCCATCATTCCCGTTCCGGGCAGGCCCCGCGTGATGGTTCGATACAACGCCCAATCCGAACGGCCGGCCCGAAACACCCGTTCGTACAAGGAAGGACCGCCGGCTCCCCCATGCCCGCCATCGCCGTGGCAGGAGCTGCAATGCTGCGCAAACAAGCGCTCGCCGGCCTCGATGTCGCTTGGGCTGCGGTAAGGGCTTTCTACTGCCTCGAAGGGATTCCGCTTATCGGCGAGCTGATCCAGAAACACGCCGCTATGCGGGCGGAACATCCAGGCAAAATCGGCCCAATCGACGTCATTCAGCCGCCCGGAAGCCTTCTCGAAGATGAGCACCGTGCGAACCTTGATGCCATCGCTGAAAGCCATGTACACGGCACCGACGGCGGCCAGCATCGCCGCGGCAACAGCGATCGACAGCAGCCTCAATCCGTTTCGCGTCCCGCGTCTATTAAATTTCATGGAACGATCTTGGTGGCCCGATACATCGATTGGCATTCGATATCCCAGCGAGATGTTAGCTTGTCAACAGTAAAGGCTTGGTTTTCGCAAGCATTTTTCGCGGCGGCTTCTTCGGATGCCAATAAAAATAATCAGGGTCCAGGCATCGTTTCCGATGACGACCGGCCTCGATCTCCCGAAGATCTTAGATGACATTGCAAAGTGGCTTCGAGAATCAAAAATGCGCTGCGGCCATCGGGCGCAAGCCGGGCCGGATGAGCTATGCGACGGCGGCGAGGCGCGCGCGATACCATTGCCGCAACGCCCGGAGCGCCGGCCGTTCAACGAGGTAGGACAGCGCTGCGGCCAGCGTCAGCGCACCGGCGATTGTCATAAGGAGTATGAGCAATGTCGGTATCCCCGCCTCGTGTAGCTTGAGCATCGTGGAATAACCGAGATTGCGGTGACTGAGGTAAAGCGGATAGGAAATCGCGCCGAGCCAGAGGGTGGGGGGTGTGACCAATCCGCGCAGATACCCGCCGACCGCCAGACCGAAAACGACGAATATTGCCACGGCGACGCAAAGATTGAGCGGGCCGTGGAGCCACCATTCGACGCCGAGAGCGGCGATCAACACTGCGACGCGCAGCTCGGAAAACCCTCCGGAGGCCAACCGATAGAACATTATCCCGCCCACGAAAAAGGGCAGATAAGGCAGGATCAGAAATCGCGTGACGATGCCCGTAATGCCGAAACCGGGTTCGTCGCCGGAGGCCGGCCAAAGACAGGCCAAGCCGAGCAGGCAGATCGCAACGACCTCGATCCGCCCGAGCCATCGCAGAGAAAAAAGAACGGCCATGAGGATGTAAAACGCCAACTCGACCGTGAGGCTCCAGAACACGTTGTCGAAATTGGTGAAACCAAAAAATTCCTGCAGCATCGTCATGTTGGCTACATAGCCTGCAGGCCAGATGTCGATGCCGGAGGACGGAGACATTCTCCCGTGAAAAATCGTCATCTCGGCCACGACCATCAGCGTGAGCGAGGTCCAATATGTCGGATAAAGCCTTGTCATCCGCGAGAAAGCGAAATCGCGCCACGAATGACACTTCTCCAAAGTAAAATAAATTACGAAGCCGGAAATCATAAAAAACAACTCGACCGCATAGTAACCATAGTGCTCAAGATTTATCTGCCCATAACCCAAGTACCTGGAGCAATATGAGACGTAGTGTGACAAAACCACCACGATCGCCGCCAAGCCGCGGAGAACATCAATTTCTTGAAACCGGCCATCATGTCGCATCAGCATTATTTGATTTCCATCGCGGTGGTGCAGGACCGTCGGGGATCCCGCGCATTTCGGACGGGCCAGAGCCGCCTAATAATGCCGTGGCATTCATCCAATCTTGGCAAACTATCATAACCATCCGAGATGCGCAGTGCCTGCGGCGATACCAGCGGCCGCCGCGATCGGAAGGCGGGCTCGGTTCGCCGCGGCGCCGCAAAAGACGCTATCATTCTCGGCAATTTTTCACGCGATAGGTCAGGCACACAAATATGACGACTTGGCTTGTAACCGGGGGTTGCGGCTTTATCGGATCACATCTGGTGGATGCGCTGCGCGGGCGCGGCGATCGCGTTCGCGTGCTTGATGATCTCTCGAGCGGCAGGCGCGAAAACATTCCTGCGGATGTCGAATTCTGGCAAGGCGATGTCGCCGATGAACGCGCCGTCGCCGAAGCTCTTGATGGTGTCGCCGGGTGTTTTCATTTGGCCGCTGTCGCCTCGGTGCAGCGCTGCACGGACGCCTGGGTGGCCAGCCATCGCGCCAATTTGACCGGGACAATCGTCGTCCTCAATGGCGCGCGAAGCGCGAATGGAGGGATGCCGGTGCCCGTCGTCTATGCCTCGTCGGCGGCAGTCTATGGCGACAACGAAACCGTGCCGCTCAAGGAATCCGCGGCGACGGTTCCTCTTTCCGCCTATGGTGCAGACAAACTCAGTTGCGAAATGCAGGCGCGCATTGCCTGGTCGGCTTATGGATTGCCGAGCGTGGGCCTGCGGTTTTTCAACGTCTATGGGCCGCGGCAAGACCCGTCTTCGCCTTATTCGGGGGTGATCGCGATCTTTGCCGATCGTCTGCGTCGTCGGCGCGAGATCGACATCTTCGGCGACGGTTTGCAGACACGCGATTTCATCTATGTCGCCGACGTCGTCGCATATCTGCTCGCGGCGATGGAACTGCCGCGCATCGGGGCACGGGTGCTGAATGTGTGTACGGGACGGGCGACATCCGTCCTTCAATTGGCGCATCTGATGGGCGAATTATTCGGGACGCAGCCGACGATCCGACATCGTCCGGCAAGATCCGGCGATATCCGCCGCTCCATTGGCGATCCCGGCGCCGTGATTTCGGCGTTGGGTTTTGCAGCGGGAACGGAAATGTCGGAGGGGCTGAAACTCACGCTCGGCGCCATCCGCTGAAAATTTGCACGCTTCGGCCCGCACTATAAATTCTAGAATAACGCGCCAATCCGCCAGCATGTAAAATAACTTGTAAGTAGAATAAAATACGCCGAAAATGGCTATTATGGTTCGCAGGGGCAAGTCCTTGGCCATTAGTTAATGGGCACTGGATGCCGTTAATTAATAGAAATAGGCGGAGGCGGCGGACCGCCTTCTTCGCCCTCGTTTTTTCGGCTCTTCTGCCGACGAGCCGGCTGATGGCGCTACCGATCGACGGGGCGGGCGGGACTCTGGAAGAAGCCGGCCCGCCGCTCGACGCGACGAGCAGGCCCAGGGCGTCGGGCGCCGGTTTGGCTCGGCAGCCAGGCGCACCGGAAATCCTTATCGTCCAGCAATCGGAGACACCGCTGCCGGTATCTCCGACAGAGGTTGCACCCTCGCTGGCTTCTCTGGCACCGCGCCGGTCGAGCCTTGCCCCATTCTCGGCAGCGCCGATCGGTACCAGCGACCATATTGCCTCGAACGCGGAGACGCTTCGGCAAGTCATGCGGGCGATCGCGACCATTCATCCGTCCGACAACCAACCGGCACAGACGCGCGTTCCCAGCTCGATCGACCCTTACCTATACGAAGGTTTGTCGGCGAGCCAGGCAGCCGATTATGTTTCCGAGCTTATCTTGGACAGTGAGATTGCCGGCGCCGTACTCCGTGCGGTGACCGATATCAAATCCACGGATGGCCAATTCACCGTTTTTTCCGTTCTGGGAATGGGGGCATTCGTGCTCGATGTATCGCCGGGCGGCCACTCGCTGACCATTTCCGAATTGTCAAACGGTTGGTCGGCAACGCTGTCCGGGAAGGGCGGTGCCAGCTATATGGAATACGCCGTCAGCGGCGTGGGCGAGGGCGGTGCCAGCGTCGAAAAACCCAATAACTTTCGTCTCGCCTTGAACTGGCTGCGGGAAATTTTTCTGAATCCGCTTGCTCTGCTGCTGGAATTGATCGTCGGACTGTTGTTGATGCTGTGGATCGCAGCGCGATCCGTTTATCACCTACAGCAACGCGATTCGCGATCCCGCCGGTAGGTTGGCGTTGCGAAGCCCTGCCTTTGGTGGGCCGGGGCATTCCGTTCAGTGTACCGTCCCGTCTCCCGAAAGGGGGACGACCTTGCCGCGCAGCGAATTGTCGCGCAGCATCGCCTCCGTCGCCGTCAGATTTTTCACGAAAACGGTCGAATTCGTGTCGTCGTTGACGAAGGTATTCCCCG
>Ga0209062_1002159_pt1 | contig 28024 bp, 33 predicted proteins | sample Coa_R2_2_FD_187158 | JGI IMG/M metagenome (GOLD analysis project Ga0209062, IMG submission 187158) | Surface soil microbial communities from Centralia Pennsylvania, which are recovering from an underground coalmine fire - Coalmine... | ecosystem: Environmental > Terrestrial > Soil > Unclassified... | reverse complement strand
ATCACCCTTCCGGCAAGTCCCGATCATTGATCGGCTTGGCCCAGGAATAGTGATCGCTTTCGCGCAGGAATACTGATCGGAATCAGCCAGGAATCGTGATCGGAATCACCCCGGAACGCTGATCGCCGTCGCCCGGAATCCGCACTTAGCGTTCGCGTTCTGCACAGGAATCGCAGATCCCGTGGCTGACGGAGGCATTCTCGCTCCCGGGCTCGGCTTCGCGCATCGTCTTGCCACACCAAGCACAAAGCAAGCGCAGCTTTGCTGTGCCCGTGGCCGCATTCACTGACGATGCTCCAAATGCGCCCGAATCCAGCGATCCGCAACGGTGAACGGCCACACGCCGCTAAGAATGATGCGGAGAATTCATCGGCTGAATGGTGCGGGCAACAACCACAGGACCAAGCTAAAAACTAGGAGCAACATGGCAATGGCCGCAAAAAATTCCTCCGCAGTGGACGGCGGCGGAAGGTCTGCCGGGTCGGGGACGGGATAGGGAAACTGGAGCACGGTCTGTTGCTATTTGTCTGTTTACGTTCTGTCTGTAGACGAATCGAGAGCATACCCTACAGACTGCGGGAATGCAACCAGTGCTATTGGCGTTGGGCAAGCGAATGAGGGAATTGCGGGACAAACGGGGATTCAGCCAAGAGGCTTTCGCCGATCATTGCGGCCTGCATCGAACAGCGGTCAGTTTGATCGAGCGTGGCAAAAGAGTGCCCTCCCTCACGACACTGCTGACCATTAGCAGCGGATTCGGCATTTCTGTGAGTGAACTGCTTCGGGGCGTGGACGCTGGATATAAGCACAGAGTCGGTGCGCGTCGATAGGGATTTCAAACTAAAATTAAATTGATTCTTTCTTTGAATTGTCGCTCGACACGTGCACCGGCGGAGGGACCAGAATGACGGAAAACGATGATCTACCGCGCGACTCCGAACCTGACGGAGAAGAGACCCATTCATCGGAAATCCTTGCCGATGGGCTGGCGGGCCTAATAAACAAGCCCGAGGTCGCCAAATCAATTTCGGATTTTCTGAGCGCTCTTGCAAAAAACAAATCAGAGGAGCCCAAACTCGCGAAACACACTTTCGGGTGGGCGCTGGCGTTCAGTGCCTTCGTTTTTGCAGGCATAGGATTGCTGGGATGGTTCAAGGTGATCGGTGCTGAAGCGACGACGGGATTGCTCGGTGCACTGATTGGTTACTGGTACGGCCGCGAAAGCAAGAGGCAATAGCCCTGTCACAACTTGCTTTTCTGTGTGCGCGCGATTTTGGCACCATCTGAAGACCTCGCAGGTCTGATTGCGTAACGATGCAGAATGAAATTCGTGCCCAAGAAGGCGATCTCCCCTGGCGCGATACACAGTGTACCAGCGGATTTACGAAAAGTTCTCATATCTCCGTGGCTTTAAGAAACTCTTCCACTCTTCGCTTGCTCCGTGCGGTTTGATATTCAAAGCTATTTGGCGTCAGAAAGCGCCAGGTACGTGCCGAGCCCGATCATGCCGATGCCGGAGGCCGTGCGTGCAGCCACGGCGGGACTGACGATGACTTCGTGCCGGCCGGTAAAAGGCAGATGAAGGCGAAGCTTATGTTGGAGGCTAGTAGTGCTGCGGAGGGCACGTGAGGCGAGTGCAACAACGATGAGGTCAGCGCTGGTATTCAAACTGACAGAGAGAATACCCAAAACGACGAACTGAAGGAACAAGTGGCGTTCGGGCCGAATGAACTGCGGAATGAAAGAAAGGAAGAAGAGCGCAGTCTTGGGATTGAGCGCTTCGGTGAGAATACCTTGGCGAAAAGCGCCGTTCGACGGAGTGCCAGTGTGAAGAAAGAGTTCCGCGTTTCGCGAACGGATCATGCGGATGCCCAGGAGCAAGAGGTAGGCAGCTCCTGCATATTTGATCGTATGGAAGGCCGCCGCGGAAGCGGCGAGAATGGCGGATATTCCGAGCGCTGCGGCGAAAACGTGGAAGAGTCCGCCGAAGAATGTGCCGAAGGACGATGAAAAGCCCTCACGACGGCCACCGGCGAGAGTCCGCGCCAAAACATAGAAAATCCCTGGCCCTGGTGTGACCGCAAGTATCAGCGACGCTGCGAAAAAAAGCGCGAGTCGATGGTATTCGAACATGGCGAAGAAAGTATAAAACTCCTCTCTGAGACGTTCGCGATACGCTGCGCACGTAGGGGTCCGAGATGAGTGCGCCAACAATACTTTGACGCGGCTCTTCAATGTGCCGCCGCGCGTGACCAAGGTATCTTATGCCAGGTTCCGGCTTTCTCGCATTGCGAATTCCTTTTGATGCTGCAGAAGAATCCGGAAAGCGAGTCCGTGCGTGATCAGCAGCAGCGGCACTACCAAGGTCGGAAGAAAGAATGCGGCTCCCAACTGCCCCGCCAATAGTCCTGCGTGATTGGCTTGGTAGAACGCGTTGAGGATATCAACTGAGCCCCAGACGCTGAAGATCCATGCGGCGGCAACGCCAGCCGCGCTGGGCAGCAATAGCAGCGAAAGCAACGCAAGAATTGCCGCAATGAGGTCTCCATAGGCGGCGGGATGCGCGAAGGCAGCAGGCAGATCGGAAGACACAACGCCGGGAACTATGAATGCCAACCCGATGAAGCGGAAGCTATGCAGGACGAGCAGGGGGCGCAACGCTTCGACTCGTGACCGGAGACGGAGTTCCGGCCAGATATATCGAGCGGTAACGATCCCCCACGCGATGAAGCTGAATGCGATGCTCACGAAAAACCAGATCATTTGTTGTGGCATGATGAAGTCTCCTTTTTAGAATTCCAGCGATTGACCGCGGCTGGTGGCTGCGACAGGGGCCTTCCCGTGGCCCCGGGCCGCGGGACTAAAGTTGTCGGCGATGGCGTGCTCGCGCCGCCACACCTTCGAGTCGGTCGCGAACTGAGGCACCGACGGGAACGGACGCCGCAGTTCGCGGTCGTAGCGGTCCAGATTGAAGCCAGGGCTGAGGGGAGCGAGCATGAACTGCACGAACTCGCGAAGCCAATTGCTGAAGGTCCGCCGGTTGCGGGGCAGCGCCGCATAACGACGAGCGATCGTCTCAAAGTCCTCAGCAGGCCGGCCGGTCACATCGAACACGTCAGTGGTTGGTGCGCCCAGCTCGAACGCGCCGCGTTTGTGATCGTCGATGTAGTAGCGAACGCCACTGAACACATCGATCGGGTAGCCGCTCATCCGTGCGGCCTTCATGAACAGCCAAGCCGGTGTCGGCACGACCCTGACTGATCGCCCAACAGCTCGGCCGATGGCCTTGGCCATGTCCTCCGCGCCGAGGAGTGCCGGTCCAGTGGGGCGATAGTTCTTTCCGGCGTGCCGCGCAGGGTCCGTCAAGGCCGCGACAGCAACTCGGGCGATATCTTCGTTGGAAGGTGGAGCGTTGCGGCTATTGCCCAAGAACCAGGGAAAGATGCCGAGATTCGCGGACAACCCAATGGTCACCAGGTAAGCATCCGCGAAGAAGCCTGGGTTGACGATTGTATGCGCGACCCCGGGCGTCATGGAGAACAGCCGATCGACGAGCCAGTGGTGGCGGGTCATGAGCGAGGGATGCGAAGGGCTTGCTAGCCACTGGCTGACGCCAACGATATGTTCGAGCCGGGCTTCCTTGGCGGCAACCGCGAAGGCGACCGCGCCCTGAATCATGTACGGATCGTAAGGCGGACAATAATAGGCGCTCTGGACGTCCTTCAGGGCTTCGGCCACGCGCTCGACGTCGCTCATGTCGGCGACTGTGATCTCGGCTCCTTGTGCCTTCAGCCGAGCGCTGCGCTCATCTTCTCGGCGCACCATGGCGCGGACGGGATAGCCGGCTTTCAGTAGTTCGCTAACGACAACGCTCCCGGTCTTACCGGTCGCGCCAGTCACGATGATTCTTGGCTTGATCATGATCGTCTCCTTCTAAAGGTTCTCATCCTGCAGCCGAGCCCTCGCGAGAAGAGTCATTGCTGCACCCCTGGGCCCATCAATGCTCTCAGCGGCATCAGGGGGCCGACGGGAATATACTGCTCATCCATCAAATGTTCCTTTGCGAGCGGCAGCGTTTCCACAATCGCTCGCGCCTCCTCCTCGGTCTTCGCGTCGACCAGGAAGACGACGCCTTTGCCATCGCCGCGCGAATACCACTGGCGGATCTTCCCATCGAAGTAGAGCTTCACCGTTGCCCGAATCTCTGCCGGCATGACGGCCATGATTTGGTCAGGGGTTACACCCTGCTTGGCAGTCTGAATGACGATGACTTCGGTGGTTTTAGGTATGGCTATGCTGGGCACGCCTGAAGCGGCCCCGGATTGTGATTGCGCCACGGATGCCAAGCTGCCTCCGAAGTTTGTACTTGTCATTTGCCTTTCCTCCTTGAAGCGGTCAATCCTTATGACCGCTCGCCCACATTGGATGATATATATCATCTTATCGTCACAAAACAATTTTGCTAAAAACTGTCGAGAAGACGATCCCGGACAGTGTTGAGAATCCTTTGCCGCACGGCCGGATCTGGCATTGTACGTGCGATGGCAATGGTCCCGACCATTGACGAAAAGATCGCAAGGAAGTTCGCCGCCTTCTCTTCGCCGTTTTGTCCTGGCATGAACGGTAAGAGTTCCTGGCGAAACTTCAAGATTGCCGCGGCGATTCGCTGCTTCATGGTTGATCGAGTGCGGGCCATGTCTGGTGCCAGTGCGGCAATGGGACAGCCTTCATCGGGACGATCGCAGAGTTCGAGAGACAGATAGGTCCTGACCATCGCTTTCCAGCCTTCACCGGGGCTCGTTTGCCTAGCCGCCGCGACGAGCCGGTCGCGAAGTTCCTGAAGGCTCTCCTCAATCGCCTCAACCACAAGGTCGTCCCGGGTGCCAAAGTGCCTGTAGAAACCGCCGTGCGTAAGGCCCGAGGCTTTCATCAAGGCACTCACCGCGGGACCATTCAGACCTTTGGCCCTCAACTGGCGCGAGGCGTTTCGGACAATTTTCCTGTGTGTCCTTACTTTGTGATCGGGTTCATAACGCATCTCACTATTAGATTACAACTATCATCCTATTGGAGTCAAGAGATCGCGTCAGGCAGAACCAGACACCTGAGGCGATTCGGCAACATGGATAGTGGTCGCGCCGAGGTTCAAACGGGACCTTGAATCGCGAGAATGTCTGACGCTGAGGCCAGAATTAGCTCCAAGCGGGAACGGCTGGAAGAACTTGAGGATTCCGTCAACGACATGAACGGTTGCCCAAATTAGCCCTTCTTTGCGGCCCAATTCGGACAGCATCCGAGGACTCTCCACCTGATTGCGTAACGATATAGAATGAAATCCATGACCAGGAAAGCGATCTCCCCTGGCGCGGTACACAGTGTACCAACGGATTTACGAAAAGTTCTCGTTTCCGACCCAGCGGCGCTTGCGAAATGGGAGGATATAACGCCACTCGCACGCAATGAGTGGATCTGCTGGGTTATTTCCGTCAAGAAACCCGAAACCAGAAGGCAGCACATTGAGCGGGTACGCACGGAACTTAAGGAAGGAATGCGCCGGCCTTGTTGCTGGCCAGGCTGTCCTCACCGCTGAAATAAGGAGGTGGAACTTCTCTTGGGCGCACGACTATTGTCCATCTGCTTTTCTGCGTCTTAGGGTCGCTAAAATTTCCATGTAGCGATTGAAACAGGGCGAGCAACAGGTTAGGTGTTCGTTGGCTGCGGCGTCGCGAGCCTCAACGGGTTGTTCAGCCATCCGCTGTAGGTCCGAATCCGGTGGACAGCCAACACGTTGTGGGTTGGGAAACGCTTCTGAGAGGTAGGACTTGGCGAAGCCGAGAAATTCGGCTTCGTTGAAATCGTCAAGCCGAGGTCGGTTATTTCTTGCCATCGGTTTCTACTGCCGGCTTCAATCCCTCATTCTGATAGGTCCTTGCGGTCATTGGCAATGACTTCTTTCCTTTGGCGAGTCTCGCTTTGATGCGCTGCACCGCATTTCGGAAACTTACCTCTGCGGGATGGCCGGAGAACCCATGAATGCTGCTCAATGAGGCGGCTTTCGGGAAAAGCCACGACGGCATATTCTTGACTGCTCACTGATTTCGCATGCACACGGCCATTGCGATTCTCGCGGTTCCCCTTGGCATACTCGCCTTGCTGCTGGCGTATGGTGCCGTGTACCAAGCGATTGGAACGGTGCGGGACCGCCGACGCTTTCCGCCTCCGGGCCGCCTCGTGCGGGTCAACAACAGGCTCATGCATATCCATGTGACCGGAGCGGGCACACCAACCGTGCTTTTCGAATCTGGAATGGGCGCGTCCTGCTTGAGCTGGACCCATGTGCAGCCGGCAGTAGCGGAATTCGCTCGCGCGGTGAGTTACGACCGCGCCGGACACGGCTGGAGCGATCCTGCGCACGAACCGCGTACCGCACAGCAGATTGCGCAGGAGCTGCACACGTTGCTGGACGCAGCAGGTGTGCCCGGGCCATACGTTCTCGTGGGGCATTCTTTCGGAGGCTATGCGACGAGGGCGTTCGCGCACCTGTATCGAGAAGATGTTGTCGGCCTGGTGCTGGTGGATTCGATTCACCCTGCGGAATGGGAAAACCCGACCCCGGAGCAATTGAGGGTGATCGGTGTGGGATTGCAATACGCTCGGATCGCCGCGTGGCTCGCACGACTGGGTGTAGTCCGGTTCTGTCTCGCACGCGTGGCGAAGGGTTCTCCTGGCTTAGGCCGGGCCGCTGCGAGTGCCTTCGGTGCCCGTGTGTCCACGACGGTGCAACGGATAGCCGGGGAGATTCGCAAGTTGCCAGCACCGATGTTGCCAGTTGTGCGAGGCTTCTGGTCGCAGCCGAAGAATTTTGTGAGCCTGGGACAACATGTTGCCGCATTGCCAGTCAGTGCTGCGCAAGCGGCTGTGATAAATTCACTCGGGGATTTGCCCGTGGTAGTCCTTTCGGGAGACCATCATCTGGCACCGTACGCTGATTGGCAACGCGACCTGGCTCAGCTCTCGTCGCGCGGAGTACAAATTGTGGCGGGTGAAAGCGGCCACTGGATCCATCTTGACCGCCCCGCGTTGGTCACTCAGGTTATACGCGAAGTCGTGGCCGTTGCGCGGTCATCAGTCCGGACAGAAGCTTCTACGCAAACAGTCCAAAAATAAATATAGAAGATACAGAGTCCCTCTGTTCAAAGTAGAGTAGTCATCGCCGGCCTGCGAGATCGGCTCGTCGAGCCGCACAATCCCCAGTGCGCCCCGCATCTGAGTTCCGCGTTTAAGCGAGAGCAGAACGTTTTTTTGGTAACCGCAACACCTTCATCATCGCAAATTCCTCCAGCCGCCTCACAGCCCGAGAGTCAACAATGCTGTTCGCGTGGCAGCTCTCATTTTGCCCCCTAATTGGTCGAATCAGGTCAAAAATCCAGAATTCCCAAATTTTGCAGCACAGGGATTTTGTCTAGCAGTTCGTTCACTCTCCTCGTATGTCGATATTCAGCGCTGTCAGGGTCAAGTCCGGCAGTGGGCTGTGTGATGAAGGAAAGAGGTTGCCCGCAATGTCCGCAGGAGTCCGACGACTGGAAGAATGTCACGAACTGCCGCAAGTGGGGCAAAAGTTCCCTCGAATTTCCCCCGGCTAAAGACCGGGCCTGAATTACGCGAAGAAGCTCAAACAGTCTGTCAATTCGGGCACTCTCAAATGACAAGCCACAGCGCTCCTCTGAACTTGGACACACCCCATACGTTGTCATAGTGTCAGCTTAGTCAGGCGATGGCCGAACCACAAGAGTAGATATCAGAGCTCCCCTCCCGCGACATCTGGTGCAATTTGGGAAGCCCCGGCTCTTCGCCGGATGGAACGGCAAGGTGGCGCAAAAACCCCGTAAACCTTGAACCAGTGAATCAATGGCCGCTGGTCAACTCCCGCGTTCAGCGAGCAGGGTGTTGATCTCCTTGCGCAGCACTTCGGGATCATCGGACTGAATCATCGTCTCCTCGTTAGTGCGGAATAGGTTTCATGTACTGGCGGATGATGTGGTAGTCGCCTGATTGCCAGTCACTCAGGTCCGTAGCCACGGGGAACATGCCACAGGAATAGCGAATCGAAAAAATCTTCTTGTCCTTGAACTGCACGCTGAAGTATAGCGTCCCGTCCGTCACCGTGTGCGCAATGTAGTCCACGACCTTGCCGTGAACCTCGGGATAAACTTTGCGCAGCCTGTCACGCCGCTTCTCGATGCGCTTTTCGATGCTCTTTTGCTCCGCGGCACTGATGAGCGCGGTCTTTTGCCTATTCATCGTCTGCAATTCCTCCAAGGCCCTTGGAAGTTTGCGAAGAAATGCCCTTGCCTCTTTCTTGGTGATCATGGTTTTTGTAAAGGCAGAGAACCACTCCAATACGAGATCAACAGGCGTCTCATCTTTTTTGTGCCTCATTTCTTCTGTCGCTCCTTTTGCCTCGCCTCTTTCTCAAGCTGACGGCAGATTCGCTGGAACTCCGGTTCCTGTGCAGCAATTTCCTCGAACTCAGGGCTCCGCATGTATACCCGCTTCTCGATACGGTTTCCCGTTTTCCAATCGCTCAGGTCTGCCTCGTCGATCACAATCCGGCAGGACAAGTCGAAGCACAGTTCGGTGTCATCCGTGAACCGGATGTGAATATAGAGACGACCTTCTTCTTCCCCCACGTCCACAAACTTCACGACCTTCCCCCGTACGCCGGGAAAGGTATCGCCTCTGTTGCTGCGCTTAGCCATCGAAGTCCTCCATGAAAAAGCAGGGAGAGTTTGCAGAGAAACAAACGAGGAATGGTGAAAGAAATAAAAATGTCCGCAATTCCGGACATCTCACTTTTCACGAATTGTCCTTTCTGTCTGTCTCCTTCGGCTTACCCAGATGGTTTTTCAGCAGGTTGGTCAGGCTCCCCGCCCTTTCAAGCTGATCCACGGCCCACAACAGAAGTTCCCGACCCAACTCGCTTTCTTTTCTGCGTTCCTTCTCGCAGAAGGTCACGAATTTTCGTCTGAACTCGGATTCCACTCTGAGAGACATCTGGGTTTTCCATTCACCCATGGCGGTCCTCCTCGGTGCTCTCCGGCAAAAAAGGGAAAGCAATCTTTAGCAACCTACAAAAAAGCGGACGAGGCAGGAAAAAAGAAATCAAGGCGGTCGAAATTCCGACCAGCGCCAGACAAGCGACGAACTGCTCGACGGGTGATCGCGGTCGGACTTCGATACCGGGTGGAACCGGACAGGGCAATTGAAGTATTCAACATGGTCCTCGCACACGGGAACCATAAACCTGCGAAAATGCCTCAGAAGAGGAATCCGTCGCCAGCCGATACTCCTCCTTCGGCCGTGGCTGAAGCTGGCCGGCTGGTGGCCATAGTTCCGCTAGTGTGACCGGTCTTTTGTTCCGGCTGCCGTTTCTGCTGATTCTCACCCTTTCCGGCCAGTGTCGTTGCTGCTCGCTCGTCCAACTCATTCAAAAGTTCCCCCTCGAGGTCCGCGAGATTGTCCGCTGACTGCCCGATGAGCATTTTCGCCTTGGCGTCGTTATAGCCGAGCCGACGCGCCAGTTCGCAGATCCTCGCCAGTTGTTCGTCCTGCTCGCTTTGACCCGAGCTGGGCTCAGCGGATGAGTCGGCAGCTCCATCGCTGTTCGGATAGAATTCACCGCTGATCTCTTTGGCCCGCTCCGCATCTGGCTCGTGTACAACGTATTGAACTCCGCGTGACAGTTCAATGGTCGGGCGGCCCTCGCTAAGAAGCCTGGCAGGCTCGGTCATAGTTGCGACCAAAGTCCGCAGGTCCGTCCCTCCGATCTCGAGACTGAGGATGTAAGCCACGGAGGTATGCCTGCTTCCGTCCCGGTCGGAGTACGAGATTTTCTCTGGGCTGGCTTTTAAGGTCGCCTTGATGCCTGTCAGGCGGCCGCCGTTTAACCGGCGAATCTGCATCAATCCGTTCGATAGATTCCGAATCGAACGGTAGCTGCTGGTATGCAATCGGCAGATGGCACCGAAGGTTGGGAACTTCTCCAGAATGAAATAGAGATCGCCCGAAGGCTTGCAATCGCCGCCCTCCAGGTCTGGGCAACCGTCGCCGCAAAGCTCAACGGGCTGGCCCTTCTTCGGCCCATCGACGTACTTGTAGTTTCCGGGCCAGGGTTCCCCCTCCGGATGCTTTTGCGTGCGCCGCAACGCTCGCATTTCGAACCGAACCCCATTGCCATTGGCAATCTGCACAAGCTCACCGTGGCATTTGCACGCGGTCGGCGTCCACCATGCATACTCGGTCCGGAACACCTCTCGCGGATCGTCGTTGAGGAAGATGATTCCCAGCGCGGTCGGTTTCTCGCCGTGCGCCTCAGAGATGTCAGCCGCTGGTAACCAGACGACATCCTGTCCGCGAAGCGTCTTCCGCTTGAAGACAAAGTGATCCAAGCGGCGCGGGTGATTGTTTCCGTTGCCCGGCTCCGGCCCTTCTCCAATGGCAACCTTAATTGTCACCGGGAGTTTCTCGAGGGCAGCGCCATTCTCATCGTGTGTTAATCCGAGAATACCCATGGTACTTCCACCTCCTCCTTCAGTGATATGTTTGGTAAACGACGGGTCAATCCTGGAAACCGAGGCCAAGTTCAGAACAGCGTGAGTTGCCCTTCGAGGACGGCTCCACGGCGAGAAGCCTTGGGACGAATTGCTTCCAAAGGAGCAGTGAGCGGTATCAACTGACTGGCTGGCGTGGCGGCCACTTCCGGGACGACAAGTTCCGTTTCTTGCCCAGGTTCGGGCGCGAGCTCTTCCATTTCGGGCGATCTAATCCCGAAGGCTTCTTCCTGTTGCTTCTGGAGCGCACTCCAGACGGCATCTGCACGTTCGCCTATGCCTTTCTCAGTGACCAGCTCGCGAGCCATAGCCATCAGGATGTCATCCTCGTCGTTGATCGCCTGCAGACCCTCCGAAGAGAACTTGCCCTCCATGGCCAGCGACACGAGCAGTTTCTTACCCATCAGGCGGAGGCAGCTTTCCTGCATCGTCTCTGCGTAGTGGAGGAACTTCACCTTCACAGGCTGCCGCTGCCCGATTCTCCAGCTTCGGCGACTTGCTTGGCGAAGGACGTAGATGGAATATCCGGTCTCGTAGAACAGAATCGTCGGGAATTCGATCAAGTCGAGGCCAGTCTGGACCAACTTCGGGTGACAGATTACCGCTTGTACTCCGCAGCGGAGCTGGCGATCATACCAGCCCTCGCGCGATTCAGGCGGAACGTCGGTCGTCAGCACCGCGACCCGGATGCCCTCACCAGTGAGAATTCGCTCCAGCCGCCGGGTCACATCTCGTTTCTGCGTGTAGACGGCGTAGATCTGGCAGCGACGGCCAAGCGCGAGCTCGGCTTTCACTTCTTCCACCAGGCGCCGCTCCTTTGCATAGACCAGCTGCTCGTTCAGATCCACCGGCTCTGCAATCAGGAATTTCTCTCGCCGCTGCGTTTCCGGGTCGTACTCCCAGCCGTACAGATTCCCGAGCCGGAACGGTCGGTCTGGATAGAGCAGCAAAGCGTTCAACGCCACGCTCATCACCGATTGGTTCCCGCGGTGCTCCTTGAGCGCGGTTTTCACCTCATCTTCAAGCTTCTTGTAAGCGTGCTTGAGAGGCGCGTCCATCTCCACGCTGACGACTTCCTCCTGATAAGGCGGAAGCGCCTCCGAGATGTCCTCGAGCGAAATAAACGCTCCGAGGCTCATCAGAAAGCGCCCAAAGAGGAGCGGCGAGGCGCCAGGGCGACGGCGAACGCGTTTCGTTACGCGCGCTTCTGAACAGGCGTTGTCCTCGGGCTCGATTACAGTGATCTTTTCGAGCAGGCCATACGTTTCGGTGAAGGCTCGCACGCCTGCTTCGCCATGCTCGAATCCTTCTTTGATCATCTTTCCTGGTTCGAGCCGGAAGAGAATGTTGAACACCTCGTCGGCGTAGCCGCCAAGCAGAGTGCCCGTGAGAACCGCAGTGTGTTGCGCGCAAGCAGCCAACGTTCCAAGGGCATTGCCCTGAGCGGTGTCTCCTTTCAGTTCGTGCACTTCGTCCGCAATGGCGTAATCGAAGAAATCCGGCATGAAACGACCTATGAAGTCCACCGGAGCAAATCGCCGCGTCTTCGTCCCGTCTGCTTGCCACAACGCGCTGTACTGTGCCCGGCGCAGTTTCTTGGATTCGTCACCGTTCCGAGCGCCCAGGATCTCGCTCAGCTTGGCCTTCTTGAAATCCGATGACAGTAACCTCTCCCCGTCCTCGCCCAAGTAAATCGGGCAGCCGGTGTCGGGATTAACCACGCTCCCCTGATAGCGCCCGCATCGCGCGAGCTCATAGGCGTGCCTCCAGAAGTAGCTGAGCTTCCCGCGGTCACGCCCAACAATGAACAGGGCCGGGTATCCACAGATGGAGTCCCATCTCTCGCGAGCGCTCCTAGCCATCTTGCGAAGCCGCAACTCGGTCAGCGTGGTACGCAATCCTTCCCGCACGATTCGGCCATGACGCAGTCTGACTTCGTTCACTCCTGCATGGCCCGCGGAACTTGTCGGAGTACGCAGTCCGTCGATGAAGAACACTCGCACACGGGGAAGAGTCAAGAATGCTTCTCGTGCCCACTTCTCAACCAGTTGCGGTGGAACCATGGCCAGGGCGGTGAACGGCTTGCGGCTACTGTGCACATGTACCGCGCCAAGCGAGATGAGAGTCTTGCCGGTCCCACATTCCGCGATGACCGCTGCACCGCAGGCTTCATTCCAACGCTTCACGACTCCCATGATGGCGAGCGTTTGTGCTGGAAATGGCCTACGCAGGAGTTGTGCGATCAGAGGCGAAGCGGCATCGTCAAAGCCGTGCAGGGGCGGGAAGCTCTGAAGAATTCGTTCGCCCAGGGCGGAGGCCCACGCGCGCATGTAATCGTTGATGTCCTTCGGTAATGGCATAGTCTTCCTCATGGGTAGTTCAGTCGACGCAACAAAGTGGCAGATCGGAAGAGTTCAGGTGGCAGGGGCGAAAGCGGCCTCGATGATCTCTCTTGGTACCTCGGCAGTTGTCAGATAGACGTCGGTATGCCGTAGGAGCACGGTGAGCACGACGCCGCCGATTTCCGTTCGTTTCGTTTTGCTGCCAATCGGTAGGCGGAGGATACCAAGTTCGTCGCGTCCCTCGCCGCGCCTTCGCAAATCTGGGAAGAACCGCGCTGCGGTGCCAGAGCTTACCAACGCAATATTGCCCGCTGTCTTTGGCATGGTGAGATTCCCAAGCTTCTGTGGAGGCTCTCCGCTGTAGAATTGCTTATTTGGGAGCCGGCCCTTTCCTCGTCAACGAGCTCCTGGTGCAAGCTGGGCGCACCTCGTGAAGGCGGTGCCGGAACTCGGAGCCCCATGATGCTGTCAGTAAAGTCACCGATGCCCTTTTTTGAAGGCTTTATCTGCGGAGCTTCTGGTTAAATTTCTAATTTGAGGTCGAGTACCTTGCCCTTACTTCAAGAGGGGCAGATTTTTCGCGATACGTACGAAATCGAGCGCTACCTTGGCGAGGGCGCTTTTGCCGAAGTCTATCGCGCGAAGCATCGCTTTCTCGGTCGGCAAGCCATGAAGGTGTTTAAGCTTCCGGGCCTGACCCTGCAAGAACTGGAAAAAATGCTCGGCGAGGCCGTCCTTCTGTCCCGGCTTAACCACCCGAACATCGTGCGCCTCTTCGACGCGAACGTTCTCTGTGAAAGCGGCCAAAACTACGGGTTTTTCACTATGGAGTACGTCGCCGGCGGGAGCTTAGACCAGTTTTGGAGATCATACGGCAACAAGTTTGTTCCGGTGACGACGGTGGTTGAGGTCATCAAACAAGTCTGCAGAGGGTTAGTCGCTGCTCACGCGCAGGATCCGCCAGTCATTCACCGCGACATCAAGCCGCAGAACATCTTGATTGGCTACGACAAAGACGGTCTGAGGGCACGTCTTTCCGATTTTGGTCTAGCAAAGACCGTGAATCCGCTGACCTTGATGGCGAGCGCAAGAGGAACAAGATGCTTCAAATCTCCCGAGGCCTTTGACGATTTCAATGCTGACTCATGCGCTGGAGATGTATGGGCCACAGGCACCACACTCTACCTTCTACTTACGGATCGTCTCCCGTTTGACATCCCCGATGACCCTTCGACTGTGACGTCAAAAATGTTCAAGACTGCCCCTATCGTTCCTAGCCGACTTAATGCTCTGTGCGACGCAAACCTAGACGAAATTGTCGCAAAGTCACTCGCTTTTGACCCGAAGCAGCGCTTTCATACGGCTGTAGAGTTTCTCGCCGCGCTTGAAGGTTGGACTCCGCGTTTGACCTCAACACCGACGAGACAGAATCAGGGTTCGCCCTTATTCCAAACCTCCAAAGAAGTTCTTGGGGTGCATTCGCCTGCCAATGAGGAAACTGCTCGGCGTATGGCCCGCGAAGCTGTCCAACTGGCGCAGGATGCTGCGCGGCTGAATGATGCCGCTGACCTCATGGAAGAAGCGTTGAATAAGTTTCCCGCCTTGAGATCGGAGTATCAAGGTCGAGTGAAGTTGTGGCGCAGGGGGATCTCTATGTAGGGACGCAGACATGCCCAGCCCCAAAATCCTTATCGCAGATCACGAACCGCTCATCGCGTCGCTCGTCGCTGGCATTCTGACACAGGACGGATACGAAACGCGCACGGAACAGTCCTCTTCGGATGCAATCCAGAACGCGGGGACATTTGGTCCCTCTCTTCTTGTCATAGACCCAATCATGCCTGGCCTCTCAGGAGTAGAAGTGGCCACGCGCATCTCCAGACAAACTAAGTGTAAAGTCCTGTTCCTCACGACGCTTGCCTCAGACAATGATTTTAGAGAAATGGTGCGAGGCCTTCGCCAGCAAGGATGCGATTGCGAAGCATTGCCCAAGCCTTTCACGAAAGAGCAACTGGTAGAGCATGTTCATCGAAGAATCGGTCAGGCCATCATCATGACGGATGCAGTAGAGTCGAGCGCCAGTCATGCAGCTTCGGGCCAAGAAGGCCCGCAACCCGGCTCGCGTTCGGAGCACACGGTCTACACACAACAGCAAGGCGAGTATGGCGCGTTGCTCAATCTCTCCACCCCCAATCTGTACCGGTCAAACGCATTTCGCATTACCGGGCTCAACGTGGACAGCTCCCTTCGCGATGTTTCACGAGCCACTGAAAAGCTCGAAATGATGATCAAGTTGGGAGCGGTTCAGCCATCAGACGGGATTTTCCCCCTGCCCGAACAACTCAGCGTAGCCGCCGTTAAGTCGGCCCTACAGACGCTCAAGGATCCCGAGCAGCGGCTCTTGCATGAATTCTTCTGGTTTTGGCCCTGCGGAGGCGCGAGCAAAGATGACCTCGCTATTCAGGCGCTCAAAGAACACAAGTATCAATCGGCAGTCAGCGTTTGGGCCAATAGCAGAGGGCAAGGAGCTGGAATCGCCATACACAACTTGGCGGTCTTTTACCACTTGACGGTTCTCGATGGCGTCGTTCAACGGTCGAAGTCAGCTACAAGCACTACGCTCCAAGATCAAGAGAGTTGGACAAGCGCATATCGGTACTGGAAAGCGCTCTCAGACCGTTCCGATTTTTGGGATTCACTCACGCGAAGAATACGTGATATCAACGACCCTCGACTGAAGATCGAGACCGCACAGCGGATTTGGTCCTCTTTGCCGAACGCGGTTCTTGCCATAAATGCCCACCTTGCCATCGCGGCGGCGGAAAAAGGAGACTTTGAAGAAGCTGGGAAGCAGCGCCGCCTCATGTATTCTTCTGCGTTTGGGGGCGAGTATGCCAAGAAGGAAATTACTCGTGGCCTCGGCCCGCTGCGCGACGAAATCGAGCGATTATGCGAAAACGCGGAAACCGAGGCACGTGGAAACCCCAGAACGGCTGTTGCTGTCCTTCGGAAATTTCTTACAGACAAAGCAAAGTTTCTCCAAACGTTTAACTATCTGCTTGGCGTCGGCGACCCCATATGTGATGCAGTACACGATAGAGTTGCCGAAGCAGGGCGCGCATGCCTTGTCGCTTACGTGAATGAAACAAGTGATTGGGCAACGGCGCAGCTACTGTTTGAGGAATGCCTCGCGCTCGCCGAGGGGAAGGCCCTCCGCTCAAAGCTAGAGGAAGACCTAGAGATAATTGCGGGCAACATTGCTGCCGGAAGGCGATCCCAGCCGAGTGCATCGGCCAGCACAGCGACTCAAGCCGCGGCGGCAGCGCCGCGTTCAACGACAGCCTCCCAATCGGCTCGTCCTACCGTCGCGCGCAAGCGATGGAGCAAACGACAAGTCGTAGGAGCATTCGCCGTGGGAATCGTGATCTTGTTTGCCGCTATTAAGGGATGTGAGGAGTCGCCATCTCCTCCAGAACACACTTTCCAATCCTCGCCGACCACATCCTATCCTCAACCCGCACCGCAGCAATCTGAGCCCCTCCCTGCAACGGGCACATCCACGCAACCACCATCGCCCCAGTATTCCATGGACAATTCTGAGGCGGAAAGCCTGAAAGCAGAAATTGAAGCCGATCGCGCCACACTCAGCAGTTTGGAGTCTCAGATAAATGAATCTCGCTTCGTCCTCGACAGTCTGGAATCACAACTCCGTTCCGACAAAGCGGTCCTGGACAGGATGGAGCGGGAGCACAATGCCGGACTAGATGTCGATGTCGATGAGTATGAAAGAGTCCGACAACGCTACAACCGCAACGTGGACGAGTACAACGTGCAGGTGAGTGTCCACAACAGCAAGCTTGCGGAATACAGGCAATTACTTGCCTCCGCCAACGCTAAGATCGATAGGTATAACTCAATGGGGAGATCGAGATGAAAGATTTGCGGGATTTCTTCTCACGTCAGAATCAGGGATTTCGACAGGAATCCGCTCAAGTCGCTTCGCAATCCTCCTCACCCATCAAGATCGAATTAGCCCCCTTCGTTGACCTCGGGTGCGCTGCCTGGAAATTGCGCCAGAAAATGTTCGATCAGGCAACAGGAGAACCAAAAGGCGAGCTCCGGCACCTCGCGCGGCATGTTGAGGTCATCTGGGAGCGGCTTTCGGAGCTTGGACTCCAAGTTCAGGATCACACGGGAAACGCATTTGATTCGGGGCAATCACTGGAAGTCCTAGCCTTTCAACCCACGAGAGGAATCTCGCGAGAGACCGTGATAGAAACGGTAAGGCCGACGGTTTATTTTGCAGGAAAGCGAATTCTCATGGGTCAGGTTATCGTTGGGACTCCAGACAACCCAGTGAGCGAAGAACAATTATGACACGCCTAACGATTGATTTTGGAATCGACCTCGGCACTACAAATAGCAGCATTGCAGTGCTTGAAAAACAAGGTCCCCGAGTGATACGCAATGACGATGGCTGGCAATTCACGCCTTCAGCAGTCTGGATCGACAAAAATGGGGCTATCAAGGTTGGGCTCGCAGCGAAAGACCGCCTCGTAAACGATCCCGACAACTCGGCTGCCGAATTCAAGTTGTGGATGGGCAAGACCCAAACGAAAAAGTTCGCTCGGATTAACCGCGTTCTTTCACCGGAGGAACTATCGGCGGAAGTGCTAAAAAGTCTGAAAGGAGACGTTAAGAAGGCCACCGGCGAAGACATCGAAGCGGCCGTAATAACCGTCCCAGCAGCATTTGACCAGCCGGAATCCGAGGCGACACGACGCGCAGCCACACTCGCGGGAATCCAGACGAGTCCTCTTTTGCAGGAACCCGTCGCTGCTGCGCTTGCGTATGGCTTCCAAAGTGAGCACGAAAATGTCTTTTGGCTGGTCTATGACATGGGCGGAGGCACCTTTGATGCGGCTGTCGTACACGTACGGGAAGGCACAATTCAGATCGTAAATCACGGCGGTGATAACGACCTCGGCGGAAAACTCATCGATTGGGCTATCGTTGACCAACTGTTTGTGCCTCATCTGTTGAAAACCCACAGACTAGCCAGCTTTCGCAGGGGGAATCCGAAATGGTACGGTGCTTTCGCGAAACTGAAGCATCACGCGGAAAAGGTAAAGATTGCGCTTTCGAAAGATGAGAGTTTCGATGTTCCTGATGAATTTGTCTGTGTCGATGATGATGGTAATTCAGTCCAGTTGGATTGCTCCGTAACTCGTGCTCAGGTCGAATCCCTTTTCCGCCCGTATCTTGCGAAGTCCATTGGCATTTGCAAGCGGGTGCTTGCGGAGAAGAGACTCTCTCCTCAGAACATAGAAAAGGTCTTGCTGGTCGGTGGACCCACATATACTCCTTATCTGCGGATGTTGCTGGCAGACAAGCGCGAAGGTCTCGGCATCCCATTAGAATTTGGTGTTGATCCTCTGACTGTAGTCGCTCAAGGAGCTGCCCTCTTCGCCGGAAGCCAAAGGCTAAGCCGTGTAGACGCCGCCACCGAGCCTGGGAAATTCACCTTGCAGTTGGAATACAAGCCCATCGGCTCCGAGACCGAGCCCCTCGTGGGAGGTCGTGTACTTGCGCCAGACCGTAAGACCTTTGCGGGCTTTTCCATTCGATTCACAAATTCCGACTCTCGCCCCCCTTGGAACAGTGGCAACGTCCGACTCCAGGACGATGGAACATTTATGGCTACGCTTTGGGCGGACAAACAGCAGCAGAACGTTTTCACGATTGAGCTATTTGATCCTTCGGGAAGGAGGTGTCCAGTTTCCCCAGATTCCATCCACTACACCGTGGGATTGGTTATAACCGATCCCCCACTACCCCACAACATAGGCGTTGCCACGGCGAACAACGAAGTCGACGTTTTCTTTGAAAAAGGCACACCCCTGCCTGCAAAGAGAAAACGAGTTCATCAAACACTTGTTGCACTTAAACGTGGTAACCCCGAGGGACGAATCAGAATTCCCTTCGTCGAGGGAGATCATTCACAAGCAGACCTGAACCGGAAGATTGGCGTCTTCGAGATTCGAGCCGACCAAGTCGGCAGGGATGTACCCGTCGGCAGTGAGTTCGAGATAAAGCTCGAATTGGATACCTCACGCCTGCTTAGAGGCTCAATCTACGTCCCAATTCTGGATATGGAGTTTCCTCTCAGCGTGGAGGGCCTCCAAAAACCTCAGCCCGATGTATCAGAGATGCGAAAAGAATTCGAGAGCCAGAAGCAAAAACTCCAGGCCGTTCAGGAAGTCCTTTCACAGGCCAACAGCCCCACTTTAGTGGAGGCGATGAGAGAGCTAAAGCGTGAAGAAGCCATTGGATTAATCGAGACTTTATTGGCCTCCGCCGACGATGCCGAAGCCGCGCGCACCTGCGAGAAGCAACTGCTCGATCTTAAGGCCGCCCTGCGGAAGATCGAAGCTCAAGTTCGCTTGCCAAAGCTACTGGCGGAAGCCACCGACGAAATCGAGTGGGCACGCCAAGCGGTGGACGCGAATGGAACTAGCGAGGAGCAAGCACGCTATCAATTATTGAAGCAGGAGCTTGAAGCCGCGTTGCATGGTGATGCGGCGACGCTTGAGAAGAAGATCAGCAATCTGTTTCAGTTTCGTGTCGGCATTCTTGCACGAACGCCGGAATATTGGATTGGCTATCGCGACTACCTCTTGGATCGCCAAGCAGAGATGAGTGATCGTGCTCAAGCACAATTGTGGTTCTCACATGCGGACCGCGCCATTAACAATGGCGATGTCGAGGCTCTAAAATCCGCATGTAACCAACTCCGCGCCCTTCTTCCGATCATCGACGAACGCCAGGGCTATCGCGGCACTACGGTGCGATCCCGAGGCGTTCGTTAAATGAGAGAGGTATGGACATACAACAACTGGCTACAATGCTCGAAAGGCTCAGCGTCGCGGCGAGGCTGCACGACGTCGCCTTCTTCATGAAGGAAGGGGAGACTTCTCGTGTACAGAGGTTTCATGCAGTCCTAGAGCGCCTTGACCACGGCGTGTATCTCGTTGGGTCGGGCCCGTATACGCAAGGCGTGTATTCGTTGATGTCTGACGAGGTCGTCTTAGGACGATTCGCCACCGTACTTGAGAAGCCGCTAGACCGCGCCGTCGACATTTTCGTCAATGATGCCGTGAATTTGATGCCGCGCGAAGTATCACGGATCCATTGTGCCATTTATAGACGCGAAGGTGTTGTGAAGCACGACTATTGGTTGATAGATTATGGCAGCACATGCGGGACATTTCTGAATGAACAAAAGCTCGAAGCACCACTCAGCGGGAGCGATGACGAGACTCGCAGGGTTAGTCGCGCCCTCTCCCACGGAGACGTAATCTCGCTTGGCCCTTCACTCGTCAACACATTCATATTTGCAGACCTTCGAGATTGACCTATGTTCTGTACTCGATGTGGGACTAAGAACCCCGACAATTCAGCCAACTGCTACAACTGTGGCCATAACATGGCAAAAGCGCCCGACCGTACTCTTCAAACCCGCTCTGGGTCGCTGGCCGAGGTTCGGCCAGTTGCTCCGCCAAAAGAGTTCGGCAGGGTAGACGTAAATGGTTCGGCTTTCGTCGTAACTGAGCGAGAAATTTCTTACCAGGGCCGCTGCATACAAACAGTAGCGGTCACTGGAATTCGCTTTGGCGTTTATAAACATTATGTGAACGGAATTCGCACTTCGCAGTCATACGGAATCTGGATCTGCGACGAAAACGACCAGCTTCAAATCGAGTGTGCGACCGGCTTTTTGGTATCGAATTCGAAGATTGAACAGCGCTATCAAGATTCGCTGAAGGCGCTTTGGCCAGCCGTTATAGTCCCATTGGTAGGCCGTTTCCTTGAAGCTCTAGATGATGGCCGAGGATTTACTATCGGGGAGGTGACCTTCGACAAGTCCGGCATGCATCGCGCGCGTGATATGGGCTTTGTGGCAAAAGGAGCCGCCAGCCTGTGGAGTTCCCTCGCCGGTGGGAAATCAGTGGAAGAGCGTGAGCGTGACTTCAAGCATCTCTCGTGGACGGACTACGGGGGACACACCACCGCATCGGGACAGGTCACTTTGTTTCGTAACAAGAGGTCCTGGGCTAGTTTTTCATTGCGAGACACCTGGAATGCGGTTTGTCTGGACCCGCTCTTCAGCTTTCTCTATGAAGACGGAAGGTTATGGAAGTTCGTTGATCCCAAGAGGACGTAGCTGGCTCCACCCAATTCATCCGCTGCAGTGTGAGCTTCGCCAGTTCCTCTGTGATGTCTACTGCTGCGTAATCGCGCTCCACCGCTGTAATCGGGGTTGCTGCTCCATACCTTGAGGATGACTCGCATCACCACCTCCGTCATCGTGGCCACCTAGCCGCGTGCTGTGCGGTTCACACTCTGTCGCACTGTTGAGAATCCATCTGGCCTGAAAAACTGCCCGGCAACTTCCAACAAATCGAGCCGTCCTCTTCGGGAATTCGGATGAGACGTTCTCTCAGGGCCCTGCTAATCCATTTGAGGAACGCTTGCTTATTCCCTTTGACCAGGACGGGCGAACATCCGAGCCCGAGCAATGAGCTGATCGCCTTTCGTTGATTGAGTTCCCTGATGAACCATGGCCCCCACTCGGGCACGACCGGAAGCCCATATCGAGACCCGACGCGATAGAGCACAAACAACGAATCGTCATCGCACAAGATTGTGCGTGCGCCCTCCCGATCCACGCCTGGTTTTGTCTTGGTTAATTCGGCAGAGACCGCCACAAGATGCCGCACAGGCCGCTTCCTGCTCGAAACCATCACACTTCCGCGAAAGCACTGAGCCTCGGGCCCAAGAGAAGCAGCAATAATCGGGCCGCCCGGAAGGTGAATTTGGAACAAGGCTCCCTCCGTTATCGCCGCCGAGAGCGCGCCAATTTCAGCGTCGCCTCCGGCCATTGAAATCAAGTGAGCGGCCGCTGGGCTTCGATCATCCCTTGCTGGTTCCAAGACCGCCCGGTCAACGTGAACACGAACCCGCGTAATCGTGTCCTTCGTGCGCTTTGTGAACTCCAGCGTTCCAAAGCGCTCGTGCGCGTTTTGCATAGGCGTTTCCTCATGGTGTTGGTCGTTGAAATTCACCGGCCTGCGGAGCTTTGCGTGACCTGTCTAGTGGCAACGCGCATTCAGTTGGGTTGGGGAAGATGTCCGAGCAGTGCTACCCGATAGAAGCGCGATCGAGAGTCTGGCTACCGGGGGGCGTGTCGCCCATTTTCGGGCCGGACCTGTGCCGGGCAATTCTTTTAATCGCGGCCACAGCAGCTGAATACACCGCCCAATATTTTCTTGTATCATCCACTTCGGCATCTCGTATCATGCCGCTCGATTCCACTCGCACAGCAGGATAGCTGCTTTCATGCAGCGCTTCGGAGTAGTGCCGTTCCTTGCCGTCCGAAACGATGAGGTGGTCACCGAAGGCACCCGGGCAGGAGCCATTGCAGACCAGAAAGGGGATACTCTTCAGCGCAGTCAGCTCGTCATAGTGTCCGTTGGTAGCTTCCTCATCCACCATGACGATGGCAGCGGGGATTTCCTTTCCATCCGCTGACAGTGCCGTTGACTCTTCGAGTCTGAAGCCCATCTTCTCAAAGACATCTCTGTCTCTTACAGAACAAACGAGCGTTGAGTAACACCGATCACCCATGATGTGGCTCCCCTCTGTGGCGGATGAACTACTTCAGGACCGCGATCTCCCCTGTGCAGAAGACCAGTGTCAGCTCGTTCGAGAACCGCTCTCTTTCTCGAATAATGGCCTTCCCGTCCTCTTCTTCCTCCGATTTGTCCACCAGCTTTACGGATTGCCAACAAGCTAGGTGGCGCGACTCTCCTTCACCGAAAATGCCGTTGAGCATTCCGGCCGTGCAGAGCAGGCCGACATGGCCACCATGCAAGGGAGTCAGCGGACGGCCGGCAACATCTGACTGCTGAGCGAAAATCACGGCTAAAGCCTGACGATAGGCCGACGATTTCGGCAGCAAGTCCTCCAATTCGTCCAAAGGCAAGCCGCGGTGGGCCAAGCGTACGGGTGCGCCAGGAAGCACAGCGTATGTGTGGTCAGGTTCTGCCGGCAGCGGCGGAAGTTCTTGCAGTTTTCTGTCGAGCGAGCCTAACCAAAGCTGGGCCTGAATGATTTCGTTGTCCCGCAATCGATCTCGTTCCTGGCGAATACGACGTAGTCCGAAAACAACGACCTGCTGATAGCGGACGCTCTCCGGTTCCGTGAGGCGATAGATGCGGACGTCCCGAAACTGCCTGGAAAGCACAACGGCGCAGTCCTCAATTCGCTTGGCCGGTACAACCAGCACCAAGACACCGAGAGGTTTCAACCATCGGTACACATGCTCAAGGAAAAGCTTTTCCATGCGCTGTGATTTCTCTTCGCTGATCTCAAAGTCGTACGGCGGGTTCAAATAGATCAGTGAGAACGACTCCACCGGGCACTGCACGTCAAAGGAGTTTCCGTGAATTGCCTCGATGCCTTTAGCGCGAGCTTGTTCTGTCCGTCCCGCGTCCAGTTCGACGCCGTAACGCAAGACCTTCTCGCCTGAGGCGATTTCAGCGAACGCCGCACCGTCTCCCACACAGGGATCAAGCGCGCAAGATTGCTTGTCCGAGAATGCCAAGAATTTCCTGATCCGCTCCGCCTCTGGAAGTGGCAATGGGTAGAATCCCAGTTTGGTGCGTGCTCCGATCCGCATACGAAACCTCCTTGTGCTTGTTTTCTCAGGGGGACAGAGAAAGTGTCACGGTACAGGAACCTGGACAAGCTGCACCCGCCCATTTAAGGTCAGGAGGTCCAACAGGTTACAGGCAAGGCGGCTCACTTATTTGGCCCGCAGTTCGGCTGGTGCTACAGTCCTCGACGAAATGGGAACCGCGGTTCAGGTCAGAACAGACCCACGACTGACGGTCTGCCAGAAGAAGGCCGTTGGAACTGACCGCAAAGGTCCGAAGACAGAGTGCCTTTTCGCTGATGGCACTTCCATCCTGCTCTCGGATTTCCTCGCCTCATTCGTTCATGCCGGCGACGAATTGCTTTTTCCTTTAGACATCGGAGCCGCGGGCGCAAGCACAGAGATCTTCATTCGCCACAATCCCGAAGAAAGAAGGCAGGACGTTTTTCAGGCTCAAATCGGCTACGTCTCGCAACCCCGCAAGGACAAGCGTGACAATCTCTTCGTTTCCGCTGAAGTGCTTGGCTCCCGCCTGGGCATTTCCGCCATCAACCTTCGGTGTGAGGCGTTGAGAGATTACTTTTTCGTAGCCAACCGGCGCCGGGCGTGGAACCGGCAACCGTCGTTCTACGAACTGCTGCGGGTCAATCCAAATGTGTCGCCGACAGAACTGCGGGTCGCCTACAAAATGCGGAATCTCGAACTTCGTGCCGCTCATGCTCCAGTTGGCGACCTTCGCCCGGTTGAGCGCGCCTTCAATATCTTGGCGCATCCAGAATTGCGAGCCTGCTACGACGGCTTGCTGAATGATCCGTCCTCACCGGCAGTCTTCCCGTATGGAGGATTTGGTTCCCTGACTGTCACGGGTGATCGTTCGCGAGATGGCTCGATGTTCTATGCCTCGCGCATCCTCTCGTTTTTACCAGAGCGGACGTTCAGACATTTCCGAGCGCCCCTGCGAAGGTGCGAGTTTCATAACGACCACGCCATCTACCGGGATGCGCGCCGCAAACTGGAGATCTTCCTCGACCAAGTGTCCCTGCCCCTATTGTGGGATTCCAGCTGGAACCAGTGGAAGCATCTGTTAGGCGCAAAGATCGGCGTTAAGGGAAGCTTCATTCAGAGTGGTAAATATCAGTATCGAGGTGACGCCTGGCATCTGGTGAACTGGGAAACCGCACTGCCAAGCCGCATTGAAGTGGCGCTTCCCGCAAACATTGCTGAGCAGATTGCCCAGGCTTGCGAAACCCACCATCGCTTCGGCCAATTTTTCGATGCCCTCGATCAAATTCGCGCGCGCATTGAATCCACGCCTGTGGAGAAGGCCGATTTGCAGAAGCTGTGCGCTGCATTTGGCATTCCTGCCGATTTTGATGTCGCTCTGCTCTCGTGGAAGCCAGAATACGATGCGTTCTACTACAAGCAGCTCTGCAAGCGGGCTCGTCGCGTTTATCTGTTTCGCTCGGAATATATTTTCGATTGCGAATTAGTCGTACTCGTAGAGACCCCGCAGCTCGGCCACGCCACGTATCTTTTTTCCAAGCCGGCTAGCATGCCTGAGTTCCTGGCCGTCTACAGGAATGTGACCAAAGACGATATTCGACACAACCGCGGCAACGTCGCAGAACGGCTCGGTTTCCTGGGCCGTCTCATTCACGGCCACAGCCGCCGCGCTTGGCTGAAAGAATTGAAGACTTCCCTCGGAGAGGCTGTGGATTATGCTGAGGCTGTCGAGGGCTCGGATTGAAGCATGCCCCAGAGGAGAAAGGGACCGACAAGCAAAAATGAGCCCGGTCGGCCGCTTCTCGCTCAGCGATACTTCCTGCTCAGTTTGTTTTCTTCCTCAACCGTCAATTTCCGAAGCTTGAAGCCCAACCCGGCACTCCAAATCTTTCCGTTCGGGTCCTCGATTCTCAAGGGCCGAAGGCTGACAACCCTGACGTAGATTTGCTTCTTGCCAAATGTATCCAGATCGAGCTGCTCGCCACTGATGGCGCAGATTTCGCCCAGGACGAAAACCGGTGCTTGCTTCTTTGCACGGACTAGTGATTTCCGCACCAGCCTGGTGTCTTCCTCTTCAAACCATTCGTAGAGATCCCGGAATTCGTCCGCGCTCAGGGTCGCCTTGCCCTTTGCCACATGGAGATGAAACTCCGTTTCTTCGATTCCTTTCTTCGTCATCCATGCCCGGACGGCACCGAGCTTGAACACGTGCATAGTTCACCTCTCAACCCGCTGCAGGTTTCAACAGGAATTAAGCTCTAACGATGCCCGCGGACGCGGGTACACTGGCCTGCCGGTCGCAAGAACCGTTTGTAAAGAAACAGGCGATTGGAAGGGGAGTGCTTTCGCGCTTCCGCTCGTCGGGACCGCGCTCTAGCAGCAAACAGAACAGAGTTAGCTATGAAACAGCAAATTGCCGAAAAAAGGCCCAAACCAATTCACGCCTGATTTGCGGGTACCGAGCCTCGCAGACCAACGGCATAACCCTCGGCTTGAGAGCGGATTGCGCTCGGCCACTTCACTCGCCTCAACAAAACTTGACCCCGGCTGAATGTACTTCCTGAGGCAGTAAATTGACACAATGCCACTCGGGCCTAAGATTCAGCTCTCAATCGCTCTAGCAGCCGAGGTGCCTCAAAGCAGCATGAACAATGGTCGAGACCCAACTGGGAACGGACAAGGGAGCGATCCCACTGTTGTTGCCTGCGTCGTTTTTCAGACGCAGGACCCTGAACGACTCGTTGAGCTATTACGCCAAGCGCTTACAGGAATCCCTGCTCAGGTTCGGCCCGAGCCGCCACACAAGGCCAATCTTTGCCTCGAACGCCCTCCCGAGGATTTCTGGCTCAAACACGCGGAAGCCGCCGAATATCTCGGTGTCTCGAAAAGCACTCTCCACCGATACGCCTGCCAACAGAAGATTGAGTGCCGCAAGTTGGCTGGTCGTCTCGAATACCGCCGTTCCACTCTCGACCAGTTCAAAGCCCGCCAGATCCGTCCAGCCCACCGATGGTCTTCACAGCGGGGTATAATCCCAGCGGCGCTCGGCTCCGGCAAGTGAGAGGAGCGCCAGTGGGACTGTATCGAAGAACGGACTCGCGTTTCTGGTGGATGAGCTACACGTGGAAAGGCGAGCAGCATTTTGAATCAACAAAAAGCAGGAGCAAGGCCCTTGCAAAAAAGATATTGAGCAAACGCGAGGGTGAGATTGCGATGCAGCTTTTCAAGGTGGGGCAGCAAGGGGAACGGATGTCTTTCAAGGAACTGTGCACAGAATTTGAAAGCGCCCACGTACCAACCCTTGCTGCGAACACGCAGACCAACGTTCTGGGCTTTCTTGAGACCATGCGGAAATTCTTCGGTGACCGTTCGCTGGCAGACATCGATGCCAGGGCGGTCATAGATTACCGGAATTATCGCAAGGCACAACCGTCAAGAATGAATTCTGCGCGCAAAATCAAAGGAGCCACAGTAAATCGCGAGATGGCTTATCTGCGTTGCCTGTTCAATTTTGCAATCGAGCGTAAGTACATCTCCGAGAACCCCGCTAAAGGCGTGAAGCCATTCGATGAACGACGAGAGCGACCAGCTAAGCGAATGCTTACCTTGGAAGAGGAGCAACGCATCCTGGAAAATGCCCCGCCCTATCTGAGAGTGGCAATCGTGCTATTGGCGCAAACTGGTGGCCGTACCTATACGGAAGGTTTCTCTCTCCGATGGGATCAGATCGACCTCAAGAACAACGTGATATCCTTCGGAGGAGATACCAAAACAAAGGGTTCTTCTGATCCAGTGCCCTTGACCGGCATCGCTCACGATGTACTCGTGAGCTGGCAAAAAGAGCAGGGAGGCAAGAGTCCCTTTCTTTTTCCAAGTCCCATCAAACTCGACAAGCCGATCAGCACGGTGAGGAAGGCTTGGAAGACGACGCTAAGAAATGCGAAAGTAGCTCACTTTCCGATCTACCATTTGAGGCACGTGTTCTGCACGCGGCTCAGTTGGGTTGCGCCTGACGCGGTTGTGCAGCGCGCGATGCGTCATTCCAGTCCCGAAACCAAGCGCCACTATCAACTAGGGATGGTGGAGCAGGTCCGACAAAACCTTGAGAAAGCGAATGAAAACGTCTACGGCGGTGGCAAAGTATTACGTTTTTATGACGGTCAGCCAGCAGCCGAGACAGAAGAAGAAGTGGCCGTCTCCAAATGAATGATAGAGAAGGAGTAAGTGGCGCGCCCGGGGAGACTCGAACTCCCGACCCTCTGCTTAGAAGGCAGACGCTCTATCCAACTGAGCTACGGGCGCTCTAAACCTCCATTATACGCCGCAAACTGCGACGGACGTAGCCGCTCTGA
>Ga0209062_1002157_pt1 | contig 28072 bp, 24 predicted proteins | sample Coa_R2_2_FD_187158 | JGI IMG/M metagenome (GOLD analysis project Ga0209062, IMG submission 187158) | Surface soil microbial communities from Centralia Pennsylvania, which are recovering from an underground coalmine fire - Coalmine... | ecosystem: Environmental > Terrestrial > Soil > Unclassified... | reverse complement strand
CGCGTCGTCGAGATTTTTCTTCTCGCGGATTTCCGCCAGCAATCCCGGATGCGCGTTTTCAAAGAAGCGATAAAGCTCCTGCTCGAACGGACGGCACTCTTCCACCGGCAGATCGTCCAGCCAGCCGTTCGTGCCGGCGTAAATAACCAGAACCTGTTTTTCGACCGGCAGCGGAGAATACTGGCCCTGCTTGAGGATTTCCACCATGCGGCTGCCGCGCGTCAACTGCTGCATGGACGCTTTATCCAGATCCGAGCCCATCTGCGCGAACGCCGCCAGCGCGCGATACTGCGCCAGATCCAATCGCAGCGATCCGGCCACCTGCCGCATGGCCTTGATCTGCGCGTTCCCGCCCACGCGGCTGACCGAAATCCCGACGTCGATCGCCGGGCGCACGTTGGCGTTGAACAGGTCGGTTTGCAGGTAAATCTGGCCGTCGGTGATGGAAATCACGTTGGTCGGGATGTAGGCCGAAACATCGCCGGCCTGCGTTTCGATGAACGGCAGCGCGGTGAGCGATCCGCCGCCCAGATCGCTGGACAGTTTCGCCGCGCGCTCCAGCAGCCGGCTGTGCAGATAAAACACGTCTCCCGGATAGGCTTCGCGCCCCGGGGGACGGCGCAGCAGCAGCGAAATCTCGCGATAAGCCGCGGCATGCTTGGATAAATCGTCGTACACGCACAGCGCGTGGCGCGAAGAATCGCGGAAATATTCGCCGATCGCGCAGCCCGAATACGGCGCCAGATACTGCATCGGCGCGGGATCGGACGCCGTCGCCGCCACCACGATCGTGTAATCCATGGCGCCGTAGTCTTCGAGCGTCTTCACCACCTGCGCCACCGTCGATCGCTTCTGGCCGATGGCGACGTAGATGCAAACTACGTCCCCGCCCTTTTGATTAATAATCGTATCGATGGCGAGCGTGGTCTTGCCGGTCTGGCGGTCGCCGATGATCAGCTCGCGCTGGCCGCGCCCGATCGGAATCATCGCGTCGATCGCCTTAATGCCGGTTTGCAGCGGCTCCTTCACCGGCTGGCGGTCCACCACGCCCGGCGCCAGGCGCTCGATGTAGTTATAAGTCTTGACTTCGATCGGCCCCTTGCCGTCAATCGGCCGGCCGAGCGCGTCCACCACGCGGCCGACCATCGCTTCGCCCACGCCGATCGACATGATGCGGCCCGTGCGCCGCACCTCGTCGCCTTCCTTGATTTCGGAATAGTCGCCGAGCAGCACCGCTCCCACGTCTTCTTCTTCAAGGTTCAGCGCGATGCCCGAAACACCGCCCTTGAACTCGATCAGCTCGCCGGCCATCACGTTTTCCAGGCCGTATACGCGCGCGATGCCGTCGCCCACCGAGATCACCGACCCGGTTTCGGCGACATCGACGGCGCGCTCGTAATTTTCAATCTCCTCGCGCAGCACGCGCGAAATTTCATCGGCACGAATCGAAGCCATAAATTCCTTCTTTAGCGGCCCGCGGCCGGCGCCCGGCGGTCAGCCCGATCATCCCCAGGCCGCCGGTCACTGGCCACTGACGAGTTTAATCCTCAACTTTTCCAACTGCCCCCGGACGCTGCCGTCGTAAACGCGCGATCCCAGGCGCGCCACCACGCCGCCGATCAGCGCCGGATCAATGACGAACGCCAGCTTCGCCCGTTTGCCGGACAGCCGCGACAGCTCCGCTTCCAATTTCCCTTTTTGCGCATCCGTCAGCAGATGCGCACTGGCGACCGCCGCGCGCACATATCCCAGCCGCTCATCAAGCAGCGCGCCGAACGCCTCGACAATGGACGGCAGTTCCCCGATGCGCCGGTGATCGAGCACGACGAAAAGAAAATTCCGCACCGCCCGCGACGCCCCGAACGGCTGGAGCAGACGCGCCACCACGGCTCGCTTGCGCGGAACCGAAACCGCCGGCGAAAGCAGCGCGTTGCGCAGATCGCTGGACTCCGCCACCATTTCGCTGATCGAGCGCAGCTCTTCGAGCCCCTGGGCCGGATCCATTTTCATCGAAGCCGATGTGACCACCTCCATCAGCGCCCGCGCGTACCGCATCCCGACCACCGTGTGCATGCTAGTTCCGCGACGCCTCCAGATCCGAGACGAAGTCCTCGATAAATCCGTTCTCCACCGGCGGCGTCAGCTTTTCTTTCAATCGCTGTTCGGCCATTTCAAGCGAGAGCTTCGCCGCGTACGCCTGCAATTCGCGCCGCGCGAGCTTCCCTGCCGTTTCAATTTCCAACTCCGCCTGCTGGCCGAGCTTCTGAAGGCGCCGCTCGGTTTCCTGCCGGATGCGCGCGCCTTCCTGCTCCATCTCCTCGCGCGCCTGCTCGCGGAACTTTTCGATTTCCGCACCAAGCGAAGCGAGCTTCGCCTCCATCTCGCGCGCCCGCTGCTCCGCTTCGGCTTTGATCTTCTGCGCTTCGACGATCCCTCGTTGAATTTCGCTCGAACGCGAACGGAAAAACGGCGGCATCGTTTTCGCCAGAAAATACCCGCCCACCACGACCAGAATCGCGAAATTGATCGATTCCAGCGTAAGATCCCGCTCGCTCGGCGCCTGATCGGCGCGCAGCGCGATGGCGCAGCAGAACGCCAGCAAAACCAGCCGTCTCATGCCGCCGTACCCGCCTTGCGATTCAGAATCGAATCGGCGATTCGCTCCGCCAGTTCCGCGCTGGATAAGATAAGAGTTTCCCGAGCCGCCGCGCTTTCCGCCGCCAGCCGCTGTTTTTCGCCTTCAACCCGGGCCTGCATCCGGGCGCGCTCGGCTCCGATGCGCGAGGCCTGGTCGTCCAACCATTGCCGCCGCAACTCCTCCTGGGCCTTGTAAACCTCGGCGCGCGCTTCGGCAAAGCGCCGTTCGTACTCTTTTTGCTTGTTCTCCGCCGCTTCCAGGCTTTCTTCCGCTCTCTTGCGAGCCCCGGCAGTAAGCGAATCACGCTCGCGCAACACGCGGTCGAGCGGCGTGAACAGCATCGTTTTCAGGAAAAAATAAACGATAATCAGCAGGACAATGGTGGGCACAGCCTGAAGCATCAACCCACCTAGGGCTTGAAGAGTCTGTTCCATCTAAGGAATGTTTAAGGGAACCGTTACCGCGGAGTCTCTGAAGGCCCAAATTAGCACAGCCGCGTGGTTTCGGTCAAATCGGCGGAGGACCCTCGGCGGGGTCTGGAGCGTGAACTTTTCTTGCCGATATCTTAAGAGTCGCCGCTTTTTGACAAAAGGGGTGGCGTATGGCAAGGTGAGTACGAAGTAAAGAGAGGAAACGTGGCACACCATCCTCGCTGGCTGGAGACGCTCGCTCTCCGCTGCCGGTGCGGCAACGACATTCAGCTTTCCAGCGACGGCTACATCTGCGGCTGCGGCCGGAAAGCGGGAGCTTGGGACGGCGCGAAGGCTGTGATCGGTTCGCCGATTCCGTATTGGGGCGAGATCCCGCAGGATCAGATGCGCCGCCTGCTCGATGAAAGCGAGCGCAACGGCTGGCGAGCCGCCGTCCAGGCCAACCTGGAACCGGTGCTGAGCGAGTACGTGACCACTCCGGACCGCGCCGCTTTTCAGGAAATTTTGCCGCTTTCCTCCGGCGCTCTGGTGCTCGACGTCGGCGCGGGGATGGGCGGCATCGCCGCCGAGCTCGCCCGGAATTATCGAGTGGTTGCGCAGGAAGGCGTAGCCGAGCGCGCGGATTTTATCGCGCTGCGGGCCGCTCAGGACGGTCTGAGCGAGAATCTTGCGGTCATCAATGGCGACGTAAACTCGGTTGAATTCGCGCCGGGACAGTTCGACGCCGCGATCGTCAGCGGCGTGCTCGAATGGGTCGGGCTTTTCGACACCTCCAAAGGCGTGAAGGAGGTTCAAGTCGATTTTCTCCGGCGCCTGCGCGGTTTTTTAAAGCCCGGCGGGCTGATTTATGTGGGAATCGAGAATCGTATCGGCTGGGCGCAGCTTCGCGGGGTGCCGGATCACAGCGGAATTCCCTACACCAGTCTGCTGCCCCGTTTTCTGGCCACCTGGGTTTGCCGCCGGAACCGCAATTACCGCTCCTCGCAAAACGTCACCTACCGGACATATACCTATACGCACGGCGGCTTTTTAAAAATATTCGCCCAAGCGGGATTGCGCGCGCGCTCCACCCACATCAGTGTTCGCGGCTACGATTATCCGACCGAGCTGGTTCCGCTGGTGGAGGAAGCGATCGTCACCTACACTCTGGAGCACCTGAACCGGCCCGGCGGCTTGAAAACTCGCCTGCTGAACAGAGCACGTCTGGCCGCGGCGAAGCCCTGGTTCTGGAGAACATTCGGCGCCGATTTTGTTTTTGTGCTTGAGGCCGCCGGTGCATAAATTGGTCGCGGCCGCTCTGGCGCGCTCGCCGGACCGGATCTCGCTCGCCACGCTTGGGGGCCGGAAGGGTGTTGCGATCACGCTCGGCTATCTGGATTCGGCGAAGTGGCCCGCATGGGTCGCCAAAGTCGCGCACACCTCCGAAGCGGTCCTGGAATTAGCAAAGGAGCATCAGGCGCTCCTCGCCCTCGCACCCTGGGCGGAGGAGTTGGGGGTTCCGCGCGTGCTCGACTGGCAGTGCGATTCAACAAACGCCTGCCTGCTGACCTCCGCCGTCGCCGGACGGCTGGTGAGGATCATTTTTCGCCTGGCGGGCGAGCCGGGCAGCGGATCAGAGCACTTGAACGCGGCGCTTTCCTGGCTGGAGCGGTTTCGTCGAACGATTCCCGCCGGGGGCGGCGGGCCAGCGCGCGAAGCCGCGATCGCCGCCCTTGCTCCGCTCAAAGAAGAATGCGGCGCGGTCGCCGGATTGCGCAGTCTTCTTGAATCCGCCGCGGAGTTCGCCGCCGCGCCCTCGCACGGGGATTTCTGGTATGGCAACCTGCGGTTTGACGGAAAGCGCGCCGGAGTTTTCGACTGGAGCGGCCTGGCGGCGCGAAGTCCGCTGCATGACATCTTTAAGTTATTGACGAGCTGCTGCTTTGAGTACGGTGGCGCGGTGAAGACTCCGCCCGATGTCGCCGCCTTTGGCTCCATCTGGTTTTCCGCTACGCCGCTCGCCCGGTATTTTCGCGAAAAGATCCGCCCGGTTTCGGATGACCAAGCCGAACTGCGAACTGCTTTCTACCATTTCCTGGCCGAGAGCATTCTGATTGCGGGACCATCCACGCGAGGCATCTGGTACAAGATCACCTCGATTTTGGAGCGCCGCGGATTTCCCGCGCCGGGGTCGCTTCTTCCTGCCGGGATCTGGACATAGCCGCATGTCGAAGTACGGGAGCATGCTGCGGCATCTCACGACCTACTCGATCGGTATCGTCGCCGGTAAGCTCGCCTCCGTTCTGCTGCTGCCGATTTACACCCACTATCTTGCTCCCGCCGATTACGGTGTTCTGGAACTGCTGGAGATTTCTTCAAGCGTAATCGCGACGCTGGTGGCTTTACGGCTGAGCGATGCCTTTTTTTACTTCGATTCGCAAAGCGGCGAGAACCGCAGACGCACGGTGCTCATGACCGCCTATCTCGGCGGCGGCCTTGCCGGAATCGCCGTTGGCTTGGGAGGCTGGTTCTGCTCGGCGTTCCTGTCGCGGCTGGTATTTGGCACCGAAGAATACACGCCGGGGTTTCAGCTCGTCTCGCTCGGAACCGCTCTTGCTTTCGTGCAGGAGATCGGCTTCGCGCATTTGCGCGTGCTGAACAAGTCGCAGGCCTTTCTGGCAATTCAGGTGGGGAGACTTGCGGTTCAAGCCGGGACGAGCGTTCTGTTCCTGGCGCATGGCGATGGATACCTCGGCGTTCAGAAGGGCGCCGTGATCGCGTCCCTATCCGCGTGTCTCGTGTTTGTGCCGTACGCGCTTGTAAGCCACCGCGCCGCTGTCGATCTGGCTCTGCTGCGCTCCTTGTTCCGCTACGCGGCCCCGCTCGGAGTCAGCGGAGTCGCGATGCTGTTTGTCCACTTCGGCGACCGCTGGTTCCTGCAAAGATCCGCGTCTTTGTCCGCTCTGGGCTTGTATTCGCTGGCGTATAAAGGGGCCATGGTCGTCGGCTACGCGCAACTCGCCTTTGTCACCTATTGGAACGCGCAGATGTTCGCGATCTTAAAAGAAGGCAAGGGCAGCTCCATGTATGTGCGGCTGTGTACGTATTACGCGCTGGCGCTGATGACGGCAGCGGTGGTTCTTACGGCGCTGGCGCGGCCGGGCGTGTTGCTGCTGACCCCGCCTGCCTTTCATCCCGCAATCGTATACATTCCGCTGCTGGCTGGCGCTTACGTGGTGCGCGGCCTGGCGGATTATGTCCGCTCACCGCTTCTGGTGGAGAACCGGCCCGGCCTGACCGCACGCGTGATTCTCTGGACCGCGGGAATCTGCCTGGTGCTGTACGCAACCCTGATCCCCCCATTCAAAGCCTGGGGCGCCGTGGCGGCGACCGGGTTGTCTTTCGTCGCCATGGCGATCCTCAGTTTCGTTCAGGCGCAGCGCGTCAGGAGCTTTTCCTTTGAGACCGGACGCCTGGTGCGGATCGGGATCGCCGGCGCCGCAAGTCTCGCCACGATGATGTTCGGCTCCGGAGACGTATTCTCACAAACCTTGATCAGCCTTGCCGGACTGGCGGTTTACGGGACCGCGCTGATCCTCAGTGGATTTTTTCAAAGCGAGGAACGGGACTTCGCGTCCAAGGCGTTGCACGCCGCCCGCGCAATCTTCCGCTGACGCCCCCGGCGCAAATCAGGGCTTTCGCAATGTCACCACCAGATTGCTGCGCAGCCAGGCCAGCCGCGGATTTTCCAACATCCGGAGATATAACAGCTCGAAAATCGCCAGCGGGCCGAGCAACGCGGTGATCGCGGCGGAGTTCAACTGCTTCAGTTCGACAACTTCGAAACCGGCCCCGGCCGCAGCCGAAAGAATATCCCGCTCCGTGTTCATCCGGTACTCGGTCGGAAAAACATCTTCTTCCTGTCGTCTTTCAAGCAGCAAAATGATTTTATTCTTGACCGCCTGCGGAACCAGCCGCGCCATGCGGATCAGAGCGCAATTGCGATTCGGCGTGTGAAATATAAACAAACCCTTGGAGCGGAGCACGCCAAAAACCTGTTCGAGAAGTGCCCGCGGATGGACCACGTGTTCGATCACCATGTTCGCCGTGACCAGGTCGAAGGATTCCGGCGCGAACGGCAAGCTCTCGATGTTTCCTGCAACTCTGCCCGCCAGCGTCCGATGCCGCTTGACGTCGGAGGCGACCATATCGATTCCGACCAGATAGGCGGCTCGCGCAGCTAGCGCCCGCTCCTCGGCGGACATGAAATCGGGAAACATTCGATGCCCGCAGCCGAGATCGAGCCAGCGGCAGCCCGGAACGGCGCGGGCCTTCAGCACATCCAGATAATCGAGCTGCGAATAGCGGATCCCCGGCGCGATCGCCTTCTGGAGGCGGCCGTAGAAGCAGTAGAGGGCGCGCCGGCTCGGGCTGAGTTCCTCTTCCGCGCTCACGCCACTCCCGCAATGATCGGCGCCGGGCGCACCCGAATCCCGGCCTGCCTTTGCAGCCACTTTTCCAATACCAGAAGATACCAGAGCGGCAGCGGAGCGGCGCCGGACTTGCCAAAACGATCGATCTCCGTAGCCAGGCGGCCGCGACGGATCCAGCCGTCGCTTTCCAGGCGCGTTCCGGATCGCAGCAGCTCGAGCCGGTCGCGTCCGCCGGTTTCGAGCCATTTTTCCACTGGAATCGTGAAGCCCTGTTTGCGGCGGACGGCAACCGTCCTGCCGATGCGGCGCGCCACGATTTCCCGCAGCACGGCTTTGAGCTTTCCATCATGAAACCGGATCTCCGGCGGCAGCGACGCGGCGTATTCCCACAGCGAATGATCGAGAAACGGCGCGCGCGCCTCCAGACCCCAATACATCGTTCCACCGTCCACTTTTGGCATAAATTCGCTCAAAAAATGCGTTTTTTGATGATATTTGAAGACATCGCTCAGAAGCCGGCGCGCGGAGGAAAAAGATGCCGGAATCTGGCGCTGTTCCAGCCGCAGATCGCGCAGGCGCTCGCCGAGCATCCCCCGTTCCTCGAAATACGGCAAACCGGCGCGGACGCGATTATAGGCGCCCAGCCCGCCCACGACGTAATCGCCAAAGTTGCCGGCGCGGCGGCCGGCGGCGAACACAGCCAGGGGGCGAATCCGCTTCCAGGCGGCGGGCGCCCATTCAGGAAGCCGCAGCGCAATTCGCTGGGCTCGCCAGACGTTGTAAAAAAACGGATAGCCGAGGAAAACATCGTCGCCGCCGTCTCCGGTCAGCAGAACCGTCGCTTTCGGCCGGATGGCTTGCGCCAGATGCAGAACGCCGAGCGCGGATTGGCAGGCGAACGGCTCGCTGAATGCATCGAGCAGTTCCTCAAGCACCGGCGCGCCGGCTTCTTCCCACGGGATCACCTCATGCGGAATTCCGAGCTTTATGGCGGTCTGGCGCGCGGCATCCGCTTCATCGGAGGCGTCGCGCGCCGCTCCGATCGTGAAAGCAGTCACGTTCGCCTGAAGGCGCGCCAGAGCCCAGCAGACCAGCGCGGAATCGATGCCGCCGCTGAGCAGCGCTCCAATCGGCACGTCGGCGCAAAGGCGGATGCGCACCGCCTCGATAATTCTGCTCTCAGTTTCCTCGACCGCATCCTCGAAGCGGACCGGCGCGAAATTATCCGTGGCGGGCAACGACCAGTAGCGGAATTCCGACACGCGGCCATCCTGCCATTCGAGAATCGTTGCCGGCGGCAGTTTACGGACGCCCTGAAAAATCGAGCGCTCGTCGGTCACGAAACCAAATTCGAGATATTCGAGCACGGCGGCCGGATCGATTTCGCCCGCCGCTCCGGCCGCCGCCAGCGCCGAGATCGTCGAGGCGAAAACAAGCTCCTGACCTTTGATGGCATAGATCAGCGGTTTTACCCCGAGCCGGTCGCGGACCAGCGTCAATTTGCGCGAACCCTGATCCCAGATGGCGAAAGCGAACATGCCGTGCAGCCGCCTTGCCATCTCGCGCGCGCCCCACTCCTGGTATCCGATGAGCAGAACCTCGGTGTCGCAGCGCGACCGGAACGACCATCCGGCGGCTTGCAGTTCCCGCCTTAGTTCCTCGAAATTATAGATGCAGCCGTTGAAGACCAGCCCGATCCGCCCATCCTCGGAGAGCATCGGCTGGTGGCCGGCGGCGCTCAGATCGATAATGGCCAGACGCCGGTGACCTAAAGTTACGCCCGGCCAATGATTCAGGCCCTCGCCGTCGGGTCCGCGGCGGGCCAGCGCCGCCATCATGGCTCGTACCGCCGGGATTTCGCCACCCGGCTCGCCGGTGCTGATGAAACCGGCAATTCCGCACATTTCGCTATTGTCGCAGATGAAGCGTGACACAGCTATCCTGATGTGATGGGCGGGAGGCAGTCTTGAAACCGGCGGCGAAGCGGATCGCGAACTTTTTCTTTCTGCTGCTGGCGTTGCCCTTCGCCCTGCTCGCCGGATTCGGCCGCGTAAGGCCGCTGTTTACGATGGGAGCGCACCTGGCGGCGCTCGGTCCGGGGATTCTGGGCGATTATTTTCGCGCGGCGTATTATCGGCTGACGCTGGCCGAATGTTCGCTCGCGGCCCGGATCTCATTCGGGACCTTCTTCGCTCATCGCGACGCGCGCGTTGCGCCGGGGGTTTATATAGGATCATTCTGCGTGCTTGGAAAAGTCAGCATCGGAGAGCGGACGCAAATCGCCTCCGGGGTGCAGATCCTCAGCGGCCGGCGGCAGCATCCCCGCGACGCCGCCGGGGGTCTTCAGGGAGCGGAGAAGGGGGAGTTTCAGCGCATCGAGATCGGCGCCGACTGCTGGATCGGCGCAAGCGCTATCGTGATGGCAGACGTCGGGAACAGCTCAACGGTGGGCGCCGGTTCGGTGGTGATCAGGCCCGTGCCGGACAAAATCGTGGTCGCGGGCAATCCGGCAAAGCCGATCACGCGCGCGGCGGCGCAGGCTCCGCGGACTTGCCCGGAGCCGCCGCCTGGCGAACATCTTTAACCACCACCCGCGCCGGATTGCCGATCGCCACCGCATACGGCGGAATATCGGTGACCACGACGCTATTGGCCCCGATCACCGCTCCTTCGCCGACCGTCACGCCCTTCATGATGAAGCAACTCTGCCCCAGCCAGGCGCGGCGGCCGATGCGCACGGCCTTGATCTCCGCTTCGGGCGGAGGCAGACCTTTCGCGCGGGCATCGGTATCGCGGGGATGCGCGTCGGTATCGAGAATTCGCACGCCGGAGGCGATGTTCACTTCCTCCTCGATGACCACCTCGCGGTTGACCGTGATCTGGATGTTGTGGCCGATATCAACCCGGTCCCCGATCACCAGCCGCGGCTCGTCGAAAATCCGCCCGCTGGTCACTCCCAGGTGCCCGAAAATCTCCACATCGTCGCCGATAAAAATCCGGACCGGTCCCACAATGGCGGGCATTGACCAGATACTCAGATTCCGGCCGACCGTTTCACACCGCGCCTTAAACAGCGGCCCGCGATAAATAATATTCAAAAACTGGCGAAATCCGAAGGAAACGGCGTAATGCGCGTGATAAAAAAAGCAGAAGAGCGGCTTGATCGCGCGCGGCGGCGTGAAGCTGGAACGCATGCTCGCCAGAATCAGGCGTTTAAGGAAACCGAAAAACGGCCCTTCGCCGCGGTGCAATTTAAGCAGAAAAGACCGCGCCACCTCGCTTACCTCTCCGCCTGGAGCAGCTCGATCAGCAGCCACTCTTTGGTCACGGCCCAGGCGACCGGACGGCCGTTGAAAGCGGCGGCAGGTTTGGGTCTGCTGACGATGGTGGCGGCCCGGAGCTTCATCCGCTCGAGTGCGCCTTCAATGTCGGCGACCTCGTAGCACAGATGATTCAAGCCTCCGCCCTTTTCGAGAAAGCGGCGGACCGGCGATTTTTCTCCAGCAGGCTCGACCAGCTCAATCATCGATTCCGCGGAACCGGTCCGGAGAAACAGCACGTTGACCTGCTGGAGCGGATCGTGGATCACGCCGGTGGCGGCGTGAGAATCGAGCGAATGTAAAAACCCTCCCAACGATTCCTCAATCGAGCGCACCACAAAGCCGACATGATGGAGCTTGCCGAGCAGCGTAGCTTCCATTAAGCGCCCTGGTTTTCCGCTGCGACTCGATCGTTTAAATACGCGGCGATCGCATCGAAGGAATCGAGATCGGCCAGCGCTTCGAAATCGACCTGCGTGTTGAACTCCTCTTCGATCACGTTCAGCAGCGTGATGGCGGCAACGGAGTCCCATGCCGCGACTGTTTTTTGTGTCGCCGAGGGAATTTTCGCTGGCTCCAGCGCCGGGAAAACCGTGGCGAAACAGGTCGTCAATCGAGCGCGGATGTCGTTCATGATTGGCTCCACTGGATTTTATGGTAAAGAGGTAGATCGCGCTGTTCGAATTCGCGCCGCTCCAGCCGCGCGGCCGGCTCCGGCGCGCGCCCCAGCAGACGCGAAAGAAAATCCTGAAGCGGCCCGTTGCGGTCCGTGGCGCGGAAACAGAAAACGATCTCCCCGGCACCGGTCCGTTCGTACAACAGCGCCAGGCAATGATTCTCGATGCCGCGGGCGAAGGCCCGGCAGCTCATCACCCAGCTTTCGAGGAACACTTTGCGTTCGCGGACCTTACCGGCCAGAACGGCGATCTTGCCAAGCGAACCAAACTTGTCCTGATACGCAACGGACCAGACAAACGCGTCCGGCGACGCCGCCAGCGACCGCCATTCGACCGGATCGAATCGCTGGCCGTTCAAATTGAACTGATTCGTTTTATTGACCAGCTCCAGCGACCGCGGGTCTTCGGCGGCGTCCGTGTTTACCGCGATCGAGCCGTTCAGCTCCCGCAGAAATTCTTGCGAAGCGTCGTTTTGCGCGATCTGCGATTGAAATTCGGAGGCGGACCGCAAGCTTTCGCGGCGCAGCGTGTCTTCGCCGGAAATGCGCTTTCGCGCGAACAGGTCGCGCAGGCCGGTGAGAAAGGCTTCGGCCGACGCATAATCGCCCGGCCGGAAGCGCAGGCAATGGATTCCAGGAAAGGCCTGCTCCACCTCAGCGAGCTCGAGCGGGCTGTCGTCGACAAACACCACATCGCCCGCGCCGATGTTCCAGGCTTTAAGAATTCGCGCCACCGATCCCGATTTCGCGTGCCAATGGACTTCGACCGGGAAAATTTTTTCCGGAGAAAGGATCATGTCCGGGCGCGCCAGCGCTCGCTCCACCGTCGCGGCATCGTTTTTGCTGGCGATCGCGATCAAAACTCCTTCGTCGGCGAGCGCGCGCAACGTCTGTTGATACAAGCCGTGAATTTGGGCGTGATTTTCCAGATCCCAGTGCACCCCTTGCGGCCCCACTTCGCCGACGATCCCGCTCCACAGCGTATCGTCCAGATCGGTGACCAGCCCTTTTTTAGGCGGCGGCGGCGCGATCAGGTTCGCCAACGCCTCGCCCAGCGCCGATGCGTGCGCGCGTTTATAAGGAAACCCGGTAAACAGGTCGGATTGAAGATCGTAACGTTCGCCGGCCGGGGAAACCAAATCGAGACGCTGCGCGCTGACGATCGAAATGGAGGCGTGGGCGGAAAACTCGGCGGCAAGCTCTTGCACCAGCGCGTTTAATCTCGCTTGAGCGCTGCCGGCCTGCCACGATCCGGTGTGAAAAACCGGCGGCAGAGGCAAGGTCGGAAACGCGATCACCACCGGAACAGCAGCGGCAACCTCTTCGATCGCGCGGCGCAGCGATCCTAGCCTGGCTTTCACTTGCCGGACAATATCATCCTGCTCCGCCGGGCCCCACCCGCCCAGATTGCGATACCCCAATCGCGGGTCCAGATCGGCCCACTCCAGCGCGACCGCCACCGCGCTCGGATTCTTTCCGGCGCTTTTGCGCAACGTACCCGCCAGATCGCCATATAAACCGCAGATGACATCCACCGCTCTCGATGGAAGCCGGCGTTGCAGATGCGCCGCCAGGAAAGTGCTCAAATGCAGGGGAGTGAAGCCGCAAGCGAGAACCGCTCGAAAAGGCTGGGAATCCACGGGCGCCCGTTTGATCTGCCGCAGGGCTTCGGTTAAAGTCATCATCCCGCGTTTTGAACGTTACCGATTATACCAACTCACCGTAACAATTCGGAATAGATCTCCAGTAACGAAGAGCAATATACAGCGGGACAATGCAAGCTTTGGACGCGGTCGAGCGCGGCTTGCCCCAGGCGCGCGGCAAGCGGAGCATCCCTGAGAACCCGCTCGATTGCCGCGGCCAGCTCCTCCGGCGATCCGGGCTGGACCAGCAGCGCGCTTTGCTCATGCTCGACGGATTCGGGAACTCCACCCACCGCGCAGGCGACGATCGGAACCCCGGCGGCCATCGCCTCCAGAAGCACGTTGGGCGAGCCTTCGCTGTGAGACGGAAGCACGAACACGTCCGCCAGACAGTAGTAAGGCAGCGGGTTCGATTGATGGCCGGGCATAAGAACGTTCCCGGACAAGCCGCAGTTTTCAATTTGCCGGATAAGCCGTTGTCTTTCCGGCCCATCGCCCAGGATCAAGGCTCGAAAATCGCCGATGCCCCGGCGCCGCAGAAGCGCGAGCGCTTCGATGAAATCGCGATGGCCCTTTTCCGGCGACAGCCGCCCCACCGCAAGAAGGCACTTTGCGCCCGGTGGAATGCTCGCCTCGATTCCGGCCGGCGCGCTCGCGGCGGCTGCGCGCTCGGCTGCCGGATCGATGGCGTTCGGCAAAATGCGGATTCGCGCCGGCCCGATCCCGCTGGCTTCAAGATGTTTTGCAAACGGGCGGCACACGGTGACGATCCGGTCGGCCGCTTTCATGGACCACAATCCGAGCCGGTTATACATCTTCATCTTCCGGTCCTCGGCGGTGTAGCCATGATGATAGGCAAGCCATTTGACGCGAGCGGGCCGCGCCAGCCGGGTGAAAACGTGGGCCTTCGATCCGTGGGTTTGAATGATATCGGGAGACAATTCGCGGAGCAGCCGGGCAAAGCGCCCCGAGATTAGGGCGTCCACCGGCGATCGCTCGGGGATGGTGAAAACTTTGATGCCAGCCGCGCCGGCCGCTTTCGTAAATGCGTTCGATTCCGCCCCTCGCACGAACGTGACCACGGAAATTTCAGGGCGCGGGAAATGCTCGCGCGCGAGCGAGCAGAATCGAAGCAGGTTTTTCGCCGGCCCGGTTACGCTGGTGGCCTCCATGACGGCGGCGACGCGGATTTCGGCCATGGAACGGTATTATAGCCTTTCGGTCGATTGCTATAATCTGTCTGTTTCTCGAATGGAACCCGCCGTCAGCGTCGTCGTCCCGCTTTTCAACAAGGGGCCGTACGTAAAAAGAGCTCTGGATTCGATCGCCAACCAGAGTTTTCGCGATTTTGAAGTTTTAGTGATCGACGATGGCTCGACCGATGACGGCCCCTGCACCGCGGAGCGCTATCCCGACCCGCGGTTCCGCCTGATCCGGCAGGCCAACAGCGGTCCCGGCGCTGCCCGAAATCGGGGAATCGAAAACGCGCGCGCCGGTCTGATCGCATTCCTCGATGCCGATGACGAATGGCTGCCGGATTATCTTGAGCGCGGCGTCGAACGGCTGCGGCATAGCGGAGAAGCCGCCTTCGTTTGCGGCTATCTGCGCGATCCTGGCCGCGAATCGACGGAAAAAATGTGGCGGCGGCGCAAGCTGGTGGAGGGAACATTTCGCCTCAGCCCGGCTACGCCGCCCGAAGTTTTTCTGCACGCCGTCGCGTTCATGAGCTCGTGCAGCACGCTGAGCCGCACCGAGGCTGTGCGCCGCTGCGGCGGGTTCATCGAGGATCGTTGCACCTACGCCGAAGACGCGGCGCTCTGGCTCAAGCTGTTGCTGCGCTATCCGGTCGGGATCGATCTCCGGCCGGGAATGATCCTGCACACGGAAGGCTCCGAGCTGAGCCATCGGCGCCTGGGTCCGCATCCGCTGGAGCCATTTTTAAAAGATCCATCGGCGATCGTGGCGGACTGCCCCGAGGAACTGCGCCCGCTGCTGGCGGCGTTTTTAAGTATTCGCGCCTTCAAGACGGCCTGTGTATGGAGCGTATGGGGCCGCTGGCGAGAAGCGTGGGAGATCCGCCGCCGCTTCCGCTCGCATCGCGATTTCCGATTGCCTTATTTCTGGCCATCGCTGATTTTGGCGACGCCGTTCGGCGCAAGTCTTGGAAAGCTAATGCGCAAGGCGGTCATCCGCGGCTAACTGCACTGCCGCAGCGCTTCCAGGACTTCTTTCACCCGCGGCAGCTTACGATTGCAGCGGGCGCACCACGCCAGGTGCTCGTCCACTGCCACGGCTCCGTTTACCGAAAGATCGCCGAGCAGGTAAAGTCCCAGGATTTCCTCATTCACGTGTGCCGAAATAGTCATCACTATTAACGTGAGCACTTCGAGTGCCAAAGAAAATTCCCGAATCGGAACGGCGGATCTGCTCTACACTGATACTTCATGCCAGAAAAAATTTCCCCGGCGCGCGGCGTCGAGGGCGTCGTCACTCCGCCGGGCGATAAGTCAATTTCGCACCGCTACGCCATGATTGGCGCGATTGCCGAGGGCGTCACTACACTTGAAAATTACTCGACCGGGGCCGATTGCCAGTCCACGCTCGGCTGCATGGCAGCGCTGGGCGCGAAAATCGAGCGGCGCGACGGCAAGGTGGTGATCGAGGGCGGCGCCTTGCGCGAGCCGGCGCCGCTCGATGCCGGAAATTCCGGCTCGACGATTCGCATGTTGAGCGGCATTCTGGCCGCGCAGCCGTTTACTTCCCGTATCGGCGGCGACGAATCGCTTTCCCGCCGGCCGATGCAGCGCATCATCGCGCCTCTTTCGCAGATGGGGGCTTCGATTGAAGCGCGAGACGGAAAATTTCCGCCGCTGACGATCCACGGGCGCACGCTGCACGGGATCGACTACACGCTACCGGTCGCCAGCGCGCAGGTGAAGAGCTGCGTGCTGCTTGCCGGATTGTTCGCCAAAGGCGACACCATCGTGCGCGAGCCGGTGCGCACGCGGGATCACACCGAAATTGCGTTGCGCGAGTTCGGCGCCGATATCGAAAGCGTGCGCGGCGTGATCACGCTTCGCCAGGGCGCGCGGCTCCAGGGGCGCGATGAGATTATTCCCGGCGATCTCAGCTCCGCCGCGTTCTTCCTGGTCGCGGCGCTGCTGCTTCCGGAATCGAATCTGCTGATTCACGCGGTGGGCATGAATCCGACGCGATCGGCGCTGCTCGATTTTCTGGCGTCGATGGGCGCGTCGATCAAAATTGTGGATGTGCGGCAGACCGGCGGCGAGCTGATCGGCGATCTGCGCGTGCGCTCCTCGAAAATCTCCGGAGGCGTCATCGAGGGCGCGATGACCGCGGCTTTGATCGATGAAATTCCCGCGCTGGCGATCCTGGGAGCGGCGAGCGACAACGGTTTAATCGTCCGCGACGCGGGCGAGTTGCGCGTGAAGGAGACTGATCGCATCGCGGCCATCGAAAAAAATCTGCGGCGCATGGGGGTTCGCGTCGAAACGGCGCCCGACGGCTTCACCGTTCCGGGCAAACAGCGCTTCCACGCCGCCGAGATCGATCCGGAAGGCGATCATCGCATCGCCATGGCCTTCTCGATCGCCGCGCTCGCCGCCGATGCGCCATCGATCATTCAAGGCTCGGAAGCCGCCGCCGTTTCTTTTCCTGAATTTTTTAGTACACTGCGACACATCACCCCGTGACGGAGGATACGCCACATTCGGACCTGACTCTGCCTTGTCTGATTCACGATCTGAATAACGTGTTCCAGACGTTGGTGGAGGCGGCGGATCTGCTTTCGACAGACCCCCGCTGGGCGGCGCTATCGGCGGCCATCGTTCGCAGCGTCGAGCGCGGAAAGAATCTCACGGCGAGCCTCCAGCGCACCGATCCCGTTTCGGCGCCGCTCGAAACCGTGCTCGCCAACGCCATATCTTTTGTTCAGGATTCGCTCATCGGCGGGCGCGGTCCGAAAATTTCCTTCGCCACCGAGATTGACGCGGGCATTGAACTGCGCCGGATCTGGGGCTGGGAGCGCGTGCTGATCAATCTTTTCTCCAACGCCGTGCGCGCGATGCCGGAGGGAGGAACCATTCGCGTTGGCGCGCGGCGGCGCGAGACGGAGATTGAGATTGTTGTTGAAGACGACGGCCCGGGGATCGCGCCGGAGATTATGCCCTATATTTTCAAGCCTCACGTTTCCACGCGCGGGTCCGGATTGGGACTGCACATCGTCGATAGCATCGTCCGGCAGGAAGACGGATTCGTTCGGGCATTGAACCGGCCCGAAGGCGGCGCCAGGTTCATCATTACGATTCCCGCCTTCGCCGCCCGCGCGGCGCACGCGTAGATATCCAAAGATGCAGGCGCTAAGACCGGCCAAGGACGCCTTTCCATTTGCGCATGATCAGTTCGGCGAGATTTAAGAGGATTGCCAGCGCGAGGAATCCGGGCCAGAGCTGCATGGTGGAGGGGATGCTGCGATTGCCGGCGTCGAAGACGGCTTTGGGACTCGGCTGGAAGCGGCCGCCGGTGAATTCGGAGACCTGTTTCAACAGCGCGGGATCGGAGCCGTAGTCGGCAAGCTCGGCTTCGGGACGATAGAGGCCGGCTTCCGGGAAGGCCCGCGATTCGGCGAGCGGGCGGACGCGGAACAGGCCCTCCCGCTGGCCGATAGGAAGGCGGCCACGGAAGGTGCCGTCGGCGATTTTCTTCACCGGAATCGGGCGCTGGAAGTTATCGGGGCCGAAAACGAAAATCTCGGGAATTGTGGCGGGCTCTTCGACGTTGCGGCCCAGGCGATAATCGACCACCAACTCGCCATTGGCGCTGTCATATTCCACCGTGGCCTCGCCGGCTTGCGCGTGCGGGAGAAGATCGCGCGTGAGATTGGCCCAGAATTTGTCGTAGCCTCTCCAGGTGATCCAATCGGCGGCCCAGCGGGCTTTCGCGTCGGAGGTGAAAACGGCGGAGCGGCCCAATCCGTATTGCCACACGCTCAGCAGCGGATCGCGATCGATCTCCAGAATCGTGTCGGCGCTCGGCTTGGGCGTAAATTTGACGTAGCCTTTGAGGGGCGGCACACCGCTCATGTCGACGCCGTCCAGAATTTCGGCGGGCTTGGCGACTTTCACGGTGAGCGCCGATTTTTCGATGGCGGTGCTGCCGGTGTGCTCCATTACGTCGCGCAGCAGGATTTGTTCGAGACCGGCCGGCTCGTTCAGGAAATACGATTTGCCGCCGGCGAGCTGCGCGATTTTTTCCAGATACGACCGGTTCACGTCCTGGCCAAGGCCGACGGTCGAAATGGTGACGCGCTTGGCTTGCGCCTCCCGTGAAAGGTCCAGGCTGTCGCCCTCCTCGGAAATTCCGTCGGTCAAAAGAACGATGTGTTTGTAGGTAGCATTGGCCGGCTGGATTCTGCGAAACGCCTCATTGAGCGCGGGCGCGATCTGTGTGCCGCCATCGGGCGTGATGCCGGAAATCAGGCGCTTGATCAAAGTCCGATCCTCGGCGCGGCGCAGCGGCACGGCCCATTGGAACGAATTATCAAAGATGAGAACGCCGACCAGATCGATGGGCCGAAGATTATCGACCACGCCGATCGCGGCCAGGCGCGCCAGCTCGATTTTACGGCCCTCCATCGACGAGGACTTATCGATGATGAGCACCACCGCGGTCCCCTCGGGCGAGCGCGGCGGAGCGAGCTTGGCGGGCAGAGTGCGATCGAGCGGGTCCTCGATTTTGGCTTTATCCTCGACGTAAACGTTGCGCTCGCCGCCGATCACCAGAAGGCCGCCGCCTTGCTTCACGTACGTTTCGAGCTCCGCCTTGCGCGCGGCGGGGATGCTCTCCAGATCCCAATTGTCGAAAATGATGAGCTGATAATCGGCGAGATTGCCCGCGCTGAACGCTTCGGCGCGATCGACGCTGAATTGCGCGGCCTCCAGCGTCGAGCTGAGATGCGAGTTCGCGCCCGGCGCGTCGCCGCTGACGTAGAGAACTTTGGGTTTGCGAAGCATCACAGCCTGATCGAAATGCACTTCGCCTTGATCGGCGCTTTCTCCGCGCACCGAGATCGCCAGATCGAGTGCGCCCGGCGTGTTCAAGCTGGCGTGCAGGCGCAGCGAATTTTCGCCGGCGGCGAGCTGCACCTGGCTTTTCCCAAGCGTGCGGCCTTCGGCGGCGAGCTCCACTTCGCCGGGTCCCGCTTTCGGCGTGGAGATCACGGCGTCGATGGGAAATTGTTCGCCGGTGAAGGCGATCGAAGGCAGGCTGATGGATTCCAGGCGCATGGCCGGCTGCGGACGCCCGGCGAGCGCGTAGGTATCGATCGGGATCCCAAGCTGCTGAACCTGCCAGGCCGCCCGCGCGGCACTGCCCTTGTTCTGCTTGCCGTCGGAGATCAACACGATCCGCGGGACCATGCCGTCGGGAAGAGCGGCGGCGGCTTCGCGGATAGCGGCTTCGAGGTCGGTGGCGCGGCCGTTTTCTCCGGCGGTGGGAAGAAACTTCCACGGCTTCTGATCCTCGTTGCGGCCGAGGGGGCGCGTGGAGCGGGCGAAGGGGATGACGCGCATCCAGTGGCGGCCGCGCTCGCTTGCGAGATTGGAGGCGATGCGCGAGGCGTGTTCGAGATCGGCGGGCGTGACGCTGGCCGAAGTATCCACTAAAACAGCCACGGCGACTTTTGTTTCAAAGACGTTGAGGCGCGGCTCGGCGAGCGCGAGCAGAATCGCGACAAAAGAGAGAGCTTTGAGCGCAAGGCCGAATCGCCGCGTGGTGCGCCGCCATTCGAGCAGCATCCAGACCAGCGGCAGCCAGGCAACAGCGAGAACCCAGGTCCGTTCGAAGGTCATGAGGCTTTTCTCCAGGCGTTCAAGCGCGCCGCGCCGGCGGCGATGCGCGCGGCGCGAAGCCGCAGCGCCCGGCTTCGCCCGAACAGCAGCCAGTCGATGAACAGACCGATTCCGCCGAAAAGAGCCAGCCAGGGCCATGCGTCAATTCCGGTGTCGCTCGCCTCGGCCGCGCGCGGGATTCCACGGCGTACGTTGGCCGGCGGCTTCCAGGCCGTGTCGCCGACGTCGGGCAGCGTGAGCGAGTAGACCGTTTCACGATCGCCGGTCAGGACGCGAACCGTTCCCGGCGAGCCCGCGAAGAAGCGAAGGCTGTTGCCTTCGATGGTAAAGGGCAGCGCGCGCTGGTTCTCGGTCACCACGCGGACGCTGGATGGATCGGGGGCCTGATCGAGCGTGACGTTGACGGCGCCCACCGTGCCCGCCTGAACATCCCAGCGCCGGAATGTTTCCGGCGCCATCCAGCGCATCAGGTTGCCCATCAGCAGCGGCGTCGCCAGCTCGTACTTCATCGAGGAGCGCAGCGGCTCGAATCCGATGACGGCGATCTTGGGCGTCGAGGGCCGGGCGACGATCAGCGGCCCGCCCGCGGCGTCGGCGACGACGATATCGCCGGGCGCGGCGCTCAGGATTTCGCCCGAATCGATCCGCGCGTTTTTGGTGTGCAGACCGGCGCCGAGCTGCGTTTCCGGCCGCCAATGCTCCAGCGTGATCCCGGTTTTGGTCTCGCGAACCGGAATGGGCGAGCCGCTGGCCGGAGGCTGGATCCAGATGGAATCGGCGCGCGGGCGCGCGGGAGGAATAAAGCGGTCCAGCACGACGATATCGGCTTTGGTCTGAGGGTCGAACCGCTCCGGCGGCTCAAATGTCGCGCTGACCTGCGGATTGGAGGCGATCAGCGCGCGAAGCATCCGCGGCTCCGCCGAATACACAACGACGCGCAGCGCCTGGCGCGCGGGCAGCTCGATCACCGCGCGGTTGTCCTGGGGAAAGGAGTCTTCGGGCAGCAGGCGCGCTTCCAGATAACCGGCGACCTTGGTTTTATACTCGAACGTCGCCTGCTCTTCGGCGCCGGGCTGGAGCGTCATCGCTTTCGAACCGGCCGGCGCGCCGCCGAATTGCAACGCAAGCTGGACGTCATGCGGCCGTAATCCGTAATTTTTCACCGAGACGAAAATGTTCCAGGTATCCGGGTCGGCCGGCGAGCGGCGCAGGCCGATTTTTCGCAACCCGGCGTTTTCCTGCGGCGCATTTACCGCGAGCACGCGCAGATTCGACGGCGCCTGCACCGGTGCGGATTCTTGCTCGGGCACGCGCGCAGCGCCCGCGTAGACGATCTCGCCGGCGCGCTGCGATTGCAGACGCTGGGCGCGCTGGGCGAACTCGATCGCCTGTTCCAGATTCAGAGCCGAAGCGCCCGGCTGAGATTCGCGGATCGCCTGTTCGAGCGCAACCCGGTTGGCTTCAAACGGCGTGACCGGCGTCGCAAGGGCGTCGGCGCGAACGATCATCACGCGATCCCGGAGGGGCAGCGACTTTATGTACGCGCGGGCCGCGGCGCGCGCCTCGTCCATGAGCGTGCCGGTGCGGGTCCGCGCCCCCATCCACGCCGAGGTATCCAGCAGCACCACGTGATCCCGGAACGCAGATTCGTCGCCGCCGAAATGCGGTCCGGCGATCGCCAGAAGCAGAAGAAGGATGCTGAGGATTTGCAGCAGCAGACTCCAGGGCTGCTGGATCCGGCGGCGATGCTTCAGCTCGGTGCGGACATCGGCCTGTGTCCAAAAGCGCAGGGTCGCGACCAGTTGGCGGCGCTTGGAGCGGTCCAGCAGATAAAGCGCGATGATGCCCGCCGAGATCGCGCCGGCAAGGCCGAGCAGTTCGCCGAAACTGAGATTGAGCAACGACATCGATGATTCCGGCAACGCAAGCCCCGGGCCGAGGCTACCGGTTCATTCTAACGCTCCGGCGCGGACCAGGGGACCGAAAATCGCCTCATCCACTGGGACGTTGCTCGGCACGCCTACGTAACGGCCATTGTTGCGCAAGGCGACCCGCCGCAGGGATTGCGCGTAATCGTCGAACGCCTGGGTATACATACGGCGCGCTTCCGCGTCGAACGACAATTCCACGTGCTGGCCGGTTTCGGCGTCTTCCAGTTCAAGCTCGCCCTCCCACGGCGGCTCGCGATCTTCCGGCGACCAGACGTGAACCAGGATCAGCTCATGGCCGAAATCGGAGAGATATTGCAGCGGTTTTTCGCAGTCGCCGTCGTCTAAAAAATCGGAGATGACGATGACCAGGCCGCGCTGCGGATAATTGGAGACGAAATCGCGCGCGACATCGAAGAAGCTGGTCCGGCCGCCGGTCTTCACCGCGCTCAGGAAATTCACCGCGGGCTGAAACCGGTGCCGGCCGCCGCTGGCCACGAACGCGTCTCCGAGCTTGTTCGCAAACGGCTGAAGGCAGATCGAATCCAGGCGCACCAGGCCGACATAGCACAGCGCCCCGGCAAGCTGGCGCGCGTAGTCGAACTTGGGCGGATTTCCGGTTTTCATCGAATCGCTGGTGTCGAACAGCAGCCGGACCGGGATGCGCGGCTCAAGCTGGAACATCTTCAAAAACAACTTTTCCAGGCGCAGAAAAACCCGCCAGTTGACGGCGCGGAGATCGTCGCCGTGATGGAAATGGCGATGGTCGAGAAACTCCTGGCCCGGTCCGGCGAATCGCGACGTGTTATGGCCGCCGACCAGTCCGGGCAGCGATTTCTGCCAATGAATCGTCAGCCGCTCGAGCTTTTCAAGCAGGGCGGTTTCAAGAAGCTGGCCGGCCACGTTACCGCACCGCTGCTACGCCGGCGCTGGGAATGATCCTGGCAAGGATGGTTTCCGGAGTCTGCCCCTCGGCGTGAGCGTCGAAATTCAAGATGATGCGATGGCGCAGGACGGCGGGCGCCACCGCATCGATATCTTCCGTTGAAAGATGCAGGCGTCCCTTCATCAGCGCCAGCACCCGGCCGCATTCAACCAGCGCCTGCGCCCCGCGCGGCGAGCTTCCATAGCGCACGAACTTGTTGGCCATCTCATGGGCCTGCGGCGCGCCCGGCTGCGTCGCCATCACCAGATCGATGGCGTGTTCCTGCACGTGCGGCGCGACCAGAACGTGATGGCATACGTCGCGCAGGCCGAGAATCTCGTCCCGGTCAAGCACCGGCTCGACGCTGATGTCGTCGCGCTGGATCGTGCGCTCGACGATGGTGTTCAGGTCGCTGCGCGAGGGGTATCGCACCAGGATCTTCATCAAAAACCGGTCAAGCTGCGCTTCCGGCAAGGGATACGTGCCTTCCATTTCGATCGGATTCTGGGTCGCCATGACCAGAAAAGGCGCTTCCAGCTCGTGCGTGGCGGTGCCGCTGGTGACGGTGTGTTCCTGCATCGCTTCGAGCAGCGCGGATTGCGTTTTGGGCGTCGCGCGATTAATTTCGTCGGCCAGCACGAGATGCGCGAAAATCGGGCCGGGCTGGAAGCGCAGCGATTTCGAGCCGCTATCGGTATCGATAATCATGCTGCCGACGATATCGGCCGGCATGAGGTCCGGAGTGAACTGGATTCGCGAATATTTGAGGTGCAGCACGCGCGAAAGCGTGCGCAACAGGGTCGTTTTTCCCAGCCCCGGGACGCCTTCAAGCAGGACGTGCCCGCCGGCCAGCAGGCAAATGAGAACGCCATCGACCACATCCTGCTGGCCGACGATGATTTTTCCGATTTCCGAACGAACCCGGTTCAATTGGCTGGTCGCGAGTTGGAGAGCAGTGTCGGGTTGCACGGATAACATTCTACATCAGGGCGGAAACCGCGACGCCGCGACTCTTGTCTCATGCAAGATGAGCCTGAAGTGGGGATCGGATTCTCATACAAGATGAGCCTGAAAAGCTGAGGCGGGATGCTGGTGATTGATCATCAGGATGGACGACAGCAAGAGCGGCAGTCTGGAACAGATGCGCGCGTTCCTGGCCGGCAGCGGGGAAATGGCTTTTGCCGCGCAGGGGCGCCAGGAAGTGTACGAGTGGGTCGAAAGAACTCTCGTAGAGCACGAGTACGGGTCACTCGATAAGCCAGGGAAGGGATTGTTGCGGCAATACCTGATGCGCATGACAGGGATGAGCCGGGCGCAGGTGACGCGGTTGATCGCCCAGCAGCAGCGCACCGGACGAGTGAGGGCGACGGTTTACGAAAGAAGGAAGTTCACCAGTCGGTACACCACGGCGGATATCACTCTGCTGGCCTATGTCGATCGCGCGCACGGGAACCTGAGCGGACCGGCGACGCAACGAATCCTGGAGCGAGAGCACAGCGAATATGGCCAAGCTGCGTACCAGCGCCTGGCGGGGATCTCGGTGGCGCACCTGTACCGGCTGCGCGGCACCAAGGCCTACCGCAAGCGCAACGCCAGCTATCAGCCGACCCGCCCGACCAAGGTGCCGATCGGGGAACGACGGAAACCCCAGCCACGCGGCGTGCCGGGATTTCTGCGGATCGACACCGTGCATCAGGGCGATCAGGACGGACGCAAAGGGCTGTATCACATTAACGCTGTGGACGAAGTGACGCAGTGGGAAGTGGTGGCTGCTACCCCGCACATCTCAGAGCTGTGGCTACTGCCGGTGTTGGAAGCCATGCTGGCGCAATTTCCCTTTGAGATCCGGGGATTTCACTCCGACAACGGCAGCGAGTTTCTCAACTACAGCGTGGTTGGGATGCTGGAGAAACTGCGTATCGAGCAGACGAAATCGCGAGCGTATCGCAGCGGCGACAACGGGCTTGTGGAAGCGAAGAACGGGGCCGTCATTCGCAAGCACATTGGCTTCGGGCACATCGATGCGAAATTTGCAGTGGCGATGGACGATTTCCACCGCGAACATCTGAATCCGTATGTGAACTTCCACCGGCCCAGTGCCGTGGCGAGGGTTGTGACTGCGGCCAACGGCAAGAGGCGGCGGATCTACGAGCGGTGGGCGACGCCGTTCGAGCTTTTGCGAGAATCGCCGCACTGCCCCATCTGTCTACGACCGGGAGTCAGTTTGGCGGAACTGGAAGGCATCGCGCAGCGCCAATCCGACACGGAAGCGGCGTTAGCCATGCAGGACGCTAAGCGCCAGCTGATGCTGAAAATCGAGCGAGGAAAAAGCGCATGAGCGACGGAGGAGTCGACCGTGGAAATGCCGGGGCCATGGACACCAGGAAAACCAAAGGCAGGTTTCCCTCGGTGTCCACAGCCCCTTGGAAATCGCAAAAGGCGCGATTCCCACATTTCCACCGCCGCGACGACGAGGCCGGATGGAAAAGTGGAAATCCAACAACAGGATTCCCACTTTCCCACCGGCCCGAGTAGATATAGCGAAGTTAAGAAAACCAAGAAAGGACGCCTGAACGGCGGATCGCTTCGCTCCCACCTTCAGGCTCATCTTGTGTGAGAATCAAAATCACTTTTCAGGCTCATTATTCGATGAGAATATGCTCGCGCGGCGGCTGGTTTCCGCGGCGAAGCGGCGGTTCGCGCGCTCGAAAGGTTGCGATGCGGAGGATGGGACTACCGCCTTGTGAGCACGGCCGCAAGATAGCGAAGTTCGGATTCCACTTCGGCGGGATCCGCCACTGTATCCGCGATTTCCTGGCGGAAGAGGTCGCGATAGCGCTTGCGAAGCCGGTGAATTGCCACTTTGAGCGCTCCTTCCGACGTTTTCAATTCGCGAGCCAGCGCCGTGTATGGCGCGTCGGCCTGCCCGAGAAGGAACGCCTTCAAGCGCTCGAAATGCTCTGGCCGCCCATGTCGCACGAACTCCTCCCGCAATTTGCCCAGGACCCGATCGAGCACGGAAAGAGCCCAACGGCGCTCGAAGATCCGCTCCGGCGTTTCCCCGTGCGCGGGCTCGCGTTGGTAGCGTTCCTCGCCGGATGAAAATTCAAGGGACACAACCATTCCGCCGCCGCGCTTCTGAGCGCTCCGCCGATCCTTTTCATCGGCGATAAAGAATTTCAAAGAGGTCAACAGAAAGGACCGGAACCGGCCCTTTTCAGGATCAGCGCGATCAAGATATCGGCCTTCGAGCACTCGCACGAAGAACTCCTGCGTCAGATCCTGCGCCTGGTCGGCCGGATATCCGCGGCGGCGCAGATAGGCATACAACGGATACCAGTAATTCTCACAGAGCGAAACCAGAGCGGATCGAGCTTCTTTCCGTTTAGGGCCGCCCGCGGCGAGCACGAGCGTCCAGCGTGTCGCCGGAAACCGCGATCCCGGCAGCGTGTGCATGGTCTGGCCGTTGGTCATCGTTTTCGCCTCACAAGGATTCCGCTAAACAGGATAAGGAAACGCGCGGAACAAGGTTACAACGGTAAATTACTTCGCGACGTCCGCCTCGGCGTATTCCGCTCTCGCTTGCCGAAGAATCGGGATATCGGCGTCAGCGTTTTGCCACAATTCAAAGAAGTGTTGGAATGCCTCTTTAGAGTTTGCGGTATCGCCCGCCAGGGCCAGGGCGCGCGCGATCCCCAGCCAGGAGATCGAATAGAACTCTGCCCAATACGGGTGAGCCCAGGTAGCACCCCAACTGATGCCTTTGTGGTCCGCGATTTTTCGGAACTCCGCCACTGCATCCGCGCTTTTATGCAGCCGAAGATAAGCCAATCCGCGCAAGTAAACCGGTTCGAGATAAGCGCGCTCGTACGGTGCGGCCGATGCGAGCAATTCGACGCTTTTCGCAGGCTGATCGCGGCTGAGGGCAATGGCGGCACGAATGGAAGGTAGCTGTACGGCGTTCCAAATCGTTCCATTTGGAAAAACCCTCGAAGTTTCCGCGGCAAGCTTTTCCGCCTGGACCGTATCGCCGCAGATCGCCAGCGCCAGCGCCGGACGCTTCAGGCGACGCGCGGTCCGGCAGTTGCCCGCGAGCGCGCCCACCAGGGCATCGGCCTCCTCGAGTTCGGAAGCGACGCTCTTGAATCCGTTGCGCCGCGCTGTCTCCGCGGCCCGTTGGTACAGTTCGCGCGACTCGCGGCGCTGGCCGTGAACATTCCGGTCGGCGGCCTGCAGCCCAAGGCTCAGGTACTCCTCCGGCTTGCCTGCGAACCATTGAATCTCGCGATCAATCGCTGCCCGATCGCCTTCGACGTAAGCGAGTTCGAGAAAGCGCTGGTGAATTCTCGCTCCGCCAAGGCCGCGCGCCCGCAATTTCTCCGTTAACTGTCTGGCCTCGGCAATCCGATCCAGGCACAAGTAGGCGTCCAATTGGCGGCGGTAAGGAGGTTCCACATCGGGTTCGAGGCGGGTGGCTTCCAGACCTTCATTTAACCCCTCTTCGTATCGGCCGATGTCGACGTAACTCTCTCCCAAACCGTTATGGAATCCCCAGAAGCGGGGATAGTTGCGGATTCCCGATTGGTTGAATTCAATCACTTTATCCACTTCGCCGGTATCCTTGTAATGCGACGTCGCAATCTCGTCGCGTTCCCACTCGGAAACTTTGTCGCTTAGGCTGAAGGCTTTGTTTTCGTATTCCCGCATCTTGGCCGAATCCCCCGCCTGTTCGTACGCGACGGCCAGGTATTCGTAAGCCGCGGCGAACTTCGGGTCGAGGGCCACCGCGCGCTCGAGGAACGGTACGGATTCCAGAAAATGACCTTGATCCATCACCGACATGGCCTCGGTAAAGCTCTGGAGGGCTTCGAGCGATGGCGTCGTGACCTGCTCTTCCACCGGGCGGCTGAACTTCTGGATCGAGTCGTGAGATTCTCCCAATTGGCTGCGTAGAGCCGTCGCGGCGGTCCCCAGTGCCTGCAAAACATGCTCTTTGTCTTCGGCCTGGATCTGCTGGTTGGCGAGCCTCGCGCCGTCTTGGCAAGCAATCGCCTGAAGCGTGATGACGTAGCTTTTTCCAAGGCTCGCGATCGTGCCGCCGATGGTGGCCGCGGCTCCTTCGCGGACACAGATTTCGCGCGCGGTTTGATAGGTGATGCGGGCGCCAGGCGGAAGATCCATCAGGCGCAGACCGCGCTGCATCTCCTGCTCGTCCATGATTTTGAGAAAT
>Ga0209062_1002154_pt1 | contig 28097 bp, 22 predicted proteins | sample Coa_R2_2_FD_187158 | JGI IMG/M metagenome (GOLD analysis project Ga0209062, IMG submission 187158) | Surface soil microbial communities from Centralia Pennsylvania, which are recovering from an underground coalmine fire - Coalmine... | ecosystem: Environmental > Terrestrial > Soil > Unclassified... | reverse complement strand
CGGCGGCAGCCGGTCAAGGGCGATTGGCGCGCGTTTAATCGCGCGCCAATCGCCGCTTAAGCGGTCGAGACCCTTGACCGGCTGCCGCCGCCCGCGACAAAGAGCATCCAAGCGATCAAGGCCGCGAGTGATCGCGGGAATCGCGGGTTGGCCGCTTTTCACGTCCTGCCCCACTCGAAATCCAAAAGAGTTTTCCACCGGGCCTGGCCCGACCTGCAGCGCATGAAACTTTTGCTACCCGTGGCGCGGTCCTACCGGGTAAGTTTCTTCCTAGCCACTCTTTGCCGCTTCATTGGCGGCGGTCGCTCTCACCGGCGCAGAGACCACCATCTTCACGGCGCCTGCGAGCCCCAGGAAGCCGGCAAGGCGATCAAGACGATCCGCCAGAACAACCTCGAGGGCTTGCGCCTGATATGAGAGGTCCCGCTGTGGGAAAAACCATTACGCCGGGTGCGACCACGCTGCGCAGCACGGTTGTTTGGAGTCATTCGACGGGAATGGCGGGAATGAGCAGGCGACGCTGATTGACTCCGGATGAACTTCCGGTCCGTAGCGAGATCCAGCGCGCGCTGGATCTCGCTCGCCATAGGCGCGAAGCGATTCAATCAGCACAGCTCGCCCGCTGTGGCGCCGGAAAAAATTCCGCGCTCCTGGCAAAAGGAGCGTCACGCATTCCGGGCTATGGTTGGGCGGCTTTCACGTCCTTCACATCGTTGAAAACGATGCCGGGCGCGCGCTCTTTCGTGTAATCGAGATAGAACTGGCTGCGTGCGAGATAGACGAGGTCATCGTCGAGGTCTTCGGCGATGCCGGCGCGGTTCGCTTCGACGAATTCCTCGAGCTTCTTGCTGTCCTCGGCCGAGATCCAGCGCGCGAGCTGGAACTCGCTTACATCGAACTCCACCGGCAGGCCGTATTCGGCGGCAAGGCGGTCGCGCAGCACGTCGAGCTGCAGCGGTCCGACCACGCCGATCAGCGCCGGCGAGCCGTCGGTCGGGCGGAACACCTGCACCACGCCCTCCTCCGCCATTTCCGTGAGCGCCTGCTTGAGCTTCTTCGCCTTCATGGCGTCGGTGAGCCGCACGCGGCGGATGATTTCTGGCGCGAAGCTCGGGACGCCAACGAAATTGAGGTTCTCGCCTTCGGTGAGGGTATCGCCGATGCGCAGGCTGCCGTGGTTCGGAATGCCGACCACGTCGCCCGCAAAGGCTTCGTCCGCAATGGCGCGGTCCTGCGCGAAGAAGAAATGCGGCGTATGCAGGCCGATCGACTTGCCGGTGCGCACGTGCTTTGCCTTCATGCCGCGGGTGAGCCGTCCGGAACACAGCCGCGCGAACGCGATGCGGTCGCGATGGTTGGGGTCCATGTTGGCCTGGATCTTGAACACGAAGGCCGTCATTGCCGGTTCATCAGCTTCGACGCGGCGGGCATCGGCGTCCTGCGCACGGGGCGGCGGCGCGTAGGCGGCGAAGCCATTGAGCAGATCGACGACGCCGAAATTCTTCAGCGCGCTGCCGAAGAACACCGGCGTCAGATGGCCGTCGCGAAACGAGGCGAGGTCGAACGGGCGGCAAGCCTCTTTGACGATGGCAATTTCTTCGGCGAGCGCCGCGGCGTCGAGATTGGGATTGAGCGCTGCGAGCGCCGCTGCATCCACGGGCTCGCGAAAGCCGGCGCCCGTCTTGTCGCCGGGTCTGGGCCCTGTCTCCGGTGTTGATCTGGCGCCGCCGCCGATCAGCCGCACGGCGCCCGTCGCGACATCGAGGGTGCCGATGAAGTCGCGGCCGCGGCCGATCGGCCATGTCATCGGAGCAGTGTCGAGGGCAAGGGTCTTCTCGATTTCATCGATGAGGTCGAAGGGGTCGCGGCTTTCGCGATCCATCTTGTTGATGAAAGTGATGATCGGAATGTCGCGCAGCCGGCAGACTTCGAACAGTTTGCGGGTGCGCGCCTCGATTCCCTTGGCGGCGTCGATCACCATGACGGCGGAATCGACGGCCGTGAGCGTACGGTAGGTGTCCTCGGAAAAGTCCTCGTGGCCGGGCGTGTCAAGCAGATTGAAGACGATGCCGTCATACGCGAACGTCATCACCGAGGTGACCACCGAGATGCCGCGCTCGCGCTCGATCTTCATCCAGTCGGAGCGGGTGCTGCGGCGGTCGCGCTTGGCGCGGACCTGGCCGGCCAGATTGATGGCGCCGCCGAACAGCAGAAGCTTTTCGGTGAGCGTGGTCTTGCCCGCGTCGGGATGGGAGATGATGGCGAAGGTGCGCCGCCGCGCCACCTCGGATGCGAGCGGAGACGCGCTGGCGACCGCTGTGACCGCGTCAGTGGGAGCGCTGAAGGTTTCGTTCATGGCACGCGGATGTTGCAGATCGATGCCGGGAAATCAAGGCGCCGGAACATTGTGGCAGTTTGGCCGTTTTGCCTAGCAGCGTGCCAGCCCCTCACGACCGGAGGCTTAATGTCTGACCCGCACCATATCGATCCGCGTCGCAGCGATCCGCTGCGTCGTCTCGATCTCCAAGGGTCCAATGGCGCGGGGATGATCTGGACATGGCTGGCGGCAATCATCGCCGTTGTCGTGGTTCTCGGACTGGTCATCGGCTACAGCCGGACCGATCACGCAAGCCTTCACTTCAAGGAGCCTGAAACGACCGGTTCGGCCCGGCCAGGCCTGCGACCCGCGCCCAAGCCGAATCCGAACAAGCCGGATCCGAAGTCGAGCGACGTACCTGCGCCTCGACCGGCGACGGGCCCTGTGGCACCGAGACCGGACCGCGATCTGTAACATGACGGCGTTGAAACCTTGAGGGGAGTGGCGTAGCCCTCACACTCAAGATGGCCAGCCTTTCGCTCTATTGGCTGCCCACAAGCGTGGGCGCGATCACAACAAATATGTTGATCCTGGAGCAGCGCAATAAGAAAGCTGACGTCAAGCAACCAACGCAGGGGCGAGTTCATCGATTCCGTGAAACCGATCATGTGAAAGGGGCCTATCATGAGGGAAGCGCCGACCGCCGCCCACAAATCCACAGGCTCAACAACAACAGCAAGAAGGCCCGACACCATCAAGTTTGTCGCTCCGCCGGTCACCCCCGGCGGGTTTTGCCTTGCCCGGCGCTACCGGCTGCAGCCCTTGTGGAGGGCGCTGCGGCTCGACCGCGAACTTCAGCCCGGGTCGTGCGCTGGGCATGCATTTGAGATATATTCGTCGCAGCAACCGCGCCCGCACCTAAGCAAGGCCCGGGTTCAAATCGAGTGAGCACCGAGGGAGGGTCGAGATGAATGTGCAACGCAATTTATTGATGTTGTTGACATTGACGGCTGTCACCGGCCTCGTTTCGGCGCAGCAGGCGTCGGCAGCCGAGCAAACGACGAGCAGTTCGAAAAGCGCCGAGTCGATCCCCGATTTCTCTGGAATATGGCGTCACAACTCACTTCCGGCGCTGGTGCCGCCAACGTCGGGTCCCGGCCCGGTCACCAACAGGTCGCGGCGCAAGGATAACGGGGTGAGCAACTACGCCGAGCTGGTCGGCGATTACACCAATCCGATCCTGCAGCCTTGGGCCGCCGAAGTCGTCAAGAAGAAGGGCGAACTCTCGTTGGCCGGCGTGACCTATCCGAACCCGGCTAACCAGTGTTGGCCCGAGCCTCCGCCGTTCCTCTTCAAGCATATGGCCATCCAGCTATTGCAGGCGCCGGACAAGATCGTGATGCTTTTCAACGAGGACCACGAAGTGCGCTATGTGCGGCTTAACCAGTCTCATCCGGCGAAGGTCACGCCGTCATGGCACGGCGATGCGGTTGGCCATTACGAAGGCGGCACGCTTGTCATCGATACTGTCGGCATCAAGAGTGATCGGCCTTATGCCATGGTCGACTTATTTGGCACCCCATACACCGACAGGCTTCACCTGGTGGAACGCTACAGGCTTCTCGACCGCGACGCCGCGAAAGGCACGTTGGAACGCGCCGCAAAGGAGCTTTGGCGCCCCGCTGGCCCCTTCCCCCCCGACCCTAACTACAAGGACAAGTTCCTCCAACTCGATCTCACCGTCGAAGACGAGGGCGCCTTCACGACGCCGTGGACCGCAAGCGTCATCTATGTGCGCGACCACCTCGAATGGCCGGAAATCGTCTGCGCCGAAAACCCGGTCGGATTCCACGCCGACAAGGAGATCGGCGTACCGCACGCAGACAAGGCGGATTTCTGAAGGCGTCGCGATAGACCATGGAACGGGCGCTCCTCCGCTCAAAGGCGAGCGTAGCGCCGATGAAACCAAACGAAACCCGGGGAGCTCCAACACAGCCGCGCCCCGGATTTTTTCTCTCGGTCCTGCCGATTTTACTGGCGACGAGCGCTGATCTGATGACCCGCCTCGGGTGCGCGGCATAAGTCTGCGCCGTATTCGCGCCTTTGGCTTTCTACTTTACTATGATGTTATAAGTAAATGCATTTCCGTTGCTCCGCTTCATTGATTAGTTCAACCTCAATCGAGTCATTGCCAGCATAACCAACATTGGGACATTGGGTGTATACTCCAAAGCCTTGGATGGAGTTGATCTGCCGTTGCACCTGGCGCGCGGGTTTGAGGCAGGATAATTAATAATCGTCGGAGTTTCCGTCAGCCTGGCTTTTCCATTTTCGGGTGATTTAGTTATTCTCACCTCCTGCCAGCCACTCGGAGAGCAATCAATCCTCAAGCTGTAGTAGTTGGCAAATATCGACTTCTTCCCTCCGATGGCATAACGTTGCATCGTAATGTCTCGGTTTATTGAATTTGGATCAGGCTGAGAACTAGTAGTTCTGCACTTCGATTTTGACGGGTCGAACTCTGAAGTTGGATCGGGCGTCCATCAGGGTCGTCGTCCTACGTCAAAGAGTCAAAATCACTGTGCAGAGGTACTAGGAGCATTCTGGGCGAGACCAGGATTAGAAAGAACCAACATCGCGAAGACTGCCAGAGTCAGGCCCGGAATCGCTGGTGTATCTTACCCTCCGTCAAGTTTTATGCAGAGCGCCGAGGTAATGCGGAGCGCCGCCGCAGTCGAGGCGGGAAGCTACACCACTTTCGCCGCGCGGAGAAGGGGCTATGCCCGGATCATCCGCGTACCGCCTGGGTCAAATCCGTTTGACAATCGCATTGCTCTCCTTAACCATCCGCGCGACGACCGCCGGGGTCCCGGCATCATCTCGACAGTCAGCGAGGCGCCATGATTATCGACTGCCACGGCCACTACACGACCGAGCCGCAAAAGCTGCACGACTTTCGCAAGAGTCAGATTGCCGCCGTGAAGGACCCCAGCCAGAAGCCGTCGCGGGCCGCCCTGAACATCAGCGATGATGAGTTGCGCGCGAGCGTCGAAGGCGCGCAGCTCAAGTTCCAGCGCGAGCGCGGCACCAATCTGACGATCTTTTCGCCGCGCGCATCCGGCATGTCGCACCATATCGGCGATGAAGGCGTAAGCCTCGAATGGTCGCAGGTGTCGAATGAGTTGATCTATCGCCTCACCACACTCTACCCGAACAACTTCATCGGCGTGTGCCAGTTGCCGCAATCGCCGGGCGTCAATCCTAAAAACTGCGTCGGGGAGCTCGAACGATGCGTTAACGAGTTCGGCTTCGTCGGCTGCAATCTCAACCCGGACCCGTCCGGCGGACATTGGGACGCGCCGCCGATCAGTGACCGCTTCTGGTATCCCCTCTACGAAAAAATGGCGGAGCTCGACGTGCCGGCCATGATCCACGTCTCGGCTTCGTGCAATCCGGCGTTCCACACCACCGGGGCGCACTACATCAACGGCGACACCACCGCGTTCATGCAGCTCATCACGTCCGACCTGTTCAAAGACTTCCCGACGCTGAAATTCATCATTCCGCACGGCGGCGGGGCGGTGCCGTATCACTGGGGACGTTACCGCGGCCTCGCCCAGGACATGAAGCGGCCGCCGCTGGAAGAGCACCTCCTCAACAATGTTTTCTTCGACACCTGCGTCTACCATCTGCCCGGAATCGAACTCCTCACGAGAGTGATCCCGGCCGACAATATTCTGTTCGCGTCTGAGATGGTCGGCGCCGTGAAGGGCATCGATCCGCGCACCGGCCACCATTACGACGACACCAAGCGCTACATCGATCAGGTGAGCTGGCTGACCGCCGAAGACAAGCACAAGATTTTCGAGGCCAATGCCCGCAAGGTATATCCTCGCCTCAACAAGCGGCTGGCGAGCGCGTCGTAGGAGGGTTGAACCAACGGGTCCCACCATTGGCGGGGCCCGATGACAGGCTCGGCGAAACCCAGGGCCGCCTCTTGCCCCCTCCCTACTTTGCCCCGCATGCGGGGGAGGGCAGGGAGGGGATGGGTTTCGCCATCGCTCAAGCCATCCAGCAACCTTTCTATTTCCCCATCGCGCCCATGAGCGCTTCTTTGATTCCTTTTTCCGCCAGCAGCCGCTCGAAATAAGCGATCGTGCGGACAAGGCCCTCCTTGAGGGGAGTATGCGGCGCCCACGACAAGAGCTTCCGGGCGCGTGTGATATCCGGCTGTCGCTGTTGCGGATCGTCGTCCGGCAGCGGCCGGTGCACGATCCGAGAACCTGAGCCGGTCATCTCGACGATTTGCATTGCAAGCTCCAGAATCGTAAATTCCGCCGGGTTTCCGATGTTGACGGGCCCCGTCACGCGGTCCTCGGTCGCCATCAGTCTCACCAGGCCGTCGACGAGGTCGTCGACATAGCAGAATGAACGCGTCTGCGATCCGTCGCCGTAGATGGTGATGTCGCGGCCAAGCAACGCCTGAACGATGAAGTTCGACACGACGCGGCCGTCATTTGGATGCATGCGCGGCCCGTAGGTATTGAAAATACGGGCCACCTTGATACGCAACTTATGTTGCCGCCAATAATCGAAGAATAACGTCTCGGCGCAACGTTTTCCCTCATCGTAGCAGGAGCGCGAACCAATCGGATTGACGTGCCCCCAGTAGTCTTCTGTCTGCGGGTGAACCTCGGGATCGCCGTACACTTCCGACGTGGAAGCCTGAAGAATCTTAGCCTTCACGCGTTTCGCGAGGCCGAGCATGTTGATGGCGCCATGCACGCTCGTCTTGGTGGTCTGCACCGGGTCGCGTTGATAATGAATCGGAGAGGCCGGGCACGCGAGATTGTAGATCTCGTCCACTTCGACATAGAGCGGGAAGGTGATATCGTGGCGAAGCACTTCGAAGTGCTTGTGCGCGAGCAAATGCTCAATATTGGTCCGGGAGCCAGTGAAATAATTGTCGACGCAGACAACGTTTGCCCCGCCTGCCAGCAGGCGCTCGCAAAGATGCGAACCCAGGAAGCCGGCGCCGCCTGTCACTAATATGCGTCGTTGCAAATGCATGAGCTGCTCGCGTTTTTTTGTGGCTATGATGGGATCGCACGACAGGAAGGAGTCGCCATGCTGACAAAGCCCGACAAGATCAAACTCTTCACGCTGATGGGAAGTTACCCCAACGTAATGGCGCTGAAGGACGGGAAAATCAACTCCGACTTGTTGGAATTCAACTTCGCCGACGTCAAGGTGTCCAACACCGCTTTCAAGCCGCTGGTGCGCGAAGCAAGGTTCGATCTCGCCGAAGTTGCGATCGTTACGTTTTTGCAGGCGAAGTGCTATGGCAAACCTTATGTGCTGATTCCCGCAACCGTGGTTGGCCGCGGCCAGTTGCACACCATCGCCTACAATCCCGAGCGCGGTCGCCTCGGCCCTGGCGATCTCAACGGCAAGACCGTGGGGGTCCGCGCCTATACGCAGACGACCGGAGTATGGGTGCGCGGAATCCTGGCCGAGGATTATGGCGTCGATCCTGGCAGCATCGATTGGGTGACGTTCGAGGAGGGTCACGTCGCGGAGTACAAGGACCCGCCGAACGTGCGGAGGGCGCCGGAGGGCAAACAGCTCGTACAGATGTTGCTCGACGGAGAGCTCGACGCTGCAATCGTCGGCGATAAATTTCCGGACCCGCGGTTGAAGCCGCTCATTCCGGACGCGGAAACAGCGAACCTCAGATGGTCGCAAGCGCACGGCGGCGTGCCAATCAATCACATGCTGGTGATCCGCGAGCAGCTCGCACAAGCTCGACCTGACATAGTGCGCGAAGTCTATCGCGTGTTTCGTGAGGCCAAAGAGGCATCGTTTGCCAGGGGCGGCATGCCTGAACTCGACCCGCTTCGCTTCGGCATCGAGGCCAACCGGCGTTCGCTCGAGACCATCATTGATTTCGCCGTCAAGCAAGGACTTCTGCCTCGCCGGTTTACGGTCGATGAACTATTCATCGACACCATGCGGGCGCTGGGCTGAGCCGCACAGGACGGGCTTGATCCGCGCAGGTGGCCCGAGCCACGGCGAAACCCGCCAGGGCCTTCCGGCGGCGCGGCTGATGAGGTTGCGCTAGTTGTGACTCTCACGCTTACATCCGTCATTCCCCGGCGCGGGCTCCTGCCCGCGAACCCGGAACCCATAGCCGTCAGTTGGTGGTTATGGATTCCGGGCTCGCGTGCTGCGCACGCGCCCCGGAGTGACGTCCGGAAAAATCTTATGACGCAGTCGTACTAGCCCGGCTTCCTGCCCCAGATCTGTTCGAGGCGCTGATCGCGCCCGCAGTTCCAGCGGTAGAATTTGTAGCGCACCGGATTCTTCAGGTAATAGTTCTGATGATATTCCTCCGCCGGATAGAACGGCCCGGCGGGAACGATCTCCGTGTAGACCGGCGCCTTTAGCTGCGCTTCGACGCGCTTCTTGGATTCCTCGGCGAGACGCCGCTGCTCTTCGTCATGCACGAAGATTGCAGTGCGATACTCGTTGCCGACATCGCAGAACTGGCGGTCTTTCACCAGCGGATCGATGTCGTGCCAGAACGCATCGAGGAGCTGACCGTAGCTCACCTTCGCGGGATCATAGACCACTTCGACGGCCTCCGCATGGCCGGTGCGGCCGGAACCGACTTCGGCATAAGTGGGATTGACCGTCGTGCCGCCGGTGTATCCCGAAGTCGTGCTGATCACCCCCGGCACCTTGTCGAAATCGGCTTGCACACACCAGAAACAACCGCCTGCAAACGTCGCCTTTGCAGCGGCGCCCGGAGATGCGGGTGCTTGTGCGGCGGCGGACGATGCGAGCGCAAGCGCAATGACGACGGCCCCTTCTTTCGCGAGCCCCAAGAACCTTTTCATCGGTGTGCCTCCTCGTGAGATTCCTCGTAGCCGCTGGCTTGCCGGCGCGCAATGCAGAGCGCTTCGACAGATGTGCCGCGAATCCCGGATGACGCGGAGTTTACCATCGCCCCAGCCGAAGGCGGGACCCGCTGGCTCCATCCGGGCTACCTTTGCCCGACCCGCTCCGGCGCCGAAAGCCCGCTCACGGGGTTAAATCCCGCTGCAGGCGTCGCTTCGGGCGCCTTGATCGGGCGATCATACTCGCCAGCCGGCAACGAACCCTTAAGCGCTTGCGTCGATGCCGCCTGCCGATGCTCGAGTTCGGGCGCGGACTTGGCAAGCCCGGCCTTTCGTTTTCTCTCCTGACGCTTGCCCCGCATTTCCTCGCTTTGCTGCGCCGCCAGGGCAGCGAACGCTTCGTTCTGGCGCCGCCACCACGCGGCCGCTCGCACCACCATGCGGCCGACCGGGCCGCCGGCCCAAACGAGATCGAACGGCAGGAAGCGCCGCCAGGTGTCGTCACCTTCTGCAATGGCGCGTGCGATAAGTTCGCCCGCCATGGCGGAGGTGTTGAGCCCCTGCCCGCCGAATGCGCTGGCGAGCCAGATGCCGGGTTGGACTTCGCCGATTTGCGGCATGCGATGAACCGCAAATCCCATCTCCGCCGGCCAGAAATATTCGAATTGCACGGGGGAGAGCTGCGGATATCTAGCGCGCAGCGCGCCCTCAAGCCGTCTTTGCGTCCAACGCGAGCGCGGCCCGACGGAAGCGCTCCCGGTCCATAGCAGGCGGTCGCCGCCAACGATCCTGTAATGCTCGTCAGCATCCGGCGAACAGCCAATTGCCCCGCGGAACGCGATGGCCCCGGCGAGCCGTTCGCCAAGCGGCCTCGTCACTCCCGTGAATACAGTGCTCGGAATGAGCGTATCGGCAAGGCGCTGCGCAACGCCGCCGAGATGAACATTGCCGGCCAGCACCACGTGACCGGCGCGCACGCGCCCTTGCGGCGTTTCAATCCGCTTGCGCACGCCGGCCGGATCGAAAGCGACCGCTCGCGTATTCTCGAAGATGCGAACTCCCGCGCGCCGGGCCGCATCGGCAAGACCGACCGCGTAGGCCAGTGGATTGATCTGAAATGCATGAGGGAAGTAGATGGCCTCGAAGTAACAGCGCGCTCTCAGCGCATCGCGCACCCGCTCCATTGGCCAGCTCTCGACCTCGATCCCCATTTCCTGCTGGAAGAGCCTCACGCGGGCCAGCGCGCGATCGGCAGCCGGGTTCTTGAAGACATCGAGATAGCCCTTGCCTTCTATGATCCCGATGTTGCCGATCTCCGCGATTGTCTCGCGGACATATTGAACGCCGGACTGCGACAGTTCCCACAGCGCCTTGGCGGCTGGCAGGCCGATCCGTTCAATGATTTTTTCGATCTGGGCCGAATAGCCCGGCAGCACAGAACCGCTGTTGCGGCCTGATGCGTTCCAGGCGATGCGGCGGGCCTCCACGACGGCGACCGACCAGCCGCGCCGCGCTGCCTCGCGGGCCACTGTCAAGCCCGCAAGACCTCCGCCGATGACGCAAACATCCACGTCAAGATCGTAGTTGAGAGGCGGCAGCGGCGGCGGCGGCGGCGTCAGGCCGCAATACCACGTCGCTCCGTATTCGGATTGACCGTCAGTCCCCATCCCGCCTCGCAGCGCGCTTAAGTCGGTTATGCCATTTGTCCGCCCACGTAAACAGCACAGGTAACATGAACGCCCGTTCACGGCGATATTGCGTCGCACCCCAAAAACAGGGGTTCGCTGATGGGCCCGAATTCCAACCCCACCGGACATGCATTAGATTGATCGCAGCACGAAAGCCTCAAGCTATGCTCCGTCTCATGTTGCTGCGGCACGCGAAATCGAGTTGGGCGTCATCCGGAACGCAGGATGCCGCGCGTCCGCTCAGCGAGCGCGGCGAAGCCGCGGCGCGCCTGATGGGGGGCTATATGGCGCGTCATTCCCTTATCCCCGACCGCGTTTTGTGCTCGCCGACACGTCGTACCCGCGATACCTGGGCCAGGATCTCGGCCCAATGGCCGGCCAACGTGGATGCTGTCTTCGATCAGCGGCTCTACGAAGCAACGCCCCAGACGATTCTGTCTGTTATCCGGTCCCAGGATGACGCAGCCCGCGCGCTGCTCGTAATCGGCCACAATCCCGGCCTGCAAGAAGCGGCGGAGCTGCTTATTGCGGCGGGCGATGTGGAATTGCGCGAACGGTTGCGAGAGAAATTCCCGACCGCAGCGCTCGCGGTCATCGATTTCGCGGTCGACAAATGGAAAGGCATCCACGAGCGCTCAGGCCGGCTCGACCGCTACACCACCCCGCGCGCGGTCGCCGCCGCAACGAACTGACGACCTAATGCTACTGCGCCATAAGATTTCGAGAGCGTCGTTGCGGGGCGCGTGCGCAGCGCGCGCGCCCGGAATCCATACCTGAGCGCCGCGGTTATGGGTTCCGGGCTCGTCGCTTCGCGGCGCCTCGGAACGATTTCTGACGCTGTAGGACTAAAGCGGGTTTCGTTCGAATAGAATCGCGCGTTGCGCGCAAAGCTTGCTGCCGGGCCGGCCCAACAACAGGTGCGGCCTTTGGCGGGCCCGATGGCAAGCGCAGGCCGGACCTGGCGGGCGTGTCTGCGCCGCGCCTACCTCCTCCGTGGCGCGGCAAGCGGGGGAGGAAGGGACGGAGGGCCCCAGCCCGCGAGACTTCCATATGGCGCACACTGTGGCCAGGCTGGGCGCGCCTCTGCAACGGCCTGAGCTAAGCTATTGTCCTCCCACATGCCCGAAGCGCTCGCGCAGCTCACGGACCATGCGGAAGGCGTCGCGGAGCTGCGCGTCCTCCGTGAGCGACTGCAACGCCGCGTCGCGGCAGAACTGCGCCTCGCCCTGGCCGTTGTCCTGGGCAAGCTCGCACCACGCGTAAGCGGCGGCATAGTTTTGCGGCACGCCCAGGCCGAAGAAGTAAAGGGTGCCCAGCATCATCTGGCCTTCGGCTTGGCCCTGCTCCGCGGCCTTGCGCAGCCAGAACGCCGCCTGGGCATCGTCGGTTTTGACCCCGAGTCCGCGATGATACATGAAGCCGATGCCCGCTTGCGAACGCGCATCATTGTCCTCGGCCAGCGGCCGCCACAGCCGCAGCGCTTTTGCAAAATCGCCGCCGTTGAAGGCCGACAGCCCAGCCCGGAAATCCTCCTCCGGCGAACCCGCAACGACGCCCGAGCCCACGAGCGCGGACCAGGCGGCGACAATTGCAAGACCACGCGCGACTGCGTTCACAAACCGGTTTCCTATGCGTCGATCAAGGCGCCAGCCTAACGCATGGACGCCGGTTCGTCCCCCCTTATGCCGCCGTAGCGACCCCAGCCGGAATCGCGACCGCGGTACCGTCGAGGCGTGTGAGGATCGCCCGGGTCCCCGGAAAGGCCGCCAGCAGCGCTGCTGCGCGGGCCTCGCCGGCGACGCAGATCGCGGTCGAAAGCCCGTTTGCAGCGGCCGCCCGCGGCCCGATCACCGCCGCGTCGACAAGGCTATTCGCGCATCCGCCGGTGTGCGGATCGAAAATGTGATGGAAACGCCCGCTCGGTTCGAAGGTCGTGCCGTAACCGCCCGACACCGCAAGCGCCATGTCGGCAAGCTCAATCGTGCGCGCAATGCCGCCTGCCGCCCGGCCGCTGCGGATGCCGATCCGCCAGGGATGACCATCCGGGTGGCGGCCGATGGCATGAAACTCGCCGAGATCGACGACGGCACTCTCGAAGCCTTCATGGCGCAGCAGGTCCGCGATCGAGTCGGTGATAAATCCCTGCGCGAGGCTGTTGAGGGTGATGCCCATGCCGGGGCGTTCAAATGCGATATGCGCGTCGCCGATATCGATTCGCCGAAAGTCAACGCGATCGCGCGCGATGTCGCGGGCGCGCGCCTCGATGTCCGGCTGGATGTCGGTGTGCGACCAGAAATGTGCTTCGTAGAGCCGCCACAATGGCTGCACCGAGATATCGAAGGCGCCGTTGCTCAGTATGCTGAAGCGACGGCTTTCCTCCACAAGCGCGCGCAACTCGGGCGACGGCTTATCGAGCCGGCCTGCCGCATTAAGACGCGAGATTTCGCTGTCCGACCGGTAGAGGCTGAAGATGCGCTCATAGCGAGCGATCTCTTCGCGGACCTGCAGAATAGCGCGCTGCGCCAGCGCCGCATCGGTGTGCCAAAGTGTGAGTTCCGACAGCGCGCCCAGCACCTCGCCCTGCCAGCGGAACAGTTGCCCCGATGGCGCCGCGGCGCGCACCGCTGCAATCGCCAGCGGCAGCCCGGCTGCCGCCGCCACGACGCGGATAGCGCGGCGCCGGGTCGGCGAAGCTTCCCCTTTTTCCTTCCCGCGATCCAAAGCGGCAATTGCCGATTTCTGCTGCTGTGGTGAGCAGCCAAGGCCTGCGCGTCGACGGTTTCGGAAAACTTGCATCTTCGATCCGCTACCCTCTTCATCTTGGCGGCGCCCGGAGATGTTCCCGGCCGCTCGCCACTCTACCACGGGCGGCCCTTTATCGGCACCAGGACCGTGCATATTTCACCGCCGGAGCCTTGCGCCGGTACGTGCATACGCCGGCGATGGCGAATCGATGTCAGCGACCCGCGAGCCGAGAAATAGAACGGCAATTTTCCCCAAGCGGCGATCGTCGCTTTCGTGTTCGCCCCGGCTCCGGCGGATGTGGCGCGGCGACGATGCTGGTCTTGAAGTCTTCTCGCTTGATCGTGGTACACAACTTCGCAAATCCAGCAAAGAAAACGCCCGGCGCCACCCGCTTCCACCCTCGCCCGGACAGCGCGGAAGCCAAGCCGGAGCCAAGCGTCTTTGAACCTCGCAACCTTGCATGTGCACGAAGGTTGGCCGGGCGGCGTCGACCATCGAAGGGATGGACCACCGCAAAATGCCGGACTCGACGAGCGGAGGACATTTGATGGCACGCACTGACGCGATCGTCCTCGGCGCCGGCATTGTCGGTGTCTCGGTGGCGCTGCATCTTGTGAAACGTGGTCTTGCAGTTACGCTCGTTGACCGTGGCGAAACTGGCCGCGGCACGTCTTACGGCAACGCTGGCATCATCGAGGCCAACACGCTGTTTCCCGCATCATTTCCGGCGAACCTGAAATCGCTGATCCGCATCGCCCTCAAACAGGCGCCCGAAGCGAACTATCACGTCAGCTTTCTGGCGCGGGTGATGCCGTGGCTGTTGGCGTTTCGCCGCCATTCAGCGCCCAAGCATCTCATCGCCACGATGCGGGCGATGCGGCCGCTGTTCTCGGCGGCGCTCGCCGAGCACGAGGCATTGGCGGCGGAGGCGCGCGCAGACCGCTATCTGCGCCATACCGGTTGGCTCAAGCTCTATCGCCGCGACGGCAGCTTTGCGGCAACCTCGCGCGAACGCGCATTTGCAGCGGAACTCGGAATGCGGGTGCGCGCCATGGACGTGGATGCTGCCCGCGGGCTTGAGCCGGCGCTGGCGCCGGTCTTTCGGCATGCCGTTTTCTGGGAGGAGGCTGCAAGCGTCACCAATCCGCTCGCGCTCACCCGCGCCTATTCGGCGCGGTTTGCGGCGCTCGGCGGCGTTAGCATTGAGGGCGACGCCCGCAGCCTGCACCGGGTAGATGGCCGCTGGCGGGTCGAAACCGCACAAGGCCCAATTGACGGCGAGGCCGCAGTGGTGACGCTTGGGCCATGGGCGCCCGATCTGCTCGGCCCTCTCGGCATCAATCTGCCGCTTGCCGTTAAGCGCGGCTATCACCGCCATTTCGGAGCCCGCGGTAATGCGAACCTGGCGCGACCGGTCCTCGATGCCGACAACGGCTATTGCCTCGCGCCCATCGAGCAGGGCATTCGCGTCACCACCGGCGCCGAATTTGCCGCCCGCGACGCCGCTCCGACGCCGGTGCAGCTCAACCGTGTGCTGCCGGCGGCCCGCGACCTGTTTCCGCTCGGGGACGCGGTCGAGGACCGGCCGTGGATGGGCGCGCGCCCGTGCTTTGCCGATTCGCGTCCAGTGATCGGCCGCGCGCCGCGTCAGCCGGAGCTGTGGCTTGCTTATGGCCATGGCCATTGGGGGCTGACGCTCGGGCCAGCGACGGGCCGGCTCATTGCTGAGATGATGACTGGCGCGATCCCGTTCTGCGATCCGGCGCCATACGGGGCGGAACGGTTTGCGAGGGCGTAGGATGGGTTGAGCGAAATCGAAACCCATCGCGATCAGAATCAGCCGCACAGCCCATGATGGGTTCCGCTTCCGCTGAACCCATCCGACTCCTCGACAGGCGCGTCACTGTCCGCTGATCGTGCGCACCACGCTGTCCGTCGACTTGTTCTCCGACAAGGTCGGCAACTTGTTCTCCTTGAGCACGGCCTCGTCAAATTGCGGGAGAGTGGTGAGCGGCTCCTTCGGCACCATGTGCACTACCTTGAAGCCGTTCTTCTGGAGTTCTCCGAGGATTTGCGGCAGGGCGATCGAGGTCACCTTCTGGAAGTCGTGCATCAGAATGATGCCCTTCCCAAGCTTGTTGAGCTTGCCCATAAGGGACCTGACAAGCTCATCAGGCTTCTTGATCTTGAAATCGAAGGAATCGATGTCGGTGGAGAAGCTCGCGATGTTCCGGCCGCCCAGATAAGTGAGCATTTCGGGCGGGTGGCGCAGATCGGGGAAGCGGAAGAACGGTGCGGTCGGGGCGCCCGCCATCATGTGGACCGCGCTGGCGCCCTTCTCGATTTCCTCAATGGCGGCGTCCTGGCCGCTCTTTTTCATGACAGCCTGAAGGTCTTGATGCGACCACGTGTGATTGCCGATCGTATGGCCGGCCGCAACGACCTGTTTGAGGATCTCCGGGTGATAGGTCGCATGCTTTCCGATCGGGAAGAAGGTCGCCCGCAAGCACTGGTCCGCAAGCGCCTTGAGCACCGCTTGGGTGTTGCCGGGCCAGGGGCCATCGTCGAAGGTCAGCGCAACCTCGTGATCACGCAGGAAATCGAAGGTCTTGAAGTGCTGCGAGCCGAAACCCGGCCCGCCGGCCGTATCGATCTCGACCACGCGGGTGACGCCCATGGCGTTCGGATTGGAGCATGCGATGGCGGGCTTCGCGGCGGCGGGCGGCATTGCGGCTTGCGCCGCTGCCTGCGGCGGCCGGGCGCCGGCCGATTGGGGTTGCGGCGCGCCCATCGGGGCAACCGTGGCGGACTGTTGTGCTGACGTGACCGGTTCGGCTGCGCCGGCTTGCTCCCACCCCCTTTCCGCTGCTTCGCGGGGAGCCGCACCTTGACCCGAAGACGCCGCGCTGACGGCTTCGATTGGTGCTCCGCTCCGCTGCCCTGCGGCGTGAAACCAGCGGCTCTGCACGATGTTGTAGGCCGCCGCTGACGCCACCGAAATGACGACGATCGCTCCGCCTGTGATAACCTGGCGCCTCATGTCACAACCTCACATGCCGTCGCTGCGTCGTAGCAACGCCCATTAAAAAAACCCACCGCCATACCCCTCACCCGCAAGAAGCGTGATTCCTAGCTATTGTCATTAAACAAATTTTTGAGTTTTCCATCCGACAATGCGGCACCGTACCGCACAGGTCGTGGGTTTTTTGTGGCGAAACGCGAGGCCGCTGCGTGAAAGGTCAAGCGAGGTCGTCCCGTGTAACCTTCAGCACCTAGCAATAAAGCACATCTTTAAAATTTGTGTTTATATCCCGGTGAAGACAGTGGAAAATTCAGAGGCTCTGCTTCGAATACGCCGCGCGCAACAGCGCGGGCGACCACTTGAGTCGCTGCGGCTCCAATTGCTGTCAGGTCGAACAGCGCGTTGCGCAACGGGCGCCGCCTCGTAGCAACCGCAAATACCGCGTCGCCATCAAGCGGCGTATGGACCGGGTGGATGGCTCTGGCGAGTCCGTCCTGCGCCATGACGGCGACGTGCTTCGCCTGCGCCTTGGAGAGTTCCGCGTCGGTCGCTACAACCACCAACGTTGTGCTTTGACGCAACGCCCCCTTGGTGCGTACTGCGAGCGCCCGTGTCGGCATAATCGGCGGGATGCCATAGCCGCCGAATTCCCGGTTTTGCTCGAAAGGCGCCGCCCAGAACCACGGTCCGTCATCGATCACAACGCTCCCGGCCGCATTGACTGCGGCGAGCGCTCCAACCCCGAAACCCGCCTCGGTGACCATCGATGCTGAGCCGATCCCGCCCTTAAAATTGACAGTGGTGGCGCCGAGGCCCGCCCCGACGCTGCCCAGCGCAAAATCCACGCCCGCACCCGCGGCCGCCGCATAGCCAAGCTCCCGATACGGCGGGTAGCGGCCCCAATTCTTGTCGCCGCCATTGAGGAGATCGAACAAAATCGCGCCAGGCACCAACGGCACGCGCGCGCTGCCAACCGCATAGCCGCGTCCGATCTCGCGCAGAAAAGCCTGCACGCCGGATGCCGCATCGAGCCCCAACGCCGATCCGCCGGACAGCGCAATGGCATCGACGCGCTCCACAGTGCGGGCAGGATCCAAAAGATCGGTCTCCCGCGTGCCCGGACCGCCGCCGCGCACGTCGACCGCTGTCACGAACGGCTCATCGAACAGGATGGCCGTGACACCGGAGGCGATGCGAGCGTCCTCGGCGTGCCCGACCCGAATGCCGGCGATGTCGCTGAGGAGATTGCGGGGGGCTTGGGTCACTGCGAGGGGCTTTTTCGGCGCATTCGTTCGCAATCGCTGCAAAAACGTGCCTTCTGGGAACAAGGAGCTATGTAGCATACAGCAATTAGCGAAGCAGCTCGCGGTCTGAACACCAGACGACTTTGTCGTTTTTCCGGCCCCGATCGCGCTCGTCTCATCCGTTCCACGTCCAGATGCAACGTTACCAGCGTGACATTGCCGTCCTTAGGGTCAAGCAAACGGCTGACTTGGCTCCGGCTCGTTCCCATGCGTTCGGCGAGACGCTTGCGCGAAAGCCCTTGCGCCTTCATCGCCTCCGTAATCTGCCAAGCCAGCACTTCCTTGATGGCGACGGCCTGAAACGCCTCGCGCGCGCCTTCCTCATCAAGGAACTTGTCGAGCAAGGTGAATCCCTTAGTGCTACGGAGCCTTTATGCTTTCATGGGCCCTCCTTTCACTTGAATTCTCGCATCCGCCTGCGGGCCAGCTTCAAGTGGCACCCGGCGTTCTGAGCGTTCTGCGGAACTTGATCGAGCAGGGCCGGATCACAGGCGCCATGCCGTGGTCGGGATGACCGGGAGGATGCCAGGGACCAGCCCGGGGTCGAGCCCGCGCATGACGACCGAGTGGTTCAGATCGACCGGGGCACGCTGCCGGAACTCGCTGCGCGATCCCATCCCGGCAAAGTCCCGCTGGCGCTACAGCGGCTGCGTCGCGATTTCCTCGAAGATCGACACGCTGTGGACTGGCGACGACTGCCACTGCACAATCGTACGAAACTCATAACCGCAGCTTTCGCACGCCCACCAATGCCGAACTTCAGTCGTGCTCACATGCTGTGATTTCGTCGCGGCAATAATCAGGTCCTGACACTGCGGACAAAACAATCGTGAATCATTATCGGGCGCAATCGAAAATGCTGGCGCTGTCCCGTGGTATTTCATGCGACCCGCCCTTCCCTGTCGCCCCACTCCCCCAAGCACCCTGCCCGTTGAGAAGATGCAGTGCATATGAGGCGCCAACGTGGCGCAATGGAGAAAGTTGGATGAAATATGACACGCGCGCGTCATTGCAATTCATGTTGTCATCACAACGACGCAAAGCATAGCTTGTTGTCCTCATTGCGCCGCAATGCAAACCGGCGCGGTCTTTGAAGTGCGTACCGGCGTGTTTTGAGTTGAGCGTCGAGAACTCATGGAGGCGATGGGGAAGTGGCGCGGATAGCGCATGCTCCCAATCGGCGCGGCGCATTGCTGCTTTGCCTCATCCGTCCTGCGCAATTCTAATAACTGTCATGCCGGATTTTACGGCGGGGCTCGCCACCACAGGTTACAGTGAGCCACCGGCTTTGCAGCGGGCCGCGCGCACAGCAATCGGCGCAGGGCAGCGAATTGACGGGGAGCCGTTTTGCTGTAACGATCATCCCGGGGTTGTCGGGAGCTTAAAGCAGGTGTGGGCGTCACCAACTCAAGGTTGTGCAGCGCAGGTGTCGGGGTCGATTCGACCGCCCGCGAGGGGACGGTCAGCCGTTGATTTATTCCTGAAACAACATCGCCCCGAACGCGGCCGGCCCGCGCGCTGCCCGTCTGCGCGCGCGATTTCGACGGTTGGCGTTGCGTAATACGAATCAGAACGTCAGAGGAAAGCCCATGGTGACCAGATCGACGGTCGAACAGGCGCGTGCGAAGACCGCGGAGTCCGCAAATGTGATCGAAGAGCTGCGCCGACGCTACGATCTGCTCACCCATTCGCAGAAACGCATTGCCGAGTACATCGTCGACCAGGCCCAGGCTGTGGCGTTTTCGACTGTCGACCAGATGGCGGCGCAGCTTGGGGTGAATCCTTCGACGATCGTTCGGTTCTGCTACCGCCTCGGCCTCAACGGATTTCCTGATTTGCAGGAACGCATGCGCCAGGTCGTTCGCGGCCAATTGTCGCGCGCCGACGAACAGGTCGAGGCAGGCGCCACCGGCGCTCACCTGCAAGGCACCACTTACGGAGAGTCTCTCGCCCATGATTTGCGCAATCTGCAGCGCACGATCATGGGCCTTACGGTCGACGATCTCAACCGCGCGGTCGATCAGCTCGTCGCGGCGCGGCGCGTCTGTGTGGTCGCCGGTTTTTCGGCATATTCGCTGTCGCATTATTTCGGCATGGTGCTCAGCCGGCTTCGTCCCGATGTTCACATCCTGGCGGCCGATGAGGGCGTGTCCAAGGTCCGGCTTGCCGAGACCAATGCGCTCGACTGCCTGGTCGCATTCACGTTCCCGCGTTATGCCCAGTTCACACTGCGTTGTGCGCTTTGGGGGCGCCAACAGAAGTCCACGATCATCGCGGTCACCGATACGCCCATTTCGGCAGTCGGCCAGATCGCCGACACTGTATTGGTGGCGGCGCCGACCGGAACCGGGATGCAAAACTCCATGGTTGCCCCGATGGCTGTCGCCAATGCGCTGCTCAACGGGGTTATCGCCTCCAAAGGAACGGCAGCGCTCGAGCGCTACAACAGCAGTGACGCGTTGTTCGAAAGTTTGAACTCATTCCTGCTCAAGCTCGACCAGGGAGACTGACGTCGCTCCCCGGCTGACTCTCCCGCCCCCAATCGAAAGAGGACCGCCATGACCGACGCCACCAGCGCCGCAAGGGCTGTAGGAATGGGGATCGCCGGCGGCGCAACCGTCACGGCGCTGATCGATCTGTTGATTGCGAAAGGGGTGATTGACCGCGAGGAAGCACGCGGTGTGCTCGAGAGCGCCATGTATCGCGCCGCAATGTACACTGGCACGCTGGAGGGCACCGAAGCAACCCAGATTATCGGCAAGTGGCTGGAATCTGAGATGTAGCGGCGCCGTATGCGGTCTAGAGCATGTTCCGGTCATGTTGAACCACCTCTCCGCAGTCATGGCCGGGCTTTTCCCGGCCCTCCACGTCTGACCCGCGAGGCGCCGCAAGAAAGACGTGCATGGCCGCGACAAGCGCGGCCATGACGACGAGGGAGGCGATTCGATCTCACCGAAAACGGGATCTCTAACATCCGTCCGAAGGGCTGCTTCAGCATGTTTTGCATCCGCCATCTCGATGCCATTCGCGTCCGCCTTGCCATCGCGGCTATTTTCGCCGGTGTGGTCTTTGTCTTGCCGCCTGCGGCCCAGGCGGGCATTTTTGCACGGTGGGTGGAGGTCGGACCGGATGGCGTCTCGAGCGTGCGGGCTATCACTGACGATCTTTGCCCGCAGGTGATCTTCGACGGCATTCCGACGTCGATGTTTGTACGGGCCGAACCAGGGCGGAAAATCGAGAACGTCAAGCCGGCGGCATTTCCGGTGCGCAGCTGTGAGGTCGCGGCGCCGCCGGGGGCCATCGCGGCAACGCTTGATGGTCAGGTGCTGCCGCTCGCTCGTCCAAACCCGCAGCGCATTCTGATCCTCGGCGACACGGGCTGTCGCCTTGACCGCAGCGCGCTGCAGGACTGCGACGATCCGAGAGCGTGGCCATTTCCAAAAATCGCCGCAGCAGCCGCAAGAGCGAGGCCGGACCTCGTCATCCACGTCGGTGACTACCATTATCGCGAAGTGCAGTGTCCGGCGGAGCGAAGCGGATGCGCCCACAGCCCATGGGGTTACGGATTTGATGCCTGGTACGCCGACTTCTTTGAGCCGGCAACGCCTCTGTTGGCGGCGGCGCCGTGGATTATGGTGCGCGGCAATCACGAGGACTGCGCGCGCGCCGGCGAGGGCTGGGTCCGCTTTCTGGATCGGCTTCCCGTGAGCGCGACTTGCCGGGACTTGACCGGAATCTTCGTGGCGCGGCTCGGCGATTTCGGGATTGTGGTCGTGGACGGTGCGCACGCTGAAGATCCGAAGGCCGACACGGGCCCGCTTGCCGGCCTGTTGCGCGGCCAGCTCGCTGAAGTGGCCGCGAAGGTGCCGGCGGAGGCCTGGCTGGTAACTCACCGGCCGCTCAATTCCATGCGCAGTGCGCCTGGTGGGCGCACTAACGAAGTCGACAACGCGGTGCAGGAACTCGCGTTCGGAAACATCATGCCGCCTGGCGTGCGGATGGCCGTGGCGGGTCATATTCACTTCTTCCAGGCCGTGGATTTCGGGGGCGCCCGCCCGCCGCAGCTCGTCGTCGGCACCGGCGGCGATAATCTCGTCGAGGCGCCGCCGCTCAGCGTGATCGGGGCCGACATCAACGGTCGCAAGGTCGTCAATTCGGTGACCTACTCGGGCTTCGCCTATATGGTCTGGGATCGCACCCACGATCTCTGGATCGGGACGCTGTTCGACGCGGATGGCAAGGCGCTCAATCATTGTCGCCTGGTCGGCCGATCGCTGAGCTGCGGATCGTGAGAAGCGCTTAGCCGGATTGACCGCAACGAAGTCGGAGACCACGTTCTCTACGCCGCAAAGCTGCTCCCGGGTTCCGCCCCACTTAATCCGGCCACAGGCCCCGGCCTGGACGAACGCCCGCGCTCGCGCTGCCCCAAGCAACAACGAGCGACGGGCGGCGCATTGATGACCGCACCGAAAAGGTGCATCCTGCCTTAATGCGGCGTGACTGCGGCCGCCCCCATCCTGGGCTCCCGGCTGGCCGGGAGGGCAGGGCGGGAGGCGCCGACCTGATGGCGAGCCCGAATGCGGGCCATCGTTCTGCGAAACGGCGTTGGGAGGAATGTCAGATGGCGCGCGCCCACCGTTGCGATTTTCGTGCCCTGGCAGGAGCCGTCATCTGCTGGGCCGCCGCGGCGGGGATTGCAGTCGCGCAGGACACGGCCGAGGTGACCGAGGAGCTTGGCAATTCGTATCTGCTGGCGCGTCGAACGACGGACCAGGGTTCCATCATCGAGACGTTGCTCTACGATGGACAAGCCATCGTCACCGACATCGCCGTGCCAAACCCGGACTGGGCAGCAAGCGTCGCCACAACGGGCGCGGTTGCACCGACGCCCGATAACGGCGCGACCGCCCTGCCAAGTGACGCCGCGGCCTTGCCGCCTGGCTTCGTGCCCGGCTTCGGCGGCACCTGGCTCACCGGCGAAATCGTCGAGGATTATCTCGTTCTCCACCGCATCCGCGCCAACGCCCCCGTTGCGCATGAGATTTTCTATCAGGGCCGCAAAGTCGGCTCGGTCACCGAAGTCCCCCCGTTGAGGCGCGACGGCAGGTCGCCTGGCCGTAATTCTTTCGCGTTCGAGTCGACGGGCGATCGCCTTGTTGTGCACCTGACGCAGCCGGATGGCACGAGGATTCATGCCACCACTGAGCGTGGCCGCTTCCTGGGCCAAACGGTCGAGCGCTCCGCTGCTCTGGCGGCGCCGCGTTCCGGTGTCGGCGCCGTGGCGCCATTGCAGCTGCGGCCCGGAGCGCCGGCGCCATCGGTCGGCCGCTCAGGAGAGCCGCAACGGTACGCACGGCCTCAGGAAACTCCAGGTTCAATCATCGTGGAGCGCCCTGCGCCGGCGGTCGTTGGTCCGCCGCCTGACGCAGCGCCGCTCACCCGGTCGTTGCTTCTGCGACGGACCAACCCCGCCAGTGAGGCAACAGCAGCCGGCACGGCGGGGCCGTCGCCCGCCGAAACTCCAGCCAGAAGGCCGCTCGAGGCGACAGCCGTCACACCGGCGATCAGGCCGCAACCAACAGCTCCGTCGTTGAATGCTCCGCCCCCTTCGGCAGCGGCTGTTTCGACCGAGCCGCCGGCCGCCAAGCCAACAAAGCCGGTCGCGCCCGCCTCAGCAGCCGCCAAGCCGAAGCCCAGCGCGGCAACCGAAAACAGGCGGACGCCGCCGCGTGCGACGGCGAAGCCTGTCCCGCCGATGGCAAGGCCGTCCCGGACGCCGCCGTCGGAGTCCAAATCGGGCACCTGAACCGGGAATGCGGCTGCAAGCATAAGCACCGCGGGGCGATGTTGAGGCTGCAGTCAGCTTCTCGCTCACCGCGCGGCACATTCCGCCCTCTCTCGACCGGAGAGGCAAAGCAAGCTCGCGCAACGTCGAGCGGAAATGCTCTATCCTCCTGCGCCAGAAGTCGTTCCGGGGCGCCGCCACACATCGGCTGTTGCTAGTGCGCATCTTGTAGTGACGATCTTGGGCAACCCGAGATCAGATGTGGCGAGCCCGGAACCCATGACCGCGGCGGCGGGGCATGGATCCGGGCTCGCGCCCTGTGCGTGCGCCCTCAAATGACGCTTTCAAAATCTTATGACGCAGTAGCACTAAATCCGCCGAGAACAGGCTTTGCGCTACTCGAGCGTCACATTGGCGGCGCGGATGACATCACCCCAGCGCTGTGTGTCCGTCTTGACGATCTCGGCCATCCGCTGTGGGGTGCCGCCCACGGCTTGCAGGTGCATCAGGCTCAGATGGCTCTGCATCTCGGACGCCTTCAGCACCTCGTTGATGGCGGCGTTAAGCTTTGTGACGATCGGCCCCGGCGTCTTTGGCGGCGCGGAAATAGCGTTCCAGGTATCTGACACGAAGCCGCTGAGCCCGGCTTCCTGCAAGGTTGGGACATCAGGCAGTTCGGGAACGCGTGCGGCCGTCGTCACGGCGAGAATCCTGGCTTTGCCGGCTTTGTGCAATTCCATAGATGTCGCCAGTTCGTTGAAGAACGCGTCCACATGGCCGCCCATCAGATCGTTGATCGCGGGCGCCGTGCCGCGGTAGGGCACGTGGAGAAGCTTCGCGCCGGTCGCCTGCTCGAACATCACGGCGGTGAGATGTGACGTGGTTCCGTTGCCCTGCGAGGCATAGCTGACCTTGCCGGGATTGGCCTTGGCATAGGCGATGAATTCCTGCACGTTTTTGGCCGGGAAATCCGCCCGCACCGTCAGCGTATTGGGGATCGTGGTCATCACCGCGACCGGCGTGAAGCGGGCGGGATCGAACGACAGGCTCTTGTAGAGCAGCGGATTGGTGGTGATTGGCGCGGGCTGCGATGCCAGCAACGTGTAGCCGTCCGGCTCCGCCATGAACACCGCCTCGGCGCCGAGATTGCCGGACTGCCCGCTCTTGTTCTCGATCACGATGGGCTGCCCGAGACGGCGTTGCAGCCGGTCGGCGATGACGCGAGTCACCGTATCGACGCCGCCCCCCGGCGGGAGGCAGACGATAATCTTGATCGGCCGGCTGGGATACTGCGCCTGTTGGGCCGTCGCGGGGAGCACGGCAAGCAACGCGCACGCCGCGGCAATCAGCACAAGATATCTCGACATAGCCTGTCCTCGATGTTTGCGTCCGCGCCGCCGGCCGTTACGAACCACGTGGTCAAGCTGACCCGGCAGCAGCCTGCGCGGCTCGGAGGCTCGCCAGTTTATAAATTATAGCATCATTTTCTTAGCCCCGCGACTTGGCCTGCCGTTTGCGCCGCGGCGGGATTGTGCGGACCTCCTCGTCGGTCGCTTCGGCCAATCTGAAAGGGTCGGAGCGCTCCGCTGTGAGGGCGACTCAGGGGCGACCTTTATCGTCGCCCCATTGCAGGCGAACACTGCCGGCGGTTGGCCCTGATCACGCTCCGGACATGAGGTGCGACGGCGGCGGCCACCACAAGGGTCGCCCTACAGCAGGCAATGAGCATGCGTCTCGCCATCACCAACATTGGTACGATCGTTTCCGGCGATTGGCGTACTCCGCTGGTTCAAGGCGATACGATTATCACCGTCGGCGCCAAGATCGAAACCATCGGCGCAGCGTCGGGGAGGGCGGTTGAGGCCTGCGATGTCGTCATCGACGCTGATGGAGCGACCGCCATTCCGGGTCTGATCGACTCCCACGTCCACGTTACGTTCGGCGACTACACGCCGCGTCAGCGCACCGTCGGATATCTGGAGAGCTATGTCCACGGCGGCGTGACCACGGCCATCAGCGCCTCCGAGGTGCACGTGCCGGGACGCCCACGAGATGCGGAGGGGGTCAAGGCCCTCGCGGTTGCGGCAAGGAGATGTTTTGAGCACTATCGGCCGGGCGGCATGACGGTGCACGCGGGCTCGATCATTCTCGAACCCGGCCTGACGGGAAACGATCTTGGCGAGGTTGCGAAGCTTGGCGTCTGGCTCGCCAAAGCCGGGTTCGGCGCCTTCGCCACCCCGTACGAATATGCCCCGCTGATTGCGGCGGCCCGCGCCCACGACATGATCACCACCGTGCACACTGGCGGCGCGTCGATTCCGGGCTCCGGCGCCATCACCGGCGACCACCTCCTCGCTCTCAGGCCGCATGTCTCCTTTCACATTAACGGCGGTCCGACTGCGATGCCGGATCGCGACTTCGAGCGGATCATCCGCGAAAGCGACATCGCGCTGCAAATCTGCACCGCCGGCAATCTGCGCACCGCTCTGCTTTGCGCCGGATTGGCGCAAAGGCTCGGCGCGTTCGACCGGCTGATCATAGGCACCGATACGCCGACCGGCAGCGGGATCATGCCTCTCGGCATGCTCTACACGATCGCGCACTTATCGAGCCTCGGCGGCTTCGCGCCTGAGATCGCGATCGCCGCGGCGACCGGCAGCAACGCGCGCGTGTATCGCCTCGATTGCGGGTTGCTCGCCGCGGGCAAAACGGCGGACATCGTGCTGATCGACGCTCCCGACGGCGGCACGCAAGCGGATGCGCTCTCAGCGATCCGCAATGGCGATATCGCCGCGGTCGGGGCCGTCATCACCGCCGGCGAGCCACGCTTCGTCGGCAGGAGCCGCAACACCCCGCCGACGACACGAAACATCCGCGTCGCCGCGTGCCGCCTGCCGCGAGATTTTTCCGGCGCATAAGCGCCATTGCCGATGACGAGCGCTACACGTTTCTCGGCGCGGGCGCCGGCCTGCGCAACGCAGCATAGAGCCAGCCCAGGAACAGGATTGCCGGCCGGCGCACGGTCCAGTCCCGGATGTCTCGAACCCTGGGACAACTAGCCGGCGGCGTTCGGGAATTCACGACCAGCGACATGAGGGGGCCGGAGCACACCCTCTCGACGCCACGGCTCGTTGGAGTAAGATTGGGGCAATCAAGCTCGTGAGAAAGCCCACGAAGATTTGGAGGAATCGGCAATGCGACGAGGGGTTTTGGCGGCGGCGTTCGTGGTTGCCTCGGCATCCGGCGTTCTCGCTCAAGGCGCACCGGATGCATCGTTCACTGACGCCCAGCGGGAGGGGTTGCGCCTCTTCAGCCAATCCTGCGGCGTCTGCCACACTGTGGTCCAGCAGCGCACCAGGCAATACGGACCGGTATTGTCGCGCGAGACGCTGGGCGGTGACGAGGAGTTGATCCGCGAATACATCAGCACCGGCACGCCGCGCATGCCGGGCTTCCGCTATTATTTCGAGCCCGCGCAGATCAACTCCATCGTCCAGTACATCAAGACCATACCGCCGCAGGCCGCACCGGCCGGCGCCAGATAATCTCGTATGCAGATGTCCAGGGCCATATGTAATGGCATCTAATAATCTAACGGCCCGTGCAGAATCATGCGGTGCAATCGCCCGCGAAAGCGGCGCATCCAGTAACCACCGCGTGATGGTCTTTAACCAAATCGCAGCACGCGATTATGGATCGCCCGCTTTCGGGGGCGATGACGTTTCTGAAACATTTATCCTTGGGCGGGCCCTAACTCCGTACGACTCGTGTCACCCGGTTAATCAGGAGATCGATCCATGAAAACTCCAAGAACTTTCACGATAATCGGTGCGGTATTCGCTGCCGCCATGTCGGCGACGGCGCTCACGCCAGTGGCGGCCCGCGCTGCCGACGCAGTGCTCAGCGGCACCATCAAATCCGCCGACGGCGCTGTGCTGGGCGGGGCGACGGTTTCCGCTCGCCTCGACGGCTCCAACATCGTCACTTCGGTTTTCACCGATGAAAGCGGCAACTACTATTTTCCGCCGCTCGCGAGCGGAAAATACAAGGTATGGGCGCAGGCGATCACTTTCGACACCGGCCGCGGCGAGGTCAACCTTTCCGCCGCCAAGCCAGCAATTCTCATTTTGACCTATGGGGGTCTGGCGAGCGGTTTGTCGAAGGCGAGGGTGGCCATGAGCTGTTGCCAGGAGGGGAAGACGACGTAGACGGTGATGGCTCGCAGGTGGTTGAAGAATCCGGCGCGGGTGTGGATTTTGGCTCTGGCTTTCTGCCATGCCAGATCGGCGAGGTCGGCGACGGTGTGGCAGGCGAATGCCAAGAGATTGAGAGTGACG
>Ga0209062_1002152_pt1 | contig 28124 bp, 21 predicted proteins | sample Coa_R2_2_FD_187158 | JGI IMG/M metagenome (GOLD analysis project Ga0209062, IMG submission 187158) | Surface soil microbial communities from Centralia Pennsylvania, which are recovering from an underground coalmine fire - Coalmine... | ecosystem: Environmental > Terrestrial > Soil > Unclassified... | reverse complement strand
CACCGACCCGGCCTCGGTGGCCGTGCGCATCGGGGCGCGCGGCGCCGTGCGCGTCTACGCCGACCGCGGCACCTATGCCAGCGACGATTACGGCGCTCACTGGCGCGCCGTGCCGCGCTAAGGGTGCATTGGCGTGGTGGAGGGGATGGAGAAGGAACGGGGTCGGTGGGTCTGCGTCGGGCGGCTGCGGGAGTATCCCCAGACCATTGGCGACCTGGAGGCTTTGCTCGGCGAGTCGGGGCCCCATTTTGAGCTGGACGGCTGGATGTGGTGCGGACGTTGCGAGCGGGCCTATCCGGTCGGGGAGATTCGCGTGATGAAATCCGGTCCCGGCTGGGGCTACTACGAGTGGGCCCTGGAGTGCCCGACCGACGGGTGCCCTGGCCGCCGCGCCGACTGGTATCCCTGGCATCCCAACGAGCTGCCGCGCGCGATCCATGCCGGGTATCCCGCGGTGCCCGAAACCGGCGCACGCTATCCACTGTAGAGGCAGCGTCACGGCGCCAGCACACCGTCAGGATACCTGTGCCGCGGTTGACGGCGGTTCCGTACAGGTGGCATGGTGCAGCACGTGACTGCTATCGGGCGCCGAGTGGCCCTACCTGCGAAAATAAAGCTGTACACCGATTCTAGGCGGAGGTGATTCGCTAACATCATGCAAGGCTTGAGTTACGAATACGACGTCGGCAAGCTCTGGCTCGGCGGCAGCTACGGCAACATCGAGATTTTCACGCGCACCGATGCGCGCTCTAATCTGGGCGGCCTGTGGTGCGCCGAAGATGACCAGTTCTATATCGGGCGCCTGGTCATGCACCTGGCCGTCGACGGCGAGCGCCTGGAGGCCCGCACCACCACCTTTGCCGCGGTCAGCCAGCACACCACCTATGTGGGGCACGATGTCGAGGCCCAGAAGACCTTCTTCGTGCCGTACGGCGAGGGCGATCTGCGCCGCGTCTATCAGGTGGCGCGATTGCGCAACTTCCGCCCCACCCCTCAGACCGTGGAGATCACGCTGTCCATCCAGTACCCACAGTTTGCCTGGGCCGAGTTCAGCAAGCTGCCCGACATGACGCAGAAGAATAAGCTAGTCTGCTCCGAGGTGCGCGAGGGCCTGGTCGTGACCACGACGCAGGGCCGCGAGAGCGAGGTGCGCGTGCTCGGCACCACGGCCGAACTCGTGTCATCGCGCTTCGACGCCCGCGTGGCGGAGCTCGTCTATCGCGTCACGCTCGACTCCCATGAAGAGCGCGACGTGCCCTTCATCGTGGTCATTTCCAACCAGGGTGTGGACGACGCCCTGGCCCGCTACGCGCTGGCCGCGGCCGAAGATCCACGCGCGGTGCTGGCCGCCACCGAGGAAGCGGTCGGCCGGGTCATGAGCATGAGCGACATCCTGACCCCCGATCCGGCCATCACCCAGGCCATCAAGTGGGCCAAGATCAATACGATTCGCGAACAGCGTAAGTATCCGATTGGCTTCAGCTTCACCAACGACCCGCCGCAGGACATCCTGGTAGTGCGCGACATCGCCTGGTTCAGCATCGGCTCCGATTACCTGACGCCGGATTTCTCGCGCGGCACCATGGAATTGGTGCGCGATTACGGCGTGGAGCCGGGGGGTGAGATCACCGAATATATCATGGCCTGCGAGAATCCCCCCTTCAAATCCAATTACGGCCTGAACATCAACGACGATACGCCCCTGTTCATCTTCGCCGTCCACCACCATTACGCCCTGACCGGCGATCTGGAGTTCCTGCGCGGCATGTGGCCGACCGTTCGCGACGCGGCAAACTGGATCCTGGCGCAGAAGCGCGGTGGCCTGATCTGGTGCACCTCCGAGGAGTCCAACGTCTGGGGCATTGCAAGCTGGCGCAACATCATCCCCGAATACCAGATCAATGGCGCCGTCACCGAGATCAACTCCGAGTGCTACATGGCGCTGCGCCTGGCCGGCCGCTGCGCCGAGGTGGTGGGCGAGGTTGAGGAGGCGGAGCGCTTCCTGCGCGAGGCCCTGGAGTTGAAAGAGAATATCAACGCGCAGCTGGTCTCCGAGCAGACGGGGCTCTATCTGCTCAACATCGACTACAGCGGCCAGCGCCACCACAACGTGACGGGCGACCTGGTTTTCCCGGCGATGTTCGGCGTCGCCGACGAGGAGATGCGCGAGAAGATTCTGCAGCGCCTCTACGCCGAGGACTCCTGGACGCCCTTCGGCGTGCGCACCGTCCCCAAGAACGAGCCGGAGTACGATCCCGAGTACGGTGTGCGGCTCATCGGCGGCATCTGGCCAAACCTGACCGCCTGGGTCGCCTACGCCAGCCGCATCGACCACCCCGAGAAGATGATCGAGGGCATGCGCAACATCTTCCGCATCAGCGAGGTGCCCGAACCGCTGGCTTACAAGAACGTGGTGCCGGGCCAATTCCCGGAGTGCCTGCACGGTGACACCTATCGGAGCCGGGGCATGGCCCTCAGCCCGTGGATGCCCGCCACCTTCATCTGGCTGGCCATCGACGGTTTGATGGGCTTCCGGCCGCAGGTCACCGGGCTGAAAGTGCAGCCGCACCTGCCGGAGAGCTGGCAGTGGCTGGCGATCAAGAACGTACCCTACCGCGGTGGCCACTTCAGCCTCTTCTACCACCTCGGCACGATCTACAGCTCGCAGTACGTGGAGACCGGCTATCCGTTGGAGCTGTACGAGGAGGACGTCAGCGAGATGGTGGAGAGCAACGCCTACGTGATCGCGCTGCGGCGGGCCGAGGAGGTTGTCCTGTTTATCGGCGTGCCGGAGCGACAGGGCGTGACTCTGACCCTGCGTCCTCCGTTGGTGGCGACGGAGCAGCGTATCGACTTCCCGATGAACCCCGGCGAGGCCCAGGTGCTTACCATCACTGTGCCGGCCTGCGCGGAGGAGGCCGGAGCGGTAGCCGAGACCGTGGCCGGTAGTCCCGATCTGTCCGGAGCAACGCCACCGGACGGTGCGGTGACGGAGGTCGACTCTCTCTCCGACCTGCTGGATGCCGGCATAGCGCCGGATGAGGAGCCGTCGGTCGCCGCTTCGACGCCGGAGCCCGACGTGCTGGCCCGCGCCGGGGCGCCAGATCCGGCCGCCGGCGGCCCGGGCGACGAGGGATAGCAGCTCTCGCGCCGCGTTCTCCTCGGTGTTCGGGACCGACTGGTAGCTTGCGTTATCCGCCGGCGCCCGGATCACGTAGCTGCGACGGGTCTGATCTCCACTTCCACCGAGTGTACGGCCGAGCTTCGGGCCAGGTCGGTGAGCGGGCCGGGGTTGAGCAGGTTGACGTTGGCGCCGGCGGGGTCCAGCTTGGGCCAGCGGCCCTTGTGTACCAGCGCCACGCCGCGCGGCACGTCCTCACTGAGGGCGACGCGGAGTGGCAACTGCCCGGCCTCATTGGCGAGGATGACCGCGGCGCCATCTGCGAGCCCCCTGTCACCGGCCTCTGCCGGGTGCAGGAACACCTGCGCGCCGGCGCGCTTTTGCAGCTTGGGCACGTTGCTGTAGCTACTATTCATGAACCAGCGCGAGGCCGGCGAGAGCAGGCGCAGACGGCCGCCACCCGGGCGCGGGTCGGCCCAGGGCTGCGGTACGCGTGGCAGCCCCTCTGCCACGAAGCGCTCGCCGGCAATCTCGACCTTGCCGCTCGGCGTGGGGAAGACGCCATCGGCGAAGGGGATCACCGGTTCGGCCGTGTACTCGACCGTCCCCCGCGAGGCGAGCGTGGCGAAGTCGAGGCCCAGCCCGGTCTGCTCCAGCAGGGTCGCGATCATGTCTTCATCGCTCTCGTACAGCTCGGGTTCGCCGAAGCCCATGGCGGTAGCCAGGCGGCGGAAGATCTCCTGGTTGGGCAGGGCCTCGCCCGGCGGCTCCATGACCTTGACCTGCGCCGAGATCGAGTAGTTGAAGTAGGAGCAGACCAGGTCGTCGAACTCCAGGAAGCTGGCCGCCGGCAGCACGATGTCGGCGTAATCGACGGTGTCGGTGGCGAACAGGTCGATGGCCACCATGAACAGGTCCTCGCGCTGCAGGGCGCGGCGCAGGCGCTGCTGCCGCGGGCTGGAGGCGACGATGTTGTTGTTCCAGCAGAACAGCGTCCTGCTGGCGACGGGATCCTCCAGTCGCTGGGCCAGGTCCATGTGGCTGATCGAGGCCGGATCGCCGGGATTGAGGTGGGGGGCGGGCAGGTAGTCGTCGGCGATGCCGCGGCTGCCCGTGCCGTTCAGGTAGAGGAAGCCGGCGCCCGGCTTGCCGATGTTGCCGGTCGCCACCGGCAGCAGGCTACAGGCGCGGAAGACGTTGCCGCCGGTGGTCTGGCGCTGCAGGCCTTGACCCAGCCAGAGCAGTGAGGGGCCACGGCCGTAGGCGCGCGCGGCCTGTGCGATCAGGTCGGCCGGCACGCCGGTCTGCTGCTCGCCCCATTCGGGCGTGCAGGCTGCCAGCAGCGGGCGCACCTCCTCCCAGCCGAGGGTATGGGCGGCGAGATGGGCCTCGTCCAGCAGGCCGTCGCGCTCTATGACGTGCAGCATGGCAAAGGCCAGCGCCGCGTCGCTGCCCGGGTAGGGCTGCAGGTGCAGGTCGGCCGCGGCCGCGGTGTCATGGCGGATCGGGTCGATCACGATGACCGTGCCCGGCGCCTCTTTCAGCCAGTGGCGGTGGGCGTGGGGGGCCGAGGCGGAAGGATTGGCGCCCCAGACCAGGATGCAGCCCGCGTCGCGGGCCGAGCGCGGGTCGAAGCCGTCCACCGAGGTGCCGAAGGTGAGCTCCAGGGCCACGTGCCCGGCCTTGTTGCACACGGTATCGGGATCGACCTCCGTGGCGCCCAGCCGGTTGAAGAAGCGCAGCGGGAAGCCGTAGGCGATCAGCGAGCAGGTGCCGGTATAGTGCGTGTGCAGGATGGAGGACCCGCCGCTCTCGGAGAGAACGCGGCGCAAGCGCCCGGCGACGCTGTCTAGAGCCTCCGGCCAGGAGACCGGCTCGAAGTGTCCCGCCCCTTTGGCGCCAACGCGCCTCAGCGGTTGCCCCAGGCGCGCGGACGGGTCGCGCCAGGCGCCGTTGTAGGCCAGGGTGCACTTGGCGCAGAGGCTGCCCCGCGACACGGGGTGCTGCGGGTCGCCCACGACCTTCTGGACGGTGTCTCCCCGTTTGACCACCACGATGCCGCAGGCATCGTAGCAATCCCGCGGGCAGGTGGTGCGTACGACCTCGGTGGCACTGGACATGACAGGATCCTTCTCAATATGCCTGGATATGACCATGTTACATCATGTGCCGGCCGCTTCGCCGGAGATAGCGGACCAGATCTTTGAGCAGGGCCTACGACAGGGTGTTCAGCAAGGCTTGCAGCAGGCCATTCTACGTGTGCTCGTCCGCCGCTTCGGTGACTCATCAACGTCCGTGAGCGAGCAGTTGGCGCGTGGACGATCCGAGGCGGCTGGAGGTGTTGCTCGATGCGGCCGTGGCCGCGACCGGCCTGGAGGAGTTCGTGGGGCTGCTGCCGTAAGGGGTCTGACAGGCGAGAAGCGGCCGATTAGCGTCGTTCGGCGGGTTCTCTAAGATCGGCTGCCGGCGCGGGCGACGGCCCGCTTCCAGCCGTCGTAGCGCGCGTCGCGCGTCGCCTGGTCGAGCTGTGGCTCGAAGCAGCGATCGTAACTCCAGGTTGCCGCGAGCTCCGCCGTGCTGCGCCAGATTCCGACCGCCAGGCCGGCCAGATAGGCCGCGCCCAGGGCCGTGGTCTCGGCCACCGCCGCGCGCTGCACCGGGATGCCCAGGGTATCGGCCTGCGTCTGCATCAACAAATCGTTCACCACGGCGCCGCCGTCCGCGCGCAGCGCCGGCAGGCTGCGCCCGGAGTCGGCTTCCATGCAGGCCAGCACATCACGGGTCTGGTAGCAGATCGATTCCAGCGTGGCCCGGGCGATGTGCGCGGCCGAGGAATCGCGCGTCAGGCCGCAGATGAGGCCGCGTGCATCGGCATCCCAGTACGGCGCGCCCAGGCCGACGAAGGCCGGCACCACGTACACGCCGCCGCTGTCCGCGACCTGGGCGGCGAGCGGCTCGACGGCCGCTGCGCTGTCGATCAGCTTCAACCCGTCGCGCAGCCATTGCACCGCCGCGCCGGCGATGAAGATGCTGCCCTCCAGGGCATAGGTGACGGCGCCGCCGATCCTCCAGGCCACGGTGGTAAGCAGGTTGTGCCGCGAGGCGATAGCGGTGTCGCCGGTGTTCATCAGCAGGAAGGCGCCGGTGCCATAAGTGTTCTTGGCCGCGCCCGGCTCGAAGCAGGCCTGGCCAAAGGTGGCGGCCTGCTGGTCGCCCACCGCCGAGGCCAGGGGTAGCGGGCGGCCGAACAGCGCGGGATCGCTCTCTCCGTAGACGGCGCTGCTGTCGACTACCTCGGGCAACGTGCCTGCCGGTATGCCCAGGTGTCGCAGCAGCGGTTCGTCCCAGACCTGGCGGTGGATGTCGAAGAGCATGGTCCGCGCCGCGTTGGAGGCATCGGTGATGTGCAAACGCCCCCCGCTCAGACGCCACAGCAGAAACGAATCGACCGTGCCAAACGCCACCTCGCCGCGCTCCGCCCGTGCGCGCAGTCCCGGCACGTTCTCCAGGAACCAGGCCCATTTGGTGGCCGAGAAGTAGGGGTCGATGACCAGGCCGGTGCGTTCGCGCACCTGCTCGGACCATCCCTCGTCGCGCAACGTGGCGCACATGTCGGCGGTGCGCCGGCATTGCCAGACGATGGCGGGAGCCAGCGCCTGGCCCGTCTCGCGGTCCCAGGCCAGCGCCGTCTCACGCTGGTTGGTGACGCCGATCGCAACGACCGACCCGGCCTCCGCCCCGGCTCGCTGCAGCACCTCGCGCCCACAGGCCAGCATGGTCGTCCACAGATCCTCGGGCTCGTGTTCCACCCAGCCGTCGCGCGGGTAATGCTGCGGGAAGGGGCGGGAGGACGCGGCCACGGGGCGCCCATTCGTGTCGAAGAGAATGGCGCGCGAGCTGGTCGTCCCCTGGTCGAGGGCCAGCACGAACCGCCGGCGGCTAGTAGCAGGTGGGGTCAATCTGCGCTCCCCCTCCGCTGCCGGGGCCGAGCGTGGCAGTACCGCACGGGCTGTCGCCGTACATAACCTGGATGCTGATGGTCGCCTTGGGATAGAGCCGGTTCACATACGTGAGGACATCGGCCAGCCATTGCTGGCGAAAGGCAGCGCTGCGCACCGGCCACACCGTGTCGAGCGGCCAGACCGTGAGCTTGGCCGAGCCGACGTTCTGGCGGTAGCGCGCGATATGCGCGGTGTCGGAGCAGCCAGATTTGCTATCCGACGGCTGCAGGTCAAGGTGCATATCGGCCGTCATATAGAAGCCACCGAAGGCACCGTTGGCCGCCTGCGAGATCAGGTCGATGGCGCGGTCGGCCGCGTCGTGACAGTTGCCGGCATTGTTGTCGTACGAGTTGACGTTGGATTGATCCACCGGCGGCACGGTGGGCGGTATGGTCGGCTGGGGCGTCGGTGTGGAGCTGACCAGCGTCGGGTTCGGCAGATATGATTGCAGCGAGCAGGCGCTGAGGGTCAGCGCGACGATCAGCAGCAGCGGAGCGATGGCAACGGCACGTCTCACGGTGATAATGGTACCATCTGGCCTATATCTCGTATACCGTCTCACCCGCCAGCACGGTGCGCACCGGCTTGATGGCCATGATCTCCTCTTCGGGGCAGGCCACGATATCCCGGTCCAGGACGACCAGGTCGGCCCAGCGGCCGGGCTCCAGGCACCCCCAGTGCCGCTCGCGTCGTAGCGCGTGGGCGCCGCCGCCGGTGTAGAGCCTGATCGCTTCCTGGCGGCCGAGGCGTTCGTTCTGGTCGAGCAGATGGCCGCTGATGGTGCGGCGACGTATCATGGTGGCGATGCCGACGAAAGGGTTGTAGTCGCTGACCGTGCTGTCCGAGGAGCCGGCCAGCGGGACTCCGGCGTCGAGGTAGGTACGGGCCGGTTTCATACGCCCCGCTCGCTCCTCGCCCAGCGCGGCCACGAAGCTATCGCCCATGTAGTAGAGGAACGGCGGGTTGACCAGGGCGGGTATGCGGTGTCGGGCCATCAGATGCAGCGTGCGCGGCGATGGAAGGTAGGCATGGTGGACGCGGTGGCGCAGGCGCGGGTTGGGCGCCGCCTCGTGGGCCGCGGCGTAGGCGGCGACGACCGCGTCCTGGGCGCGATCGCCGCAGGTATGGCAGTCCAGCGACCAGCCCCGGTCGTGGCACCAGCGCACCAGCTCGGGCAGCGCCTCGGGCGCCACTATGAACTGGCCGCGATCGTCGCTGCCCAGGAAGGGCTCGGAGACGGCGGCGGTGCGGTCGCCGATGCCGCCGTCGACCATCAGCTTGACGGCGTCGAGCCACAAGCGGTCGTCGCCGAAATCGCTATGTACCGCCAGGGCCTCGACCCAGGACCTGACCCGGGCATCCCACTCCGCGCTGCCGAAGCCCCAACCGGCCGGGCACAGGCCGGCGCGCACGGTGAGGCTGCCGTTCTCGCGTGCGAGCTGGTAGGCGCGCAATTCATCGGGATAGAGGCCGGGATCGGCTACGCCAACCAGGCCCACGGCGTTGAAGGCGCGCGCGGCACGCCCCAGCGCGGCCACTTTATCGGCCACCGTCGGCGGTGGGATATGGCGCTGGATCATCTCCTTGGCGCGATCCCTGAAGAGGCCGGTGGGCCGGCCATCCCCGTCACGGTCGAAGGAGCCGGCGTAGGGCTGCGACGGGTCGGGGTCGGGCGTCTCGGGCGTGATGCCGGCGACGGCCAGCGCGCGACTGTTGGCGACCAGCTTGTTCCAAACGCGGTTCAGGCAGACGGGGTGGTCCGGCGCCGCGCGGTCCAGCTCCCAGCGCGTGGGATAGCGGCGCTCGGCCAGCAGGCTTTCGTCCCAACCGGTGCCCACGATCCACCTGCCGGGAGGCGTCTGGCGTGCGCGCTCCGCCACCCGGGCCAGGATGTCGTCGATCGAGCGGCAATCGTAGAGCTGGACATTGGCCAGCAGCAGACCGGTCATCAGCATGTGGCAGTGGGCATCGATCAGGCCGGGCAGCACGGTCCGTCCCTCCAACGCCACGCGCCATGTTCCCGGACCCGCAAGCGCTTCGATCTCCGCGGCGGTGCCGGTTGCCAGTACCCGGCCGTCGCGCACCGCCAGCGCCTCGACCGTCGAAAAGCGTGCGTCGAGCGTGAGGATCTTACCGCCCGTAAACACGACATCGGCCACCATGCCTGTGCCCCGGTCCGCCATCGCTGCATCTCCCTTCGCCACCTGCGCCATGCACCGCCAGTCGTTACACTATCATATGGCGCGCCGGGCCATCGCCTGGGACCGCCGGCGCCCCGGGTATCGAGAGCGCTGGCACCCCTACATTGTTCCCCTGTGATCACAACGTGAGGTGCCGGCCCCGCCGCTCATCGGCTCTGGAAGCCGGCCAGCTCCAACTCTAGGGGCGCACGGGTCAAGGCCTCGCCGGCGGCGATCAGCAGCAAGCCCAGGCGACGTTGTAGCGGTCGCGGGCCGCGCACCTGCCGTGCCAGCCTGTTCTCGCGCGCGGCGCCTTCCATGTCGGACATGTGCTGGTTCAGAATAGCGGTGTGCAGGTGGTGGTTGTATGGTTGCATCGGAATCCTCCATCCAAGGGTGCCGGCCCACGTGGGTGCCGCCGGCACGTCGTGGCTCCTATTCAACGGCGATGCGTACATGGTCGTCCCCATCCTGGACTTCCACCAGGGTATTGCTGCCCTCGGCGCCGGTCAGGCTTTCCACGAGCTGATCGATATTCATGTCGTACTCTTCCAGGTACTCCTTGGCGCGGCGCGGGATGAACTTGCTGGCGGCGCGGGCCAGCCCGAGCGGGATGCGCACGTTGACCTTGTCCTCGTTGCCTTCGGTCACCTGGATGATCAGGCTGCGACCCTCGTTGCGGCGCATCATTGGCGCCTGAGGCGGTGGCGGGGGTGGAGGTGGGTTGCCCGGTGCGCCGAAGGGACGATTCTCGCTCTGCCGCGGCGGCTCCAGCGCCGATAGCAGGTCCTCCGCCTCCGCCGGCGAGATCTCGCCGGCCGCGACCATGCGCAGGATACGTCCACGTTCTTCACTGAGGTTCATCGCTCATCTCCTGTTGTGTAACTCGCGAAGCTGGGCGGCGGCTTCCGCCGCGCTGATCTCTTTGCGCTCTAGCCGGTCCAGGATCTCGCGTCGCCGCACGGCCAGGCTCTCCTCGTCGCCCGCACGCGGACGTTCCAGGCCCGCCGCCTGCAGCGCTTCTTCGAGGCGGGCGCGTACCGTCGGGTACGAGAGTCCCAGCTCGCGCTCCATCTCCTTGACGTTGCCCCTGACCCGCAGGAACAAGGCGATCAACGAGGCGTGCGGCTCGCCCAGCCGAGCCAGAGCGCTGAGGACAAATAGGCCGGATAGCTCGGTGCCGCAATTCAGGCATTGCAGGCGGGTTATGGCCAAATCCCCGCCGCAGGCCGGGCACTGCGCCGGTACCCGTGTCGAGTGCTGTTGTTCTTCCATGGCCTAAATATAAAAGGTATTTTCTAATTTGTCAAGATACTTTTGAAAAATATAAGCTCTCCTCGACTGTCCTTGCTCTGGACAAGGCGCCGCGCCTGATATAGTGTTCGTAGCCGGCTACGCAACCGGAGTAGCAGGCTGTATCTGGGGCACGAAGGTCCGCCATGATCTCGCCGACCGTGAAAGACGAGGATGTGTCGGTGGTAGGCTTCAACGGCCTCGACGTCGGAGACATCTGCCGCGTACCCCTGACAACCATGGTACAACCGGTCGAGGCCGTGGCGCGGCAGGCGGTGAAGCGCTTGTTGGCGCGCTTCGACGCGTCCGACGAACCGGGTCCTGATCCAGCCGTCGTTACGCATTTGCGCATCCTGCGGAGCCCGGCGGGAGGCTGCCGATGCACCCCAATCGTGATGGACGTTAAGGAACGTTCGGACGAATCCCGCCGATAGGCTCAGGACAGGCTAATGAACGCGGCGTGACTGGCTAACAGGCGTTCGCCCATCTCATTGACCTGGGCCGTGTTGAGGTGTGAGCAGACTGGGTCTAGCCGCAAGGCCCGCAAAGCGGCTGCCTTATCCTGCGCGAAGCAAGCATCTACGATCATAGCGTAGATCTCCGCCCACAACGCGACAAGGGGTTGCACCGCGCGCGGGAGCGGCCCAAAGGTGAGGGGCGTGAAGCCGTTTCGATCCACCCGCACCGCCGTTTCAACCACCACTCCAGGGGGGAGGCCGGCGATCTGTCCCTTGTTGGGCAGATTCCCCACGTCGATGAACACCCGACCCTGTGAGTGGGCCGCGATGATGTCAGCCGCGGCCTCTCGGCTACGCTGCATGAACTCGTCGGGGATCTCTCCCGCGACCATGCGGCGCAGGTTGTCGGCCCCCTGCGCAGCCTGCTCTCTGCGCTCCGACACCGTTGTCCGCACGAGCTTATACGTGCGCAGGTTGTCCCGGCTCGTGATGTACCAGGGGAAGAACTCGCAGGTGTGCCGGTCGCCTAGATATGGCATCACACCGGTCATCGCGAAGAGGTCGGTGGCCACCTCCCCGTCGGGCGCCGATAGGCCGTGGACAAGCCGGAGCAGGTCGGTGAAGCTCTGTGTCTTGAGCCGCGCCGTCAGGTCGGCGATGACGTCGACTGCACCGGCTCGAGCCTGGGTGATCCAGAAGAAATGGTTCAGCCCGCCATAGTGCAGCGCAATGTCGTCTTCGTTCTCCAATCCATACAGGCCCTCGATGAACTCCAGGTTGTTGAATAGCCCGTGGCATAGCCCGACGACCGGCCCCTCACACAATCGTGTCAGCACATCCGTGAGCGTGGCCATCGGATTCGTGTAGTTCAGGACCATGGCACCGCGTGCATAGCGATTGATGTCCTGCGCCAGCGACACGAACGTATCGAAGTTCCGGATCGAGCGGGCCCAGCCGCCCGGCCCGCTGGTGTCACCTACCGTGTGGTAGATGCCATACTCCTCGGGGATCGCCAGATCTCGCGCCATCGCATCGAGGCCGCCAGTAGAGATCGTGATGATGACATAGTTGGCGTCTGCGAACCCCTGTTCGCGCCGGTCGGTCGAGACAAACCGTGCCGGAACACACAGCTTGGCGGCCAGTTTCGTACAGAATGCGGCGGTCAGGTCGCTCGCGTCCTTGTTCAGGTCATAGAGGACGAACTCCGCATCGTGCAGGGGCGGTGTCAGCAACAAATCGCGCACGAGCGTGGGGGTCCAGAGGACGCTGCCACCACCGACCATGACGATTTTGAGGCGGCTCATAGGCTACCATCCTTGCTTGCGGCTAGCATGCACGGATCGCTTCGACCCGTGGCACCGAACCGGCGCGCATGGAGCTACGATCCCCTCCGCGCAACGATTCCGGTCACGTGACCGGAATCGGGAAACGCGAGTTCAGTGTAGTCAAACAAGGTGCGCCTGTCAAGCGCACGCCGTCTGCGCGCGGCGGAGCGCGGCTTAAGCCGCGCTCCGCCAGCCGGGATGCCCGCTTGATTCGGTCACGTGACCGGACACGCCGCATGCGAGCCTTCGCCGAGTCGACGGCTCGGGAGCTGCCCCGTGGAGGGCGGAGCGGATCTTGTAACCTCCCACGTATTCACTTTGCTGAAAAGACGGTTGACGTCGAGCAGGGCAGCGCGAGGGAGAGAAAGCGCCGCCCTTTTGCTACCAGAGCTATCACAGGCAGGCGCACCTGGTCAGATGGCGGGGCCGCGCTTCCCCCTTCTGGCGAGGCGAGAATCCCCCCACCTGACGGGCGTATCCGCGTGTCCTACCGCGTATGATCACACTATTCGACGCGCTACGTGACAGCGGAAGGTAGACGGGGATGCGGGTGCTGCTGGCCGATGGCGACCCGGACGTGCGCGGGGCGCTCCGCCTCGTGCTGACCCATGATCTGGGTATGCAGGTGATCGGGGAGCCTGCCGACGCGACGAACCTGCGGGCGCAGGTGCTCGGCTTGAGGCCAGACCTCCTGCTGCTGGATTGGGCGCTGGTGGGCGACGCGGCCGCCGATACCATCGCCGGCCTGCGTGCCCTGGCTCCCGGCCTGCGCATCGTGATCCTGTGCGCACATCCCGAGACGCGGCCGCAGGCGTTCGCGGCCGGCGCCGATGCCTTCGTCAGCAAGACCGAGGCACCCGCGCAGCTCCTGGCGACGTTACGCGCCCTTCCCGGCCACGGCCCAGCCCGATGTGCCGACGACACGACGGGCGGGCGGGAGGCCACATGACCGAGACGTCGCAGTCCCCGGTACCGACGGGCACGGTCGTCGCCGCCCTCTATCGCGCCCACGTGCGTTCCCTGTATGCGTTCATCTACAGCAAGGTGGGCAACCGCGCGGCCGCCGAGGACCTCACGAGCGACGTCTTCCTCAAGGCGCTCACGCGCCTCGACCCGACCCGCCCGGAGCACAGCAGCGTGGCCTGGCTCTACCGAGTGGCCCGCAACGCCGTCCACGACTACTGGCGCCATGGTCGCGTGGTCTCCCTGATCGAGGAGACGCGGTCGCCGTCCCTATCCCCTCCGTCGCCACCGCGTGGCGATGCGGCCGCGACGGCGCGGGCGACGGCCATCCTGGAGCGCCTGCCGGAGAACTATCGTGCGGTCCTCTCACTCCGGCTGCTGGACGGGTTGAGCGTGGCCGAGACGGCGCAACGCATGGGCCTGAGCGCGAACTACGTTAAGGTGCTGCAGCATCGCGCCCTCAAGGCCGCGGCGCGGCATGATAGGATATGACCATGGTATGGGCAGGCCGGACAAGCAGGCGGGCCGTGGCCCGGCGTCCGTCACGGCACCACCCATCGCCGTGCAAGGGGGCCGCGCTGTTTGATCCCGCCGCTCTGGCCGCGTTGGGCCGCCGCGCCATCACCCAGGTGGACCTGTCCGCGCTCCTGGACGAGGCCAGCGCCCTCATCGCGCGCACCTTCGACGCCGAGCGCTGCGCGGTCCTGGAGCTCGCCGCCGATGGCACCACGTTGCGGTGGCGGGCGGGCTGCGGCTGGCCGGATGGGGTCGCCGAACCGGCGCTCGCCGCGCAGGCCGGCTACACCCTGACTTCCGCCGAGCCGGTGCGCGTCCATGACCTGCGCAGCGAGACGCGCTTTGACGGCGCGGCCCTTCTCGGGGCGCTGGGCGCCGTCAGCGGCTTGAGCGCGACCATACCGGGCCGGGATCGGCCCTTCGGCGTGCTGGCCGTGCACACCGCACCGTCGCGGCTATTCGGTGACGACGAGGCCGACGGCCTGGCGGCCATGGCCGCCATGTTGGGCCTGAGCATCGAGCGCCTGCGGACCACGCAGGAGCTGCGTAAGGCCGAGCAGCGCGAGCGCGCCCTCTCTCAGCAAGCGCCGTGGGGCGTCATCACCTATGACCCGACCGGCCGCTTGATCGACGCTAACCGGGCGGCCCTGGGGAACGTCACGCCGGAAGAGAGCGCCGGGTACAACGTCCTGGAGGATGAGCATATGCGGGCCGCCGGGGTGCTGGACGACATCCGGCGCGCCTTCGCCGGCGAGCCGGTTCAACTGGCGCCCCTCTATTACGATCCGTCCCGCGTCGCGGGCGCGCCGCCCGGGCCAGCCCGCTGGACCCGCGGCTCCCTGGCTCCCATCCTCGACGACGCCGGGGCCGTGTGCGAGGTCGTGGCCATGGTCGAGGACATCACCGCACACCAGCTGGCCGAGGAGCACCTGCGGGACACGGAAGAGCAGTACCGGGCCATCTTCGAGGCCAGCAGCGACGCGCTTTGCATTATTGCGCTGGATGGACGCATCATCTCCGCCAACCCCGCCGCCTGCCGCCTGTATGGGTACTCCGTGGATGAGCTGCGATGCCTCTCGCCCACCCAGCTCATCCACCCGGACCAGTACGACCACCTGGCCAAGGCGCTCTGCACGATCGCCACGGGCGATCTCTTCCAGACCCAGAGCCTGCATGTGCGCAGCGACGGCACGACCTTCCCGGTCGACGTGCGTATCACCCGCTTCACGTGTTGCGGGCTGTCGCAGGCCCTGGTCATCGTGCGCGACATCACCGAGCGGGTCCAGGCCTACCACCTCCTGGAAGAGCGGGTCGCCGAGCGCACCCGCGAGCTGGCCGGCCTGCTGGAGGTCGCCCGTACCGTCGCCTCCACCCTGGAGCTGGAACCGCTGCTGGGCCTCATCCTCGATCACCTCAAAGGCGTCGTGGACTACAGCGGCGCCACGATCCGGCGGCTGGAGGGGGACGATCTCACGGTCCTGGACTACCGGGGACCGCTGCCGGGCGAGCGTGTGGTGGGCCTGCACCTCCCGCTGGCCCATGACGGACCCGAGCACGAGGTCATCCGGGGCGGCACGTCCGTCATCCTGGACGACGTGCGCGGCGAGACGACCCTGGCGCGCGCTTATCGGCAGTTGGTGCCCGGTGCCCAACCCCCGGAGCATGTGCGATCGTGGTTGGGGGTGCCCCTGCTGCTGAAGGATCGCGTGGTCGGGATGCTGACCATGGTCCATCGGGAACCGGGCCATTACACGCCCCATCACGCCACGCTGGCGCTGGCCATGGCGCAGCAGGCGGCGGTGGCGATCGAGAACGCACGGCTGTATCAGCAGGCTCAGGCGCTGGCGGCGCAGGAAGAGCGGCAGCGCCTGGCGCGCGACCTGCACGACGCGGTGACGCAGACGCTCTTCTCGGCGAGCCTGATCGCAGAGGTGCTGCCGCGCCTGTGGGAGCGCGATCCGCAGGCGGGGCAGCAGCGGCTGGAGGATGTGCGCTTGCTGACGCAGGGCGCGCTGGCCGAGATGCGCACGCTGCTGCTGGAGCTGCGGCCGGCCGCGCTGACCGAGGCCAATCTGGGCGACTTACTGCGGCAGTTGGTCGCGGCGCTGAGCGGGCGCAAGCGTCTGCCCGTCACGCTGACGTTAGAGGAGGAGTGCACGCTCCCTCCCGACGTGCAGGTCGGCCTGTACCGGGTGGCGCAGGAAGCGCTCAACAACGCGGCCCGGCATTCCCGCGCCACCGCCATCGAGGTCTGCCTGCGCTGCCAAGGGCGTGGGGTCGTGCTGCAGATCAACGACAACGGCCGCGGCTTCAGGCCGGCGGGGATCGGCGCCGGCCACTTCGGACTGCGCATCATGCGCGAGCGGGCCGCGGCCATCGGCGCCACGCTCACGATTCTCAGCCATCCAGGCGCCGGCACGCGGGTGCGCGTCTCCTGGCGCGCTCCGCGAAAAGGGGATCGGCGATGACGACGCCAGGACGCATCCGGGTGCTGCTCGCCGACGATCACGACATGGTGCGGCAGGGGTTGGCGGTGTTCCTGCAGGTGTGCGACGACCTGGAGCTTGTCGGTGAGGCCACGACGGGCGCCGAGGCTGTGCAGATGTGCGCCGGGATCCAGCCCGACGTGGTGTTGATGGATCTCAAGATGCCGGAGATGGACGGCGTGGAGGCCACGCGTTTGCTGCGCGCGCGCTTCCCGGCGATCCGCGTGATCGCGCTGACCAGCTTCCAGGAAGAGGGGTTGGTGCAGCGGGCGCTGCAGGCGGGTGCGCTCAGCTACCTGCTCAAGAACGTCTCGGCGGACCAACTGGCCGCCGCGATCCGGGCGGCGTACTCCGGGCGGCCGACCCTGGCCCCCGAGGCGACACAGGAATTGATCCGGGCGGCCGCGACGCCCCTAGCGCCGGGCCACGACCTGACCCCGCGCGAGCGGGACGTGCTACGATGCCTGGCGCGCGGCCTCACCAACGGTGAGATCGCCGGGCAGTTGGGTGTCAGCCAGTCGACAATCAAATTCCACGTGAGCAGCATCATTTCCAAGCTGGGCGTGGCCGGGCGGACCGAAGCGGTTGCCGTGGCCCTGCAGCACCACCTGGTCCCCTAGCGCCACCTGGCTGCCCGACCAGGCCCGTCACCCGTCTCCTGGCGGGGCCAGAATCCCCCCACCTAGCGGGCGCATCCTTGAGCCTACTTCCATACCATGGAAGAGGAAAGGAAAGAGACATGTTTCCCCAAAATGACGGGCTCATCACAGCATTGATCGCGTCGCACCAGGCCGAGATACGGCAAGAACGCGAACGCTACCGTCTGATTCGGGCCGCCCGTGCGGCGCGGCCGACGGCGCCGCGACGGCTGGCCGCGCCCTTCCAGCGCCTCCGCCGCTGGGCGATCGGGGCGGCGGACATACCGGCGCAGACCTGCGCTCAGGCCGATCCGGAGGAACAATGGTCAGCCTGATCGAACCGGCGTGCGGCTCATGCGCGGCGGACAGCACCACCCGCGCGGTATTGCCAGATGGCCGAGTGCTCGTGATTCGCCCCATGGTCCCGGCGGACCGGCCGGCGATCGCGGCGCTGTTGGCGGGCCTCTCGGTGGAAAGCCGCGCGCACCGCTTCCATTCCGCCGCCGTGCGCATCACCCCCGCCACCCTCGACCAGGTGACCGCGGGGCACGTCCTCGTCGTCGCCCTCGGTGACCATCTCGTCGCCCTGGGCTCCTACGTCGCGCGGCCCGGCCTCTCGCAGGCCGAGCTGGCGCTCGTGGTGGCCGACGCGGAGCAAGGACGCCGTATCGGGACAGCCCTTGGCGCCCGTCTGGCCCGCGATGCCCGGCGCGCGGGCCTGCGGCAACTCCGGGCCGAGGTCGTGGGCAGCAACCGGCGCGTGCTCCGTCTCATGCGCGGACTGGGCTGTGGCCTGACCTCTACCTGGGCGTTCGGTGCGCTGACGATCTCCGTCGAGCTATGCCCTGAACCTGTATCTGGAGGGACGACATGAACATCCGGGGCGGCGTGAACGGAGTCGCGGCACGTGGGGGGACGAGAAAGTCCGGGGTAGAGCGATTCGACGAGGCGCAGCGGTGTCTCGGCGCGCTGGCACGCCTCCCGCCCCGTCCGGAGACGATCGCTGTGGAGCGCGTGGTGGGCAGCGTGGACGCGGCCAAGGCGGCCAGCCTACGCCCCGACTTTCTGCCGCGACGGCTTGGCGCGCAGTCCCCGCGCTACCGAGAGGTGGAAGAGGCCATGTACACCGGGACACCGCTGCCGGCGATCGAGGTCTACGGGCTGGACGGCGCGTACTACGTGCTCGACGGGCATCACCGCGTGGCCGCGGCGCGTGCCCTGGGCCAGCTCTACCTCGACGCGCTCGTTCACGAGTTCCTGCTGCCGGGCGCTGTGCCGAGCCGCGCCATGCCCCACTCCGGGCAGCGACACGAGCGGGCGGCCGAGCCTCATATGCCGGTCCGTTTCCCGATCGGCCGGGCGCGCAGTCGCGCTCTGAGCTTTGCTCGGATGCTGCGCTTGATGGGCCGCCCGCGTGTGCCGGCCATGGCCGCGGCAGAGGATGACGCGTCTACCGCCTGCGTTCGGTGCGACGCGTCCATGTAGGCGGATGGGTTTGGCCTGTTCGCTTCTGCGTCATTAGCGCCGCCTGGTCAATCGGACAGGTCCGGCGCCCCTCCCCTGACCGGGCCAGAAACTCCCCACGTAGCGGGCGCATCCTTGAGCCCACTTCCATACGATGGAAGGGGGAGATGGGAGGGTGTAGAAGGAGCCGACGATGAATCTACCGTGCAGCGACCACTACTTGCTACTGGACCACCAGCGCCGCGTGAGCCGGGCCGAGGCCCGCGAGCGGCTGAGCCTGGAGGAACAGGCAGCGCGTGGCTGGTTGGACGTGCCGGTGACGGTGCGACATGACACACTGCTCCGGGTAGCGGCGCGGCAGCGCCTCACCCGGCAGGCGCGGGCGGGTCGCCCCAGACGACCGCCCCGATGGCGCGTCGCGGCGACATGGCAACTGGTCGCACGCTGGCTCACGTCGCCCAGCGGCGCGTTCACGGAAGAGCTGTTTGAGCACAGATCGGCGCTGATGGCCTACTGCCGGGACGATCGGGAAGACATTTCCCAGTAGCCCACCGGCTGGTAGGTACGCTACAGCAGCTCCGCTGGGGGCGCGTCCACCACGTGCGTGGTGCGGCCGGCTCGGCCCCCGGCCGCCGTCTGTGGCGGCGCCCGCTGCTACGACGCGCTGCTCCTGGGTGCCCCGCCTGGCGTACCGCCCGTGCAGCCGGCATAGCAGAATCGCTCTGACCCGGATCATTCATGGGCGTCTGATAGGGCGGGACGACCCTACCAGGAATGGTGCCCCGCGATCCTCGGGGATAGGGCAGGTTACCTGTCCAAGGCGCCGTGTGCTGGCATGCGACGGCACGGTGCCACGGCGCTTTCGCATCGGCGTGTGGCCGGTGAGCCGGTTCTTGAGAATGACAAAACCGTACGGACGGTCGATGATGACCGCGCAGAACTAAGGAGAGGACAGATGCTACTACGGGATGAACAGTCTCAGCGTCTCCCGGCCTCGACCGAGGCCGGGAGACGCTCCCCGCGCAATCGAGGGGCGCCGCCTGCCGCGGCCCTCGATGGCACGACGCATCGGATTGCCCGTCTGTGCGCATTGGCCCAGGCCATCCGCGACCGCGGCCACCTGGCGGCCCGGCTCGATCCCCTGGAGCCACGGCCGCCGGGCGACCGCGGACTCGACCCCGCCGACTGGGGTATGGCCCCGGAGGACCTGCGCGACCTGCCCGCCGGCGTCGTCGGCGGCCCCGTGGCAAGGGATGCCCCGGATGCCGGGGCGGCTATCCAGGTGCTGTGCGACATCTATTGCGGCACGACCGGGTATGAGTTCGGCCACATCCAGGCCGACGAGGAGCGCGCCTGGCTCCGCGACGCCGTGGAATCGGGCCGCTACCGGCAGCCGCTTGCCACGCCGGCACAGCGCCGGCTCCTGGAGCGCCTGACGGAGGTGGAGGCTTTCGAGCACGTCCTCCATCGCCGTCTGCCCAACCAGACGCGTTTCTCCCTGGAGGGCACCGATGTGTTGATTCCCATGCTCGACACGCTGATCGACCACGCGGCGCGCGACGGCACCAGGGACGTGGTGATGGGCATGGCCCACCGCGGCCGCCTGAACGTACTGGCGCATGTGCTGGGCAAGCCCTATGCCGCCATCCTGGCCGAGTTCCACCCCGGCGCCCACGACCCAACCGCGAGGCCCACCGATCTGGACGGCCCCGACGGATGGGGCGGCGACGTGCGCGACCATCTGGGCGCCCAGACCACCCTCGCCGTCGATGAGACGGCCCGCGTGCAGGTCACGCTGGCCCCCAACCCCAGCCACCTGGAGTTCGTCACCCCGGTGGTTCAAGGCATGGTCAGGGCGCTGCAGGACCGCCGCGGGCGCCCGGGCCGGCCCGCGCAGGACGTGGGTGCGGCGCTGGCCCTCCTGATCCACGGCGATGCCGCCTTCCCCGGCCAGGGGATCGTGGCCGAGGCGCTCAATCTCGGCGCGCTGGCGGGCTATCGGGCCGGCGGTGCCGTGCACATCATCGTGAATAACCAGCTCGGCTTCACGACAGATCCCGAGGACGCCCGCTCCACCCTCTTCGCCAGCGACCTGGCCAGGGGCTTCGCGATCCCCATTGTCCACGTCAACGCCGATGACCCCGAAGCCTGCCTGGCCGCGGCTCGCCTGGCCTACGCCTATCGGGGGCTCTTCCACAAGGATGTCCTGATCGACCTGGTGGGCTACCGGCGCTGGGGGCACAACGAGGGGGACGAACCGGCCTTCACCCAGCCGCTCCAGTACGAGAAGATCCGGCAGCACCCCACGGTGCGCGCCCTCTACGCCCAGACCCTGGATCGCCGCCAGAGCGTGCCCCAGTCCGTGGCCGCGGCGCTGCTGGGGGCGGCGCTGGCCCGGCTGCAGGAGATCACACCGGACCGCGCTGCGCCCGCTGCCGGTTCCCGCGACCGTCGCATCCGGGTCCCCCGCGCGACCTCTGTGCCGGCCGAACGCCTGCGTGCCTTGAACGAGGCCTTCCTGGCCCGGCCGGACGGTTTCTCCCCCTATCCCAGGGTGGAGCGCCTGCTCCAGGCGCGCCGGACGGCCCTGGAGGGGGACTTCACGGTCAACTGGGCCCATGCCGAGGCCCTGGCCTTCGCCTCGCTGCTGGCCGATGGCGTCGCCATCCGCTTGAGCGGGCAGGATACCGAGCGCGGCACCTTCAGCCAGCGCCATCTGGTCCTGCACGACACGGGCAGCGGCGCCCGCTTCGTGCCCCTCCAGACACTGCCTCAGGCGCGGGCCTCCTTCGCCGTCTATAATAGCCCGCTCTCCGAGGCCGGCGCCCTGGGCTTCGAATACGGCTATAGCGAGCAGGCGCCAGACACCCTGGTGCTCTGGGAGGCCCAGTACGGCGACTTCGCCAACGCGGCCCAGGTGATTGTCGACCAATTCATCAGCGCCGGGCGCGCCAAGTGGCGGCAGCGGCCCTGGTTGGTGCTCCTGCTCCCGCACGGGTACGACGGCCAGGGGCCGGAGCATTCCAGCGCCCGGCTGGAGCGCTTCCTGCAACTCGCCGGCGAGGATAACCTGCGCGTGGCCAACGTCACCAGCGCGGCCCAGTATTTCCACCTCTTGCGCCGGCAGGTCGCCCTGCGTCACCTGGACCCCTGCCCGCTGATCTTGATGACTCCCAAGAGCCTGTTGCGCCACCCGCTGGCCGCCTCGCCGCTCGCGGCGTTCACCGACGGCGGCTTCCAGCCGGTGATCGACGACGACTATGCCCGGCAGCATCCAGACGCAGTCACCCGGCTCATCCTGTGCAGCGGGAAAGTCTATGTCGATCTGGTGAGCGACCGAGGCCGCCGGCAAGCCCAACGCGTGGCCATCGCCCGTGTGGAGGAGCTCTATCCCTTCCCGGACGCCGCCCTGGGCGAGGTGATGGAGGGATACCCGCACCTGCTCGAGGTGATCTGGCTGCAGGAGGAGCCGCGGAATATGGGCGCCTGGACCTACATGGAGCCGCGTCTGCGCGACCTGATCGGGACAGGCCCGAGCGTCGGCTACATCGGCCGGCCGGAACGGGCCAGCCCCGCAGCGGGCTCGCCGCTCGTGCACCGGGCCGAGCAGGAGCGCATCGTGGCCGAGGCCTTCGGCGGGCTCCACGGTCCGTACCCCGTGGTTGCGGCGGCGATGCGACGCGCCGGTTGAGATTCCCGAACCGGTGGGCGGTGGCCGCGGCCTGCCCTGGTGGTACAGCAGATCCCGGCAGCGCCCTACCCAGTTAGCCGGTCAGGGCCGATGCCGGTTGCCTGACCGGACTGGTTGCGCCCGTCAGGTAGGGAGATGGAACTGCCACAAGAGAACTTTAAGCATTCTATGGCCGCTCTTTATGGGGTGCAGCGTGATGGTTCCAGATACTTGGCACTGGCCGGCAGCGATCGACAGGTAGAGCGAAAGGAGCACAACCGATAGACAACGACCCAGATGCTCGCGCACCCCTATTCGTGCCGCTGTGGGCGTGGGCGCCGCCACACGTGCCGGCGATGCGCCCACAGTCTTGCCAGATCCTACACTTCATGAATCTTGAGGAGATACAGAAGGATGCGACTATCTCGGAACCGTCTATTAGCACCAATGGCGCTGCTGGCTGTGACGGCGCTGACACAAGCCGTTCCCATTCACGCGCAACCGGCAAATAGCGCAGCGGCCCCGCCCGGCGCTGTGCCCATCACCGTCGGTGGACCGCGGCTACCCGTGTCGACTCGCGGCTGGGCGAAAGGTGCCGCCGTCGATTCCACCACAACGCCGGACCGAGGGGCAGGGCATGTGTCTCTGCGCGGTGTCCGTGTGTTCCTACCGAGGACGCATAAGGCCGCGATAGCGTCGTCTCAACGCCAGATTCCGCCGCGCGGTTTCACGGCGGCCGGTATTGCCGCGAGACAGCGCGCGCGGGCCGGGCAATCTCATCCCACGACCAAGAGGATGGTGACGGTGCTCGGATCGCACCCGAGCGGGACCCAGGCCGCGGGTCAGAACGCGCCGGCCAGCCCCACGCCGCAAGCCGGCACTGCATCCGAACCGCCGGCACACGGGCCGAACCCGAACCAGCCTGCGTTGCCACGGCCCAATGCGCCCTCCGGCGGGTCGTTCGAAGGTACGGTCAGTAGCCAATCCGGCTTTATCCCGCCCGACGTGGGGATGGCGGCCGGCCCCACCACGATCGTCGCCGTCTCCAACGGGGTGATTGACCTCTTCAGCAAAGACGGTGCGACCTTCGGCCAACTGCTCTCCTCGCAAACCCTCGACAACTTCTTCAGCGCCGTCAAGGGCGCCGGGGGCACCTTCGACCCCCACGCGGTGTATGACCCCTACCAGGATCTATTCTGGATCGTGGCCGCCACTGCGGACAACACCTCCGGGCAATCGCGCTTCGTGGTCGCGGTCTCCAACGACAGCACCGGCCTGAACGGCTGGACCACCTTCTTTACCGACGCGCGCCTGGACGGTAGCGGCGACTCCCACAACTGGTGCGACTATCCTCAGATCGGCATCGACGCGCAGGCCGTCTACTTCACCTGCAACGAGTTCAGCTTCCCCGTCGCCAGTGGCACCTTCCAGTACGCCAAGATCCGGGTCATGACCAAGGACCAGTTCCTCGGAGCCCCTGTGACCGTCTGCTGCACCTGGTGGGACTTCTGGAACCTGCGCGAGGGCTTCCTCGGCATCCACACCTCCTTCACCATCCAGCCGGCGACCATGTACGGCGCCTCCACTAGCGACGGCGAGTACCTGATCGACGCACACGGCGACGGCGGCAATGACGATACCCTGGAGGTCTTCCACATCACCAACCCCGACAACTGCTGCAACGGCTCGTCGGGACCGAACTTGGACCAGAACTCGCAGGGCGTCGGCAGCTTCGATGCGCCCCCAGGGGGGCGCGAACCGGGCACCAACTTCCAGTTCGATACCGGCGACAGCCGCCTGCTCTACGCCTTCTGGCGCAAAGGCGTGCTGACCACCGGGCAGAACCTGGATTGCTCCGGCGTGGCCTGCCTCGGCTTCACGCAGCTCAATGTGTCCAACTTCCCCAACATCTCGACCGTGAACGACTGGACCTTTGGCAGCGGGGACGATCGCTTCTACCCGGCGGTGGCGCAGGCGACGAACACGGGCAACATGACCATGGTCTACACCCGCTCCGGCCCCAATACCTTCGCCGAGGTGGATCAGATCGGCATCGATCCCTCGGGTGCCTTCGTCGACCAGGAGCAGACGGTGCACTCCGGCGGCAACACCTACATTAGCCTGGACGGGGATCGCAACCGCTGGGGCGACTTCTTCAGCGCCTCACCCGACCCGGACGGCTCGGCGGTGTGGGTCGACGGCGAGTTCGCGGGCAGCGATCCGTGCCAGTGCGACTGGCGCACGGCGATTGAGCTGACGCGCCCGCCGGAAAACGTCACCACGCTCGCGCCGTTCAGGCCGGTCGCCGGTGGCCCAAACCCGCTCACGGGCACCTTCAACGACTTCTACCAGGCCGACACTAACCTGCCGGTCTCCGCTAATCTCTGGAACGCGATCGGCATCCGCGAGGGGGCCGACGGCACCAGCGTCGCCGACACCATGTTCCTCTTCGGCGACCCAACCCTCGATCATCTGGTCAAGATCGACTTCACGAGCCCGGCGGACAACGAGTACCTGCTGATCAACAACCACCTGACCCCGGCCGGCCCGTACTTCCCGAACGTGCAGCCCTTTACAGCGGGCGGCCCCTACAGCATCGAGTACGCGCCGGGCAGCATCAACCTGGGCGGCGGCGTCACCGGGCAGTCGAACGACCTGATACGGGTCTACGATGCCTTCCTCACCTCGGGGACGACCTACTTCGTCGGCTTGCGCCCCAATGCCGGCACCACGTCCAGCTACACCGTGAACCTGCACTCGGCCAGCAGCCCTAGCTCTGGTGGTGGTGGGCCCTTCTTTCAGTCCCGCAACGACGCGGTGGTGAGCAGCGGCCGCACCACTGTGGGCCAGCCCGCCTTCCTCACCTTCAACACGGGCACCGACCCCAGCCAGCCGGACGCCATCGTGGTGGTGAACAACAACGGGGGCGCGGGCACCTACGGCCTGTTCGTGGATACCGCCGCGCCCAGCGGCTCGATCGCGATCAACGGAGGTGCCGCCTTCACACATAACGCTGACGTCACCCTGACGCTGACGGCGACCAATCCGACCAGCGGCGACCCGGTCAGCGACATGCACTTCTCCACCGACGGCTTCAACTTCGGCCCCTTTCAACCCTTCACCCGCAGCGTGTCGCTCGGGTTGCCGAGCGGGGAGGGGAGCAAGACGCTCTTCGTGCAGTTCCGCAACGGCGCGGGCGCCGTCTCGGCCACGGCCAGAGCCAGCATCACGCTGGACACGACGCCGCCCACGACTGTCGCGGGCCTGAGCGGGCTGCAAAGCGGCAGCACCTTTGTCACGCCGGTGCAGGTGACGCTGACCGCGGTGGATACGCTCAGTGGCAACGCCAGCACCGTCTTCCAGATCGACGGCGGGGCGACGCAGACCTACAGCGCGCCGTTCACCGTCTCGACCAACGGCACGCACACGGTCACCTTCCACGGCACCGATCGCGCGGGCAACGTGGAGAGCACGAAGTCGATCAGCTTCACCATCGCCAACGTCGCGACCGCGACGCCGACTCCAACCCGGACAAGCTCGCCGACCACTACGCCCACGCGTACCAACACGCCGACCGCCACTCCACCCGGCGCGACCAACACGCCGGCGGCGACGGCGACGGCGGGGGCGGGCGCTTGGGTGAGTCAGACCAGCGGCACCACCAACACCCTCAAGGCCGTCACCTGCGCGAGCGCCACGGCCTGTGAGATCGCCGGCGCCAACGGCACCCTCCTGGGCACCACCGCCGGCGGCAGCCCCTGGAGCGCCCAGGCCAGTGGCACAGCGAGTTGGCTCTACGGGGCCGCCTGTCCCAGCAGTTCGACCTGTTTCGCGGTGGGCAGTGGCGGCACCATCCGCGCCACCACCAATGGGGGCGCCTCCTGGGCGGCGCAGACCAGCGGCACGGCCAACCGCCTGCGGGCCATCGCCTGCCCCAGCACGAGCACTTGCGTCGCGGTGGGCGACGCCGGCACCATCGTGGGCACCATCAACGGCGGCGCCTCCTGGAGCGCGCAGAGTAGCGGCGTGGCGAGCATCCTCTACGGCGTGGCCTGCCCCGGCGCCACGACGTGCTACGCCGTGGGCGACGGCGGGGTGATCCGCGCCACCACCAACGGCGGGGGCACCTGGAGCCCGCAGAGCAGCGGGATAGCCGGCGCCTTCTACGGCGTGGCCTGCCCGAGCGTCACGACCTGCTACGCCGTGGGCGTTGGCGGGGCGATCCGCGCCACCACCAACGGCGGGGGCATCTGGTCGGGGCAGAGCAGCGGCACCGGCACCAACCTCAACAGCGTGAGCTGCCCCAGCGCCAGCGCCTGCACCGTGGCCGGCAATAGCGGCACCATCCTGGGCACCACCAACGGCGGAGGCACCTGGAGCCCGCAGGCCGGCGGCACGGCCAACAACCTCAACGCCGTGCGCTGCCCCGGCGTCTCGACCTGCTACGCGGTGGGCGACAACGGCACCATCCTCAAGTTCACCGGTGGTGTCCCGCCCACGGCCACGCCGACGGCGACCGCCACGCCGAATACCACCTGGATAGCCCAGACCAGCGGCATCACCACGAGTCTCAAGGGCGTCAGTTGCCCCGACACCCTCACCTGCGCCGCCGTCGGCGCCGCGGGCACCATCCTGCATACCACCAACGGCGGCGCCTCCTGGGCGGCGCAGGCCAGCGGCACCGTGCGCTCGCTCTTTGCCGTCAACTGCCCCACCGCCTCCGTGTGCGAGGCAGTGGGGGCCGGTGGCACCATCGTGGGCACCACCAACGGCGGGGCGACCTGGGCGGCGCAGGCCAGCGGCACCACCAATAACCTGCGCGGGGTGAGTTGCGTCAGCGCCACCACCTGCGAGGCCGCCGGCGACGGCGGGACGATCGTGGGCACCACCAACGGCGGGGCGACCTGGGCGGCGCAGGCCAGCGGCACGGCCGCCAACCTCAACGCACTGGGCTGCGTGGGCACCACCACCTGCCTGGCGGTCGGCGCGTCGGGCACCATCCTGGGCACCACCAACACCGGCGGTACCTGGGCGCCGCAGACCAGCGGGACGACGCGCTCGCTCTTCGGGGTCAAGTGCGCCGGCGCCAGCCTGTGCTGGGCGGTGGGCTTCGGCGGCGAAATCCGCACCACCACCAACGGCGGGGCGACGTGGACGGCGCAGACCGGCGGCACGGCCAGCCAGCTCAACGGGGCGAACTGCTCGGGCAGCAGCGTCTGCGTGGCGGTCGGCGCGGGGGGCACCATCGTGGCCACGGGTAACGCCGGCGCCACGTGGGCCGCGCAGGCGAGCGGCACGGCGAACAACCTGAACGGGGTGCGCTGCGCGAGCACCACCATCTGCTTCGCCGTGGGCGATGGCGGCACCATCCTCCGCCGCGGCTAAGCCCTGGCATCTCACGTCAATGGGGCCGGGAGGGATATCCTCCCGGCCTATCCCCGCGGGGAGGTTGTCCTCGCCTTTGACACAACAAGAGTAGGACGGTCGTGGAGGCCCGGACACAACGGCAGACACGACGAGAAGGAAGGGCCGTAGAGGGGCAATTTATCAAGATATCGTGGCTGCCGGAAAAGGCTGACAACCAGTTGTCACCCAGCCTGTTGTAGGCTGATGACTGTGGGGGGAAAGGGGGGTGTGCCCCCTCCGCGACCCGAGATAGGAAGGACAGAGAATACATCATGCGCGTACAACCTGCTCATGCCGCGCCCGCGGTGATCGCTCCACGCGTCCGGGCCAATCCCTGGATCGTGCTGCTCGTGCTCACCCTGGGGTACTTCATGATCCTGCTCGATACGAGCATCGTCAACGTCGCGCTCCCCGATATGGAGCGGGACCTGCACGCCGCTTTCGATCAGATCCTCTGGGTCGTGAACAGCTACGTCCTGGTGTTCGCGGTGCTGTTGATCACGGCGGGACGCCTGGGCGACCTGTTCGGCCCCCGGCGCCTCTTCGTCGCCGGTCTGGCCCTCTTCACCCTGGCCTCGGCCGCCTGTGGCCTGGCACACGACG
>Ga0209062_1002149_pt1 | contig 28149 bp, 25 predicted proteins | sample Coa_R2_2_FD_187158 | JGI IMG/M metagenome (GOLD analysis project Ga0209062, IMG submission 187158) | Surface soil microbial communities from Centralia Pennsylvania, which are recovering from an underground coalmine fire - Coalmine... | ecosystem: Environmental > Terrestrial > Soil > Unclassified... | reverse complement strand
CCCTATCGTGGAGTCAGGTTCACATCTCCAACGCAACCCGCTAACCGTCCCCCGAGTCAACTTGCCGCACCAAAATCGCCTCGCCAACCCGGCCCGACACGCGGAAAGGTCAAAATGAGAATTGCTGCCTACAAGTGATTCCAGTCGACTGCGAACCGCTGTAGAGTGTGAACTGCCGCGAAGGTCAAAGCCAGCAGGTACCGTTCCCGCTCGCAGCCGCCGCGGCCGGCGCCCTTTTAAGAATGGGCTTGTTCGGGAGGATTGCATGTCGATTCGTATGGTGCCCGCCATCCTGGCGGCGGCCGTGTCCGTGGCCTTCGGTTTCCCGCCGGCTAACGCCCAGCAGCCTCAGAAGCCGCAGCCGCCACAATCGCTGCGTCTCTATGTTCTCGACTGTGGCATAATCACTCCTGCCAACGTCGACGCGTACGGCTTGAAGCCGAGCGAAATGGCCGAGACAAAAATGGTCACGCCCTGCTTCCTCATCGTTCACCCGCGCGGAAGCCTGATGTGGGACACCGGCGAAATTCCCGACAGCGCCTTCAAGGATGGCGTCTCGCCCCAGAAGCTGAATGCTTTCACGGTCGATCGCCCGCTGCTCCCGCAACTCGCCGCGATCGGCTACACCCCGGCTGACATCACTTATATGGCGCTCTCCCACTATCATGGCGATCACGTCGCCAACGCCAGCCTGTTCGCCGGTTCGACCTGGATCGTGCAGAAAGGCGACCGGGACGCGATCCTCGCGCCGCGCCCGGCCGGACCGCCAGCGCCAGGCCGCGTGCCGGACCCAAAATTTTTCGAGGGCCTCGCCAACAGCAAAACGGTTCTGCTGAACGGCGAGGATCACGATGTGTTCGGCGACGGCACCGTGGTCATCAAGTCCACGCCGGGTCATACGCCCGGGCACCAGTCCCTGTTCCTCAAGCTCGCCAATACCGGGAATGTCCTGCTGTCGGGCGATCTCTATCATTATCCGGAAGAGATCACGCAGAAGAAAATTCCGTCTTTTGATACCAACAAGGAGCAGACCGCGAAGAGCCGCGAGATGATCGAAGATTTCGTGAAGCAGAACCGCGCACAGCTTTGGATCCAGCACGATTACACGAGCGGCATTAAGCGGAAGATCGCTCCCGCGTTTTACGACTGATCGGGTGTTGCCGGAATGGGACCGACCTGACGAACTGACTGCGCCTGTCACTCTCCGTTTTTTTGCCGGGAATGACAGGCTGTGCTTTAGCGTTCCGAAGCCGAGGCGCTGGGAAGGTTATATTTCCGCGAGCGCGCATTAAGTTCTTCGACCCGCTCAACCTTGCGCGAAGTCTCCCGGCTCAGAGCGCCTTTTTGCGCTTCCGTCATTCGTCCTGTGCCTTTCAATTCCGTAAGGGCCTTGTCGACGGCGCCCAACGCGATGTTCACCACGGGCGGAGTCTGGCCCACGGCGATTCGGGCAGCCTTCATGGCGGCTGGAGATGCCGGGAGATTTGGGCCGCCGATCACGGCCATCAGCGGTTTCTTGATGATGTCGGCCGCCCTGACGTAGTCTTCCGCCGTCGGCAATCCAATCCAGACGGCGTCGGCGCCGGCTTCGGCGTAGGCCGCGGCCCGATCAAGCATCTCCGTGTACGAATTGTTCGGAGTCGGCGCAAGGCAGCGCGCGATAAGAACCATGTCCGTCCGCGCGTCGGCCGCCGCATGGATATTGTCGATCATACGAGCCTTGGGAAAGACGCCCGGAACCGCATAGGCGGTGGCGCGGTTGAGCGGCATTCGATCGTCAAAGGCGGCGCAGGCAATGCCGCCTCGTTCAGCCTGCTTCGCAAAGCGGTAAACATTCAGGGGAGTGGCGCCGAAATCGTCCACATCGGCGAGCACCGGAATATCCACGTTCGCCGCGATGACAGTGTCATACTCGATAATCTCGGACACCGTGACGACTGCCTGGTCCGGCAGCGCGAGTAATTCGAGATTGGTGGCGCTGCTGCCGACAAACACGCCTTTGAATCCGTGAACTTCGACCAGCCGAGCCGTCAGGACGTCATAGGCGTTGGCGCAGATGAGCGGCTCCGGGCCATTCATCAATTCGCGAAAGCGCGCGCCCATCGTTCTCGCTGCCGGGCGCGCCTCTTGCTCGGCGGCGGCCAGCGAACCGGCAGCCGCCATCAGTCCCGATGCCGCCAATCCAGCGGCTTGGACAAACTCACGCCTGTTGGCTTCTCTAGCCATGATCCCTCCTCCAGACTTCGTGGCAATCCCGTCAAATAAATACCATGCCTGAACCGGCGCTTCAGCCGACCGAGCTATCGTTGCATTCTGGTGACTGCGAGGATCGCAATCTAACTTTCTTCGGCGACCAGCGATAGGCTTTGGCGCAGGCGCCGCCCATCAGCATTGCCCGCTCACTGTCGCTCAGGCGGCTGGTCTTAAGGAAGGCCTCGACGGCCTGCTCGTAGTTGACGACTGCGAACGCGCGTGTCCAATCCGTGCCCCACAGGCAGCGGTCCAAACCCCAGGCATCGAACACGCGGGCGAGCGGGTCCCAGATGTCCGGGAAGGGATAGGGCTCTCTGGACAGCGTGCAGGCGCCGCTGACCTTGATCACTGCGTTGGGGCGGCTGGCGAGTTCCAGCACCTTTGGCAGGTCGGCCCACGGCTGCGGCGGGGCGGGCGGCACGCGCGGCTGCATGATGCCCAGATGGTCGATGATGAATCGCGCATCGGGGTGGCGATCGATCAACGCGGCGCCTGCATCGAGATTGCCCCAGCACAGGATGTTGACCGGGAAGTCGTAGCGAACGGCTGCGCGCAGGATCCGGTCGAGGCCTGGGTCATCCGGCTCGCGCTTGGCCTCCCTGGTCAGGATGATGCGGATGCCGACCGCGCCCGGCGTTCTCTTCCAGTCGGCGACGACGTCGGCTACGGCCGGATCGTCCGGGTCGACAGGCTTAACGATGGCGAACCGGTCCGGATGGGCCCGCTGCACTTCCACCGCATAGCTCGCGTCGTAGCGATACAAGGAAAAGGCGGAGATGAAGATCGCGCCGTCGACTCCGACTTTGTCCATCGCAGCCACCATCTCGTCGCCGGTGACGTGATCGGGCCAGTTCGGCACGCTGTGCCAGGGTCGCTTTGGAGTGTTTGCCTCATAGGCATGGACCTGGGAATCGATGACGGTCATCAGGGGAAAGCTCCTTTGTGCTGCGCGAGTTTGACAGTAGGGGCGGCTCGCGCAGTCTTGCAAGTCTTGGACGATGGGCGGCAACTGCGAGTTGCCGGTCGCCAATCCAGTTGCCGGCTTCAGCAGCCGCGCGAGTAATGGTACTCTGAATTGCCGAAGGGAGGTCTCTATGACACAGACGAGGAAAATTCCTGCGGAAGCAGTAGAGCTTTACACACGTTTTATTCATGGCGAGATGAGTCGTCGTGACTTTCTCAATGAAGTGGAGCGTTTCGCCGTCGCCGGTCTTACTGCCACGGCGATTGTCGAAGCGCTGATGCCTAACTACGCCTTGGGGCAGCAGGTTCGTAAGGACGACGAGCGCATCAAGGCGAGCTATGAGACCATCCCGTCGCCGAATGGGAACGGGTACGTTCGAGGCTATCTCGTCCGCCCGTTCAGCGCCGATTCGCGCAGCGAGACGCCGGCGAAACTGCCTGGAATCATCGTCATCCACGAGAATCGCGGACTGAATCCGCACACCGAGGATGTTGCACGGCGCTTCGCTCTGGAGAACTTCATGGCCTTTGCGCCAGATCTGCTTACGTCAGTGGGCGGCTATCCGGGCGACGACTACAAAGGCGGCCAGCTCTTTGCCAAGATCGACCCTGCCAAGAGGACCCAGGATCTCGTCGCCGCCGCGCAGTGGTTGAAATCGCGGCCGGACTGCACCGGGAAAATCGGCGCAACCGGCTTTTGCTACGGCGGCTCGATGTCCAATGCATTGGCCGTTCTGCTGGGTCCGGATCTCGCGGCCGCCGCTCCCTTCTACGGCGCCGCGCCCAAGCCCGAAGACGTGCCGAAAATCAAGGCGGCCATCCTCATCCACCACGGCGCCCTCGATAAGACGCTGGCGGAGGCGTATCCGGCGCAGGAGGCTGAACTGAAGAAAAACAACATCCGCTACGAAGGCCACGTTTATCCCAATTCCGTTCACGGCTTCTTCAATGACGCGACGCCCGAACGCTACAACAAAGTCGCGGCCCAGCAGGCATGGACGCGCACCATTGAGTGGTTCAACGAATATGTGCGCGGATAAGAGAGCGAGGCCATCACGGAAAATCCGATAAGGTCGGAGTGGTTTCCGGAGCCGGACGCCCTATGGTGACGGCCTCGGGGACCGCACCCTTCGCCACGCGGCCGCTCTCTCCGTATTCTCGGTGAGGTTGCACGGCAGCGGGGAACTCAGCGGCCCGGCGCTCCGCCGGGCCGTATGCGTAGGGCGGCGAATTCCGCGGCACGCAAGGAGCGCCGTCATCGATGTGACCGCGCTCGGTGGCGGTGGCGACTTTCAGTTGGGAGCAGCGCCGCTGCCAAGGGGCGGCTTGATCGGCGGCAAACGCGCGGCCTGAATGCCGGTGGGCGAGCGTTGGAGCATGCGGCCTGGAACGAATCATTCCATCGGCCATTGGAACAAATCATGTCATCAGTCATTGGAATGATAAATCGTGAAGAAGCAGAACGGCAGCGCCCGACAGCATAATCAGGCCCGTTTGGGGCCGGAGTTGCCGGACCGTCCCGAACTTGAACGTGCGTCTGCGATGTTCCAAGCCCTTGGCGATTCGGCCCGGCTTCGGTTGCTAGCGAGGCTTTCCAGCGGCGAGGCCTGCGTAACTGAGCTGGCGGAGGTGGAAGGTGAAAAGCTGACCACCGTTTCGGCTCGCCTCAAGACGCTGCATGACGTGAGACTCGTCAAAAGACGGCGTGAAGCAAAGCACATCTACTATTCGCTTTCCGACTTTCACGTTCTGCATTTGGTGGAAAGCGCCGTGGAGCATGCGGCGGAGCCTCAAACAACGCAGGCTTGCCCCAAGCCGAGGACGAAGAAGGGAAACAGACTATGACGACATGCACCGAGACGCATCACGGCAATCATAGCCACGCGCATGGTCCCAACTGTGGACATACCGCGGTCCGGCATGACGGCCATGTCGATTATCTTCATGACGGCCATTTGCATCATCCGCACGAAGATCACATTGATGAGCATGTCATTGCGGTCAGCGCGATCAACCCCGTGCAGTGCACGCCGCAAACAGCCTGCGCGCACACGCACGGCCCGTCCTGCGGGCACGAGGCCGTGCCCCATGGGGACCACATCGACTACCTCGTGAACGGACGGCTGCACCATCCTCATGGCGATCATTGCGATGACCATGGGCCGATACAGCTCGCCTGACAGGCTGCGGTCCTGCCTGTAAGACATCCGCATCAGAAACCCGGAGCATCGGGACGAGATCGCCGTCTCTCCGTGCCTGTAAATTATCCTAAATCCGTGAGTTGGAAAGAAAGCGCTGATAAATCGACGAATCTTTGAAAATCAGTCAGCTGCGGAGCAGTTACAATTCGGTGCCTCCAAGCGTTCTCTTTCTTGCTTGTGGGCCAAGGACATCGCGAAAATCAGCGACGCCAACTCACGGATTTAGGATTATCCGTCAGGACCATAGGCCAGAGATTGCGATGCGGGTCTTCAGTCCCCGCGTCCGGCTGAGTTCGAGCAGATTTCGATGTCGCTGAATCAACGTCGCGTGGTCGCCGCGGTTGTCCCGACGATCCCGCATGTTGGAGCGCAGAGAGAGGCCGAGTTTTTCAACCTGACCGGAATCTCGCCTGGGCTTTGGCTGTGCGAAAACATTGTTCGCGCCATTTTCTTTGCATCCGCGTCGCCTTTGGCTTTTCTCCGAACGCACCGTGGAAGCCGACGCGAGAGACCGGCTGCCTTGAGCCAAAAGCCGACGCCGTACGGCGTGCTCAGGTTGCGGGGACGCTCAGGCTGCGGCGATAAAGTCGATCACGCACTCGATCCCGTTAGGATGAAATTTCCTCTCGACCGTCCCATTCAGCATATGAGGGATAGATTTCTCCAGTATCTCGGAGCCAAAGCCGCGAGCGGTGGGAACATGCTCGATCTGAGCGCCGGACTCGCGCCAGCATATGTGCACCTGCTTTCTGTGGCCATGCGGATGAGTATCCCAGGAAACGTTGATACGGCCGCCCTTTGCGGAAAGTGCGCCGTATTTGATCGCATTGGTCGCAAGCTCGTGGAAGGCCATCTCCAAAGCCTCTGCTTGCTTTGGGGGCACCGCGATATCAGGTCCGCGCTCTACGACGTTTTCGCCCTCGACCGCTCCGTACGCTGCCAATTCCTGCCTGAGAATTTCACGAATGTTGATGTCGGTCGTTCCGTGGCGCCCCAACAAATTGTGAACACGCGCAATCGCGCCCAAGCGACGCTCGAAGGCTTCAACAAACTCGTCGACGCTTGCATACTTCGTTCGTGCGCTTCGCGCGACCGCACCGATCGTGGCGAGCATGTTGTTCATTCGATGCTGAAGTTCGTGCGCCAGAACGTCGAGTTTTCGGGCGCTTTCTGCCAATTCCCGGTGGGTGTTCACGCGGTCAATCGCGGCGGCGAGAAGATTAGCGTAATTCTGTATGAAGTCGATGTCATCCTGGCCAAAATGACGGGGCCGCTGGGCGTCTGCCTCCAGAACGCCAAACGGTCCGCGCTCGCCGCGGATGACGACATTGACCATGCTCCTGACGCCATGTTCAATCAGAAGCTCCGGTATCTTAAATCGCCTTTCATTCGCGATGTCCTCCGAAATCACGGCTTGGTCTGTACGCAAGGCATGGCCGGCCGGTGAGCCTCCGTGAGCCGGAATTTTTGCATGTCCGACGACGCCGGGTTTCCAATTCACCCCCGCCCGCACCACCAGTTCCTGGCCGTCGGGAAGGAGCTGAAGCACCTTCACGAGCTCAATATCCATTGCCTCCGAGACAAGCAACGTGGCTTCCTGGAGCAGCTCGCCAATATCGCCGCTCCGAAACGCCTGCCCGCCGAACCTTGCTAAGACGGATACTTGCTTTCGCAGCCTGTCAGCGTTCGCACTTTTCATATCATCTCCGGAGTTGGCACAAGATAACCATTCAATCACCCGGCGCGTTCCGAACAGCTCGGGAACCGCCTGAACAGCAACGTGGTTGGCTCTGTTTTTGGACGACGGCCTACGCCTGCGGCGGAATCGCGCAGCAGGGCCCGCAGCTCCGGCCGCTACGGCCCCAGCGAAGCCCACCCCTCTGCAAGCGATTTGATCGGCGATAGAGGCCGCATTTCCCAGAGCCGGTGTTTGCCCGGATCGGTGGACTGCTGTGGGTCAGGGGCTGCCTTCCCTGGCGCCGTCCGCGTCACGGCCGGCGCACATCAGACATCCGCGACCTGCCGCAATGTGGAAGCTGGCAAATCGGGGCACACCCCGGAGCCTGCGCTTCGGCGCGAAGAAAACCTGTGTTACAAAGGCCGGCACCAATGCTACCTGAAAACCTGCCCGTTGCCCTGCTCACTCCCTTCGCTTGGGTTGCGGGCATGTCATGGCACTGACCAGGGAGGGCGCCGATGGATCCGATCAGACGTAATATCCTCGCGACAGGGGCCGCAGCGGCGGCGACCGTCGCTGCACCGCAGGTGTTTGCTCAGCAGATTGACCAAGGAGGAGGTTTCAAGTTCTACGAAAAAGGCAACGTCCGCATCCGCTACCGGGAGGTCGGCTCCGGCTTTCCGCTGCTGGCAACCCCCGGCGGCGGCTTGAACTCGCGCATCAGCAATTGGCCGACCGCGGTCATCAATGTAATGGAGGAGTTCAAGAACGACTTCCGCTGCATCGCCATGGACCAGCGCAACGCCACAGGCGGCGAATCCACGGGGCCGATCCCGGTCGATGATCCTTGGGGCGCTTTCGCCGAGGACCAGTTGGGGCTGCTGGACCATCTCGGCATCCGCCAGTTCTTGTTCTTCGGCAACTGCATCGGCGGCTCGTTTGCCCTCAAGCTCATGGAGCGGGCCCCGGAACGCATCGCCGCGGCAGTGCTGAGTCAGCCGATCGGTCACCGGCCCGAGAATCCGGACGTGATGTACAATTTAAGCCGCGATGTCTGGGCCAAAGAGTTCCGCGAGCGACGGCCGGATGTCTCGATGGAAACCATCGAAAGATACCTCCACAACCTTTTCCGCGCCCGGCCCGACTTCGTATACAGCGTCTCGCGCGAGTTCGTGCGTCACTGCCAGACCCCGATGCTTGTTCTGCCCGACGACACCCCGGCGCACGCCTATCAGACGGCCATCGACGTCGCGTCCCTGGCGCCCAACGCCGAGATCACGGTCTATCCCTGGAAGGATCCGCCCGAGCTGAAGGCGCGGACGATCAACCGGGTCCGCGCCTTCCTGAAGGCGCATGTGCCTGTGACGGCGGCCCGTTAGTATACGAGCGCCCGCTGCTGCCTTGTGGTCAATTGGTTGGTCCCGAAACGCGAAGTCCGCCGGATCGTCGGCGGGGTCGCCAAACTCAACGACAGGCGGGTCGATTGCGACCCGCCCGGGTTTTTCATACCAAGCCCCAGAATCTGCTCGCTGGCGCATCTCGGCCTCGTCCGCCATGGGGAGCTATCAATCAGCCGCGCGGTCGCTGAAGCGGATCAGCGGTGTCGTGGCCGCCGACCAGGAATTGCAGGGGCGGCGAGCGCTGAGCGAGTAAACGTCAGGCTGGCAGGGCTCCCTGATGCGATTGCCTGCGGGCCCGCAGATTTTTAGCCGCAGGCAGGCCCGGACGGTCTGAAGAGGGAAACCCGCCGGGCATTGCAGTGGCGCCCTCGTTACGTCGGGGCTGTTGAAGCGCTGCCCGCCTCCTCGGCGTCAGCGAGCGTAGCGTAATGCTCTGCCATCTGCAGAAAGTGGTCGCGGGTTTCCGCTGACAATCCAAGTGCTGCGAGGTGGCGACATCCCTCCGCCAATTCGCGGTAACGCTGTGCTCGGTTCAGCGGATTGAACATTGTACCTCCTTTTAAAAAAGCGGTGGGCGCTGGGTGCGCGGGAGGAGAGGACAGATTGGCCGATGGCCGACCCCGGGGGCCGCCGCGAGAGGCATGCGGATGGCTCTCCGGCCTCACTAATGGGCAGGTCGTATGCGCGAGACGCCGCCCCTAAGCGTCCTGAAGAAGTCGCGTGCCTCAGTTCGCCGCGAACGCTTTTCTGCGAGCGCTTGCGGGGCAGCTAATCGTCCGAGTTTTCCACCGGGCCTGGCCCGACCTGCAGCGCATGAAACTTCCGCTACCCGTGGCGCGGTCCTACCGGGTAAGTTTCTTCCTAGTTTTCCACCGGGCCTGGCCCGACCTGCAGCGCATGAAACTTCTGCTACCCGTGGCGCGGTCCTGCCGGGTCAGTTTCCTCCTAGTTTTCCACCGGGCCTGGCCCGACCTGCAGCGCATGAAACTTCTGCTACCCGTGGCGCGGTCCTGCCGGGTCAGTTTCATCCTAGTTTTCCACCGGGCCTGGCCCGACCTGCAGCGCATGAAACTTCTGCTACCCGTGGCGCGGTCCTGCCGGGTCAGTTTCCTCCTAGGCGACAAAAGTGTCTTCGTCTTTTTCGTTGGTAATGAAAAGATCCTTCCCCTTTCGTTCTCAAATTGAAAGGCCCGAAAACGCGAATGTATAGCCGCGCTTTGCCCGCGGCGCAGATCAACCGGCTTTCACGAAGCGATCACGCTGCACTAACGGCGGGAAGGTAGTTTGGCCATAGTTCGGTCAATCGTCCGAACTGGCAACAAGGAGATAATGCTATGTTCACCAGAGCCACATTTGGACTCGCCATCATCCTCGTCACCGCTTCGGGCGCACTGGCGGCTACGAAAACCAGAAGCAACGTCCCGAATCAGAACGTGTACAACCCTGCCGGCGCTTACGCTGGCGTGACCGTTGATGGTCAGCCCCGCATTCTTGACTGTGTGCACGTGACGTTCCCACAATGCAGCGGCGGCAACTGATGGCCGAGTCAAAGCTCCGGCGTGGCCGGGCTTGCCTCAGCCGCGGCGCTATTGTTTGTTTGCACCATCATGACGATCCCACAGAGCTGCCGTTGCACCGGACAGCTCTTGTCTGCGGCCGTCGGAGGCTTCCATATGAGACGATCACGATTTGCGATTGCATTGTGTCTGGCGGGATGGATCGCCGTTTCGCACAGCGCGACGGCGGAACCGGTCACCAACCCGTGCTCGCTGGATGCTGCCTGGGGTAGCGCGCCCTCCGGAGTACCGGTCGATGTCTGTGGTTCCCACCCTGACGAGACGAATTTTAACGCATTAGCTTGGCAGATTTTCAAGTTTCTGGTTTGGCCGGCATCATCGAAGCAGCGCGGCGAAGCTGACACACACCGGAAGATCACCGATATGCAAGGCCCGCGCACGTTCGAGACTCTCAAGGCGGATTGGGAAACCTTCCCGCCAAACGCTTCCAAGCCCGATCCGTGGGAAAGCTATCCCAGCGTAGCTGGGCCGTGCACCAACCACCCGAGGATCAGGCGCGGCGAACTGGTTCTCGCGTCCTTCAGCGAGTTTGGGAACATAACGGAGGCCGACAGACGTGGTCTCACCAATGTGCTTGTGGCTCAAAATTCGACGTATGTTCGATATCTGGCTGCCTATGACAAAAAGGTTTTCGACACGATCGTCAACAACCGTTTGTACAATGGAGACAATGTTAGAGCGATTGACGCCCCTTTGCCCGGTTCACCTGTCCCCACCGTCGCCGTCCAGCCAAGTGGCGCTCTGACCGTGAAGTCGGCGTGGATCGAACTACCGAGGGGTAATAGTCGGTCGGGTAAGCATATCGATCCATCCCGGTTCTATGTCCAGCACGACGCATGGCTCCAGGATCCGCAGCCGCACTGCCACCATGGGGCTCGTCGGTCTTCATATCGTTTTCAAAGCGAATTCGCGGCCGCAATCTCCCGCGCATTCGCGCTTTGCGGGAGTCTCCTCCGGCTGTTGCACTGTTGACGCAAGTCACGCGACGAGCCTCATCCAAATGCGCGCAGGCCGGCCTTTCCCGTCGGATTTCCAGTTCGGGACCGTCGCCAGGCCTTAAGGGCCACAGCCTGACGTTATGCCTTCGCCGGCACCTTCTGCGTCACCGGAGTGATCCGCAGAGCCTCCAGGCGATTGCGGTTGCGGCGCAGCACCTCGAACCGAAAACCGTGGAACGTGAAGCTTTGGCCGGGCTCCGGGATTGACCGCGCCTCGTGAATGACGAGGCCCGCGATGGTCGTCGCCTCGGCATCCGGCAGGTTCCAGTCCATGGCGCGGTTGAGGTCGCGAATCGGAACCGCGCCATCGACATTGACGGCTCCATCCGGCAGTGGCCGTACGCCGGGAACCTCCACGTCGTGCTCATCGCTGATGTCGCCCACGATCTCTTCGAGAATGTCTTCCAATGTGACTATACCCATGAACTCCCCGTACTCGTCGACCACGATGGCGAGCGGGGTGCGGCGGCGGCGAAACGCCTTGAGCTGTTCGCTGAGCGAGCGGGTTTCCGGCACGAACCACGGCGGGCGGGCGAGCGCCATGACGTCGATCTTCCCGGGATCGCTGCCGGCCTCGTGGATGGCGCGCAAAAGGTCTTTCGCGTGCAGGATGCCGACGATGTTTTCGGGCGTGCCCCGCCACAGCGGAACGCGCGTCACCGGCTCCTGCAGAACGGCCTCAACCACCTTCTCCGGTGGTTCCCCCACGTCCGCAGTGATCACCTCGGTGCGGTGGATCATGACATCCGACACAGTAAGGTCGCGGAGGTTGAGAAGTCCGCCGAGCATGTCGCGGTCCTGCTTCTCGAAGCTGCCCTCCTGGTGCAGGAGATCGACGGCGCCGCGCAGGCGCTCATGCCAGGGCAGCAGCGGCTCGCCAGGCGTTACGCCCGCAATCGCCAGCATCCGCCGCACGAGCCAGTCCGCAGCGTCGAGCACGGGACCGAGGATCCCCACGACACGGTCGAGCGGCCGCGCGATCGATATGGCGTAGCGGTCGGGCGCAGTGATCGCGGCCGTCTTGGGCAGCATTTCACAGAACAAAATCACCAGCACCGTCATGGCGACGCTCGCATAGAGGACGCCGATGTCGCCGAACAACTCTTGCAACAGTGCGGCGGCGAGCGCGGACGATACGATGGTCGCCACGTTGTTGCCGATCAACAGCGCGCCGATCAGCCGCTGCCTGTCGGCGAGAAGGCGGGTGACGATCGTGGCGTCAGCGTTGCCGTCCTTGGCGAGCCGCAGCATCGTGCCGCGCGACGACGCGGTCATGGCGGTTTCGCTTCCGGAGAAGAAAAACGACAGGAGCAGAAAGAACAGAACCGCGAGAACGATCAGCCAGTCCGAGAGCGTCATTGTCCGTTGAGCTTGGCGACGAGAAAGGCGCGCAGCAGCGCCGGATCGACATCATAGGAAATATAGGCAGCGCCGATATCCCGCAGAAGGACAAATGTGAGTTTCCCGCGCCTCACCTTCTTGTCCTGCGACATCAGTTCCATCAGCCGATCCGCGTCAGGCACGCCGCCCGCCACGTCCGTGAGCCTGACCGGCAGGCCGGCGTCCGCGAGGTGACGGGCAGCGCGTGCGGCATGCTCGGGCGCCAGGACGCCGAGGTGAACGGAAAATTCGGCCGCAAGCGCCATGCCGAGTGCGACGGCCTCGCCGTGGAGAAGCCGATCGGAGAATCCCGCCGCTGCCTCCAATGCATGCCCGAATGTGTGGCCGAGATTGAGAAGCGCCCGATCGCCGGCCTCGCGCTCGTCGCGGGCGACGATTGCGGCCTTCATCCGGCAGCTCGTGGCGATCGCATGTTCGCGCGCCGCGCCGCCGGCGAACACCTCCCGCGCGTTGGCTTCGAGCCACGCGAAGAATGCGGCGTCGCCGAGCAGGGCGTATTTGACGACTTCGGCGTAACCGGCGCGAAACTGGCGCGGCGGCAAAGTGTCGAGCGCCGAAGTGTCGGCCACCACCAGGATGGGCTGATGGAACGCGCCGATGAGGTTTTTGCCCTGTCGCGAGTTGATTCCTGTCTTGCCGCCGACAGAGGAGTCCACCTGCGCCAGCAATGTGGTCGGCGCCTGGATGTAGTCGAGCCCGCGTCGCACTGTCGCAGCCGCGAAGCCGGCAAGGTCCCCGACCACGCCGCCGCCCAGCGCCACCACGAGATCGCCTCGCTCAACCCGGGCTGCGATCAGAGCCTCGCAGACGCATTCGAAGCCGGCAAAACTCTTCGTCGCCTCTCCGGGCTCAACAATGACGCGGCTCGTCGGCACTCCGCCGGCCGCAAGCGCAGCTTCGGCGGCCTCAAGGTGGAGGCCGGCGACGGTGTTGTCGGTCACGATCGCGGCCTTCGCGCCCGGCTTGAGCGCGGCGGCGCGCGACCCAAGGGTCGCAATCTGGTTGCGCCCGATCACGATGTCGTAGCTGCGCTCGCTGAGCGGAACGTTAACCGTCGTGGGATCGCCCGGTCTCAGCGCCGCGGTCACGGCTGCTCCTTTCGGCAGCAGGCATCAGCAACGCCGAGCTTGCTGCGCAACGCCGCGATGATCTCTTCGACGATCACGTCGTGCGGAACATCCCGCGACACAACCACAAGATTGGCCTCGCCATAGATGGGATTGCGCGCGGCGAGAAGACCGGCGAGCGTTGCAGCGGGATCAGCAGTCTTGAGCAAAGGCCGGTCGCTGCGCCGCCGCAGCCGCCGCGACAGCACATCGATCTCGGCCTTCAACCAGACGGAAATGCCCTTCTCGTGAATTCTGGCGCGCGTCTGCGGATTTATGAAGGCGCCGCCGCCGGTCGCCAGCACCTGAGGGCCGTGCTCAAGCAGCCGTGCAATCACCCGCGCCTCGCCGGAGCGGAATGAGGGCTCGCCATGGGCCTCGAAGATGTCGGCGATAGACATGCCGGCGGCCTCTTCGATCTCAGCATCAGCATCGGAAAAGGGAATGCCGAGCCTGGCCGCGAGCCGCCGGCCGATCGAGGATTTGCCGGCCCCCATCATGCCGACCAGGACGATGGAGCGCCGCCCAAGCGCCGCCGCAACCGGCGCGTCGTGCGGTGCGATATCCAAGCGATGGGAAAGGCCAGCGTCGTTCATGGAACCTTCTCGCAATCGCGCAACCTCCCACAGTCGCTCGTGCGGGGCAACAGCACCAGGATGAAGCGGTCGCCCGGCCGCAGCAGGGGACGGCTCCCAAATGCAGCCCCCCGAGCCGGGGTTCCGGCACGTCTTTACAAAACTTTACATAGCGGACAAACCACCGAAATTCGGCTCCCCCACCTTTCGCTCGTGGGCGACAGACCAAGAGGGAGTGTCGAATGAGCGACCATGATCCGAACCGTGAAATGCCGGCATCCGAGCCCAGGCGAGGAGTCTGGTACGCCTCCAGGGGCAGTGATCCGTCCCCAGAAATCGGCGCGACAACGCGGCATGCCGGGGCCTTCCGGCGGAACGGCTCCTATATTGCCGCGGCCATTGCGGGCGTGGCCCTCATTGCGGCCTTTGCCGGTTCTTCGGTTGGTCAAGGATTAGGGCATCGGATACTGGCAAACGTGCCTGGCATGACGGCTTCCGCCGCGCCGTTCGAAGACGGATTTGGGCCTTCGTTCGGTCCGCCCTTCGCGACCACTTGGCAAAGCGGCCTGTTTGACGGCGCAATTGAGGCATTCGTGGAAGCTCACGCGGACCGCTTGATCAGGCATCTGTCGATCGAGATCGACGCGACAGCCGAGCAGCAGGACAAGCTGCGGGCGATCGTGCGCGACGCCGTAAAGGATTTGCTGCCGATGCGCGAAAAGATACAGACCGCGCGCGCCACCGCACGGGAACTCTTGACCCAACAGACGATCGACCGCGCGGCAATCGAAAAGTTCCGGGCCGAGCAGATCGCGACCCACGACGCGGCGAGCAAGCGCCTCGTTCAAGCGGTGGGTGACGCTGCCGAGGTACTTACGCCCGAGCAGCGCCGCAAGATCAGCGACATGCTTCCCGGGCGAGGCGGCCCTTGGGGCGGTGGCTTCTGGGGCCACGGCAAAGGCCGTATCCTCATTTGGCGCAACTGACCCGGTCGCCGGCCACGGCGGGAGGTGCGATTCGAAAGGATCGAAAAATCCGCATAGGATGCAGCCGTGACCGATCGCATCCTGCTCATCGAAGATGACAAGCGCCTCGCCGAGATGGTGAAGAACTATCTCGGCGAGTTCGGATTTTCCGTGACCGCTGCTCACAGCGGCAGCGCCGGCATTGCCCTCTATCGCCGGGAGGGCTTTGATGCTCTGATCCTCGACCTGATGCTGCCGGACATGGACGGGCTTGAGGTCTGCCGCCAGATCCGCGCCGACGCCCAGGCGCGGATCCTGATGCTGACGGCGCGCGGCGACGCCATGGACCGCATTATCGGCCTCGAGATGGGGGCCGACGACTATCTGGCCAAACCATTCGAGCCGCGCGAACTGCTGGCGCGGCTGCGCTCCATCCTGCGCCGGGCGAAGAGCGAGCAGACATCGCAGGTGCTGCGATTCGGCCGGCTGGAGATCGACGCTGCCGCCCGGCAGGTGCGCCTCGACGGCGAGGCGCGCAACCTGACGAGCTACCAGTTCGCGCTTCTCCTGGCCCTGGCCCAGCACGCTGGCCGGGTGATGTCGCGTGAGGCGCTCATGGACCTTCTCAAGAACGAGCGGCTGGAGGCTTTCGATCGGTCGATCGACGTGCACATTTCGCGCATTCGCGCCGCGATCGAGGATGATCCCAAGCGGCCGCGCCGCGTCATTACGGTGCGCGGCGCCGGCTACGTATTCGCCAAGGCCCAGGAATGAAGGCGCAGGAATAGACGATGCGGCGCCTCTATCAAAAAATCTACCTGGTGTTCCTGGCAAGCCTTATTGCCGTAGTTATGATCAGCGGGGTCGCTTGGCGCATTGGCCAGGCAAACGTCCCCCACAACGAGGCTCTCGACCTCGCCGGCAAACTCGCCGGGGCGGCGCTGCCGGCGGATGCGCCGCCCCAGGAGCTCCAGCGGGCGCTTGAGCGGCTCGCCGGGCGGTCGCGTATCGATATCGCCGTGTTCGATAAGAACCGCGCCCTGGTCATGAAGGTGGGCAAGCCGTTGCCAGAACCCACTTCGGCCGGAGAAAGCAGCGGCTGGCTGCGCGGCCCGGGCGGGCCGGCCTGGACCTTCCGCTTGCCTGATGGCCGCTGGCTCGTCGCACGCGTCCCGCTGCGGCCGGCGGGTCCTCTGCTCGGCCTGATTTTCTTTCTCGCCGCCATGGCGATCGCCATCGCGGTTTTTTCCTATCCGGTGGTGCGCGGCCTGACCCGGCGCATCGAGCGCCTGCAGGCAGGAGTCGAGACCCTCGGCGCCGGGAACCTCGCGACACGGGTCGCCGTTGAAGGGCGCGACGAGGTGGCTCAACTCGCGGCGAGCTTCAACCGCGCCGCCTCCCGTATCGAGGAGTTGGTGGGCGCGCACCGGCTGCTGCTCGCCAATGCATCGCATGAATTGCGCACGCCGCTGTCGCGCATAAGGCTCGGGCTTGAGCTTTTCGAGGCGAAGTCCGATGCGAAGATCAAGGCCGAGATTGCCCGCGATATCGCGGAACTCGACAGCCTGATCGAGGAAATCCTGCTCGCAAGCCAGCTTGACGTCGCCGCTGCGCCGCCGACCGCCGAGGATGTCGACCTCTTGGCGCTGGTGGCGGAGGAATGCGCTCACTATGACGGCTGCACTCTCGATGGGGAGCTCGTCGTGCTGCGCGGCGATCCGCGGCTGTTGCGCCGCCTGGTGCGCAATCTTCTCGACAATGCGCAGCGCCATGGCAAGCCTCCGACAAGGGTCGAATTGCGGCGCAACGGAGAGCGCGCATTGCTGTCCGTCACTGATGCCGGCGACGGCATTCCGCCCGCAGAGCGCGAGCGTGTGTTCCTCCCGTTCTATCGGCTGCGCGGCGACCGCAAGGGCGCCGGTCTCGGCCTCGCGCTGGTGCGGCAGATTGCCCGGCTCCACGGCGGTGACGCAAGAGTCGCGCCGCGCCCTGGTGCGCCGAATTCAATTGTTGTAGAATTAGTCCCGGCCCTGCCCTTGCGCGCAAGCTCCCCCACGGCGGGCGAGGGTCAACGGAAACCCTCCCCCCTGCAGAGTAGAACGCGACTAGGACAGCAGCAACATTAAGTAAATCTTTTCTGGCTAGTTTTCCACCGGGCCTGGCCCGACCTGCAGCGCATGAAACTTCTGCTACCCGGTGGCGCGGTCCTGCCGGGTCAGTTTCCTCCTAGTTTTCCACCGGGCCTGGCCCGACCTGCAGCGCATGAAACTTCTGCTACCCGGTGGCCCGGTCCTACCGGGTCAGTTTCCTCCTAGGCATCTTTCTCGACAGCGCCAAACCGGCGAACGTGAAGCAGTTATCGGCATGACGCCGTTATCTCCCTTATGGCTGCGCCGGCACTCTCACCGCCAATCCTCCGAAGACCGGCGGTCCAAAATTCCCTGAGAACAGGGAAAATAACAGGGAATTTCGAAAATCTGAGGCTGTTCCGGTGCTCTTACTTATCTCCTGATAACCATGATAACTGAACCCATTCGAGATTCAAATATTGGAAGGTGCTCCGAATGTCATCGCTCGGCTCCAAGTGACGCAGTGCCGCCAGCATTTGCGCAGGCGACAGATCGCCGGGTATCCAGATCCAATCATGGCGCGGCTGCCCGGAATGATGGCAAAGCAAGTCGCGCACCGTGATGCGTTCGGTGGCGACCGCGTCATGCAGGCGGAATTCCGGAATGTAATCCCGCACCGGCTTCTTCCAATCGAGGCGCCGCTCTTCCATCAACAGCGCCAGGCCCGTGGCGGTGAACGACTTCGTGACCGAGCCGGTTAGGAACTGTGTCGGTGGTCACCTTCAAGCCGGCTTCGACGTCGCGAAGGCCATAGACGCCGACGAGCGTCACCTCGCCATTTTGCACCACCGCGATGGCGAGGCCCGGAATCTTCCACTCTTCCATCGCGTCCGCGATGAGAAGTTCGAGGTCGGGAACGAAGGGCGCAATCGATTCGCTATGGGCGACAGATTGGGATGCCATCGGGAAGGGCTCCTGTTCAACACGGCGGGGACGTGCTGCCGGAGAGCGAACGGCATTGGACATCTGCCCAGCCCCCGCCTTGCCGGGTCAACTGATTTCACGCATCATACTGTCCAATTGAAAAGCCCCGTCAAAGCTAAGGAAACGCTTCGGAGGACGCCCATGAGACGCAGCATTCTTGGCCGTTTGGCGATTTTCGTTCTTGCAATCCTGATGGGGCCGAGCGGTATCGCAAACCTCGCTCACGCCCAGACCGCTGCGACAAACGATCTCCAGCGCTCGTTCGAGATCTATAACTACAACGTCGGGGGGACCAGCGGCGCGCAGCGCGGAGAAGTCATCTATTATTACAAGTGCTGGGTGTGCCACAACGACTACACCATTGCGGCAGGCTCGCCGGCGCCGACCTTGAAGGACCTGTTCAAGCGCGCCCAGCTCCGCACCGGAGACTCCGTCAACGACGCCACTGTGGCCAATCAGATCCGCAATGGCAGCCCGCAGATGCCGGCCTTCGGCGGCTTCCTCAAGGACAACGACATCGCTGACCTCCTCGCCTATCTCCACGACAAGTGCTGCTATGAGGAGACCAACCCCCCGAAGAATCCGTGGTACCGGGCGACCGCGGCGAATTCGCCGGAAATGCCGCTGCGCGGCAATCTGTGGGGCGGACCGAAGGGCACGGTGCACAGCACACGCGGCGACGCGCTCGAAGGCATCATGGTGCAGCTGATCGCGCCCAACGCCGTCCGCACCACGGTCTACAGCGATCAGGACGGGCAGTATGAATTTCCCAAGCTGCCGGCCGGCCTCTACACCTTGCGAATCGCCAAGCCGCTGCAGTTCCTGCCCTACCAGCGCGACGCCGTGAAGATCGACGGCGCGACTGCGCTTGACGACATCGTGCTCGAGCCGCGCTACGCGACGGATTTTCTTCCCCCCGCGCCGGACATCCTGCCTCAGCTCACCGGCTCGGAATGGCTATGGAATCTGCCTGGTACGGCCGAGGAGAAATATACCTTTATTCGCAATTGCGGCAACGGTTGCCATTCCTTCCAGCAGATTCTCAGGAATCAACTCGACGAACGCAGTTGGGGCCTGATGGTGTTCCGCATGATGCACCACGCCGGCTCCCCGCTCATCAACCGCGCGGCCGCACGTGGCAATCGCGAACAGGAGGAAAGGATTGTCAAATGGCTGGCGAGAGTTCGCGCGCCGGGCGAGGAGCTGCCGCTGCTGCGGGTCTATCCGCGACCGCACGGCGTTGCGACACGGGTCGTGGTGACCGAATACGAGCTGCCGCGCGTCCTCCTCTCGCCGCATGACGTGTCGGGCGATTCCAAGGGCAATATCTGGTATTCGAGTCACCGCACCCCGTACATGGGCATGCTCGATCCGCGCACCGGCGTCGTCACAGAGCACCGGGTGCCGCCGACGCCGCCCGGCGTCCTTCCGGGCACCCACCGCATGACGGTCGACGCCCACGACATCGTGTGGATGTCGGAAAACTGGGCGCATACGGTAGTTCGGTTCGATCCCGCGAACGATACTTTCGTCAAGATCCCCATCCCAGGCCAAGAGCCGCTGAACACGCCCGGAGTCGGCAATTTCTCTATCGGACCCGACGGCGGCATCTGGTTCGCGCGCAACAAGGCGGTCCAGAAGTTCGATTCGAAGACCGGCCAGCTCCTGCAGCGGGTCCCCTTCACCGTCAATCTCGCCAACCCTTATGACAACATCATCACTGACGATGGGAACTTCTGGGCCGGCGGCGCGGCGGCGCAGGCAGGCGATACGATCGAGCTGATGGATACGCGCACCGGCAAGCTCCTTGAATTACACAGCCCGTCGCATGATTCGACCCCGGCGCGCGGCGGATTCGACGCTGAGGGAAATCCCTGGTTCGGCGGGCGCGGCGGCTCGCTGTTGGAGTTGGACGTGAAGGCGCGCCAGATCCGCGAATATGCGCCGCCGACGCCGTACGTCGATTTCTACGAGGCGCAGCCAGACAAGAAGGGAGAAGTCTGGGCCGGCGAGCTGCACGGCGGACGCATGGTGCGGTTCAATCCCAAACAGGGCCGCTGGATCGAATACGTGCTGCCGGAGCCCTACTCGCATGACCGCCGCACCTGGATCGACAATTCCACGACCCCCGTTACGGTCTGGTATGTCGATCACAACGGCTACATGGTCCGGGTGCAGCCTCGGGAATGAGCGGATTAAGCGTTGCTCCCGAGCGGGGTCAAGCTTCAGGGCAGCGTGCGGCGAGCAGCGACGCTCGCGCCGACGCCGAACATTGCAACTGAAAAGAAGCGGACGGAAAGTATGGCGCGAGCGCGTTTCACGTTTCTGAGTTCTCTCATCCTGACGCCGCTTGTCGCTCTGGCAGGGACGTCGCCGGTGCGCTGCCAGGAGGCAAAGGCTGGGCTATCGATCACGGCAAAGCCGGGCGAGTGGCGATATTTGAACGGCGATCCGATGAGCACGCGCTATTCGCCGCTTGCCCAGATCAACAAAGATAACTTCAAGGATCTGAAGATCGCCTGGCGCTGGAAGCCAGCGATCGGACCGGCGCCGCCGTCGCTGGGCGGAACCGCGCAGGGAAACGGGGATCCGAAACTTGCAATTTATAAAAGCGAGTCGACCCCTATCATGGCCAACGGCGTTTTATATACGGCGGCCGGCGGTCAGCGGGTGGTGGCCGCCATTGATGCAGCGACCGGCCGGCAGCTATGGATGTGGATGGGGATGGACGAAGGCGGCCGCGATCGCAAAGCGCCACGGAGAAATGCCGGGCGCGGCGTCGCGTATTGGACGGATGGCAAGGAGGAACGGATTTTCGTCGTCACCACCGGGTTCTATCTGGTGGCATTGAACGCCGCGACGGGCGCGCCGATCACGACTTTCGGCAGGAACGGCGCTGTCGATCTGATGGAAGAGCTGCATGTCGACTTCGACCACGTGACCCGCATCGGCAACAGTTCGCCGCCCATGGTCGTCAACGACACAGTCATTGTCCCGCCCGCCCTTGAAGAAGGATTCACTCCCGATTCAATGAGAAATACGCCCGGCTACGTGATGGCCTTCGATGCGCGTACCGGCAAGCAGAAATGGGCGTTCCACACAGTTCCAAAGGCTGGAGAGTTCGGATCGGACACGTGGGAAAATGAGTCGAACGCATATACCGGCAACACCGGCGTGTGGGCGCCCATTTCGGTCGATCCCGAACTCGGTTACGCCTATCTGCCCGTGGAATCTCCAACCGACGATTACTATGGCGGCCATCGATTGGGGAGCAACCTGTTTGGCAACTCCGTCGTCTGCGTTGACCTCGAAACCGGCAAGCGGGTCTGGCATTACCAGATCACGCATCACGACATCTGGAATTACGATCTTCCGTCCGCTCCAGCTCTCGTGAACATGACGGTTGACGGCAGGCCAGTCAGAGCGCTCGTACAGTTGACGAAGCAAGCCTATGCCTATGTGCTCGATCGCGTGACCGGGCAGCCGGTCTGGCCGTTTGAGGAGCGCCCCGCGCCGGCAAGCGATGTGCCCGGAGAGCGCGCGTCGCCGACGCAGCCGCATCCAACCAAGCCGCCTCCGTATGATTACCAGGGTTATGTCGAGGACGATCTTATCGACTTTACCCCGGAGCTTCGCGCTGAAGCCGTAAAGATCGCCAGTCAGTATCGGCTGGGCCCGGTATTCACGCCGCCGTCCGAAATCAAGGCGGACGGGACGAAAGGCACCTGGTACAATCCTGGCGGCACCGGCGGATCTCTGTGGCAGAGCGGCGCCTTCGACCCCGAAACAAACTACTTCTACATCCCGTCAAAGACCGGTCCGGGAATCATCACGGTTGCCAAGGATCCGAAATCGGACCTGCGATTCTCGCGCGGCCCGACCGTCCCTCTGTCGGTCAAAGGGCTGCCCATCCTGAAACCGCCATACAGCCGGATCACGGCGCTTGATCTCAGCAAAGGCGAGTTCGCCTGGATGACGCCGCTCGGCACGACACCAGAACGCGTGTCTCAGAATCCGGCGCTCGACGGCATCAAATTGCCGAACACCGGCGGGATCAACCTACACGCCACGCTCCTCGTCACCAAGACGTTGCTGATCGCCGGCGAGGGATGGGGCGGGGCTCACGTGGTCCGTGCGTATGACAAGAAGACCGGAGCCGTACTGTCCGAGGTGAGCATTCCCGGCATGATGGGGAGCATGCCCATGACATACATGGTGAATGGCAAGCAGTACCTCGCATTCACCGTCGGCACTCCGACTGAGCCCGCTGAGGTGGTTGCGCTGGCCCTGGAAAAGTGAGCTTCGGGTCGTTCTCGTACAGCGTTTCGTGGCCCAAATCATATCGATGTCGTCAATCCGCCTCCTTCTGAGAAGCGCGCTCCTTTGTCTGTCGAAGGAGCACGCGTCTCGGAGGACGACCACCGGCGAGGTTGTGCCCTTGGCCATCCTTGCGAACCTCCGATAAGCTCAGGACCGCCGCGCTGACTTAACTAAGAGCGCCTAATACGAGCGCCGTTGGCGGCGCCAAAGAGGGAGGTGCAGGTTGTCATAATGACGGCACGCGGGCGAGGCGCAATCGCGCCGCGACGCGCAGGTGAGAGCCGTCAGAAATCGGGCTTAGCGGCTTGCGGCAGGGGCAGGGCCTCCGTACCCGGAAAGAAGGAATTAGGATTATCCGCGCAGCTCATCTCGACGAGCGGGCCTTCCGGCGCGCTCGCGAGCTGCAGAAGGCGCTCGATGGGAACCTTGGCTACCGCGGCTTCATATTGCCGGAAGCGTTGGATGGCGTCCCAGGGCATCGTAAAGGCGCCGGGGTCCTCGACGTGAATGTTTGCTTCCAGCACCTTGCCGTCCTCAATGAGGTGGAAGCGCTCAATGACGTGAAGCTGCTTTGTGTGGGGGGTGCCAAATCCGTCCATCTGCGTCCTGTCGTCGAGCCCGATCGTGTCGACGACGAGCGTATCGCCTTCGTAATGACCGATGGATTCGCCATACCAGGATGGCTTGACCTCGGCAGAATGGTTGTCCGCCAGGTGGATGTGGCGAACGTCGTTGAAGCTTGAGAGTATCATCACGACTTCCCTCGGCCCCTGGATGAAAAACATCGGCTGGGTCATCGGCGAGAGCAGAAATCCGGTCACGCCTTTCGGCCAGCAGCTCGCGGTCGGCGAGGGAACGAGCTTTCCGGCGAGAACACGCTCATTGCGCTTGCGGATCACATCCCTCGCCCACGGCTGGAGGATGGGATTGCTGAGATCGGCCAGGTGCTGGGTCGGCTGCCTTCCGGTCACTCGGAATTCGTCATTCGAAACGTACGGATGCGCGGGGTCCTGCTGTACCGGGCCGGCGCCGCTCGCGGGCGGGATGAATATGCGGTTATAGGCATACCACCCGACATTTGGATTGGGCGCAAAATTGGGCGGCGCTTCATCAGCCATCGCCGAAACGCTCAGGCTGCAGACCAGGCAAACCGCGCTGGCGAGAACGACTCCCGTGCAATTTCCTCCATGTCTGGACATCGGGTCCTCCTTGCGACAGAGGTTAACAACAAATTATACCAATGTCGGCGCCGCGATTCGAGCGCGGCGAGGGAAAAGGGCAGTATTAGCGCAGCAGCAAGCCAAGCGCGCTAAAGCGAGCTGATGCACAGCGCCAGTCCGCATAAAGGCTGCTTCAATCCTCGACGGCCGGCTGGTCAAAGGTCGCCGACGATTTCCAGCCCCCTGCATCGGGGCCAGGACCGGTGACGTATGAGAAGGATCACCCCTACGTTCCGAACAACGACCGGGCAAGCAGGTGACGTTTCGGATCGCCGGTCTGACCAACCCGATCCTTAAGCCGTGGGCGATCGACCAGATGCGGGAGCAAAACGAGCCTGCGGCGGCCGGCAAGCGCGCCTATGAGGCGCGCGCAAGCTGCCGCCCAGAAGGAGTCCCTGGATTTCTCGTCATGGGCCGCGTCAACCCGCTTTTCTTCGTCCAGGGGAAGAATGAGGTTCTTCTAATCAACGAAAGCGGGCCGGGAGTGCGCCGCGTCTTGCTAACCGTTCCGCATTCGGCGCATCCGAAGTCCAGCCCGTATGGCGAGTCGATTGAGCACCATGAAGGCGGCGACACGCTCGTCGTCGACACATCGGCCTGTCGGACGATGCCTACGTCGACAGTTACCGTACGCCGCACACGACGGAGCTTCACGTCATCGAGCGCTTCCAGCTTACTGAAGGCGGCAAGACACTGCAGGTTTCTCCGTGTCGAAGGTCCGGACGCCTTCAACATGCCATGGTCCGCGCGGCAGACCTATCAGCGCACCCGCGCCGGAGGGTTGGAAGAGGCCATCTGCGCCGAGAACAACATTGCGTCGACGCATCGGCCTCCGAAATTCCGAAAAGCCGATAAGCCGGACTTTTGAGCCCTGGATTTCGATCGCATCGAATCACCACAACGTCGTCGGCGGGCTTGTCCCCGCGCCCATCGAGTTGCTTTGGCACTGAGCACCAATAGCCGAGGGCGCCTGGGATAAGCCCGGCCACGACGGGGGTGGAGGCGCCAGGCGCTTTAACGTGAACCGAATTACGCTCCGGCGTTGCTACTTCCACACCTCCCGCAACCATGGGACCGCCTGCCGTAATGCACCCGTGAAACGGTTGGTTTGGTAATGTGTGATGCCAGTTAGCGCGATGAGCTTGGCGTTCACGCCGGCTTTCTGAAGCTCCGCAATGCGCGCCTCCGTTGGGCCGAAAGGTACGACCTGGTCGTCTCGCGAATGAATCGCCAGAACCGGAAGCCGCCACCCGGCGGCGGATGCCGGCGGCCTGCCGGCGATTGGAATCGCCGCGCGGAACCGTTCGGGAAATTTCTCCGCAAAATGCCAGGAACCCGCGCCGCCCATACTGTAGCCGGTAACTGCGATCTGTTTCTTATCGACTGAGTAGCGGGCCAGGACCATGTCGAGCAATGCATTCACTGCCTTCTCGTTTTCGGGACTGCTCCAATTTCCACGCACCGAATCCGGCGCAACGATGATGGCGCCGAGTTCTGCGAGCGCCGGACCAATGAGGATCTGCACCATGACTCCACCGGCGCCGGCCGGGTCCCCGCCTCCGACCCCGAAGTGCAAGGCTAAAATGAGCGGGACGGGGGTAGAGGCAGAATAGTTACCTGGAATGGAGATCGCATAGCGGATCGCAGGTTCGTCCGCGCGCGAGAACCTCAGATCATGCAGTCCAGGAGTCAGCGGGGGCGCATCGCCGGCAATCTGCGCCACGCTGCCCGTCGGCAACAAAGATAGGATCGCTTGCGCGATAATCGTGCAGAGGAGGCAAAGCCGTCGAAAGAGAACACGTTTGGAGCTGCAGTCAAGCGACTTCATTCGTTGCTCGTCAATTTGCTTCCAAGCGGCGCCGGAGTTCGGTGCTCTTCCTCGGACGTTTCCAATCGCCATCACCGTTGGGCGGCGCTCAGGCGATGCATCAAGAACCGCCAAGGAATGGCGAGATATGGGCGGGAAATTATGCCGCCCTGGCTTCTCCGGATTAAATCCCCGAACAGATCAGTGGATCGAATACGGAACGCCGGATTATGCGCGTGGCAAGGCAACCTGGATCGACAATTCGACCGACTCGATTCCGTCTGGTGTGTGCATGCCCCGCCCTTCCTTCGCCGCAAAGCGGAGGGGGAAGGGTGGGTGGCGCATAAAGCCTCGATTTACCGCTCGGCGGAGGACCAAGCGCTCGCCCGCCCTCCGCCGCTGCCTGGTTCGTTCCTACTGGTCGAGCACCTCAATGTAGCCCAAATGGCTGGAGGTATCGCCCGACCACCAGATCCGGTTCGGGTTGGATGGATCGATTTCAATCCTTCTCGCGTCCGACTCGGCGATCGGCAGCGCGTACTCCGTCCACGTTTCGGTCTTGGGATCGAAGCGGGCGATTTTGTCCGCCGTCTGTTCGGTCAGCCAAATCACCTTGTGCTTGGCATCGGCGACCACGTGATACGCCCCGTTGTTCGGGGTCGGCGGCGAATAGGAGGTCATTTTGCCGGTATTCTGGTCAAGCTTCACGAGCTTCCCGGTCTCATGGAAGCCGACCCAGATATTGCCTTCCCAATCGGAGCCCATCCTGCGCGGAATGTCCAATCCGGGGGTCGGGAACTCGTCGATCTTTCCGGTCTCAGGGTCCAGCCGGGCTATTTTGTTCGCTTCCCGCTCGGCAAACCAAACTCTTCCATCCCCTGCAACATCGATCCCGTAAGCGCCCGGGTTCTGCTTGGTCTGGACAAAGTGAGGAATGTCGTACGCGACGAACTGCTTGGTTTCGACATTCAATCCGACGATCCGGGTGCCCGCAGTCGACCAGACCATTTTCCCATTCGGGTCGGCTTTCATGCTGTTACCGGTGATTTGCCCCTTAATAAAGTCGGCCGGATAGGCAGTGAACTGCTGGTACTTGGTGTCGAACTGCAACCAGCGGCGGTTGGCGCCAACCTCCGTCATCCAGATCGAGTCTCCGGCGCCCCGCACCGGCGGCCCCATGTGATTGAGAGCAGTCAATGGCTTTGGCCCCGGGGGCGGACTGACCTCCGTAAACTCGTACGTCTTCGGATCGAAGCGTCCCAGTTTGTATTGGTTGAGTTCGTTCACCCAGGCAATGCCCTGCGGATCCACCGTGATGTCGTGAAGGGCCGAGTCCGGATTGGGAACCGCATAATCCACGGCGATATATCGGGCGGCGGCGCCTTGCAGCAGCGTTCTCGACAAGCGGCCATTGGGATCGGCCCTTGGCGCGTCGAGCGAGTAATTTGCCGCCAGATAATCAGTGACAATCTTCGCTTCCTCGTCGGTCAGATCGATGGCCCCGCGTTTTTCATGGATACGTTCTCGCATCCAGGCAATCTTTTTCTCCCAATTGTCGTGGCTCCATCTCTGCTGCGTCATCCGCCACAGGAAATGGCATTGGGTGCACTTCTGCTCCACGATTTCCTTACCTGCCCCTTCCGGCATGTTTGGCGGCTGCAATTGGTAATCCAGTTCGTTGCCGGCGACCCGCCCGGGGCTCCGCACCCATCCATTCGGCACCTCCGCTTGCGGGTCCGTCAGCGACACGTCAGCCGTCGCCGGCTTGCCGGCCGTCAAGGTCACCGGCACGCGTTGGCTCTGGAAGCCGTTGCCGATCCCCTGCACCGCATAGTCCCCCGGAGGGAGGTTGTTCATCGAGTAACGGCCTTGCTCTTGAGTGACGAGCATAAACGTCAAACGTCTCTCTAGATTGGTCAATTTGACATACGCGCCGGAAAGCGCTTGTCCGGAGGCGCTCTTGACCACCCCCTGAACGCTGCCGGCAAAGTCCGCTGCGCGAGCCGCGGGGACGCTAAAAAGCAGCACGACAGCCGCGGTCCCAGCTAGAATCCGACTTCGATGGCTCAACATCGTTTCTCTCCTCCCTTAGCCGGAATTGACTCATTGGCCCTTTGACTTTGAGAGTATACACCGATTTGCGGACAAAAGAGCCCCTCCAAGAGCGTTTTTCGCGACCGCGGTGAATTTGCCGTCGCGGACAAACCGCAGCGCCGTCGCACCCTTCTGAGTAGAAAAGTCGTCCGCGAAAAAATCGACAAATCGACGCGTAGAGTGCTCGCTTATCTCATGGCGGTCGTTGCGCGAACGATACAAAATCGAAGCGAGAACGGACCGGAATCGAAAGCTCGATCGCGACAGCTCCGCCGAGTGGTAGAAGAATCCGATACCTCCGGCAGTTTGCAGGGAATTTGCAAGAATTCGCGCAAGACTTGCAAATTTTATCCGGCGATTTGCGGCGATTCGCGAGTCTGCCCAATACCTTGGGAATTTTTCACAGACGACGTAACTGCCCAGGTGGGATAGCCATCCTTTCGATGTTCTGCCGGTAAGATTTTTCTAGACAGCGGAATCGCGTTTCGATTCAAGGATTCATGAATGGCGATTCGCAATCTGAGCCGACGCGGGAAGA
>Ga0209062_1002148_pt1 | contig 28152 bp, 22 predicted proteins | sample Coa_R2_2_FD_187158 | JGI IMG/M metagenome (GOLD analysis project Ga0209062, IMG submission 187158) | Surface soil microbial communities from Centralia Pennsylvania, which are recovering from an underground coalmine fire - Coalmine... | ecosystem: Environmental > Terrestrial > Soil > Unclassified... | reverse complement strand
GGGCAAGCGCAAGGCAGGCCCCTACGTAAGGCTAAGGGGGCAAGCGCAAGGCAGGCCCCTACGTAAGGCTAAGGGGGCAAGCGCAAGGCAGGCCCCTACGTAAGGCTAAGGGGGCAAGCGCAAGGCAGGCCCCTACGTAAGGCTAAGGGGGCAAGCGCAAGGCAAGCCCCTACGTAAGGCTAAGGGGGCAAGCGCAAGGCAAGCCCCTACGTAAGGCTAAGGGGGCAAGCGCAAGGCAAGCCCCTACCGGCGTAACTTTTCTGCCGCGGCAGTATCAATCATCCAGGTGACTTCGCCTTTGGGAGGGCGTACAATCTGGGCGGGATATTCGTCTGGTTGATATGGGCCTTCCAGCACCGCCTGGATCGCGTCGGCTTTATCGGCCCCTGTGACAAGGAAGAGGATATGGACGGCGGCATTGAGCAAGGGAGGCGTGAAGGTCAGACGCGGCGGGGGTGGTTTAGAGACGGTGACGGGCATCACCAGGCGCTCCTGTTCGTGGAGCGAGGGCTGGTGGGGGAAGAGTGAAGCGGTATGCCCCTCCGGTCCCATGCCAAGTTGCAGCAAATCGAAGTTGGGAACGCGATTGGTGCCAAAGATTTTCTGCATTTCAAGGCTATAAGCGCGCGAGGCCGCGTCGCGATCAGGAAGATCGGCGGGCATGCGGTGGATCTGAGCAGGAGAGAGAGGGACGTGGTCGAGCAGGACCTCCTGAGCCAGGTGAAAATTGCTCTCTTCGCTCTCGGGAGGAACGCAACGCTCGTCTGACCAGAATACTTCGACCAGCGCCCAGTCAATCTGGCTGCGGTATGGCTCGCTGCCGAGAAGGCCGTAAAGCGTTTTAGGAGTCGAGCCGCCAGAGAGCGCCAGGGTAAAGCGTCCATGCGTCACGATGGACTCGTTCGCGATCTGGACAACGTGCTGCGCGGCGGCGTGACTCAGAGTGTCTTTATCAGGATAGATCAGAACAGGCATACATGCGCTCCTCATTGTTTGATATTACAATGTAATTGTAATTACGGTGTAAGCAATGCAAAAATGGTATGTAATGTCTCCTCATAGAGATGGTCGTGTCCCATAATTTCTAATTCCTCGTGGAGGAGATCGCTTTCTTTGTTGGCGGGCTCCAGGTAGACCGTGCGTTGCAGTCGTGAGCCTTCTTCCTGCTCAACCGAAGTGAGCACATGGTCCTGGTCGTCTTCGCAATTGATGGTGAAGGTAGCCTGACTATCATCGATGCTACTGAAGAGCCGTACCAGGCAGATAGAGCCTGGATGCATATGTGTATGGACGCGCGGGCGGATAGTGATGCGTCCGATGCCGCTTTCGCCCAGTTTCCCTGTAGCTCTGCCAGCTCCTGTACGTAATAGCAAGGGACCGGTTGAGCGGATCATATTCCAGGCGTGGGCGCCGATAGCGGAGTCGTGTTCATCCATCAGCTTATCGCTGGTGATGCGCCATTCAAGGCGATTTTCGAGCCAGGCGGCGAGTAGTAACGCCCGTATAGGGTTGGGCGACACCTCTCCCTGCTGGGTGTGTGCTGGTTCGGCAAGGGGAGCCGCGGCATGCTCGATCTCAACGTGGTGGATGCCAGCCAGATAAGGTCGGTATTCCAGCGTATCAAAAAACTGGGCCACCAGTTCGCGCCAGGGCGTGATGCGTCCCCAATTCAGATCACTGAACGCGCAGGCTGGAGAGGCATCTAGCAGGGAAGAGAGGGTAACGCAACTCTTTTCCGGCGTGAGAAAGCGGCTCGAATCGACAATAACTCGGCTGCTCATACTGACAAGATGATTGAAGAGGGCATCGTCGCCCGGTAAGTCATCGGCCCACCAGAGGTAGACGGGCAGATCGGGTTTGAGCAGGGGCTGAATAATGTTAGCCGCAGCGTAGGCGGCGGCGCCGCTTGCGATAACCGTGATTTGTTCAAAATGGTGGCGCATCAGATCCGAGGCAATGGGAAAGGAGCGCAAGGTGACCCAGGTAGAGGCGGACGAGGGAGCAGCACCATTGGCATCGAGGATCAAGAGGATCACTCGTCCAATGTGTGTGCTGGACAGCTCCCGTATCTGTGTGATGGCTCGTAGCGCCGACTCGATGCTGAGGGCGCAAATCACGAAATTGAGCACGTTGGTACGTACATGAATATTCAGGCCGGTGCGCATATTATCGGCAGCCAGGTGCCAGAGCCGAGTAAGTTCGTCCTCGACCTGTTCCGGGCGTACACTTTTTCCAGCCCAGGGTAGCTGTAGCCCTGGGGGGTGAGCATTATCCGTTGCCATTTCCCGAACCCCCATCATCTCAAACAACACTGTCTGCATTGACCATGCCGCACTACGTTGTCTGTTGCTGTAACCTCTACCCGATATATTAGGGGCGGCGCCACCTGCGTCCGTCGCGCCATATAAACTCGTCAGCGCCCTGCGGACCCCAGGTGCCTGATTCATAGATCTGGATGGTCTCACGAGGCTCATTGTTCCACTCGTCAAGGATGCCCTGGATAAAGGTCCACGCGGCCTCGACCTCATCGCGTCGCGTAAAGAGCGTGGAGTCGCCGAGCATAGCGTCTAGCAGAAGACGTTCGTAGGCTTCCGGCTGCTGACGTACAAAGGACGAGCCATAGAAGAAGTCCATATTGACTGAGCGGATCTGCATATCGGTGCCGGGTACCTTTGCGCCAAATTTGAGCGAGATGCCCTCATCCGGCTGAATGCGCAGGGTGAGCACATTGGGTTCGACCTGTCCCTGAGCTTCGCTGCGCTTAAAGAGCATGAGGGGCGCGAGTTTGAACTGGATCGCGATCTCGGTTACGCGTTTGGGCAGATGTTTGCCGGTGCGCAGGTAAAATGGGACGCCGGCCCAGCGCCAGTTATCGATGAACAGTTTCAGAGCAATATAGGTTTCGGTGGTTGAGGCGGGCGAGACGCCCGGTTCCTCGGTATATCCCTTCATCTGCTCACCGTTCACCCAGCCAGGGCCGTATTGAGCGCGAATAGTATTGATAATCACGTCGCGTCCGATCATCGGTTGAAGCGCGTGCAGCACTTTGACTTTCTCATCGCGTACGGGGTTGGCGTCGAAGGCGATGGGCGGCTCCATTGCCACCAGGGTCAGTAGTTGCAGCATATGGTTCTGCACCATATCGCGGATCGCTCCCGCCTCCTCATAATAAGTGCTGCGGCCCTCAATACCGATATTTTCTGCCACCGTGATCTGCACATGATCGACATAACGCCTGTTCCAGACCGGCTCAAAGATGCCGTTAGCCAGGCGGAAGACCAGGATATTCTGCACCGTCTCTTTGCCGAGATAGTGGTCGATGCGGTAGATCTGTTCCTCGCGAAAGACCTTGCCCACCTGGCGATTGAGCTCTTTGGCCGAGGCGAGATCGTGTCCAAAGGGTTTTTCGATGATGATGCGCGTCCAGCCCTTGCGGTTTCTATTCAGCCCCGCCGCTCCGAGATTTTGAATGATTTCGGGGTATTGGCTGGGTGGAGTCGAGAGGTAGAAAATACGATTGCCGCCGGTGCCGCGCTCCAGATCGATAGTATTGAGCAAGGTGCCCAGCTTTTCGTAGCCATCGGGATCGTGAAAGTTGGATTGCAGGTAGTAGATGCCGGACGCAAAGCTTTCCCATACCTGCGGATTAACCGGCTTCTGACGCGAGAATTCGTTGATGGAGTTCAGCGCCTGCTGGCGGAATTCATCGTCGGTGTAAGGACGGCGGGCAAAACCCACGACGGAGAAGCCCGCGGGCAAGGGATACTCCAGCGCCAGGTTATAGAGCGCAGGGAGCAGCTTCCTGTGCGTCAGGTCTCCGGTAGCTCCGAAGATGACCATGACGCACGGCTCTAAAGTCTGTTTGATGCGTAACCCCTCACGGAAGGGGTTAGGTGCCTCGATTGTGTTACGCTGAGGCATGCGAAATCTCCTACTATGACTATGTGATTATGCTTTTTTCTCGCTGGCTTTAACGGCATGTCCTCCGAACTCGTTGCGCAACGCCGCTATGACCTTCGCGCTGAAGGACTGATCCTGGCGCGAGCGGAAGCGTTCGAACAGGGAGATCGTGATGACAGGGGCCGGAACATCGGTATCAATAGCCTGCTGGACGGTCCAGCGCCCCTCGCCCGAATCGGCGACGTAGCCTTGAATACCTTCGAGCTTGTTGTCTTTCTCGAATGCCAGTTCGGCGAGTTCAAGCAGCCAGGAACGCACGACGCTGCCCTGATTCCATAAGCGTGCAATTGCCCGAAGATCAAGGTTATACTGGCTGGCATTGAGGATTTCAAATCCTTCGCCATATGCCTGTAGCATACCATATTCGATGCCATTATGCACCATTTTGACGAAATGGCCTGAACCGGCCGGGCCACAGAGCAGGTAGCCGTCGGGCGGGGCCAGCGTTTTGAGCAGAGGCTCAACATGGTCGAAGGTAGATTTTTCGCCTCCCACCATCAGGCAGTAACCGACCTGCAAGCCCCAGATGCCGCCGCTGGTGCCGGCGTCCATAAACTGGAATCCCTGCGCCGTCAGTTCTTTGCTGCGCCGGATGGAATCTTTATAGTTCGAGTTGCCGCCATCGATGATGATATCGCCTTTGCTTAACAGAGGCACAAGATCGTTGATCATATCATCGGTGGCCTGGCCCGCCGGAACCATTGTCCAGAGGACGCGAGGCGTTTGTAGCTTCTCGACCAGCTCGCGGAGACTGTAGGCTCCCTCAGCTCCCTCCGTAACGATTTCCTGGGTTTTGGCCGCTGTGCGGTTCCATGCCACGACGCGATGCCCACCTTTGAGGAGGCGGCGCACCATATTCGCGCCCATACGCCCCAAACCAATAAACCCGATCTCCATATGTTTCTCCTTGTAATATCACGTTATAGTATCATGCCGTTGCAGGGCAGGGGCAAGCCCTCTCCTTCTATCCAGCCGACCAACGCCGCTACCGCGTCTAGCTGCGCTCAGGTCGGCTGCAAGGAAGGCCCCTACCTACAGCGCCTGTTCGACAATTTGCAGGCCCTGAGCGATATCCCCTGTGATGTGGATGCGGATATTGCGCCGTTGATGGCTATCGAGCGAGAATAGATCGCCGAGCGCCTGTGCCTCTTTCAACACGCCGAAGGTGTAAGGCTCCCCTGGAATAGCTGCGTCCTGCTTGATATCGCCGGTGATCTGGATAAAGACGCCGTTGTTAGCGCCGCCTTTATGTAGTTGCCCGGTTGAGTGCAGGAAGCGAGGGCCGTAGCCAACGGTCGTCGCGATTTTGTAGGTATTGCGCAAATGGATGCGCAAAGCCTGCAATGCATCCTCTGTCTCTTTGGTGGGCTGGACATAGGCCATAAGCGCGATGTAGTCGCCTGGCCGCACCTGGCTCAGGAAATTGTGCAGGTAGCCGGTGAGATCGTGACCACCATTCTCTTTCCCATAGACCTGTACCTGTAGTTTTGCTATCCCCACATTCCCTTGCACAATCCCCTGTTCTGTTGCTTGCTGATCTCGTATGTCTACTCTGCCATAGGTGATGACGGGCTGCGGCTCCGGCAGGCGGTGTTCCTGCTGGTATTGGGTCAGGAGGCGTTTGGTATTGTCTTTGCTCTCCTGCACATTGGGCTCGTCGAACGGGTTGATATCGAGGAACAGGCCCGCCACGGCTGTCGCCATCTCCCAGCGGAAAAACTCGCCTCCCAGGTCGTAGCGATCTTTGAGATCGATCCGCACCACGGGATTGCCAGCTTCCTGTAGCGCCTTGATCTGCTGGTCTAATGCAGTATTATCGCCGTCCTGGAGGCGTAGATACACGAACAGGCGATCATTGCCATAGACTTCAGCAATGCTCAGCGTTTCACCTTCAACGGGGAGCAGGCCGCGCCCTTCTTTGCCAGTACTTTCCGCAATGAGCTGCTCCACCCAGTAGCCGTAGCTATAGATTTCGGGAGAGATGGCGAACGTCACCTTGTCGCGTCCCTTTTTGCTCAGTGTCCCCATGATCGCGCCCAGCCAGAGGCCGGGATTGTGTTGCGCGTCATGTTCCGCGCCGCACTCTGCCATCATTTGCTGTGCGCGCGAGAGGAGTTGCTCAAGATCAACGCCGAGCAGGCCGCCGGGTACCAGGCCGAAGAAAGAGAGCGCCGAATAGCGTCCGCCGATATCGGGCGGATTTGAGAAAACGTGGCGGAAATGGTTATCGCGGGCCAGCTTTTCCAGCGAGGTGCCGGGATCGGTGATGGCGATAAAGTGCTCGCCGGCTTTCTCGCCCTGAAGCTTCCTCTCTTTATCGAAAAAGTATTTGAAATGCGAGAGCGTCTCGATGGTGCTACCCGATTTGGAGGCGACGATAAACAGCGTGGTATTGAGATCAATTTGCTGCTCGACCGCGTGGATAGTATCGGGATCGGTGGTATCGAGCACAAACAGGTTCAGGTAGCCAGGAGCGGTGCCGAAGGTCAGGCGCAGCACCTCCGGGCAGAGGCTGCTGCCGCCCATACCGAGCAGGACCGCGCTTTTATAGCCAAACTGCCGCAGCTGGTTGACAAGGTCGGCAATCTCGTTGCGTTGCGCCTGCATCGTATTGGCGACGGTCAGCCAGCCCAGGCGATCCTTGATCTTCTCCTGCACGGCAGGATCGGATTTCCAGAGGGAGGCATCGTGCTGCCAGATGCGCGCCGCGGCCTGCTGCTGGTCCAGGATTGCCCAGCTACTGGCGACAGCGTGCTCGGCATCCAGAGGAGCTACGAAGCTCGCACCAGTTTTCTGTGTGCTCATGAGCGAGTCACCTGCCCCTCTTTGATGGCTTTATGCTTGCTATCGATGCCTGCGAACAACTGGTGGAACGAATCGGCGAATTTCTTCACGCCCTCGTCCTGCAACTGCTGCGTTACCTGATCGTAGTGGATGCCCAATTTCTCCAACTCTTCAAACGTGGCTTTGGCGCCCGCGATATCATCTTCGATAGTGAGACCGACGCGTCCGTGATCGCGAAAATGTTCGATGGTTTCAAGCGGCATCGTATCCACAGTATCGGGTCCGATCAGCTCCTCGGCGTAGAGCACGTCGCGGTAGGCCGGATTTTTCGTGCTCGTGCTGGCCCAGAGGGGACGCTGGACGTGAGCGCCCGCGTGCCTGAGCGACTCGAAGAATGGGGTGCTGAAGATGCGTTTGAACTCCTGGTAGACCAGGCAGGCGTTGGCGATAGCAGCCTTGCCCTGGAGTGCTTTGAGTTTTTGCTGTTCGTTCGGGTCGCTGGTGGCCTTGATTTTCTCATCCAGCAATTTGTCAACCAGGGTATCGACGCGGCTGACAAAGAAGCTGGCGACCGAAGCGATATGGCTGATATCCTCGCCGCGGCCATTGCGCTCTTCAAGGGCCTGTAAGTAGGCGTTGGCGACGGCGCGGTAGCTATCCAGCGAGAAGATCAGCGTAATGTTAATGTTGAGTCCATCGCTGAGTGTCTGGCGGATCGCCGGAATACCTTCGGGCGTGGCGGGGATTTTGATCATCAGATTGGGGCGGTCCACCATCTTCCAGAAGCGGCGCGCCTCAGCAATCGTAGCTTGCGTATCGTGAGCCAGTTCGGGCGAAACCTCCAGGCTGACGTAACCATCGAGCCTGCCGGTGCTGTCGTAGATCGGGCGCAGCAGATCGGCTACCGTCCGAATATCTTTGATGATCAGGGCCTCGTAGATTTCGTTGGTGCTTTTGCCCTCGTTAATAAGCTGCGTCATCTGCTCATCGTAGGCGTGGCCCGAACTGATGGATTTTTCAAAGATGGTCGGGTTAGCGGTAACGCCGACGATGCCATCCTCGTTCAGCAGGCGCTGGAACTGGCCGGAGGTGAGTTGCGCGCGGTCAATATTATCGTACCAGACGCTCTGGCCTTGCTGCTTGAGTTCTAGCAATGGGTTAGTCATAAAATTCTCCTGTTATCTTCATTGTTGGCGGGGCATATTTATTATGCTCTTTGCAACAAACGTTTAGCTGTTCCGACAATATTCTCAACGGTGAAGCCAAACTGTTGGAAAAGCACCTTCGCGGGCGCAGAAGCGCCGAAGTGATCAAGGGTGATACTCTCGCCATTGGGTCCAATATAACGGCTCCAGCCCATCGGGGAAGCGGCCTCAATGGCGATACGTGTTTTTATGCTCTCCGGTAGTACAGCTTCTTTATACTCTGCGCTTTGTTCTTCAAACAATTCCCAACTTGGCATACTTACTACACGAACGGATACGTTATCTTGATGCAATTTTTGTGCAGCATCGACGGCGAGCGCAAGTTCTGAGCCTGTGGCGATAAGAATAAGCTGTGGCGCCTCCCCTTTATCCTGTAACACGTAAGCGCCTCTGGCGAGGTTACTCGCGTCCGCCATCGTGCTGCGGTCGAGGGTCGGTATGGCCTGCCGTGACAGAGCCAGAGCAACCGGATGGGGATGCTTGATGGCGATGCGCCAGGCTGCGGCGGTCTCGTTGGCGTCGCCGGGACGAATGACGATCAGGTTGGGAATGGCTCGCAGGGCCGCCAGTTGCTCAACTGGCTGATGCGTCGGGCCATCCTCGCCCAGGCCGATGCTATCGTGGGTAAAGACATAGATGGTTTTGAGCCCCATCAGCGCTGCCAGGCGAATGGAGGGACGCATGTAATCCGAGAAGATCAGGAAGGTTGCGCCAAAGGGGATCAGACCGCCGTAGAGGGCTATGCCGTTGAGAATGCCGCCCATCGCGTGCTCGCGGATACCGAAGTGAAAATTGCGTCCAGATTGCTGTGGTCCAAAATCGCCCAGATCCTTCATATAAGTATTGGTCGAAGGGGCGAGATCGGCTGAGCCGCCAATCAGGCTGGGGAGCCTGGGAGCAATAGCATTGATGACCTGGCCGGAGGCGGCGCGGCTGGCAAGCGCCTCGCCCGCTTTGAACGTCGGGATGGCGCTATCCCAGCCATCGGGCAACTGTCCGCTCATTTCCTGTTGCCACTGAGCGGCAAGTTTGGGATAGGCGGTGGCGTACGCCTGGTATTGCTCCTGCCATGCCTGTTCCTGAGCCTGACCGCGCGCGACGGCCTGGCGGAAGATAGCGAGGGCCTCTTGTGGGACATAAAAAGGCTCTTCAGAAGGCCAGCCCAGGTTGCGCTTTGTCAGAGTGACTTCATCGGCGCCCAGCGGCTCGCCATGCGCTTTGGCGGAATCCTGTTTATGGGGGCTGCCATAGCCGATGTGCGTGCGTACGATAATCAGTGAAGGGCGTTCGGTCTCGGCCTGAGCGGCGCTGATGGCCTGCTCCAGTTCTGCCAGATTGTTGACGTCATCGACATGCTGAACATGCCAGTGATAGCCCTCGAAGCGACGTCCCACATCTTCATTAAAAGCCAGATCGGTGCTGCCTTCGATGGTGATGCGGTTATTATCGTAGAAGTAGATCAGTTTGCCCAGTTGGAGGAAGCCTGCGATAGAGGCGGCTTCCGAGGCGATGCCTTCCATCAGATCGCCGTCGCTGACGATAGCGTAGATGTAGTGATCGAGAATGGTATGGTCGGGACGATTGTAGCGGTCGGCGAGGAAGCGCTGAGCGATAGCCATGCCGACGCCGTTGGCGAAGCCCTGACCGAGCGGCCCCGTTGTCGTCTCTATACCGGGGGCGTGGCCGTATTCTGGGTGTCCGGCGGTGTGGCTGCCCCACTGGCGGAAATTCTTGAGTTCCTCCAGTGGAAGATCATAACCGCTGAGATAGAGCATGCTATACAGCAGCATAGAGGCGTGGCCGGCTGAAAGAACGAAGCGGTCACGATTGGCCCAGGATGGGTGAGTCGGGTTGTAGTGCATAACGCGGGTCCAGAGCAGGTAAGCGAGCGGGGCCAGGGCCATTGCCGTGCCGGGGTGACCGGAGTTTGCTTTCTGGACGCCATCCATTGCCAGGGTGCGAATAGTATTGATGCAGAGCTGCTCAAGCGCGCTCTGTTGGACAGGTGTTTGTTGTTGCGTGGTCATTGATCCTCCAGAACATACATCATTGATTATTGTAAACTTGACACTAACTGCTATATATAACAACGTATGGACGTGCCATTTTTATTGCAGACGTACTGCAACTAGGTTTCTTGCCTGGCTTTTTGTTGCAACTCGTAGAGTTTGCTAATAGCCTCGATGGGTGTAAGTTCGTCGATTGCCAGCGCTTTAAGCTCTTCGATCAAAGGGTGCGGTTCGGCAGCGAGCAGCGTCATTTGCCAGGCGGCGGGCATGGTCATATCGCGCATCGCCTTGCGGCGAGCTTTGGCGTCGCCCTTATGCTCTAACTCTTCCAGAATTTCCTCGGCGCGATGAATCACCGGGCGAGGGATGCCCGCGAGCTGAGCCACATGGACGCCGTAGCTTCTATCCGCGCCGCCAGGCACGATTTTGCGCAGGAAGACGACTTTGCCATGCTCTTCGGTCACGGCGACATTCATGCAGCGAATACGAGGCAGGAGTTTGGCGACCTCGACCAGTTCGTGATAATGCGTCGCGAAAAGGGTGCGGGCGCCGCAGCGTTTATTGTTATGCAGGTATTCCACCACGGAGCGGGCGATAGCCAGGCCATCATAGGTGCTGGTGCCGCGTCCAATCTCGTCAAGGATGATCAGGCTGCGCGGCGTGGAGTGGTGCAGGATATTGGCCGTCTCCACCATCTCGACCATAAAGGTACTCTGCCCCGTTGCCAGGTCATCCTGCGCTCCGATGCGCGTAAAGATGCGATCCACGATACCGATAGAGGCAGCTTCGGCGGGGACGTAGCTGCCGATCTGCGCCAGCAGCGTAATCAGTGCCACCTGGCGCAGGTAGGTTGATTTACCCGCCATATTGGGGCCGGTGATAATCACGATTTGCGCGTCATGGTTGGCGATATTGGTATCGTTAGGGATAAAGGGCGTATCGGCCTGGGTATATTCGACCACCGGATGACGACCGGCGACAATGTGGATGGTATCGCTCTCGTTCAACTGTGGGCGACAGTAATTTTGCCGGGCCGCGACCTCCGCCAGGCTGAGATAGACATCGATCTCCGCCACGCTGTGGGCGGTATCAACAATGCGTTCTGAGGCATGAACGGCGATATCGGCGCGCAGTTGCACGAAAAATTCGTTCTCCATCTTGTTGATACGATCCTGCGCGTTGAGAATAAGGGTTTCGTACTCCTTGAGGTCAGATGTAATGTAGCGTTCGCAGCTTGTGAGCGTCTGACGGCGAATATAATCTTTGGGGACGCGATTCAACTGCGAATTCGAGACTTCGATATAATAGCCGGAGGCTTTATTATAGCCGACCTTGAGCGTATTGATGCCGGTCCGTCGGCGTTCGCGCTGCTCCATCTCGGCGATCCACTGCCGCCCATTGTGCGAAGCCTTTTTGATCTGGTCCAGTTCGGAGCTAAAGCCTGGCCGGATAATGCCGCCTTCGGTGATGCTGATGGGAGGTTCATCGACGATGGCGCCTTCGATCAGGGTGATAATATCGGCGTTATCGGCGAGGCGTTGCATCAGACGGGTGAGCGTGGGCATCTGCGCTTCGGCGTCGGCTGAGAGGCAGGCGCGTAGCTCTATGGCTGCTCGTAAGCCGTTAGCCAGGGCGATCAGATCGCGCGGCGAGGCAATACGCTGGCGCACGCGATTGATGAGCCGTTCGATATCGCCCGCTTTCTTGAGCGCCTCAGCCAGACGCGCCTGTAAAAGCGTATCGGTAAGCAGCTCGCTAATCGTTTCCTGGCGATGTTGCAGGATGGCGATATCGAGCAGCGGCTGACCGAGCCAGCGTCGCAGCAGGCGACCGCCCATTGGCGTACGCGTTTTGTCGAGCACCCATAAAAGTGAGCCTTTGCTGGAGCCGCTGCGTCCGGTCTCAAAAAGCTCCAGGTTGCGGCGAGTGTAGGGATCGAGCGTCATAAAGCCGCTGGTCGAATAGGTCTCCAGCGAGGTCAATTGTTGGAGCAGACCCTTCTGGGTTTCCTGCACATAGGCCAGGACGGCGCCGGCGGCGCGGATCGCCAGGGGGAGATGAGCGCAGCCAAAGCCTTCCAGCGAGGCCACGTCGAACTGTGTTAGCAGGCGGTGGCGCGCATCATCTTCGGAGAAGTAGCGCGAATCGTAAGGGGTGACGTGGCCCGCGATGCCCGTGAGCTGCTTGACGAGGGGCGCGATATCGTCATCGTCGTCATCGTCGAGTGCGGGGATTTCGGCGTTGGCGTTGCCGTTGCTGCCAAGCTTCGTCACCTGCTTCTCGCTCATCACCGTTGCCAGCCAGCGGCGTTTGCGGCTGCCCATACGGCTATAGTGGGCCTCGACCAGCACCTCCGCGGGTCCGACGCGTGAGATTTCCTGCTGGATCGCCAGTTCGGGTTCGGGCGTGCTAAACTGCGTCACGGCGAACTCGCCGGTCGTGATATCGATATAGGCAATGCCGGCGGCATCGCGACCGGCGACGACTCCGGCCAGGAAATTGTTACGTTTAGCTGCCAACATAGCGGGATCGATGACCGTGCCGGGGGTAACGATGCGGATCACCTCGCGCTCGACCAGTCCTTTAGAGAGCGCGGGATCGCTCGTCTGTTCGCAGACGGCGACGCGGTAGCCCTTGCTGACGAGGCGCGCGATATAGCCATCGGCGGCATGGTGAGGGATGCCCGCCATCGGTGATTTTTCGCCGCGCCCAAAGTCGCGCCGCGTCAGTGCAATCTCCAATTCGCGCGCGACAATTTCAGCATCATCGTCGAACATCTCATAAAAGTCGCCCATGCGGAAGAAGAGAATGGCGTCAGGATTTTGCTGTTTGATGCGCAAGTATTGAGTGCGTACCGGGCTATGGATCGGATTTTCTTTCTCAAAGTCTTCGAATAACACTTTCAACCTCCGTGAAGCTCCACACCAGTATAAGCCTAATCGAGAATGGCGTCAATTTGCCTTTTTGCCAGAAAACGCTCTTTTTTCTCATTTGAAGCGAGAGAAACGTAGATACAAAGTCCTCTCTGATATATACTGTTCTTAGCCATTTCGTTCCAAAAATAGGTGCGATATTTTAACAACGGATACCATATCTAAGGGGGACGCTGTGCTATACGTGATACTTATTCTGTTTCTCCTGTTTGGGGGAGCATTGGCGTTCATCATGATTCAGAATCTGATGACCTCTGTACATGTTGTGCTATTTATCTGGCAAATACCGAGTATATCGGTCGGGCTGCTGATTTTCTCAGCCTTCCTGCTAGGTGCGCTATTGCTTTATGTTGTCTCTGCGCTCTCTGCGTGGAAGGAGCGGCGAGAGTTGGGGACGCTGCGCAAGCGCGTGACGGAGCTGGAAACGCAGCTATCCAGGCAAGCGGCTCCAGCGATGCCTGGCGCTCCAGGAGCGGCTGTGCCCCCTTCATCGTCTATAGCATCGATGCCAACAATGCCTATGCCGGGACTACCTGACTCGCAGCAACGTTAGACGAATGCTTATTAACTCAGCAAGAATGCCAGCAGGCGCTTGAAAAAGCCTGGCTTTTGGGGTGGCTGCGGCGCTCGCGGCTGCTCCTGTGGGGACCGGGCGGCCTCTACTGAGTCGGATGGCGTATGTATCTCGACGGGTGGGGGCGAGATTTCTTCCTGGGGAGCTGGCTCGGCGACAGAAGACAGGGTAGCATCTGCATCCTTGACAGCTTCAACCTCTGAAGGAGCGTCTGGCGCCTTGACCTCCTGTTCTTTTTCTTCTTGCTCAACTGCTGTAAGAGTATCCTCGGTATCGTCGATGATCGGAGCCGTATCCTCCGCGGGTGTCGCAACTTCTGCCGCGACTGGCGAGCTCTCTGCTATCACCTCATCTACCGGTGGCTCAGCCTCGTCTACTGGTTGTTCGATAGCCGCGTCTGCTGGAGCTTCTATCGCCTCAGCTTGAGGGACTGCTTCAGCCTCTGCTGGCTCGCTGACTTCTGCTTCCTCTACCTCGATGGCGATGATCGAAGCGGTTGCGATCTCATCATCAGCCGCGGGAGCCGCATCGTCCTCTATCGTCTCAGGAACAGCGATCTCGTCGGGCGGTGCTTCCTGATCAGGTTTGTCCATCTCATCAAGCAATGCTTCCTGATCGGGTTCATCAATCTCTACATCAGTGATTGTCTGGCCGATTGCTGGATCAATCACCTCAAGGGCCTCTGGCTCGGTCCGGGCTACAGGTGCAGCGGGTTCCTGCTCTATCTCCAGGCTGATTGTTGCGGTATCCTCAAATGCGGTTGCTGCGACGGGCTCAGCCTCGGTCATCGTATCTTGTCCGGTTTCCACAGAGGAAGCTGTTGTTGCAAGCGGTTCTGCTGTGCTTGCTGCGGCAGCTTCGGCAGCTTCATCCGATGCAGAAGCGATGTCTGCAATGGGCTCGATGGTTGCGGTGGTTGGCAAATCTGCTACGCTGGCCGTGATATCGTCAGCTTCTAACGATGTCTCGTCAAGCGCGGGCAGAGGTGCGGTAATGCGAGGTTGGGGGGTGAGCGTTTTCTCTGTATCGTCATCGCTCATCAGTTTCTGGTTCTCTGTATCGTCATCGCTCATCAGTTTCTGGTTCTCTGTATCGTCATCGCTCATCAGTTTCTGGTTCTCTGTATCGTCATCGCTCATCAGTTTCTGGAGGAGCAGATTTTCTGTCACCTCGGCAGTTGCTGCTGGTTCGCTTGCCTCTCCGGTGGCTGTAGCGGTCCCGGTCGTCTCTGCCTCTTGAATTGAATCGATCCAGTCATAGGCGCCTTCGAGCGCATGTCTGCACCATTCAGTATAGCTTTCGCCGATCAGATCCATGCGTTCGCAGTATGCAAGCTGCTGCATGGTGCGGTCAAGCCAGGCTTCACCGCGCTCAAGCATCTGATCGAGCAGCTCAATATCTGCGACCCCGCTGGCCTGCAATTGCGCCAGGGTCGAGAGCGCAATGGCGGAAGGGCGGACCTGTTCCATCAATGCTGCGTTCTGGTCGATTTTTTGCTGTAAGGCCGCGATCTGTGATTGCTGTATCTCAATCCGTTGTTCCAGTATCCAGCGTTGGTAGCTCTGATAAAATTGCTCAATATCCTGCGGAGAGAGCAGCATAAAGAGGCGAGCCAGTTCCGTGGGGAACTGATGCTGCTCTAAAGTATTTGCGTTTGTGCCTTGAAGCTCGCGTGCATCGGCTTCATTGGATGTGGTGCTCAAGTCGTGAACGTTATTCACATCGAACGTATCCGGGGTGTTGCCAATAGCGTTGATACCGCTGACCTTATTCATCTCTGCACCTCGTTGGAGCCGGGTATATCTCCACCACGTTTGTGCCAGCGTTCTAACCATCGCTGCACAAGCTGGTTAGTGCGCATGCTTTGCTGATCTATCGGACCTGTGACCCGCTGCTCTGCCGGGCCTGAGTTCTGCTGATGAGGTACAAGCGTGTTATTGCGTAGCCACCAGGGGAGCTTCATCTGGGGCGCGGTCCGCGAGTGCGTCTGGAAAAAAGTATGCATATCGGGCGGTAGAAGGTCGAATTCGGAGTGGGCGGGCATTGGAGTAGCCGGAGACTGGGGATTGGCTTCGCGTATTTTGGCGGTATCGAAATTTGGTAGGTTGCTCCAGGCAAAAAGCGCTGGCGAGACCGTTTCGCTGTGCTCTGTCGTTGTGCCATTACTGGCTGAAATATCTGTACCGCTCGCAGGCTTCAGATAGTAAGTAAGCGCCTGAATAATCAGATTACCGGATGAGGGATGAGCTACTGCCAGGCGTTGTGCCTGTTCCTGGAGTTGAGCGAGATCCCCTGCAAGGCTCTCCAACTGCGTATGTAGTTGTTGATCGATCTCTCGATATTGCAGCCATTGCTGATATTGGCCCATAAACCTTCCCACTCGTTCTTCGCAAAAGTCCGTTATTTGGGCAGTATAGCATGAGACGTGTGAAGATACAAATAAGGATGCGATGGCACAGTACTTTATGTTGTGCCATCGCGCTCCACAGCCGTGTTGTAAGAGATACGCAGAAGGATGCCGACAATAATAAAGTTGGCAAAAATCGAGCTACCGCCATAGCTCAAGAATGGGAGAGGAATACCTGTCAGCGGCAGGAACTTCATATTGCCTGCTGCGATAATCAAAGTCTGAATAGCGAAAATCGAGGTCAGGCCCGCCGCCAATAGTTGGCTGAAGGTATCGGTAGCTTCTAAAGCAATGCGGAAGCCACGATAAGTGATGAGCAGGTAGATTCCGATGATGGCAAAAAGCCCTGCCAATCCCAGTTCCTCTCCCAGGGCCGTGAAAATCATATCGGATTGTACTACCGGCACGAAGCCCGCTCCCGCTGGATGGCCTAATCCGAGTCCCGCTCCAATAATGCCGCCACTGGAGAGGGCAATCAGTCCCTGGACAACCTGGAATGCCCCTCCTACACTACTGTAAAGCTGTTCACTGGCCTGATTCCAGTTGACAACATCGATGCCCACGACCACAAAGCGTGCCCGAACATAAGAAAAGATACTGTAGCCAATGAAGCCCAGGACGAAGAAGACGAGCAAACTGGTAATCACATAGCTCATTTTTCCGGTGCCGAGATAGATCATGCTCAGGAAGATGCCGTAGATCAGCAGCGCCAGGCCGAGCTCGCGCACGAAGAGGAAGAGTAGCAGTGCCAGGCCCAGCATCAGAGCGAGCGGGCCGAGCTGGCGTAGCGGCGGCAGGCGTAGCGGACCGAGGCGCAAATTGCCTCCCGCCAGGATATCGCGGTTCTCGCTCAGGTAAGCGGCAAAGAAGATCACGATGCAGATCTTCAGCAGCTCGGACGGCTGGAAGTTGAAGGGGCCGATGTTCAACTGGTCATGGGTTGGACTGTCGAGTCTTGTAATGTAGCGGAACGTATTGGCGAGCGTCAAGCAGACCATCACGATGCCGAAAAGTGCTGCCGTATATTTATAGCGCAGCAGCCAGTTAATGTTGCGTAGCGCGAAAAGGGTGCCGATGCAGATCACCATGCCCAGCAATACCCAGAGAAGCTGGCGTGAACCGAGAGCGGGATCGGGAGGCGGGAGATCGGGTCCCAGGCGCGTCGCCATCAAAACGCCGATACCGCTGAGCAGGCCCACCAGCGGCAGTAGCACCTGATCGGCCTTGCGGAAGAAGATGCTGAAGAGGATATTCATACCCAACAGGGCGGCGATCAGGCCAATCACCGGAATCAGGCCCTGAATGGTTGGCAAGTTTCTGACGTTGAGCGACGATTGTGGATCGACGTTTGCCAGCAGCAATTGCGTCATTGCCAGCAGCAGGATCAAAAAAGGAATGATCAGCAGTCCAAATTCTTTCCAGCGGTAACTGCGAATCCTTCCGGGAGATCGACTTGCCATCTCTATCATCCTTCCTAAAAAGCGACCTGTTGGAAGTCGCGAATGCTATTATTGAGCCAGCTTGAACTGAATGTAGCCGACGCGAATAATATCGCCCGCCTTTGCCGTCAGGGCCTCGCGCGCTGGCTGATTATTTACATAGGTACCGTTGACGCTGCCTGCATCCTGGACGTACCAGACGCCGCTGTTGTACCAGAGGCGAGAGTGCTCACCGGAAATAAAATTATCGGTGAGCTGGATGGTATTGGTGGGGCCGCGTCCAATCGTCGTGCGTGGCTCCAGATTGAAACTTGTCCCTGGCAGAATATTGCTGGGACCGCTATCAACCACAACGAGGTGTCCGACCACAGGAGGCAGGCGACCGCCCGCATCGGCATTTACCGCTGCCGTTTTGCGCAGATCGCGGGTAATCGCGATCACCACCTGCATCAGAAAAAGGTAGAGCAAAACGATTAACAGCAGTCGCAATATCAACAAGAAAGAATCTATTTGTAATGGCATAAGGCGATGCTCTCACCTTCTTTCAAAGAAAAAATTATAGCTGCCGATAATGAAGCGATCACCATTGCGCAGAACGTGCTGACGCATTTGCGGTATATTATTGATCGTAATACCGTTAGTGCTCCCCAGATCAAAAATCACAAACTGTCCGTCTGGTTGAAATTTGATTTGCGCGTGATAGCGAGAGACGCGTTTATCTTCGACGATAATATCATTGCTCAGTTGCCGACCGATATTGATGATAGATTTTTCAATGCGATAGACTTGCTGACCTCCCTGGGGCAGGCGGATGGTCAACCATGCCTGGGGTAGGGGAGGCATATTTTGCATGCTTTGCCAGGTGGGATTGCTGGGTTCGCTCACCTGGGAAGGCATGGCGGGTTGTCCGACGCTGTTGGGAATGCCTGGCAACTGCTGTCCTGGCGGGAGCTGTGCGCGTAGAGCCGCGAGCTGTTCGGCGCTCAGCGCCTGGGTCGCCATAGCGCCCTCTCCGGCGGCCTGGCGGTCGGCCAGCTCCGTCTCGATGCGTACCTCGCCGGTGCGCAAAGAGCTTTCGGCGTGCAGGCGTATCACCGGCATCGTTCTCAGGGTATAGTGGCGATGGCGGGCGAAATCTACCAGATTATTCTGCCAATCGCGGATCAGTACCGTCAGGCTGGGCGCCAATTGCTGATGATCTTTAATGCTTAAATAGACATCGTAGATATTCGGTGCGAGGCGGCGGCCCTCACCTTGCAGCAATGTATTGTCTTCCATCGCGCGTTCCAGCTTGCGCATCAGCTCGACCGGCTCTACCCGCGAAGGGAAGAGGAGCGCGAACGGCCCTTCGACCATGCGTTGGATAAATGCTTCAACTTTTGTCAGCGGGTTCTGGCGAGCTTTCAAGGCTCTCTCTCCTTAAATGTAACATTTTAAGTGAGAAGCTGGTGCGCTTCCTGCACATCGGAGGAGATTTGCGCTTTCAGGGCATCGATGCCGGAGAAGCGCCGCTCATTCCGTAAGTGCGCGATAAATTCGATAGAGATAAACTTTCCGTACAGGTCAAGATCAACGTCGAGCAGGTGCGCCTCCACCAATCGTTCGGTCTGATTAAAGGTAGGGCGTACCCCTATATTGGCTACACCGTTATAGACGGTAAAAGCCTTGTTCGAGTCACTATCTGGCCCATCCGGCACAGAAACTCTTACTGCATATACGCCGTCAGCGGGTAAAAGTTTATGTGGATCGGGGAGCAAATTGGCGGTGGGGAAGCCGATCAGCCGCCCGCGGGCATCGCCGTGTCTGACGATTCCACTGACAACCACTGGATGTCCCAGCAGTTTATTGGCTGCGTTGATATTGCCCTCTTTCACCAGGTCTCGAATGCGCGTGCTGCTGACGCGGTTGCCAGCGGCAGCTTCCAGAGAAAGAATGCGAACGTGCAGGTGGTGTTTTTGCGCGTACTCTTCCAGGAAGGTGACATCGCCCATACGGTCGCGACCAAGACTAAAGTTCTCGCCCACCACCAGGCCGCGGATAGTAAAGTTTGCCAGCAGGCTATCCATAAAAGCTTCCGCGCTCATCGCGACGACTTCCGGCGTAAATTTGACCACAATCATATCATGAACGTTACCATACTGTGCTGCCAGCGCCAGTTTTTCTTCAAGCGTCGTCAAATAGCGAACGTAGACATCGGGGCGCACTACCATGAGGGTGTGGGGCGAGAAGGTGAGCATGACGGGTTTGCTCTGCGAATCCTGTGCCATGACATTAAGTTCATGCAGCAGGCGCTGGTGCCCTACATGGATGCCATCAAAGTTCCCAATAGTGATGACGATAGGTTCATTAGCTGTTATGGTTGTTGTGTATTCCATCATTGATACTAGACACACTCCCTGGCATCTTGTTGCTGGAGGTACTGATCCATTCCTTACTACTCTCGCTTATACTATCACAGGTCATGTGTGCTAGCAACTGTGTTTGCCGGAGACCCATGATTACCTCTTGTAAAGGGGAGGGAGAACATGGTATGATGAGAACACATGTGGATAGAGGGGTTATGGTATGGTAAAAATACGACGTACACAACGCACAAAACAGCCGCAAGGCTATGATTCAAGCCTCAAAGATCTGGTAGAACAGCAAGCGCCCGCAATCTTGCCGGTGCTCCTCCCTGGAGTCATCTACGAACGCACGCTCAGCGTCGATCTGGTCAGATCGGCCATGCGCGGCGATAAAGTCTATCGGGTGAAGTACGAGGCAGAAGAGCACATTCTCCATCTGGAATTCGAGTCGGGGGCGGATAGCGAGATGACTTCACGCTTGCTGGCGTACAACTCGATGCTCTATCGCGATCATCAGCTCCCGGTCATTTCGATGATCATCTACCCGTTTCGCGTCAAGATGGCCGAGTCGCCCTTACGCATCATCAGCAAATTGCGGGAACTGCTCACCTTTCACTTTCTCACCTTGCCGTTGTTCAATCTCGATGCTGAACGCTATGTGCATGAGCATTGTGTGAGCATGTATCCGTTATTACCGACGATGCGAGGAGCTAGCGCTGCGCTCATGAAGCAAGCGATGGACGAGCTGGCGATGCTCTATCGCGAGGATGAGATCACTTTAGCACAACAATTTATCTGGATGCAACTCTTATTAGCGCGAACCGATACGATCTCTGCCGAAGAGAAAAGCAAGATACAGGAGCAGTTGAGTATGTACGACAGATTATGGGAAGACAACCCGAAGGTCAAACAGATCCGTGCTGATAGCAAAGCTGAGGGCATTGCGGAAGGTATGGTTAAGGGGAAGGCTGAAGGGGAGATTGCCACATTACAAAAAATGCTGGTACACATTGTCAGCCTGCGTTTTCCTGTGCTCACCGAACTGGTACAGCAGCGGGTGAAGCAGTTGAACAACCCTGAAGAACTTGACCGGCTCGTGGAGCAGGCGGTGACGGCGCCCGATGAAACAACGGCCCGCTGGCTGCTGCTTGGCCCACCGACGGCTTGAGGCAATCGCCGCCAGTTCAATTGTGATCTCGAAGAGGTGTGGAGGATCAATCGGGGTGCTGGCTAAAGACTTTTTTCGGCTGCCAGATCTCTTCTGCGGCGTTCCAGGCAGCAATGGCGAGAAAATGGCCGGAGGCGTCATAGACGCGGGCCAGTTCTGCGGGTGGCTGAGTGATTTGAGCTGAGCGGAACGCGTTGCCATGAAGGACGTGCTCGGCTGTGGCGGCATCTAGTTGAAGGGCCGGATAATGCTGCAACACGCTATCGGGAGGGGTTAGGAGTGTGCTAACCGTTCCCTGCTCAACGGAGGCTGCCAGTTGCTCAAGGGTGATGCTTTCTGAAAGGACGAATGGACCGCTGCGGGTGCGGATCAGGGCTGCGAGGTGCGCTCCGCACTCCAGATGCTCACCGAGATCGTAGGCCAGGGAGCGGATGTATGTTCCCTTGCTGCATACAATCTCAAGCGTAAGTCGGGGCGGATTCCACGCCAGGATCTGAATCTGATGGATCGTAATGGGGCGAGGCTCCAGCGTAACCTCTTCGCCGGAGCGAACGCGTTTGTAAGCGGGTTGGCCCTGGAGCTTGATCGCGGAGTAGCGCGGCGGCAACTGCATCTGCGGCCCCAGGAAATGTGGCAGCGCTTGCTCGATTTGGGCAAGCGTAAGGCCCGCTGGATCGGCAGTGCGGACAACTGAGCCTTCTGCATCGTAGGTATCGGTCACAATGCCAAAAAGGATCTCAGCCTGATAGGTTTTGCCGCTTTCGCTCAGGTATTCAGCCACGCGAGTTCCCTGACCGACGCAGATTGGGAGAACGCCGCTGGCGGCGGGGTCGAGCGTCCCGGCATGGCCGATGCGCTTTTGCTTGAGCAGCCTGCGGACGCGGGCCACCACATCGTGTGACGTCATGCCGGTAGCTTTATTGATATTGAGAATGCCATCCATTACCACAGGCTCAGATCCTTTGCAGCTCTTGCTCCAACTCTGCTACAATCATTGCCATTGCCTCTGGCAGGGGTTGATAAATGGTAGCGCCTGCCGCTCGCGCGTGGCCGCCACCGCCGAAGCGCATGCAGAATTCGGCCACATTGTAAGGAGCCATGCTGCGCATACTCAGACGCGTCACGCCGGGCTCGTTATAGCTTTTGAAAAAGGCCGCTACCTGTACACCTTCGATATCGCGCAGCATGCCCGAGGAATTCTCGTCCATCTCCGCAAGAGCGCCTGTGGCGGCCAGTGTTTCCTCCGTGGCATATGACCAGATGAGGCGGCCCCCGCAGGATGTGCGCGCGTTGGCGATTACCGCGGCCTGGAAACGCGCTTGAGCCAGCGGACGAGTGCGGAAGAGTGGTTTGACGATTGTCTCCGCTACGGCTCCTGCACGCAAAAGGCAGGCTCCGACCTCCATTGTGCGTGGGGTGGTGCTGGTATATTGGAAGGAAGCGGTATCGGTGATGATGCCGGTGAGAAGGCACATGGCGGCCTCTTGATTGAGTGGTAGCTCTGCCTGCTGCTGGAAAAGCGTCAGCAGTTCGCCGGTCGCGGCGGCGGTAGGATCGATAATATTGACCTGTCCGCAGCCCTCGCTGCTGATGTGATGATCGATATTGAGAATGGTTGCGCGCTCAAGAAATGCTTTGTGCTGCTCGTAGAGAGAGCCGAAACGGGTCAGTTCGCCCGCGTCCAGAGCAATCACCAGGTCGAAGTTCTCGTCGCCCAGCGTATTTTGTAACAGCTCTACGCCAGGCAAGAAGGCGAATGATCTGGGAGCGGGATCAGCGCACGCGGGGACGCATAGTTTGCCGCACTGGCGCAGGATATGAGTAAAGCCGAGCGCCGAGCCCAGGCAATCGCCATCGGGGTGCTCGTGGGCGAGCAGAGCAATGCGCTGAGCAGGCTCGATCAGGCGCATTGCCTGCTGCACCAGTATAGGGTCGAGTTGAGCGTTTAGTGAGGGTGTATTAGCATAAGTTGTCATATTTTATTCAGCTTCCGCCTGGGATGCTTTCGCGTTCTCTTCCTGTTCGACCTGGCGGATCAGATCGAGAATGCGCGCCCCTTCTTCTATTGAAGTATCCAGTTTAAACGTAATCTCCGGCATGTAGCGCAGGACGAGCCGGGAAGCCAGTTCGTGACGTAAAAAGCCTGCGGCGTGTTTCAGCGCCTTGATCGTCTCAGCCTGCTCCTCCTGTGTTCCCATAACGCTAACGAAGACCTTCGCGTGTCGCAGGTCGCCGCTGACCTCGACGTGGGTGATGCTGGCAAAGCCAACGCGTGGATCTTTGATCCGTGTGCGCAGCAGGTCGCTTAGTTCGGCTGCGATCAATTCTGCCAGTTTCTCTTGCCTATGTGGATGTGGCATAGCTTGATTCCCCTTCCCCGCTGAGACACAATTCCCATAGCGCGCTGCCAATGACAGACGCTATGGGAAGGTGTCACTGTTATTTTGCGTTAAGCTCCTGGCTTAACACGTTCCTGTGCGAACGCTTCGATAATATCGCCAACCTGCACCTCGGAGAAATCCTCAAGAACAATGCCGCATTCGTAGCCAGTCGCCACCTCGCGCACATCATCTTTGCCACGGCGCAAAGACTCGATCTTACCGTCATAGACCTTTGTGGTGTCGCGTATCACGCGAGCTTGCGACGAGCGCGTAATCTTGCCATCGGTCACGCGGCATCCGGCGATAACCGTATTTTTACCGGCTTTGAAGGTCTGGAGGACCTCGGCGTGGCCTTCAACCACCTCGCGGTAGGTTGGCTCCAGCATACCGGCCAGGGCGGCCTGGATATCATCGATCAGTTTGTAAATCACATTATAGTAGCGAATATCGACGCCTTCTTTTTGTGCCACGCGCTGGGCGGCTCCATCGGCTTTGACGTTAAAGCCGATCACGACTGCGCCGGAGGCAGCGGCGAGATGGACATCGGTTTCATTGATATTGCCGATGCCTTCATGGATCAGGCGCACCTTCAAGTTCTCTTCGCCGACCTTCGAGAGTGCATTCTTCAGTGCCTCGGCGGAGCCCTGCACGTCACACTTGAGGACGATATTCAATTCCTTGACCTTGCCCTCTTGCATTTGCATATAGAGGGTATCGAGGCTGACCTGGCCGAGCGGCATCAGCTCGTCGCGGCGCTTCTCGGCTTCTTGCTGCGCGTGCTGCTTGGCGGTACGCTCATCGGCAGTGACTTCCAGATGGTCGCCAGCCTGTGGAACCTCTGGCAGGCCAATGATGCTGACCGGCGTGCTGGGCGGAGCTTTCTGGATGCGTTTGCCGCGGTCGTTGAACATGGCGCGCACTTTGCCGGAGATGGCTCCCACCACGATATTGTCGCCCATCTTGAGCGTTCCCTGCTGCACAAGGACCGTCGCGGTCGGGCCGCTATTCTTCTCCAGGCGTGCCTCAATAATCACTCCGGTGGCGGCGCGATTGGGGTTGGCTTTGATGTCCTGTACTTCGGCGACCAGCAGGATATAGTCCAGCAATTCGTCGATGCCGGTGCCTTTGCGGGCGGAAACGGGCACACAGACGATATCGCCGCCATATTCCTCGATTACAACGTCTATCTCTGCCAGTTGTTGTTTGACGCGATCAGGGTTGGCATTCGCTTTATCAATTTTGTTGAGCGCGATAATAATCGGTACCTGAGCGGCCCGCGCGTGGTCGATAGCTTCACGCGTCTGGGGCATGACCCCGTCATCGGCGGCGACGACGATAATCGCGATATGTGTTACCTGGGCGCCACGGGCGCGCATGGCTGTAAAGGCTTCGTGGCCCGGAGTATCCAGGAAGGTGATTTTCTTGCCGTTGACCTCGACCTGGTAGGCGCCGATATGCTGGGTGATACCGCCGGCTTCGCCTGCGGCCACCTTTGTTTTACGAATAACGTCGAGCAGCGAGGTTTTCCCGTGGTCAACGTGTCCCATAATCGTCACGACCGGCGGGATAGTAACCATATCGCGTTCATCTTCAGCGACTGAAGCCTTTTTGCCCTGCACGGCTGGCGCCTGGGTTGCGGCAATCGGGCTGGGCTCAAAGCCGAGATCGCGGGCGATGGTCGCGGCTTTTTCGTAGTCAACCACCTCATTAATATTGGCGAAGATGCCGTGCTTAATCAGATTGCGGATCACCTCATTGGGAGTTGCCTGCAATAGTTCTGCCAGGTCTTTTACCATAATCTGTGGCGGTATCGAAACGGGTCCGGTTGGTTTTTCCCTGGTCGCGGCTGCCCGGCGTTCCTGCGAACTGCGCGTAGAAGGGCCGGCACGCTCGGGTCTACGCGTGCCGGGGCGCGCGCCTCCTGGACGTGAAGGGCTGGATGGACGTGCATGCCCTGTATGGCTCGGATGGCCTGTATGACCGGCGGGACGTGTATCCGGGCGAGGGCTGCGCTCAGGTGGTCCAGTTCTTGATCGATTAGGCGCTGACGGCGCCGTGTTGGGCGCTCCTGGTCGTGGTCGATACTGTGATTGTGTAGGGCGACCCTCGCTGGTTGAGCCGGGGTGTGACGGGCGCTGTGTCCCGCCCGGGCCGCCGGGTGTGCGCGGAGGAGGTCCTCCGTTGCGTTGTGTCGGAGCGGAGCCGCCGTGCTGAGCAGGAGGGCCGCTCGGGCGTGTAGCCGATGTATTTTGTTGTGTATGTGGCGGGCGTGCAGGAGCGGCGGGGGCGGAAGAGTTCATGACAACATTCTCGTTCCCATGCTGATTGCGCGCTGCTGATGCTCCCTGGGTAGTGGAAGGTGAACGACGCCGAGCCGCTGGCTTTTTCTCCTGATCCTGGCTGCCCGTTGTGGTGCTCTCTGGTTTTGAGCGGGCGGTAGTTCTGGACTTCGTCGTATTTTTGGCCTGCTCAGTGGCATCTGGAAGTTCAGATGTGTCTCTCATGAAGAAGACTCCCTTCTATCCGAATGATGCGCCACAAGTGGCGACGGAAATCTCTCTTCACAGCCATAAAAAAGGTCTGTCACCCTCCAATTGTAGGGAAGGGGACAGACCCTCGTTGGTGCAGTGCCAGGCATGTTTCAGTCTGCGCGCTCTCCGGCGTGCGGCTATGGTTTATATAATCATAGCGATTCGCTCCGCAAACATTCGCTGCTACAACTGCCCTTTAGACGAGGGGCTGTGTCTCTATCAAGAGTCGAGATAAAATGACGCATTGTTCAATCCTCATCCAATCCGAAGATTGGATGCCAGTATTGAATGATTTCCATCCCGGTTGGAGGATGGGGACGATATACAACTCTAATCAGTATAACTTACTCTACTGATCCTTGCAACCAATATAAAATGTGGGGGCAACTTCCACGATGAATCAGGAAGCTACCGTTTGCCCTGTTCGCATTGATCCTTGCCCTTACTAGATGCGCTGATACGTGTCTGCGTGGGAAGGCGATCAATCGCCCACGGACGCGATAAATCGGGTCCCTACGGTACCTGGGCGCGCTTCGTTCTGGCTCGACCGGGTTGCGTGTCTGGTCGGGGAGGGTCGTCTCTGGGTAGGGTCGCGATAAAGGCGTCCAACTGAGCGCGATCTTCCTCCGAGATGGCGGTTTCCAGTTCCTGTTCGAGTCGTTTTTTATGAACGGCCTGTTCCCAGCAAGAGAGCCGGGCGCAGAGATAAGCTCCGCGACCGGACTTTTTGCCGGTGGCATCGATGGTCACATGACCATCGGGCGTGCGTACCACACGCAGCAGCTCGCGTTTGGGTTTGGTTTCGTGGCAGGAGACGCAGGTGCGCAGCGGAATATGTTTTTGTTTGGGCGGTTGTTTGGCCGCTTTTGCCATGCGATCCTCCTGTTACTCCCTCTCGTAGGACGAGCCGCCTCTGCCGCCACGGGAACGTTTTGGACGCTCACGGCGGGCGCTATAGGCGGGTTCTTGCATCTCGTCGGCGTGCTCGTCGTAGATCTCTCCCTCGGCGGGCTTGATCACATCGACGCGCCACCCCGTCAATTTGGCCGCGAGGCGTGCGTTCTGTCCATCTTTCCCGATAGCGAGAGAGAGCTGTTTCTCAGCCACAGTCACGAGAGCGGTATGGTCTGTTTCGCGCAGCTCCACTTTCAATGGCTTCACCGGGCTAAGCGCGTTGGCGACGAACGCCGCGGGATCGGAGCTCCACTGGATGATATCGATTTTCTCATCGTTGAGTTCGCGCACGATATTGTTGATGCGTGATCCGCGCACGCCCACGCAGGAGCCAATCGGGTCTAACCCTTCCTGGCGGGCAACCACAGCCACCTTTGAGCGGCTGCCGGGCTCGCGGGCGATCCCCTTGATCTCAACGGTCCCTTCATAGATCTCTGGTACCTCCGACTCGAAGAGGCGGCGGACAAGATCGCGATGGGTGCGAGAGACCAGAATTTGCAGCATGCGGCCCTGGGTGCGACGCACATCGTAGACGTAGACGCGGAGCCGCTGTCCATTGCGGTAGCGTTCGGTGGGCACCTCCTCGGTCGGTGGCATCACGCCTTCGACTTTGTCCACCTTATCAAGATCAAAGTCGAGCAGCCAGCCGCGCACAGGATCTTTGCGCGTCATCGTGCCGAGGCGAATTTCGCCGACCCAGTTCTTGATCTGGTCGTAGAGATGCTCGTGTTCGGCCTCGCGGATGCGCTGCAGAATCACCTGTTTGGCGGTCTGAGTTGGGATACGCGCGAAGATGAACGACGAATCGACATCGATATATTGCCCAAGAGCAGCCTTAGGGTGGAGACGCTGTGCCTCTGCCAGAGAGATCTCTTCATTCTGGTCCTGGACCTGGGCTACCACTCGTTTCGAGGCCCACACATGCACCTCACCGTTCTTATCCACCTCGATGCGCACGTTTTCGCCGCCGCCGAAGCTTTTGCGGTAAGCTGCAAGCAGGGCGGTGGCGACGGTCTCCATCACCACTTCGCGGGGTAATCCCTTTTCGGCAATCAGTTGTGCGATAGCCGCTTGAAATTCGCTCCTCATATGCCATGCTCCTCCCGCAGGTGCCCATTAAAACAACGTCTATTTTTCGAGTGCAAAGAAAAACATCTCTGGCAAACAGAAAAGTGGGGTATGCGCCCACTTTTCTCAAAAAGTTTCCTCAATTCTTTACGTATTATATCACGGAATTTTCATCTTGTAAATGACATGTCAATAACATACAGGGCTATTTACTTCTCTGAAGAAGAGGGGGTCAAGGGGCACAGCCCCTTGTGGGGCGCGGGGTGTCCCCCTTAGGCGTCAACTTAAGCACTTGAACAATCGAAGAGGGAAACGAGATCATGTGCCCCAGCCAACAGAGTCTGAAAGCGAACGCGTCGCTGGTGTTCATACAAGGGCCTCCGCCGTTTGTTGT
>Ga0209062_1002145_pt1 | contig 28172 bp, 27 predicted proteins | sample Coa_R2_2_FD_187158 | JGI IMG/M metagenome (GOLD analysis project Ga0209062, IMG submission 187158) | Surface soil microbial communities from Centralia Pennsylvania, which are recovering from an underground coalmine fire - Coalmine... | ecosystem: Environmental > Terrestrial > Soil > Unclassified... | reverse complement strand
GACGATGAACTCCGTCCCAGGCTCCCACGCCCGCGAATCCCGGATGTGCTTCGGCAGAATTACCTGACCCTTGGTCGAAAGTCTCGTCGTCTCCATGTAAGACTCCAGTAAGATTATCTCATTCCCCACTGCTCCGGCGCGCTTCTGTGCCAAACTGGAACCATGCTCGCCTGGGTCGATGCCGAAGTCGCCGACGATCTCACGCTGCGCCTCGTGGCTTCGCGGGCCGGGCTCCGCACGGTCGCGTTTCATCCGGCGCCGGCTCTCGATGGCGAGCCCGATCCCGCGCACCCGCTTCTGAGCGAAGCCGTACGCCAACTGCGCGCGTACTTTGCCGGCGATCTGCGCCGGTTCGACCTGCCTCTCGATCTCCAGGGCACACCGTTCCAGCTCCGCGTGTGGCGCGAGCTCGAAACCATCCCGTTCGGCAAATTCCGCTCCTACTCCCAGATCGCGCAGGCGATCGGCGCGCCGCGCGCGGTGCGGGCCGTCGGCGCGGCGAATGGCGCCAATCCCGTCGCCATCGTTGTGCCCTGCCATCGCGTCATCGGAGCGAGCGGCAAGCTGGTCGGCTACGGCGGCGGCCTGCCGCTCAAGCAGCGGCTCCTCGCGCTCGAATCCTGCACACTCCCTTTGTTCCGCGCTTAGCCGGCTTCGCGGGCACTTCATTTGTGCGTGCGCGTTCACATCAGGATGAACATTGCTTAAAAGCAGGCGGAAACTGGGCGCGCTGGGTATACAATCGCACCGGAAAGGGCCGAAGCCGCTCCGGCAGTTCCGCGCCCAAGATCAGCCACGATAAAGGGGGATGAGCCAAATGAAACTGGACTCTGTCCGGAAGAGCGCCGTATTGTTGTGTGCGGCCGGGGTCATCGCAGCGGTCTTACTGAGTTCGAGCTCCGTGAGCGTCCACGCCGTCGCCCAGGATTCGGATGAGAACCTGGCGGCCATCGGTCTGCAAATCGCGCCACCTTTCATCAACATGAACGGCAAGGACCCGACCCTGGTCGGGTTGGGAAGCTACATTATCAACGGAGAGACGGATTGCAACGGCTGCCATGGGTCCAGCCCGGCAAACGAATTCCTACCGGCCAACAATCCGTACCACCGCCCACCGAACAACTCTCCCATGCAATTCAACCCGGCCACTTACCTGGCCGGCGGGCGGAGTTTCGGTGCGGCCGGACCGGGTACCGTCAGCGACCCGAAGAGCCCGTTGTACGCCGGCCCCGGCCTCGGCCCGATCATCATCGCACGGAACCTGACGCCCGACTATACCGGCAATCCCGCGGGTGGCATGGACCTTTACACGTTCATGTCGATCATACGGACAGGGCATGACTTTGACAGCCGCCACCCGAATTGTGGGCTCAACAGCGTCTTCCTCCTCGGCGACGTGACCTACACCGACAATTGCTACAGTGCGCCCGTCGATGGCAGCTTGCTGCAGGTGATGCCGTGGGCGAAGTTCCGGAACATGACCGATTATCAGCTCACTGCCATCTGGACCTATCTCAGCACCGTCCCATGCAACGCCCACAATGACACTGCCGGCGACACCTATCCGTGGCTGAAGAATCAGTGCACGCAGTGATGCCGCTGCTGCGCCGCGGGGCATCCGGTTCGCGGACCCGTTCCGAATGCCCGGCGCCGCTCGGTGCGGCCCGCGCCCGTTCCCTCGTAAAATAGAAGGTTGATCGTCACCCTCACCATCAACCCTGCGATCGACCGCATCCTTTCCGTTGACCGGCTGGCGTTCGAAGACCGGTCCTACATCACGTCCACCCGCGAATCGGCCGGCGGGCGCGGCATCAACGCGTCGCACGTGATTCACTCCTTCGGCGGCGAAACGCTCGCCGTCCTGACCAGCGGCGGCGAAGCCGGCGAGCGCTTGCAAACCCATCTCAGCGGCTACGGGTTCCCCATCGCGGTGGTCCCGATTGCGCGCGAGATCCGCACCAACCTCACCATCACGGACCAGCACGGCCTCACCGTCAACCTCAACGAAAAGGGCCCGGAACTCGGCAAGACGGAGCTGGCGGATATCGAACGCGTCATCCGCAAATCTCTCGAAAGCGCCTCCTGGCTGATGGTGTGCGGCAGCCTGCCGCCCGGCGTGCCCGCGTCTTTCTATGCCAAGCTCCTCACCATGGCGCGGCAGAAAAAGGTCAAGACCCTCCTGCACACGAGCGGCAACCCTTTGCGCGAGGGCATCGAAGCCCGGCCGACCGTCGTCACGCCCAACCAGCAGGAGGCCGAGCGGCTCCTCGGCCGCATGCTGCTCACCCGCACCCATTACCTCGAAGCGGCCGAGCGTCTGCGGACCATGGGACCGGAATCCGTCATTCTCTCCCTCGGCAGCCGCGGCGCGGTGGCCGGCTTCGCCGATGGCGTGATGGAGGCGCTGCCTCCCCGCGTCGACGCCGTCTGCCCCATCGGCTCGGGCGACGCGCTCGCGGCGGCGTACGTCTGGGCGATGCGCCGCAAGCCCAACCCCGCGGACGCGCTGCGTTGGGCCGTGGCCGCGGGCACTGCCTCCGCGTGCCTTCCCGGCATGAACTTCGCTTCGCTGGACCAGACCCGCGAGATGTACCAGCAGGTCGAAATCCGGCGCGCCGATTAGCGTGCGCCGGCCGCCGCACATTCGCGAAAGAGCCGTGGCCATGAGGGAGCAGTGCGGCTCAGCCGCGCAACACCGCTCCGTTCGAACTCGGCTTGGCCCGACAACGCGCCGCCACACAGGCGCGACGATCAAGGAGCGGTGCGGCCCGGCGGCAGCCCCCTCACGGTCACGGCCGTGTTCCTCCGGCGGACGTGAGATCGATGGATAAGCGTCTGAAACCCTCGCTCATCCGCTCCGCCGCGGCCGTTTCCGCCGCCGTCTCGCTCAGCCGCCTCACCGGAATGGCACGCGAGATGGTAATGGCGCGGCTGTTCGGCGCGGGTCAGGCCTACGACGTTTTTCTGCTCGGCATCCGCATTCCCAACCTGGCGCGCAACCTCTTCGCTGAGGGCGCGCTTTCCTCCGCCTTCGTCCCCACCTTCACCGCCAGCCTGAAGAACGGCCGGCGCGAGGCGCAGGAGCTTTCGGACGCCGTCGCCACCGCGCTGCTCGTCGCGGTGAGCGGGCTCTGCGTCATCGGAATCATCTTCACGCCGCAGCTCGTGGGCCTGCTCGCGCCCGGATTCTCGGCGGTGCCTGGCAAATTCGCGCTGGCCGTCCGGCTCACCCGCATCATGTTCCCGTTCCTGCCGCTGGTGGCGCTGGCGGCCCACGCGATGGGCCTGCTGAACGCCTGCGACCGCTACGGCGTGCCGGCCCTGGCCTCCGCCTGCTTCAACGTGGTCTCCGTGCTCGCCGGCCTCGCGCTCGGGTACCTGGCAGGGCGCCCGCTGATCGAGGCGATGGCCTGGGGCGTGCTGGCGGGCGGCGCGGCGCAGCTTGTGTGGCAGCTTCCGGTGGCGCGCCGCCACGGCTTCGGCTTCCGGCCGCGGCTCGATTTCGGCCACTCCGGAGTGCGGCGCATCGGGCGCCTCATGCTGCCGGCGCTGATCGGCAGCTCCGCGCTGCAGATCAACATCGTGGTCAACACCAATTTCGCCTCGACTCTCACGGACGCCTCCGGCCACGTGCTCAACGGCCCGGTGAGCTGGCTGAACTACGCCTTCCGCTTCCTGCAACTGCCGCTCGGCGTATTCGGAGCAGCGATCGCGAGCGCCGCGCTGCCGCGCATTTCGCGTTCCGCGGCGGCTGGGGACACGGCCGAATTCCGGTGCACGCTGGCGCACGCGATCGGAACGTCGCTGCTGCTCGCCATCCCGTCGTCGGCCGGTCTCGCGCTGCTCGGCGAGAGCATGATCGCAGTGGTCTATCAGGGCGGCCGCTTCCAGGCCTCGGACACGCGCCAGACCGCGGTGGCGCTGGCGTGTTATGCGGCCGGCCTCGCCGGATACGCGCTCAGCAAGATCCTGGCGCCCGCGTTTTATGCGCTGGATGACGGCCGCACGCCGATGTGGATCAGCGTGGCTTCCGTAGCCGTCAACGGCGTAGCTGCGTTCGCGCTGGTGCGGTGGGCCGGCCTCGGCCACGCGGGCCTCGCGCTTTCCGTTTCGCTGGTGGCCCTGGCGAGCGCGGCTGCGCTGTTCGAGATCCTGCGGCGCCGTCTCGGCGGCCTCGGCGGGCGGCGCCTGGCATCGAGCGCGGCGCGGATTCTGGCCGCGACGGCGGTGATGTCGCTGGCTGTCGCCGCCGCGGGCTCGCGCTTTGCGCCGGCTGCGTCGCGGCTCGATCACGCGTTGCGCCTGGCGGTGCTGATCCCGCTCGGCGTGGCCGTTTTCGCGGCCGCCGCGCGACTGCTCGGCGTGCGCGAACTGGAGGCGCTGCGCACCGGCATGATACACTCCGAATAGTAATGCTCCCCGACTTGAAGTTGGTGATCCGCCTGCAGGAGATCGACAACCGGCTGGGCGATCTGACGCGAGAAATCGCCGCCCTGCCAATCCACATCGCGGAAATCGAAAAGAAGCTGACATCCCACGAGCGCAAGCTGGAGGCCGACCGCGCCGCGCTCGCCGCCAATCAAAAAGAGCGCAAGAAATGCGAGCTGGACATCCAGACGCAGGACCAGAAGATCTCGAAGCTGAAGGACCAGATGCTGAGCGCGAAGACCAACGAGCAGTATCGCGCGTTTCAGAACGAGATCGAGTTCTGCCAGAAGGAGATCCGCAAGGCCGAGGACCGCATCCTCGAGCTGATGAGCGAATCCGAGCCGCTCGATAAGAACGTGAAGGCCGCCGAAGAGGCGCTCAAGGCCGAGAAGGCGCAGGTCGAGTCCGAAAAGCAGGAAGCGCGCGAGCGCACCGCGGCGGACCAGAAGGCCGCCGCCCAACTCCAGGCCGAGCGCGCCGCGACGGTCAAGGACATCACGCCGGGCGTATACCAGCAGTACGAGCGGGTGCGCAAGGCGCGCCGCGGCATCGCGGTGGCGGAGGCCGTGGACGGCCGCTGCACCGCGTGCAACATGGCGATGCGGCTGCAGTTCTTCCAGGACCTCAAGAAAGGCGACCGCGTGATGGCGTGCGAAAGCTGCAACCGGATTCTGTACTACAATCCGCCCGTTTCGCTCGAAGATGCCGCGGGTGAGACCGCGGCGGTGCGGAAGTAGCGCGCGCCGGCCCACAGCACCAGCGCGAGAACCACGCTCATCGCGGGGATCACGTACATGGCGCCGTGCAGACCGGCGGCGCGGGCAGCCTCGCCGGGTGCGGGGCCGGCCAGGCGATCGCTCAGCGCGCCTAACGCCAGCGGCCCGAACGCGCCGCCCCCCAGATACATGATCACGAAGTAGACCGCCATGGCGGTGCCGCGCAGCGACGGGCCGACGAGGTCCTGGATGGCTGCGTAGACCAGGCCGTAGTACATCTGCCAGAGGCCGTAGGCCGCCATCAGCAGCAGAATGGCTGCTGCCGCTTGGCCGCGCGGCAGGCGGATGGCCCACCAGGCCAGGGGCGCGGCGAGGAGCGCGGCCCAGGCGGCCAGTCGCACGCGGCCGGCATCGCGAGCGCGGTCGCCGAACGCGGCCACGGCGCACGCCGCGGCGATTCCCGCGCCGCCCGAACCGAGCCCGGCCCACACTCCGGCCTGCGCCACGGTGAGGCCGTGAAAGCGCGTGAGGAACGCGGAGACGAAGTACGAGAAGGCGTAGAGCACGAAGTTCACCACCGCACCGGACACCGCGATCCACCACAGCGCGGGAATGCGCAGCACATCCGCAGCGGGCGGCGGAGCGGCGGCAGACGCGCGCACGGGCTCGGGCAGCCGCCAGAGAGCGGGGACCAGCAGCAGCGCGGGCGCGCCCGCCAGCGCGAGCGCGATGCGCCATCCGAAGGCCTGCGCCGCCGGACCGCTGGCCGCCAAGCTGAGCATCACGCCGATGGGCACGGCCATCATGAAGAAGGCCATCGCGCGGGCGCGGCGGGCGGCCGGGACCAGATCGCCGATCCAACTCGTCGCCGCGGGCGCGCACACGGCTTCCCCGATGCCTACACCGAGGCGCGTGGCCAGCAGCGTCGCGTAGCCCGCGGCCAGGCCGCCGAGCGCGGTCAGGCCGCCCCAGACTGCCACGCCGAAGGCCAGCAGGCGCTTGCGGCTTCCGCGATCGGCGAGGCGGCCGAGCGGGATGCCGGCCAATGCGTAGACCACGATGAACGACGTCGGGATCGCGCCGAGCTGCGCATCGGTGAGGTGGAACGCGCGGCGCAGGGGCTCGATCAGCGCTCCCAGCGCCTGGCGGTCATAGATGTTGAGGACGTTGACCAGGAACAGGACAGTGAGCGCGGAGCGGTGTTTGTTGGGGATTTGGCTCAAAACTTCACCAGCATGTTCTGCATGGGAAGGGCGTTCTCCTTTTGGCCAGCGTTCGGAGCGCCGAGCACCTCGAACGAATCGATGTGGTACGGCAAGCCCTCATTGCCGAGCGGTGTGGGTCCGTCCATGACCTGGAAGTGGAGGTGCGGCTCGGTGGAATTGCCGGTGTTGCCGACCAGACCGATGACCTGGCCGCGCTTCACGCGGTCGCCAGGCTTCACTCGGAGGCTGCCCGGCTGCAGATGGGCGTACATACAGTAATTGCCGCCGCCGAGATCGAGGATGATGTGGTTGCCGGCGATGGTTTCGAGCGTGATGGGCACGGCGCGGGAGTTCAGGCCGGGAATGTTCTCGGGGATGCCGTCCTTGATCGCCGCGACGGTAGCGTCGGCGACGGCCAGCACTTCGGAGCCGTACGCTTTGTAGTTCCGGGTGTCCTTCGCATCGCCGGTGAATGTCGCGCCGGGGGTCTTCATTTGCACCCAGTCGATGGCGAAGCGCTGCGCGATGACCGCGCGGCCGGCGATCGGAATGAGCGCGCGGCGATGCGGCGAGCGGTTTCCGGGCCCATTGGCGGCGAGCCAGTTTTCACCGCGCAGCGGCGGGCCGATCGCGATCGGCGCAGCGGCGCGCAGCGGGACAGGCGCGGTCTCGACGGTGGCGCCGTTGACCGTGAGCTTGTGCCGCAGCGCGCGCGGGGCTCCGGAGGCTGGCACCGGCACGTCGAGGTAAACGACAGCGTGGAGGCCGGCGCCGATCGTGCGCGGATCGTCCGTCTTCACGCCCGGACGCGCCAGCAGGCCAGCGAGTTCGGCGCCTTCATAAGACCCGAGCGGGCCGGCGTCGCCCAGCACTTCGAGCCGGGCGAGGGTCTGATCCGCTGCGGAGAAGTTCGTGAGGTGGAGCTCGTAGATGAGGCGCGACTGGCCGTCTGCGCCGCGGAAGGAAGTGGGCGGCATTGGCACGCGGACGTCGACGGGCGGACCGAGCGGGCTGGCGGCCGGTGCGGTCGGAGCGGATTTGGCCTCGGCGGGAGCTGCGCCGGACCGTTTGAACGTCAGCGCCAGCGGTATGCCCTGCGACCACGTGCCGGCGATGGCGGAGCCATCGGCGGTCAATTCTCCGGTGAAAGTGCCGTTAACCAGCGGAAATTCGAGGCTCACCTTGCGGCCGTCGACGGCAGCCTTGCCGAGCGGAATTTCGGCGTTGCCCTGATCGAGGCTGACGGCCTTGCCGAGATAGGTGCCGTCGGCGGTCCGGGTGATGTGGAGGGAAAGGCGCAGCTTGCCCGCGCCGGTATCGAGTGTGCCTTCCCAATCGCCGGCAAGGCCGGGCGTCTGCGCGAAGGCCAGGGCGGCCCAGGCCAGCGCGGTCAGCAGCAGGATGGCTCGATGCATAGCCTCACCGTGGCAAATGGCCGCGCCGAATGCAAGCGGCGACGGCGCCGTCATGCCTTGAGCATCTCCCGCGCGCAGTTGTAGCCGGGCGCGCCCATCACCCCGCCGCCGGGGTGCGCGCCGGAGCCGCAGAGATACAGGCCGGGGAGCGGTGTCCGGTAGCGCGCCCATCCCGCGACCGGCCGCATCGCGAACATCTGGTCGAGGCTCATTTCGCCGTGGAAAATGTTGCCGCCCGTGATGCCGAAGCGGCGTTCGAGATCGAGCGGCGTGAGCACCTGGCGGTGCTCGACGATGGAGCGGATATTGGGCGCATATTCGGCGATGAGGTCGATGACGCGGTCGGCGAAGGGCTCGCGGAGGTCGTCCCAGGTGGCGTTGCGGAGCGTGTACGGCGCGTATTGCAGGAAGATGCCCATGATGTGCTTGCCGGGCGGGGCGAGCGACGGATCGTAGATGGTGGGGATGGTGAGCTCGAGCAGCGGGCGCTCGGAGGGGCGGCCGTACTTGGCATCATCCCAGGCGCGCTCGACGTATTCGATCGAGGGGCAGATGTGCATGGTGGCGCCGTGGTGCGGGCCGGGCGTGCCGGGATACGCGGTGAACTCGGGGAGCCCGGAGAGCGCGAGGTTGATCTTGCAGCTCGTGCCCTCGATGCGGAAATGGCGGATCGCTTCTAGGAATTCCGGCGGCAGGTGGCCCGGCTCGACCAGCTTCAGAAACGTGACCTTGGGATCGAGATTCGAGGCGACCATCGCGGCTTCGATCTCCTCGCCGCTTTCGAGCACGATGCCCGAGGCGCGTCCGCCGCGCACGAGCACGCGGGCAACGGGCGCGCCGGTGCGGATCTCGGCGCCTTTGGCGCGGGCGGATGCGGCGATGGCTTCCGAGACCGCGCCCATGCCGCCGCGCACGAATCCCCACAGGCCGCGGTGGCCGGCGACGCCGCCCATGCAATGGTGCAGAAGGATGTAGGCCGTGCCGGGCGAGCGCGGGCCGCCGTTGGCGCCGATGACGCCGTCGGTCGCGAGCGTGACCTTGACCTGCTCGGATTCGAACCATTCGTCGAGGTAGTCGGCGGCGGACTGGGTGAAGATTTTGACGAGCGCCACGGCATCGCGCGCGCTAAGGCCGCGGAGGCGCGCGGCGAGGCGGAGATAATCGACGAAATCGGCGAGGCCGCGCGGCGGAAACTGCGGCGGCGTGGTGAGGAGCAGGTCTTCGACGACCTGCGCGATGCGTTCGAGCTCCTCTTCGTAGGCGGGGTACGCTTCGGCGTCGCGCTGGGAGTACTTGGCGATTTCCGCGAGGGTGCGGGCGCGGTCCTGCCACATGAAGAAGTGGCGGCCGTCGGGGAAGACGGAGAAGAAGGCGGGATCCTTGGCGTCGACCTTATAGCCGTAGCGGGGGAGCTCCAGCTCGCCGATGATGCGCTCCTGCATGAGGCTGGTGAGATACGCGCCGGTGGAGACGCGGTAGCCCGGCCAGATTTCCTCCGTGACCGCGCAGCCGCCGACGATCTCGCGGCGCTCCAGAACGAGGACGCGGCGGCCGGCGCGGGCGAGGTAGGCGGCGGCGACGAGGCCGTTATGGCCGGCGCCGACAATGATGGCGTGGTATTGCGGCATTTTTACAAAACGAAGCCAAGACCAGCGGTAAGCGGTTGAAAGAAAAGCACATCGGCGTTGAAAAACGAACCCACGAACGAAGCCAAAAATCAGGGATTTACCCGAGTAAGCACTGCGGCCGAGTCGCGGCGGAATCTGCGAAACGAAGCCAATTTCGGGTGTTCTCCTGGATTCGGGGTACGCGGCCCGGCACTACTGTAATAGCACACGCAAACGGGGCTGGAGTGCGGAAATGGCTTTAAAGTGCTGATTCGGTAAGGCGAATATTTGGGGAGACACGGCTATCGCTTCTCTCTATTCGGCGGTCCTGCCGGGCCGCCGGGCGGCTCAGAACCGGCCGGCGAATTAGGGCACGAGAACGGCAATATCCGGCCCCACCAGGGACCGGAAGTGCGAGTCATTGAATGTCAACAGTGTCGAGACGTCTTCTGTCCTGGCGCAGGTTGCAATGATTGCATCGTAGATACGTCCTCCGGAGATACCCGCCGAGGGAGCCCCGCACAGTAATGCCCTGTAATCCTCTGCCTGGAGGATGGCGACCTTCGCCGATTGCATGAAATTCGCTTCCACCAGGCTCAGGGCATCGGCGGGCGAGAGGCGGTGAGGAGCGGGAAGACGTGTCAGAACCGAATAGGCCTCGACCAGGGCCGCCGCCGCCACCACCATTGACTCCTTGCGATTCAGACGCCTCTCGATGGCGAGAGCGGCGCGCTCGTGGTGTTCATGCCAGGAGCACACTGCCGCGATCATGCAACTGGTATCGGGCAGGAAGGCAGCCATTCTCACTCGCCCGCCCGTTCACGGCGCACGCGGCGCCGGGTCTCCTCAACGGTTTCGGACTTGAGCGGCGGCACGGCCTCATGCGGGACAGCAACCAATAATCGCCCTCGCCGCCGGATGGCGATGTCGAGCGGCGCAGGCTCGATCTCGATGTGGCCTTCCCGCAGGCGGACTTCCAATGGCGTCCCAGGCTTAATTTGCGCCTGCTGCCGCACTTCTTTCGGAATTACGAGGCGCCCGGCAGAATCCATGGTTGTTCTCATACCATTGATTATACCATTAGATCAACCATGAAGATGCGAGGCGCGGATGGCCTGGCATTGCGGCATTGAGAATCGGGACTATCCCGCGAAATGGAGAACTTGGTACGGCGAGTGGCCCGTTGGCGATGTTAGCGGCGCAGTTCGAACCGCGGCGGCTGGAGCGGAATCCTGGGTGTGATAAGTCGAAAGAGCACTGCGTTCATATCGAGTTGCGGTGGGTTCGAGATGACGCTGGGCCGGTGGAATTGCGGAAGCGAGTGAATTCGGCCGTTCTCGGCATGTTCGATCCGAAATGCCCGAAAATTTTGCGCTAACGGACGAATCGCTCATTTTCTACTACAACACCTACGAGATTGCGTCCCACGCGGACGGCCCGACGGAGGTCGAGATTCCGCTGAGCGAGATACGGGATCTGTTGCGCCCGGAGTATCGGTAGTAAATTGACGGGCAGGCCACGGTCCCGCGCCAGCATGCCTATCTCTTCCGAAACGCCACCACCGCCAGCGGCGGCAGCGTGACCGCGATGCTGTGCTGGCGGTTGTGCCGCGGAACCGGGCGGCTCGACACCATGCCGCCGTTGCCCAAGTTGGAGCCGCCGAACAGCTCGCTATCGGTGTTGAACACCTCTTCGTAAAAGCCTTCCTCCGGCACTCCGAATTCATAGCCGGTGCGCGGGACCGGCGTGAAATTGCAACAGAAGAGGAGGAAATCCCTGGGGTCCTCGGCGCGGCGGATGAAGGCGATGACAGAGCTTTCGCTGTCGTGGAAGTCGACCCATTCGAAGCCGCTCCAGTGGAAATCCACCTGATACAACGCCGGGTTGGCGCGGTAAAAGTGGTTGAGTGCGCGGGCCATGTCCTGCAGCTTGCGGTGAACCGGAAATTCCAGCAGATGCCACGGGATGCTGCCGGCGGAGTTCCACTCGTCGCGCTGACCGATCTCCTGTCCCATAAATAGCAGTTTCTTGCCCGGATGCGCCCACATATAAGTCAAAAATGCGCGCGCATTGGCAAACTGGCGCCACTCATCGCCGGGCATGCGGCCCATCAGCGACCCTTTGCCGTGCACCACCTCATCGTGCGAGATCGGCAGCACGAAATTTTCCGTGAAGGCGTAGAGCAGGCTGAAGGTGATGGCGTTGTGGTGGAACTTTCGGAAGATGGGATCCTGGCTGAAGTAGCCCAGCATGTCGTGCATCCAGCCCATGTTCCACTTGAAGGTGAAGCCGAGGCCGTTCAGGTAAACGGGCTTCGAAACGCCCGGGAAGGCTGTCGACTCCTCGGCCAGCGTGAATGCGCCGGGAACGGTATGGGCGAGTTCGTTGAACCGGCGCAGAAAGTCGATGGCTTCGAGGTTCTCGTTGCCGCCGTACTGATTGGGGATCCACTCGCCGGGCTTGCGGGAGTAGTCAAGATAGAGCATGGACGCGACGGCATCCACGCGGAGACCGTCGATGTGGTATTCCTTCAGCCAGAAAAGCGCGTTCGAGATCAGGAAGCAGCGGACCTCGTTGCGGCCGTAGTTGAAGATGAGGGTGCCCCAGTCGCGGTGCTCGCCCTTGCGCGGATCGGCGTGCTCGTAGAGCGCGGTGCCGTCGAAGAAGACGAGACCATGGGCATCCTTCGGGAAATGGGCGGGGACCCAGTCGACGATCACGCCGAGCCCGGCTTGGTGGCAGGAATCGACGAAAAACTTGAAATCGTCCGGCGTGCCGAACCGGGACGTGGGAGCGTAGTAGCCGATCACCTGGTAGCCCCAGGAGCCGGAGAACGGATGCTCCATGGGCGGCAGCAGCTCGACGTGGGTATAGCCCATCTGCACGGCGTAATGCACCAGCTTGACGGCCATATCGCGGTAACTCAGCGGCTGTCCCTGGGGTCCGCGCAGCCAGGACTCCATATGGACTTCGTAAATGGAAATGGCGGACTTGAGCCAGTCCGTTTTCCCGCGGGTTTCGAGCCACGCGGCATCATTCCACTGGTAGCGGGACGTATCCCAGACGACGGAGGCCGACTTCGGCGGCGTCTCGCAATAAAACGCGTAGGGGTCGGCCTTGAGCTGCTGGTAGCCGGCGAACCGCGAGCGGACATTGTACTTATAGGCCGCGCCCGCGCCGAGGCCGGGGATGAAGATCTCCCACACGCCGCCGTTGCGCCGGCGCATGGGATGGCGGCGGATGTCCCATTCGTTGAATTCGCCGGCCAGGGTAACGTTTTCGGCGTTGGGCGCCCAGACGGCGAAGCGCACGCCCGCGATGCCGCCCACGTTCGTGAGGTGCGCACCGAGCGAACGGTAGGCCTCGTAAAGCGTGCCTTCGGTGTGGAGGTAGAGGTCGCTATCGGAGATCAGCGGCCCGAAGCGGTAGGGATCGTCCAATTCGACGCTGCGGCCGTCCCAGAGCCGCGCTCGCAGCCGGTAGGGGCGCGGGTCGCCCGCCATGGACCCGCAGAAGAAGCCCTGCTCATGCTTCTTCTCCATGGCGACGGTCTCGTCCGCCAGCAGCACTTCGGCGGATTCCGCCTGCGGCAGAAAGGCGCGCACCTCCCAGCGGGACTGGCCGCCGCGCTTGCGCACGCTGTGCGGCCCGAGCACGCGAAACGCGTCGCCGTGCCAGCCGCCAACTATGGCTTCCATTTCGTCTTCAATCATGAGTAAACCGGGGCCGGGGCATGCCCGGCCTCGACGGGCGGGGCAACAAGCCGTAAATTTCAAGTATGTACGATTTCCTGCGCGAATTGCCGAAAGCCGAGCTGCATGTGCATCTGGAAGGTTCTGTGGAACCCGAAACGCTGCATGAGCTGGACCCGGCGACCCCGATCGAGGAACTGCGCAATCTCTACACATACGAGGATTTCGACGGATTTTTGCGCGCATTTGGAGCGGTCGGGAAACGGCTGCGCGGGCCGGAGCATTACGCCCTGATCGCGCGGCGGCTCATCGAGCGCCTGGCCGCGCAGAACGTGCGCTACGCGGAGATCATCGTCTCGGCGGGAGTGGTGCTGTGGAAGGGGCAGGAGTTCGGGCCGATCTTCGACGCGATCCACGACGCGGCCGCGAGCGCGCCGGTCGAAGTGCGGTGGATTCTGGACGCCGTGCGGCAGTTCGGCCCGGAGCAGGCGATGCGGGTGGCGGAACTGGCCGCGGAGCGGCGCGACCGCGGCGTGGTGGCGTTCGGCATCGGCGGCAGCGAAACACGCGGTCCGGCGGAGTGGTTCACGGAAGTGTTCGCGTTCGCGCGGCGCAGCGGGTTGCGGCTCACGGCTCATGCCGGCGAAGGGACGGGGCCGGGGCAGGTGTGGGCGGCGCTCGAGCTGGGGGCGGAGCGGATCGGCCACGGCATTTCAGCGGTCGAAGACCCGGCGCTGGTTCGGCACCTGCGCGACCGCGGGATTCCGCTCGAAGTGTGCATCACGAGCAATCTCGTAACGGGAGTGGTGCGGCAATTGAGCCAGCACCCGGTGCGGCGGCTGTACGAGGCGGGCGTGCCGATTACCTTGAATACCGACGATCCGGCGATGTTCCGCTGCTCGCTCGAAGGCGAGTACGAGCTGGCGGCGCGGGCGTTCGGGTTCCGCGAGGAGGAACTGCGGGAAGTCGCGGCGAATGGATTCCGGTTCGCGTTCGGCTGCGGGACCAGCGCATAATAGGAATTTGGGCGGGGGCCTCACAGAAATACATCCGGCGGCGGAGCGGCGCTACGAGAGGCCCGCCGCGATCGCCTCGGTGGCGGCGGCGCTGGTCCTGCTGTTTACCGCCACTACTCTGCTGACTCACGCGTGGCGCGCACAGCGGCTCGATCGGGCACAGGCGAAATACCAGGCGGGCCAGGAGCTGGCCGCCGGGGGCAGGAATGCCGAAGCGGCCCAGGATTTCCGCGAGGCGCTGGCCTATTCCCACGACGACCCGGTATACCGCTTCGCGCTGGCGCAATCGCTGGTGGCGCTGAAGCAGTACGGCGAGGCCGAAAACTATCTGAACGACCTGCGCGCGGCCGACCCGACCAGCGGACCCGTAAACCTGATGCTGGCCCGCATCGCGGCGGCCGAAGGACGCGACGACAACGCCATCGACGACTACCACCGCGCCATTTTCGGCTATTGGCCGGAGCATCCGGAGCAGAACCGCCTCGCCGCGAGGGTCGAGCTGACCGGCATCTTCGACCGCGAGGGCAGGACGAAAGAAGCGCTGGCGGAGCTGCTGCAGCTCGCCGGGGAAGCGCCCGATGAGCCGGCGCGGCTGGAAGCCGCGTCGATGCTGCTGGGGCACGGCTCGCCGAGTCACGCGGCGGAGCTATATCGCAGCGTGCTCGCGGCCCATCCGCGCGACGCGGCGGCGGAGCAGGGGCTCGGAGAGGCGTATTTCGCGATGGGGGATTTCGTTGGCGCGCGGCGCGCGTTCGATGCCGCGGTGCGGTATGGCAGCATCACGCCGGCGCTGGCCGAGCGCATCGCATTCATCAATTCGGTCCTGGACCTCGACCCTACGCTGCTGCGGCTGACGGCGCGGCAGCGCTTCGAGCGAGCGCATGAACTGCTGAGCCGGACGTTGGCGGCGGCCGGGCAGTGCGCGGCCGTTCCGCCGGATGCGTTCCAGAAGGCGCAGGCCGTGTTGGCGAAATCGGCGCGGGGGATGCGCAGCGGCGAGACGGCGGAGATGTTGACCGCGGCGCAGTCGTTGTGGCGGGCGCGCGCGGACGCCTGCCCGCGCCTGCCGGCGACGGATCAGCCGTTGGCCGTCCTGATGAATCGGATGCGAAACCAATGACGCCGCGCCGGATCACGCTGAACGAGACGCAGCGTTTTCTGCTGCTGGCGATTCTGATCGGCGTGTTTTCCGGGCTGATGGTGACGTGCTTCCATGTCGCGATCGACCTGATCGGCTGGACCACATTGGGCCCGCTTTCCGGCAAGTACCGGTTCGGGCGGCTGCTCTCCTCCTCGGCAGGGGCGCTCGCGGCCGCTTTTCTCGTGACGCGTCTGTTCCCGGCGGCGCGGGGCAGCGGCGTCAACCAGACGAAGGCGGCGCTGTACATCTCGGATGGCTTGGTGCCGGCGAGCACGGTGATCGGCAAGTTCGTGGCCTGCTCGATCTCGATCGGGACCGGCAACTCGATGGGGCCGGAAGATCCCTCGCTGCAGATGGGCGCCGGCGTGGCGTCGCTGCTGGGGCGCGTGTTCGGGCTGGGGCGGAAGCACATGCGGCTGATCGCGCCGGTCGGGGCGGCGGCGGGGATCGCGGCGGCGTTCAACACGCCGATTACCGGCGTGCTGTTCGTGATGGAAGAAGTGATCGCCGCGTGGAATGCGGGCGTGGTGGGCTCGACGGTGCTGGCCGCGGTGTCGGCGGTCGTGGTGGTGCGGTGGTTTCTGGGCAACGAGCCGCTGTTCCGTGTGCCGGCGTTCCAGTTCCAGCATCCGAGCGAGCTGGCGATTTACGCCGGCATCGGCGTGGTGGGTGGGCTCCTTTCGGCGGCGTTCATCCAGATGATCGAGATCGTGCGGCCGCGTCTCGAACGCCTGCCGCGGCGCACCGAGCTCCTGCAGGCGCTGGCGGGCGGCATCTGCGTGGGCATTGCGGGACTGTGGGTCCCGGAAGTGATGGGCGCCGGATACGACGGGATCGATTCGGCGCTGCACGGCCGCTTCCGCTGGGAGTTTCTGCTGATTCTGGCGGGCGTCAAGCTGCTGGTGACGCTGGCGTGTTTCGTGACCGGCGTGCCGGGCGGCATGTTCGCGCCGACGTTGTTCGTGGGCGCGATGCTGGGCGGAGGCCTCGGCGGCCTCGCGCGGCACTACTGGGGCCAGCCCACGAGCCCGGTGAGCGCGTATGCGCTGGTGGGGATGGGGACATTCTTTGCGGGCGTTTTCCGCGCGCCGATGACCTCGATTTTTATGGTCTTCGAAACCAGCGCCAGCTATTTCATCATCCTGCCGGTAATGATCGCGAACACGGTGGCGTATTTCATCTCCCGCAAGCTGCACCCGGAGCCGTTCTTCACCGCGATCGCGCGGATGGAGGGCGTGGACCTGCCTTCGGCCGAGGAGTTCCGTGCGACCGAGGTGCTGCGGGTGGAGGACGCGATGCGGCCGATCGCGGCGGCCGGGACCGTGGATGCCGCGCAACTCGAAGGCGCGCCGCACGTGTATCCGGACGTCAGCCTGGATGCGGCCATGCGGCTGCTGGCCTGGAGTCCGCTGCTGCAGGTGACCAGCCGCGCCGACCGCAAAACGCCGATCGGCGTGCTTACGCTGCGGGACGTGTTCCGCGCCTACGGCCTCATGGCGGACCGCGCGGAGACCGAGGCCGAGTCGGGAACCATCGAGGATTGATAGAATCGCGGGTTCATGCGAGAGATCAATCCGCGCTCGGCGCGGTTCGAGGAATACCGCGCCGGTGTGCGCGACCTGTGCCGCCGGTTTCCCGGACAATACTGGCAGACCGTGGAGGAACGGTCGGCCTACCCCGAGGAGTTCGTGCGGGCGCTGACGGAGGCGGGGTGGCTCGCGGCGCTGATTCCGGCGGAATACGGCGGCGGCGGCCTGGGCGTGACGGAGGCGTCGATCATTCTGGAGGAGATCAACCGCTCGGGCGCGAATTCCGGCGCCTGCCATGCGCAGATGTACATCATGGGGACGCTGCTGCGGCACGGCTCGGACGCGCAGAAGCGCCAGTATCTGCCGAAAATCGCATCCGGCGAGTTGCGGCTGCAATCCTTCGCGGTGACGGAGCCCGCGGCGGGAACGGACACCACGCGCATCCAGACATTTGCGGAAAAACGCGGCGATCGGTACATCGTGAACGGGCAAAAAGTGTGGATTTCGCGCGTGCAGCATTCGGATTTGATGCTGCTGCTGGCGAGAACCACGCCGGCCGCAGAGGTGGCGCGGAAGACGGACGGTTTGTCGGTATTTTTGGTGGATTTGCGCGAAGCCGGCGCGGGGCTCACCGTGCGGCCGATCCGCAATATGGTGAACCACGAGACCAACGAAGTATTCTTCGACAACTTCGAAATTCCCGCGGAAAACCGCATCGGAGAAGAAGGGCAGGGCTTCCGCTATATCCTGGACGGGATGAACGCGGAGCGGATTCTGATCGCGGCGGAATGCGTCGGCGACGGCTGGTGGTTCCTCGATAAGGCGCGGCGCTACGCGAGCGAGCGCGTGGTGTTCGGACGGCCGATCGGGCAGAATCAAGGCGTGCAGTTTCCGATTGCGCGCGCCTACGCCAACCTGCGCGCGGCCGATCTGATGCGTTACGAGGCGGCGGAGCTGTTCGACGCCGGGCGGCCCTGCGGCGGCGAGGCGAACATGGCCAAGCTGCTGGCGGCGGACGCCTCGTGGGAGGCCGCCAACGTGTGCCTGCAGACGCACGGCGGCTTCGGCTTCGCCGCCGAATACGATGTGGAGCGCAAGTTCCGGGAGACGCGGCTCTACCAGGTCGCGCCGGTTTCGACGAACCTGATTCTTTCCTATATCGGCGAGCACGTGCTCGGGATGCCGCGGTCGTTCTGATGCTGCCCTTCTCCGGATTGCGGGTGGTGGCGGTGGAGCAGGCCGTGACGGCGCCGTTCTGCACGCGGCAACTGGCCGACCTGGGCGCGGACGTCGTCAAGATCGAGCGGCCGGACGGCGGCGATTTCGCGCGCGACTACGACCACGTGCTGCACGGGATTTCCGCTTATTTCGCGTGGCTCAATCGCGGCAAGCGCAGCGTGGCGCTCGATCTCAAGCAGCCGGCGGGCCGGGAGGCGCTCGGGCGCCTCATCGAGCGGGCCGATGTGTTCGTGCACAACCTGGCGCCGGGCGCGATCGAGCGGCTGGGGTTCGCGTACGAGGAAACGGCGGCGCGGAATCCCCGGCTGATCTGGTGCGGGATTTCCGGCTACGGGCCGGACGGGCCGTACCGCGACCGCAAGGCATACGACATGCTGGTGCAGGGCGAAGCTGGGATCATCGGGCTGACGGGAACCGAGGAAGCGCCGGCGAAGGTGGGAATCTCGATGGCGGATATTGCCTCCGGGCTGCACGCCTACGCCTCGATTCTGGCGGCGCTCTACGCGCGCGTGCGCACCGGGCGCGGCGAGCGCATCGATATTTCGATGCTGGAGTGCCTGGCGGAGTGGACCATGCCGCCGATCTACACCTGGCTGGGCGCGGGGCGCGTGCCGGCGCGCTGCGGGGCGCGGCACAACATGATCGTGCCATACGGCGTTTACGCCTGCGCGGATGGGCCGGTGAACTTCAGCATCCAGAACGAGCGCGAATGGGTGCGCTTCTGCGAGGGCGTACTGGGCCGGCCGGAGCTGGCGGTCCAATATCCCTCGAACGAAGCACGCCTCGCGCAGCGCCGTGAAGTGGAGGCGGAGATCGAAGCGTGCTTCGGCCGCGAGACGCGCGCGGAGATCCTGCGGCGGCTCGATGCCGCCGGCATCGCCAACGGCGCGGTTAACAGCGTGCCGGAGGTGGCGCAGCATCCGCAACTGGCCGCGCGGGGCCGGTGGACGGAAGCCGATTCACCGGCCGGGCCCATCCCTGCCCTGCTGCCGCCGCACAATCTCGCGGGGGCGCCGCCGCGCATGGGCCGCGTGCCCGCGTTGGGAGAGCATACCGAGGAAGTACTCAAGGAGCTGGAATGACGCGACTCACGCGCAGCATGCTATTCGTGCCCGCCGCGCGCTGGAGCATGATCGAAAAGGCCGCCGCGAGCGGCGCGGATGCCGTGTGCCTGGACCTGGAGGATTCGGTCCCGGTCGCGGAAAAAGCGGCCGCGCGAGGCAATTGCGTGCGGGCGTTCCGGGAGATCGATTTCCGCGGCGGCATCCGCATGCTGCGCATCAACGGCCTCGATACGCCGTTCGCGTACCGCGACCTGATCGACATCATCGAAGCCGCGGGCGATGCGATCGACCTCATCATGCTGCCCAAGGCCGGCCGTCCCGCTGATGTTCTCTTCGTCGAAACGCTCCTGCGGCAGATGGGGGCGGAGCGGATCGGGATCGAGGCGCAGATCGAGACCGCAGCCGGATTTCTCGGGGCCCGGGAGATCGCCGCGTCTTCGCCGCGACTGGAGGCGCTGATCTTCGGGCCCGGCGACTATGCGGCGTCGATGGGGATGCCATCGGCGTCGATCGGCGAAGCGGATGAGCACGACGCCGCATACCCCGGCCACCGCTGGCACGCGGCCATGCACACCGTGGTGGCGGCAGCGCGGGCGCACGGGTTGCGCGCCATGGATGGGCCATACGCGGCCTTCCGCGACGCCGAGGGATTCGCGCGGTCCTGCCGGATCGCGCGGGCCCTGGGGTTCGACGGCAAGCAGTGCATCCACCCGGCGCAGATCGACGCGGCCAACGCGATCTTCAGCCCGGCGGCGGAGGAAGTGGCGCGGGCGGAGCGGGTGGTGGCGGCCTACGAAGCGGCCGCCGCAGAGGGCCGCGGCGCCGTAAGCCTGGATGGACGGATGATCGACGCGGCCAACCTGCGGATGGCGCGCGTGACGCTGGAGAAGCACAAACTGGGAGAACGGAAATGAGCGGACGATTTTACGAAGATTTCGAGGTTGGCTCAGTTATCGTCCACAGTTTGGGCCGGACTATCTCGCAAACCGATAACACCTGGTTTACATTGTTGACGGTCAACAGCAATCCGATTCACTTCAACGCGCATTACGCCGCGCAGACCGAGTTCGGCCGGCCGCTGGTGAATTCCACGCTGACGCTGGCGGTCATTACGGGACTCTCGGTAGCGGATATCTCGCAGTACGCGGTGAACCTCGGGTGGGATGAGGTTCGCATGCCGGCGCCGGTATTCGAGGGCGATACTTTGTATGGGCGGACGCGTGTGCTGAGCCGCCGGGAATCGAAGTCGCGCCCGCACATGGGGCTGGTCGAGATCGAAACCACCGGTTACAAGCAGGATGGCACGGTGGTTATGACCTTCCGCCGGACCATTATGGTCTACAAGAGGGGGCACCAGCCACAAGCTGCGGAGTTGAGGCCGTAAGCGGTAACCGTAATTACAAGTGCGGCAACGGCGGCACCGCGGCCGTGCGGGCGCGCATCAGGCCGGTAATCAGCTCTTCCATGGCAGCCTGCCATTGGCTCTGCGCCTGGTGGATCGTCTTGACGGCCTCGACAACGGCGGCGAGCGTCGCGTCATGGCGCTCCACTTTCTCGCGGAGCGAATCTTCCTGTTTGCTGCGTTCGTAAAAGTTGGCGATCAGCCAATTGATGCGTTCGCGGATTTCCGGTAACTGAGCGATGGCGAGCGCGAGATCCTGCCGTTGCTGCGAGACGGAATCTTCGAGCGCGATCACCTGATCGGCGATTTGCTGCTGTAGCTCGGCGAATTGCCCGAATACGCGGCCGAGATTGGCCACCGGACGCTCCCGGTTGGGCATCGGGATGACGGCAACTCTGCGGGGACCGGCACCGCCCGGTTTTCCCACGCCTCCGGCAAAGTCGGGTTGCAAGCCTGAGCGATCAATCATTCGCATCTACCCCGATGGTCCATTGGGACTATTGTAGGGAGCCGCCGGGGGGAAAGCAACCCGCGGCCGGGTATACCTAAGTAATAGTTCTATTGGTCCTATTTTCGTCGTTCGTCCTGGAACCCGGGCGGAACTTCTATACCTTTTCGCTATTGCTTTGTCGTAACATGATTTAGAATAGTCCGGCAGCATGTGAGAACAACGCCGGCATTAAAGGCACGCTCATGAAAAAAGACGAAGATCCTGGAATACTCCAGGCAGCCTTGCTGGGATACCAGCAGCAGTTGGAAGTTATTAACGCCAAGATCGCGGAATTGAAACGGCGCCTGGGTGGACGCGGCGCCGTGCCGGCTGCGGTCGGGGCACGCCCCCCACAAAAAAAGCATCGGATCAGCCCGGAAGGACGGGCACGGATCGCGGCAGCGCAACGCAAGCGCTGGGCAGCCGCGAAGAAGGCTACCACTTCTTAAGTACGGAAATCGGGATTTTCACCGGTCCGGTAGGGCGGGCCGCGTCGCCTGCCCCTTTGCTTGACGGCTGGTCCGCGCTACCGGGTGAACGCATTCCTGGACCCGGCGGGCCGTGGTTTTCTTCGGCCTGCGCGGAGCTTGGCTCCGGCCGCCCCCCCGGCAGCGGCTTCCCCGGCCGCAATTCTCCTCAGCGTGCGTTACCTTCCCGGGTGTTTCAGCCCCCCTCGGTCCGGCCTACCGGCCAAAAGCTCTCGTCTATGTTATGCTTACCCGGCATGTGGCGATGCCTGGCCGGATTGATCCTGGCGGCGGGAGCCGCGGCGCAGACGGATGCCCCGGCCGGCCGCAGAATCTTCGAATCGCAATGCGCGTTGTGCCACGGGCAGACGGGCGGCGGAGGGCGCGGCCCCGCACTCAACCGGCCGCAGCTCGATCACGCGCCGGACGATGCCGCTCTGCGTAGAGTCATCTCCGATGGCCTCGATCCGGAGATGCCGGCGGCCTGGCAATTGACGCCCCGCGAGGTCGAGAGCGTAGCGGCATATGTCCGCTCGCTCGGCTCCGCGCCGCAGGAGACATTGCCGGGCGACCCGGCGCGCGGCGCGCGCATCTACGAGGCCCGCGGGTGTTCGGGATGCCACATGATCGCCGGTCAGGGCGCCGGCTTCGGGCCGGAGCTCACCGCGATCGGCGCGCGGCGCAATGCGGCGTGGCTGCGCCAAGCCGTCCTCGACCCGGCCGCGTCGCTGCCGCAGGGCTTTGCCTGGATGGCGGCCACGACGGCCGCGGGCGAAACCGTGCGCGGGATTCGCGTCAACGAAGACGCGTTCACCATTCAGATTAAGGACGCGGGCGGGCGCTTTCACAGCTTCCGCAAGGCGGAACTGCGGGAGTTGCGGCGGCTGGCTGGCGAAACGCCGATGCCGGCTTATCGCGGCCGGCTTACCGAGGGCGAATTGGACGACCTGGTGGCCTACCTGGCGCGGCTAAGGGGGAAATCATGAGGTGGACTCTGCTGCTGGCGGTCTGCGCGCAGGCGCTTTCGGCGCAAGGCGGCTACACCGTACCGTACGAACGCATCGTGAACGCCGCGCGGGAACCCGGCAACTGGCTCACTTACTCGGGCAATTACCAGGGGCACCGTTATTCCCCGCTCGCCCATATCACGGCGGCCAACGTCGGCGGGCTGCGCGTCCAATGGGCGTATCAGTACGGCACGCCGCGCACGGAAGTATCGCCAATCGTGGTGGATGGCGTGATGTATGTGACGGGTCCGAACCGCGCGGCGGCGCTGGATGCGCGCACCGGACGCGAATTATGGACCTGGAATCGTCCGATTCCCCGGGATTACCACTCGATCGGCTTCGGCCAGGTCAACCGCGGCGCGGCGGTCCTGGACGATCTGGTATTTGTCGGCACGCTCGATTGCTATCTGGTGGCGCTCGACCGCGCCAGCGGCCAGGAGCGGTGGAGCGCCAAGGTCGACGACTATCATCTCGGTTACAGCCTGACGCTCGCGCCGCTGGCGATCCGGGGCAAGGTGCTGGCCGGCACGAGCGGCGGCGAGGCCGGAATTCGCGGCTTTGTGGACGCTTACGACGCCAAAACCGGCAAGCGCGCATGGCGCTTCCACACCGTACCGGAGCCGGGCGAGCCGGGCCACGAAACGTGGCAGACCGATGCCTGGAAGACCGGCGGCGGCTCGACATGGGTAACCGGCTCTTACGATCCCGAATTGAACCTGGTCTACTGGGGCATCGGCAATCCAAGCCCGGACTGGAACCCGGATTCGCGGCCGGGCGATAACCTCTACACGTGCTCCGTGGTGGCGCTCGACGGCGATACCGGCAAGCTGAAATGGCATTTCCAGTTCACCCCGCACGATTCGCACGATTGGGACTCGACGCATGTGCCGGTGCTGTTCGAAGCCGAGGTGCGCGGCGCGCGGCGCAAGCTGCTCGCCATGGCCAATCGGAACGCGTTTTATTACGTGCTCGACCGGACGACGGGCGAATTCATCGCCGGCCGCGAATATGCGAAGCAGACGTGGGCGAAGGGCCTAGACGACCGCGGCCGGCCGCTCGTCATTCCCAACACCGAGCCGAGCGAGCAGGGGACGCTGGTGTGGCCAAACCTGAACGGCGCGACGGTCTGGTTCAGCCCTGCTTATAGCCCGAATACCGGCCTATTCTATGTGGCGACCAGGGAGATCGGCTCGATTTACTATAAGCGCGAGGCCGATTATAAGCCGGGAACATTCTTCGCCGGCGGCGGAGAAGCGGCGCCACCGGGCAGCGAGGAATCGGGCGCCATTCGCGCGCTCGAAGCTACCACCGGGCGGATGCGCTGGGAATTCCGGCTCCATTCGGCGCCATGGGCCGGCGTGCTCGCGACCGCGGGCGGGCTGGTGTTTTCGGGGTCCAACGAAGGGAATTTCTACGCGCTCGATGCTGCGACCGGCAAGCCGCTCTGGGATTTTCAGACCGGCGGCGCCGTTGCGGCCAATCCGATTTCCTTTTCGGTGGACGGCAGGCAGTATATTGCGATCGCGGCGGACCGGGTGCTGTATGTGTTCGGATTGTAGCGTCCGGGCGATCCTCCCGCGGGAGGCTTGGGCCGAGGTAAGCAGGAATGAGAAGGAGTAACGTAGCCAAGCAGCTACTGAAGCGCGCAGGGCGCGGCAAGCCTCCGATGCCCGGGGATGAGTGATGATGACCCGCGCGGGCTGGATCAGGCCGAGCCCGCAACGCTAGATCCCGAACATCGGCCAGTATTTTTCCGGCAGCCGCGTCTGGCGGAAGTCGCGATCGAGAAACAGGTGCTTGGTGTAGCCGGTGGCGAGGCGGCAGCCGTCCGCCAGCCGCATTTCGTAGGCGAAGGTCACCATGCGGCGGTTGGCGGATTCGATCCACGTCCGCACGGTCACTTCGTCATCGAAGCGCGCCGGAGCCAGGTAGCGGCAATTGGCCTCGGCGACGGCCAGCAGGATGCCATCCTGCCGCTCCATTTCGCGGTATTCGAAGCCGCAGGCGCGGCACAGCTCGACGCGGCCCGTCTCCATCCACACCAGGTAGTTGGCGTAGTACACGACGCCCATCTGGTCCGTCTCGGCGTAGCGTACGCGGAGGCGCGTTTCCGTCATCTTCTCCATCGGAGACCCGATTGTAACCCGCCGCAACGCCGGAACGCCCGCAAGCGTCTGTTATTCTGACTCTTACCTTGCCCAACATGCGCGTGCGAGTGCTCTTTTTCGGAATGCTGAAGGATCTGGCCGGCCGGTCCGCCGACGAGGCCGAATTTGCCGAGGGCGCGACCCTGAGCGCCGTCTTCGAGCGCTACGCGGAGCGCATCCCGCGCTTGCGCGAGCTCGCGTCGAGCATCGTAATCGCCCGGAATCAGCAGTTTGCCGAGCGCTCCACGGCCGTGGCGGAAGGCGACGAGATCGCCTTCCTGCCGCCGGTCTCGGGCGGCCTCGAATGCGATCCGCTCGAAATCGCCCAGGCCGGCCATTACTGCGCGCTGACACGACATGCGATCGACGTGCGCGCGGTGGCGGCCCGCATACAGACCGGCGAGGATGGGGCGATCGTGACCTTCGAGGGCACGGTCCGCAACAACACCAACGGCCGCGCCACGCTGTGCCTGGATTACGAAGGCTACGAAGCCATGGCGCTGCGGGTCATGGCCGGGCTCGCAAGCGAGATCGCCGCCAGCCACGCCGTAACCCATATCGCGATGGTGCACCGCCTGGGCCGGCTGCTGGTCGGTGAAACCAGCGTGGCCGTAGTGGTGACCGCGCCGCACCGCCGGCCGGCGTTCGAAGCCGCGCTCGAAGGCATCAACCGCATCAAAAAACTGGCGCCGATCTGGAAAAAAGAGCACTTCGTGGACGGCGAAGTGTGGGTGGAAGGAGAGTGGGACCGTGGCGTTCCCGTGGCGGGGTAGGGCGGTTCCGCTGGTGGCCGCAAGCATCCTGGCGGGCGGGCTCGGGTGGCGTCTGCCGGGACAGGAGCCGCCCACCATTCGCGTGGACGTCAGCCTGGTGCACGTCATCGCCACAGTGAGGGACCAAGCCGGGCGGCTGGTCGGCACGCTGCAAAAAAGCGATTTCGAGATCCGGGATAACGGCGCGCCGCAGGAAGTGGCCGTATTCGCGCGGCAGACGGACCAGCCCCTCTCGGTCGCGCTGCTGGTCGACGTCAGCGGCTCGACCGCCAAGGACATCAAGTACGAAACCGATTCCGCGGCGCGCTTCCTCCGCGCCTTTTTCACGGAGGGCAACCCGGAAGACCGCGTGGCGCTCTACACCTTCAGCTACGACATCAGCGGCGGCGAGTACACGCGGAACTACGCCTCGCTCGAACGCCGGCTCAAATTCCTGCACGGCGATTCCGGCACGTCGCTCTACGACGCCATTTACTACGCGGCGCACGATCTGGAGAACCGCCAGGGCCGCAAGGCGATTATCGTGGTGACCGACGGCGGCGACACCACCAGCTCGCGCGATCTGAAGGCGGCGCTGAAGCAGGCACAGATGGCGGATGCGGTGCTCTACCCCATCGTCGTCCTGCCCATCACGAACGACGCCGGCCGCAACACCGGTGGCGAGCACGCGCTCGAATTCATGGCGGAGGGCACGGGCGGCCGCACCTTCTATCCCGACGCCAGCACACAGCTCGATAAAACCTTCGCCGACATCCTGGCGGAGCTGCGCACCGAGTACATGCTCGGCTTCTACCCCCACCAGGTTCCCCTCACCAAGGACCCGTTCCACCGCCTCGAAGTGCGCGTCAAATCCGGCCAATTGCGGGTATCGGCGCGCAACGGCTATTATGGTGAGGCGGTGGGCGGCGGCACGGCCGACACGCGAATTTCGGTCAGCCCGGAACGCCCCGCCAAAAAGCGTTAGGAGAACGAGTACGGCACAACACGGCAAATCGGCCCGCGCGCCGGAGGCGACGTTTGAGGAGGCCAAGTACCTCAAGCAGTTGATCGAGCACGAAACTCCCGTGCTCGTGAAGATGACGGACGGCGAAGAAGTCACCGGGACCATCGAATACTACGACCAGTCGTTTATCCGCCTGACCCGCGAGGGCGAGCCGAACCTGTTCATCTTCAAGCACGACATCAAGTACATTCAGGAAATGTAACGCCCGGCCCCGTCCGGCGCGCCCGCTCATGCACTACCTCGAAACCGCTGTAGACATCGCGCGCGAGGCCGGAGCGCTTCTCGCAAACTACTTCGAGCGGCGCGTGCCGTTCGAGCTCAAAGGCGAATTCGACCTGGTCACGGAGGCCGACCGGGCCTCCGAGCGCCTCGTGGTCGAGCGGCTGCGCTCGCATTTCCCGTCCCATACGATCGTGGCGGAGGAAGGCGGAGGGCATGAAAGCGCCTCGGAATACCGCTGGTTCGTCGATCCGCTCGACGGCACGACCAATTTCGCCCACGGTTTTCCCATGTTCAACGTGACGCTCGGTCTGGAGCGCGCCGGCGAGGTCATTGCCGGGGTGATCTACGATCCCGTCCGCCAGGAGATGTTCACGGCCGAGCGCGGGGGCGGCGCGTATCTGAATCACCGGCGGATCCGCGTTTCGGCGGCGCGGCAGCTCGCCGACAGCCTGGCCTCGACCGGCTTCCCGAGCCGCAAACGCCATCACAACGTGAATATCCACTTCTATTACCAGCTCGCGATGGCTTCGCACGGCGTGCGGCGCACGGGCTCCGCGGCCATCGATCTGGCCTATGTGGCCTGCGCGCGGCTGGATTTCTTCTGGGAATTCGGGTTGAAGCCGTGGGACATGGCGGCCGGAACGCTGCTGGTCGAAGAGGCCGGCGGGCGGACGTCCGATATGCGGGGCAAGCCGCACAGCATCACGGCTTCCGAGCATCTGCTGGCCGATAACGGCGCGCTGCACGAAGAGGCGCTGGCTCTTTTCGCCGAGATCTTCGCCGGGCGGTTTCCGGTGGAGATGCCAGCGATCGCGCCGCAGCCGCGGTAGGGCGCAGCGCTCCCTTCAGCTCGCGGCTCTGGTCCCTTATTGATCCTTCTTCGTCGGGTCCGTTCCGGCACGGTCGGCGCTCTGGGCCTGCGCGGGGGAAGTCGTGGGCGTGGTGGCGGCGCCTACTGTGGCGGGCGGCGGCATGAACAGCTTGCCGTTCTCCGCGCGCAGCACCGTCCGCTGGCCGGGCGGCGTCCAGGTGGGCGCCAGTTGCTTGACGCGGTTCAGATCCTTCTTGCGCAGCTTGTTTTCGACCGCGCCAATCAGCTCGACGCCGCGCGGGTCGCCGTATTTCAGCGCGCGGTGAAACCAGGCGTCGGCCTGTACGAGATCCCGCTTGACGCCCTGGCCATTGTAGTAGAGGATGCCCAGGTTCGCCATGGCCGACGCATAACCCTGGTCGGCCGCCTTGTGGTACCACATCAGGGCTTCGGAGTAGCTCTGCTGCACGCCCTGTCCAATGTCGTACATCACTCCGAGCTGAAACTGGGCGCCCGGCGCGCCTGCCTCGGCGGCTTTCCGGTACCATTTCGCCGCTTCCGCGTAATCCCGAAAGGGCGGATCGCTCTGATAGTAAACATTACCCAGCCCGAGGATTGCGTTGGGAATCCCCGCGTCGGCGGCCTTGCGGAACCAGCGAGCGGCTTCGGCGGGGTTGGCGGGGACGCCTTCGCCGTTGGCGTAGATCACCGCAAGGTTGAACTCGGCGGCGGGCACGCCCTGCTCGGCGGCCTTCGCATACCACTGCACCGCCTGCGCGAAGTCCTGCGCCACGCCTT